>Ga0114979_10003574_pt1 | contig 10389 bp, 10 predicted proteins | sample S_140625_EF_Meta_FD_87315 | JGI IMG/M metagenome (GOLD analysis project Ga0114979, IMG submission 87315) | Freshwater microbial communities from Lake Simoncouche, Canada to study carbon cycling - S_140625_EF_MetaG | ecosystem: Environmental > Aquatic > Freshwater > Lake | place: Lake... | reverse complement strand
CGCTGCGCAACGCACCGCACACGATAGGAGCCATTGCTGCCACCAACTGGGATCGCTCATATGCTCGTGAAGAAGGAGCGTTTCCAGCCACGATTACAGGCCTAATTCCGGGCGAATTAATTGGCGCTAGAGGCAAGTATTGGCCGACCGTTGGCCGTATTGATGGAGCCTTCGGCGATCGCAACTTGGTTTGCTCATGTGCACCCATAGAGGCTTATTCCTCATAGGGGAGTTAGTTTTGCGTGAGGCTGGGGCTAAATTAGATTACTTAACATAACGTAACTTATCGGCGTTAGGTCTAAGCCTTCGCATCAACCCCCAACGAGTTGTCTGCGTCAGCGCTTCAATAACTATCGCCTTCGACATCTTGGATACGCCATTAATTCGCTCTACGAAGGTTATTGGGACTTGAGTTGCCGATGCGCCGGCAAGATCGGCAGCCATCGCCATTTCAATTTGGAAACAATATCCAGTGGCATCCATATCCTTTAGGTTCAACGCATTTAACAGCTCGGCGCTATAGATTCGAAATCCGCCAGTTAGATCATCTAAATCTATTCCTAGCGCGAATTTGGCATATTTAGTGCCGGACTTGGACAGTAATTGTCGAGATTTAGGCCAGTTAACAACGCTGCCACCTGGCATCCAGCGAGTACCCAGAACAATTGATTTGCCCGATTTAATTGCGGCAAACATCGCGGCCAGATCTTCTACGCGATGTGAACCATCGGCATCCATAGTGACAATCTGGGTGTAATCGTTATCTGCTAGAACTTTATTGAATCCGGCGCGATATGCCGCACCTAATCCGTTTTTCCCAGGTCGGCGCATAACTTGTACCCAGGAAATAGCCAATTTATCGACGATATCTGCTGTCTTATCGGGAGAATTATCATCAATTACAACTACATCAAATTGATTTTTCGAATTCAATCGAAAATTAGATAGCTTATCTATAAGTTCGACGATTGAGACTGCTTCGTTATAAGTCGGAATAAGGATTACTAGCTTATCCATTGCCAGAACCGATCTACAAGGGTTGTGCTGGCGTTCAATGGCAAATTGCCAACCAAAAACGCTTTCGTGTTCTCTGGAGTTTGACTTACCACTCGCCCATTATTATCGATAAAAGCCGATATTCCAACTGTAGAAACACTCAAGATTGCACGTGAATGTTCCACGGCTCTTATACGTGTAATCGCTAGTTGTTGCGCACCTTCTGCAGTATTCGCAAAAGTTGCGCTGTTAGTTTGAACAATGAGAGCTTTAGAACTACCAGCCATTTCACGAACTAAGGAATCGATAATAATTTCGTAACAAATGATCGGACCTAGACTCGATCCTTTGACTTGGTGACTTACCAATTCTTCTCCCGGAATAAAGTCAACAACTGTCTTGGCCATTGGATTTACAAACTCAGCGATTTTACGGAGCGGCATAAATTCACCAAAGGGTGTTAGCCCTCGCTTTACATAAACACTTTCCGACTTTCCCTCTTTCGAATACATGATCGATGCGTTCTCTGGGCTTCCATTTTCCAGCTGTACGACCCCTGCTATCAAAGGTGTTCGTAGCTCTTTGGTTAGTGAGGTGATATCGGCTGCAACTTCTGGATTCTTTCGCGGATCGATGTCGATCGCATTTTCTGGCCAAACGATTGCGTCATATTGCTCTTTAGCGAATTCCCTGGTGGCATCTCTGTGCAGATTAAAGACAGCCTTAGCTCTGGAATTAAACTCCAACCCAACTTCGGGCGTATTGCCTTGGACAGCAAGTAATCGAACTGAGCCACTCCCCTGCGAATTACTTGGGAGCAAAAGGGTCGCGAGAAAAAGTGCTGCGATAAGAACGAAACTTTTCGCGGTAAATTTTGTGGCGATCATCGCAATTAGAACTGTAAAGGCTGAAAGTGCAACCACTCCCCCGATAGAAACTATCGGCAGCGCTGGTGACTCTACTTGGCTAAATGCGATTCGTGTCCAACCGAAACCACCGAAGGGAAAACGGGCCCGCAGTTCTTCCATTAGTAGAAGTGTGAGCCCACTTAACCAAAGGTTCTTGGTGCGTCTATAAATTAATCCGATTGGAAGGTAAAAAAGGGCCTGTAAAAGGGCTAATAGCAACCAAGGAAGCGCTCCTACGTACTTGCCGCTCCAATGCAGGACGATTGCATTTAGCACTAAGCCAAATATGCAACTATGAATTACTGGTCGATCACTGTTTATTAGCTTGCGAAAGAAAAGTGCAAAACCGAAAAGCGCTGAGAACCATAGACCGATCGGCTCAAAGGCAGCGCTAGCCAAAACGGCAGCAATAAACATTGTCACCATTTAAGAGCAGCAATCATTCGATCTACACTTGCCCCCAGACCATAGCGTTCTTTCATTTCATAAATTTTAGATAGATCAGAAGGTGCCGAAGGCATTTGTATATCCAATTTCGGTAAAGCTACATCGCGCGCACAATTAACCAGCGTTGGAGCAATCTTTAAATAATCAGTGCCAGCGATAATCTTCTTAACCAAAGCTGGGGTTAGCGCAGGATGCGCCTCATGTGCTGCGGCAAGTGCTTCATCAGTGCTCGCAAAGTTATTTGCGATTAGCGCGGCACCTTTCTCACCGATTCCGCGAACGCCAGGAAGGCCATCGGAAGGATCTCCACGGAACATGGCGAATAAGGAGTATCTATCGCCGGGGATCTCGTACTTTCGCTTTATCCAACCAATGTCTACCAAATCGTGTTGGGAAAGTCCGCGTGCCAGATAGACAACTTTTACATCGCGCTTGTCGTCAACTAGCTGGAATAAATCTCTATCTCCAGTGACAATTCTGATCGGGCCATTCTCCTGCAGCGCAAAAGTGGCCATCACATCATCGGCTTCGTAGTCATCGACGCCAACCATGGGAATTCCAAATAAATCTAAGAGATCAAGCAAAATCGGGATCTGTGGTGTTAGTAAATCGGGTTCTTCCTCGCCTTCACCATCCGCATCGACCCGATTGGCTTTGTAATCAGGAAAAAGTTCAACTCTCCAAGAAGGCCGCCTGTCGCCCTCGATGCAAGCAACAATCCGCTTAGGTGAATACATACCGATCAACCGTGCTGTCATATCCAGATATCCACGTATCGCATTTACTGGTGTGCCATCGGGTGCTAACAAGGTATCGGGCATTCCGTAATAAGCGCGATACCAAAGAGATGCGCTATCAAGGAGCATTAAGGTCATAGGTCATCCACCATATATGACACCACGCCACGATCTAAACGCTTAATCGCCTCTCGACAAATAGGGCGCAGCTGTTCGCTGGCGCCAGCAATCTGCATAAGCAGATCCATTAACTGCTTCGTAGATCGAACAAAATCACCTACCGACATGTCACTGCCCTTTAGAACATTTGATAAGGAGTTGCCTTGCGCCCAGCGATAGGAAATAAAGGCGAATCCGAAATCTGGTTCCTTCTGAGTTTTAACATCAAATTCATTTTCAACTTCTTCTAACCTTGCCCAAATACGAATTATCTCGGATAACGCGTTTGTAACGTTTTGGTGAGGCATTTTCGGTGCGTAATCATCGCGTGAACGAGATTGAAATATCATCGATGAAGCAACAGAAAGAAGTTCCGGTGCCGATAAATTATCTAAAATCCCTGCACGAATCGTTTCGGTCAACAACAGATCGGATTCAGCATAAATTTTTGCCAGGATCTTGCCCTGTGGCAGCGGCTTTTCACCTTCTATATATCCAAGGTGCGTAAGTACATCGCAGATGCGATCGAATGTTTTAGCGATCACGTGGGTACGATTTTCAACACGGGCTCGAAGTCCTTCAGACTCTCGCGAAAGTCGGTTGGCTCGTTCTGCAAAGCGGGCGTGCGTTTCGCGATCGTTGCACGAATGACACGCATGGTTTCGCATGGAACGCCTTAACCCGTCTATTTCAGACTCCATATGAGCACGTTGGCGATTATCAAAGGTGCGACGACCATCGCGCTTAGACAGAAGTTTCTCTAACTCCTTAGTTTCCGAGCGCAGTTTTGCATAACCTTCGAAATCTCCTAGATGACATTTAGCGCTTTCAATTAGTTCATTGCGCGCACTCTCGTTCTTTTTAATTTGTTTTACCAAGCCAACGACCGCGCGGTCCGCCTGAAATTGTGCAAATGAAGATTCCAGACTGCCGTGGGCTCTCTCTCGTCCAAAACGCGCAATCAGATTTATCGCCATGTTGTAGGTCGGCGTAAATGATGATCGAAGTGGGTATGTTCGTGTTGAAGCTAGGCCCGCAGCGGTGGCCGAATCAACGGTTGGAGACCATTGCACGACTGCATTGCCTTCGATATCGATTCCGCGACGTCCCGCGCGACCAGTTAATTGTGTGTACTCCCCCGGTGTTATGGGAACGTGCGCTTCACCGTTCCACTTAGTTAACTTTTCCAAGACGACAGTGCGGGCCGGCATGTTGATGCCAAGGGCCAGCGTTTCGGTGGCAAAGACCGCCTTTACTAATCCGCGTTGGAATAAATCTTCAACCGCGTTCTTAAAACTAGGCAATAAGCCCGCATGGTGTGCGGCAATGCCACGTTCTAGCGCTGTGATCCATTCACGGTACCCCAGAACTTCTAAATCTTCCTCCGGTAAATTTGCGGTGTATTTTGCAGCAGTTGCCAGAATTTCAGCACGTTCAGCGGTGTTGGTAAGTTTTAGACCCGCAGTTAAACATTGCTTTACAGCAGCATCGCAACCCATACGGGAGAAGATGAAGGTAATTGCGGGCAAAAGATTTTCGCGGTTTAATTTCTCCATTATTTCGGCGCGGGATAACCGCGACTCTTGTGCGCCCCACTGTTCGCGACGATGACGTGGAATTCTCACCTTGCGCATCGCCTCACGTTCTAGCGCAACGATTTCTGGGTTAATCTTCCCCGGCTGGCTAAACAGATCTATAAGACTGGAATTGATAAGAACGTGTTGATACAAAGGGATTGGGCGATGCTCACTGAGAATCACATCGGTCTGTCCACGAACTTCCCCGAGCCATTCACCAAACTCTTCAGCATTTGAAACCGTTGCCGAAAGTGAAATAACCTGTACCGACTCCATTAAGTGGATCAAAACCTCTTCCCAAACAGCGCCGCGGAATTTATCAGCCAAATAGTGAACTTCATCCATCACTACCGAGCCTAAATTCGTCAGAGTATTTGAGTTGGCATACAACATATTGCGCAGTACTTCGGTAGTCATAACCAAAATATCTGCCTCAGAATTTATGTTGGTATCACCAGTTAGAAGACCGACTCGCTCTTCTCCAAAACGGGCAACGAATTCTTGAAATTTTTGGTTGGAAAGTGCTTTGATCGGCGTTGTGTAGAAGCACTTCTTGCCATTTCGCAGCGCCAGATACGCCGCAAATTCTCCAACCACGGTCTTGCCAGCACCAGTTGGTGCAGCGACTAAAACACCATGCCCACTTTCTACGGCGTGGCAAGCATCAATTTGGAACTGATCAAATGGAAATTCGAATTCAGAGATGAAATCCTCAGTTACTACATGCTTGGAACGCTTCTTCGCTGCGGCATATTTTGCAGCTGGAGTAGTCACGGGGTCCACGATAGTCCAGCACCGGCGATACATTCAGCCTGAACTGGCAAAGTACCCACTCTCTCACCGTCGGCATAAGCAATTGCTGGGGCTGCCAGAGATACTCGTTTACTACGATAGATGTCGACCTTGGGATGATCAACGTGGGTGCCTTTAAAAACTGTTGGAAAGACTTTTATAAACTCCAATTTACTAACTGGGCGCAACACCATCACATCAAAGAGCCCATCATCCATTCGGGCATCGGGACAGACCAACATTCCCGCTCCATAACTTGAACCATTTGCCACAGCAATTAACATCGCCTCAGTTTGGATCGAATTATTATCCAATCCGATCGTGTATTGGATTGGGCGAAATTTAGGCAACTCCATTGCTATAGCCGCGTTGTATTTCATCGGTCCCTTAGGCCAATTCATCCGATTAGCTTTTTCGTTTACAACCGAGTCAAAACCAGTCGAAAGAATCGCACCAAACCACTCTGAATCTACGAGTCCAAGATCGATCTTCTTAGGTTGTTCAGTTGTAACACAATCTAACTGTTCGGTAATTGAATCAAGTGACCAACCCAAGGCCCGCACGAAATCGTTGCCCGTACCTGCTGGAACAACCGTGAAAGGAATTGCGCGTTGAGTCACGAGTTGCATGACTAGATGCGCCAGCCCATCACCACCAACTGCAATAACCCCCTGGCAAGTCGAGTCTTGCGCGTCTAAGAACTCCTGCAAATTCTTCTGCAACCGTTGCGCAGTTGTTGAAGTAATAACTTGATACGGCAAACCTTTCGCAGCGAAATAACCTGCTACTTCCCTGCCGAAGACCGCTCCCTTACCGCCACCAGAGACTGGATTAACCACGATCGCCCACATAACTCTTAAATTTCTTCCGCGGCAGATCTCGTCTTTGCGCGACGTCGATCATTGAGCACCGCAAAAAATCCAGATAGAAGATAAAGGGCAATTAATGGTAGAGCTAAGGCAAGCATAGAAAGCGGATCAGCACTTGGAGTAAATCCTGCGACAAAGAGGAATATGGCAAAGACCCAAATTCTCCAGGGACGTAAAATCGACGATCCACTAAGGAAACCAATTAAATTGAAGGTAATCAAGAAGACTGGAAGTTCGAAGGCAAGTCCGAAAAGAAGGATCGCGCGCATCACGAAATCTAAATAATCATCGAATTTAACAAGGTTATTTAACGACTCTGGTGTGAAACCGAAGAGAACTTTTATGGCAATTGGCAAAATTGTGTAACCAAGATAAGCACCTGCTGCGAAGAACGGTGTGGCGGCAACTATGAAGAAAACAGAGTTACGTTTTTCTCGTCTGTGCAAGGCTGGAGCGATGAAAGCCCAGAGATGATAAAGCCAGATTGGCGCGCTCAAGATGACGCCTGTGAGAAGTGCTACTTTAATTTGCAGATTAAGCGGACCTAAAACACCATTGATATAAAGTGCGCCGCAATGATCAGCTCCTAAATCCTGGGCAGCTTTAAGATCACAAACGGGCTGTGCCAGGGTTGTAATAATTTCGTTGTAGAAAAACCAACCAATTAGTGAGGCCATTGCGATTGCTATCGCGGATCGGAGTACTCGCTTACGGAACTCGCGCAGGTGTTCGATAAGCGGCATACGACCGCCAGTGGTGGTCGTCATAGGAATTATTGAGCGGCAGAGCCGTCAGTGCCATCCTTCTTCTCTTCGCCATCTTTCTTCATCTCTTTCATCTCACCTTTAAATATTCGAAGTGATTTTCCGAGTGATCGCGCTGAATCAGGCAGGCGCTTGGCACCAAATAGAACGACTACGACAATCAGCAGTAGCAGGATATGACTTGGTTCGCGTAGAAAAGGCATAGGCCAAACGGTAGCGCATGCGGCTTAGAAACTCCCAAATTCAGGGCGCCTGACCCGCTCTCAGGAGATGCTGCTAAAGAGCTCGCTTTCATAAAGATCGAGTGTCTTGCGACATTTTCGAGCCAACTCGACGCGTGAAGATATCGGAGAGGTTACCTCTGTGGCCGCCAGGGTGCTCATCGCGCTGCGAACCAGCCAATCATGGCTGAAAGAGGAGGCGGTGAAACTTTCAGAGCGAATTGAAATATCTGCCGAGACCGGAATTCTAAATCTTTCCAAGGTGCTTCTGATTCTTTTCTTAACAGTGATTTCCATTTTGAATTCTCCATCGCTTTGCAGATCAATGGACGGTGGCTGTTGGCTTCCAGCGAGTGAAATATCGGCGATGCTGTCGAGTCGAAAAGTGCGATATGCGCCAACATGGTGGCAATACGCCTGCAATACTTCATAACCATGATCGACCATTAATTCGATTGGGGTAATCTCTCTATTCGTTAACTGATCTCGAATAAGGGAATGGTATGAAATTTGTAAGTTCTTTCGACTTGCGATCGCGTTCAGAACCGTTGCTCGGTATGAGCTGTTGACGATCGGTTCAATCGTTGCGATATCACCAATTAACGTCTTTATCTTCGTCTGCAACGAGGTTATAGCCCCTAGTAAATCAACTCGCTTAGAATCAATTGATTGAACCAGTAAATCTAAGCCAATTAAAAGGATTACCAATTCATCCTTAGTCAGCAAGCGTACCTTTTGCAAAATCTCAGCATTACGAATCGACACATAACCAGATTCGAATTCGAGGTCGATTAATTCCAGTGGCGTGTAACCAGGTAGGCCGCACATCCAAAGAGTATTTAGATCAGAAAGCAATTCAGATTCGCTGACCCCAAATTCAGATGCTAACTCAGATAATTTAACGCCTTGATGAGTTGATATGTAAGGAACCAAATCGAGCAGTCGTGCTGCTTTTTCAATTGGAGTACTCTGCTTTTCAGCCATAACGGATGACCCCCGATTGCAAACTTTCAATCACGGTGGCTCTTAAAGCCGCAGGTTGTAACACAACCACATCCTCGGCATACCAAAGAATTTCCTCCGCCATCCGCTCTTGATCCTGGTATTCGATCATCACTTGGTCCCAACCAACCGGTGCTTTCTTATCCAAGATCTCGGTGGATCTAGATCGCAACGCTAACGCTCTTCCACTGCGCAAATATAGTTGCGCGTTCTGGTGCGATCGAGTCTCAAGTAAATGGCTCTCGACGCTAAAAGTAGTCGGGATCTCATAGCTTCCAGCACGGCCCTTTGTCGATAGAGTTCCGAGTACTCTGTCTAATCGAAAACTTCGCATCTCCTTGCGATCTAAATCCATTCCAAATAAATACCAATGTCCGTATCTGGATGCAACGGCGTAAGGTTCTAGAACGCGACTTTCTTCGTGCAATGACTCACTCAAATAAGAAAAAGAAATAACCGTACGAGAAGTTATCGCCGAGATTGCAGAAGCTAAATTGGCGTCCTTTGAAATGATCGCTGGCGCCAGATCGGGCAGAGCTTCTGAATCAGTTTCTATTCCGATAGCGTGCAGTTTTACTAACGCGCTAAGCGCTGAACTATCTAACGCGGCGCCCCGCCACGCTTCTGCGGCCAGCGAAAGCAAGGCAATATCTTTACTATCTAGATCACCTAATTGGAATTGGTAATTCTCAGGTTTAATGCGATAACCAGATTCATCCTCGAAAAGTGGATCAAAGGTACCCACTTCGATTACTATGCCCAGATTGCGCAGATCATCTTTATCGCGTTCGAACATGCGCTCTTTGCTCTCGGGCGTTCCTTCATAACCATCTACAGTTCGAAAAATTTCTGACTTAGTTAAGTAGCGTTTGGTGGCAAGCAGCGCGATCGTGAGATTTACCAGTCGCTCAGTCTTCCGCGACACCGTATGACCCTTTCGCCGGTCTGCGACGTCGAGCAAGTACTTCAACACCAGGTGCCATGCGCCTTGCGAATATCAGAAATCCGGTGTGACCAATCATTCTTTGTTGTGGGCGCACTGCTAGCCCTTCATGGTGCCAGCCTCGAACCATACTTTCAAAACTTTCTGGTTCAGTGAAGTGACCATCTTCTTTTAAAGCCTCGGCGGTAGCAGAGAGTTGCGTAGTTGTTGCAACGTAGGCCATAAATACTCCACCGGGGCGCAATACTTTTGCTGCTAATTCAATACATTCCCAAGGTGCCAACATATCTAGGATTACCCGATCAAAACTATCGGTGAACTCTTTTTCCTGCACGGAGCCAATATCCAAAGACCAATTAGAAGGCTCTCCCCCAAAATAATTCGAGATATTAGCCTTGGCATTTTCTGCGAAATCCTCACGTCGTTCCACGGAGTGCACATGGCCCTTTTCACCAACTGCTCTGAGGAGTGAAAGAGTTAGCGCACCGCTTCCCACACCCGCTTCAAGAACACGTGCACCAGGGAAGATATCTGCAAATCCGATGATTAGCGCTGAATCTTTTGGATAAACGATCGTTGCTCCCCGCGGCATCGAGAGAACGTAATCGGTGAGCAACGGAATAAAAGCCGTGAACTTTAAACCTGCGCTGGTGCTAATTACCGACCCTTCAGGCAAACCGATTAGATCGTCATGAACAATCCAACCCTTATGAGTGTGCCATTCTTTTCCAGGTGTAATAGTGATGCTGTAGATCTTTCCTTTTTGATCTGTCAATTGAACGCGGTCACCAGCGACGAAGAAACCTCGATTACGTTCTTCGGCGGTACTTGCCGCGCTTTCTTTTGACTTAGACACAGGAGCATCTTAGGCGTTGCCTAGCCAAAGGCTGTATCTTCAACCGCATGAGCCAACTGCGTCTATCGCCCAGCCGCATCAATGACTTTAATAACTGTCCACAACTCTATAAATATCG
>Ga0114979_10003573_pt1 | contig 10389 bp, 7 predicted proteins | sample S_140625_EF_Meta_FD_87315 | JGI IMG/M metagenome (GOLD analysis project Ga0114979, IMG submission 87315) | Freshwater microbial communities from Lake Simoncouche, Canada to study carbon cycling - S_140625_EF_MetaG | ecosystem: Environmental > Aquatic > Freshwater > Lake | place: Lake... | reverse complement strand
CCAAGTCCCCAAATAATTGAATCAACGATTCCATAAAATTTCATTTTTTCAGGATTTCGATTAGGAAAGATATCGTTATAGGAAGTAGCACAGAGTGCGTTGATAGTTGAGTCTAGTACACTCATGGTGGCCGCCAGAACTCCCGCCACCATGATACCTCTTAGGCCCAGTGGGAAATAGTTAACAATAAAATGGGGGAACAGATAATCTGCTCCTTTGACATCAGGCAAAGGATGAGTTTGGTAGTAGGCCCAAAGGAGTGATCCTACACTTAAAAATAACAACCCTACTGCAATCGAAATAAAGGAAGAAAAGAAAATGGCATATTGGCCGTATTTAAGTTTTTTATTAGCGGTTAGTCTTTGAGCAAAATCTTGGTCCACTCCGTGAGTGGACATATCAAAAAGAAATCCTCCTAAAATACCTATGATAAAAGGCCAGGGATTCGTGAAATTCAAGAACGATGTCTTACCAGCTTCCTGAGCGAGTGTCATCATATCACCCCAGTTTTGTCCCCCGGTTTTAGGAATTAAGTAGTGTGCTAATAACCCACCAAGGATAAAGAGAGACATTTGTAACATATCAGTTCTTACAACTGCTTTAAGTCCTCCAATCTGAATGTAGATTAAAGTCATAAAAGTGACAGCGGCAAGACCATAGTAGATGTTAACACCGAAAAAAGTCGCTACCATAATAGAGCCTGAAAAAAGCCTAACTCCAACGGAAACAACTTTGCTCAATGAATAGAAAATGGCCACGGTTCTTTGACCCGATGGAAGACCTGTTTCTTTTGCCATTACCTCGTAAATGGTAAGACCTTGATCATAAACTTTAGGTAAAAAAACTACTGCAATGACAAATCTTGCGGCGATTGCGCCCATGTAAATCTGGATGAATGTAAAATCACCCTTGAAAGCCACTGCTGGTATCCCAATAAATGTAAGGGCAGAAACTTCTGTTGCAATGATGGAGCAAATAGATTCCAAAAAAGTAAGGGATTTATTTGCCATGTATTTTTCTTGAGCAATTTCGTTGGGCGTCTTGAGCTCGCTCTCGTGCATTTCGTCTTTGGATTTTATAGCTATTCCAAAAACAACAACGATGTAACCTAGAATAAAAATCCAATCAACAAGTTGAAAATCCATATATGCTCCTGAAGGAATCAAGCTTACAAAACCTTATCAGATACGTCCACTGTGGTGATAGTTTCTAGTAAGTTTATTCCTAGGAAGAAAACTTCAAAGTTTCATCAATAATCTCCTCAGTTTTACCGATAGGTATCTGGAAGTACTGGGTTTATTATATGGCCGAAGAGCAGAAAAAAAATTTAATACAAATGCCTATCAAAGATTTTGCCAAAAAAATCATCTGTGATGGGCATTTGTATGTGACATACAATTCAAGGAAATTCTACGTCATGAGACCAGGAATCTTTGTAGATTCTGAATTTATTAAAAAATATGCCGTCTCAAATCAGGTCTTTGAATTTGAACCAGTCGTTTCTCTTGAAGTAAAGGAAAAATTTAAGAATTTTTTTAAAGAACTAAGATTCTTAAAACAAGAAAAACAAATCAGAGAAAAGTGTGAAGAGATCATTCGATTATTCTTTGATTTTTATTCTGGAGATAATCATTTTTTGACCTTCGCCCTTGCTTGCTATGAAGAGTTTTGTCTCGTTTCTCCAGATACCCAAGAGAAGATACATGAAATAGATTTATACCTATTCAGAAAAAGTTTTTATTCCTCCGCGTTTTCTGTCATCATTGCCATGGCGAATAATTTTTTTCATCACTCTATGCTTCAGGACTTTTATAACCTGACTTTCTGTCTCGATATAGGACTATGTGATAAAAATTATAGTTATTATGTAGCCGTTGCATGTAATTATGAAAATCAAAAACCAGGAGCAGGCCTTGCTTATCTTGAATCTAACAGCGCTTCAGCACTAGAGAAGAGGGTATTCCTTAATCATCCCGAAAAAAGCTACGAGTTTATTATCCAGAGTAATATTTTGTCGTACCCTGAGTTGGCCGAAACAATCCTTTATCAGCATGAACTCTCTGATGGAAGTGGTTTCCCGAGAGGCATTCCTAAGAGCCAGGTTTCTAATTGGGAAGCCGTAACAATCCTTTCTGATTCGATGGTTGAAATAATAAAGGCCTATCACTTTGAAACAAGTGTCGTAGAGTATATGAAACAATTTAAAAATTCTAAGATAACTGATCTTCCGATTGCCAGAGTTTACAAGAAATTAAAACTTATCATGGATTATATCTGCTCTCGAAGGGAGGTAGCCTCTTAGTGGAAAAGACAAGACGGCATCTTGCGATTCTAAATCTTACTGGAGAGCTCCTGCCGGAGTTGGCGGATTATTTTTCCTCAAGAAAAGTACTTGTTGTAGATCCCCTCATAAGCAGTGAAGAATATGATTGGACCCATGTCTTAACAAAAGATGTAGGGGATTATACTTTAATTAATAAATCGTTTGAAATTTCCTTAAAAGAAAGACAAATCATCTCATTATCAAAAGTCGATGATCTTCAGAACTTTACGATTAATAACGGTAACCTCATCCTCGATGACTGTTGGTTTAAAACGGTGATGGGACATTTTATTATGGATAAATACCTTCAGAGTTTTGGAGGTATATCACTTAATGATAATTATCCGACCTTCAAAGAGGCAGGATCATTTAATATTGCAAATCCATTCCATACAGGAGAATACGTAGATCAGATGGTACAAAGAGCATTTGAGGAGGGTGTTAATGCTCTTGCTATCAGAAGTTATTTTGATCATTTTATGATGTACATTACTGGTTTAAAAAATAAAAAAAAGGCAGGCCTTCCCTTTGAAGTCACTTACGGAGTCTTTGAAGATATATTTGCTGTTCAAGTCCATTTTTTCTCTCCATTAATATCCATTATGGATGTTTCTGCCAGCCTAAATTCCATAGTAACCAAAATACCTGAAGAATATTATTTAAACACAGCCGTTCAATCATCTGATTTTTTCGATTTTTCTTTCCTCCCTGATGTAAAAAAAGTCATAGTTACTGCTCTCTGGACAAAGAATCAAAGGATAAAATTTGAAAATCGCGGATTAATGTTCAGTTCTTTAAAAGGAGGTCTTCCGATAGCTCTCTATGAAAATGAAGATACCCCCGAAAACTTTAAAATTTTTGGTTCAATAAAAAATGATTTTTCTCAAAAAGTTGAAATCCCAGATTACATAAATGAAGAAAATACAAAAAGATTGATTAAGGGATTTAAATCCAGAATGGATGATGTGGTCGTTATACCTGGGGGGCCAGAGGAAGAGGAGGCTATGACTAGAGTTTCAGGCCTTGTAGAGGTGGAAGATGAGGTTAGATTAATAAAGGGAGATTCCCTACTAAAAGATTTTGTTCAAACAGTGCGGGGTAAGTTTGATGATTATCAGTCGCTCTCATCGCTAGATAATCAGAAATACGATTTTGAAAAAGTTATTTTTCAAATAGCTAACAACATCGATGAGGTTGCAAAAGATAAGAACCTTAAGATACGTTCTCTTGGAGAGATTTTGTTTCCTAGTATTAAGAAGGGATTGCTTGATTTTGCTAGAGACATAAACACTCCGTTAGACCAATTGAAGACTCTTGATTTAGATAATTTTCAACTCCAGCACATTCCCGAAATTTTAAAGATAGAACTTTTAAAGTTTCATCCGGAAGAAACAATTAATTATGAGTCTTATACTCCCCAGATGATAGGTGAAATTGAGGGAAAGCTTAGTGCCTATGAAATTGAAAATGAGAGGCTGAAGCAACAATTAAAAACACTCTTTACAGAGCTAAAAATTGCCCAAGAGATGAAAGTTAAAATGACCAACATGCAAAATGTTGGCTTAGACGAATTCATTGATAATAGTGCCAAAGATGATACTTATGATGACGACGAAGAACTTCGTAATTTCTATAAACAAAAGTTAAAAACAAATAGAAGCCTCGATCAGGTTGATGCAGAAAAATTATCTGCACTTTTAGATAGAGAATCTGGAATGATTGCAAACTTTAAAATATTTGAGCAAAAATCAAAGAGAATTGAAATTGAATCCATGCAGAAGGAGTCATATTTCATACAGGAAATGGAAAAGGCGGAACGAGTAATAAAAATGCGTGAATTATCTTTGGTAAAAACCAAGGAATCTTTTAAGAAACTTGTTGATAAGAAGGATAGAGAAATTTCTGATTTGAAATCTAAGTCTGAAAGGTTCTCCAGAATAATTAATTCAGGAGCAAGTCATTCAAATTCTCCTAAAATGCGTGAATATGAGAGACAGGTTTTTAATCTAAATAAGCAGATTGAGTTGTATCGGATCAAGATTGCGACACTCTCTACAAATAAAATGGCTCAAAAAGTTGAATCAAATCCAAAAGAGGATCTAAAGAAAAGTCAGTACGTTATTCATCAACTAAAAAATCATCTCGACGGAATTAAGAAGGAAAATGAGAAACTTCAATCTAAGATATCCCAAGATCTAAAAGAGCTTAATCAATTGCGAGCAGAGAAGTCTCAACTTGAACAATTCATTAGTGAGATGTCAGATGAAAGAGATTCTTCTCCTAGAACGGAACCTCTCCAACGTCCACAACCCAAAAATGATCAGGAGCTTAAAAAACTACAAATTCAAAATCAAATTCTAGAAACTCAAGTTAAAGATTCCCATTCTAAAATCACGAATCTTGAGAACAAGTTAGCTGAATTGTCGAAAGCACAAAAAGCACCGACGACAAGTTCAGAAGAAGGTTCAAGGGTTAAAATTACTCAACTAGAAACTTCTCTAAAAAAGTTAACTTCTGACCTTGCTGAGGCCAGGTCACAGGTTGCTGAATCAAAGAAAGAATCAAATAAGCTCCGCCAGGAAAAAACAGCACTGCAAAATCAACTGGATAAACTGTCCAAAGACGCCAACAAAGGCAAACTAGGAGTAAAAAAGGGCAAGGTTGCCTGATTTTTTTGCTTGCCAAAAAGTATTCAGTATTTAATAATTGTTGCCTCTCACATACCTAGTTGCCCAGTTGGTGGAATTGGTAGACACGTTAGGCTTAGAACCTAATGCGCGAGCGTGGGGGTTCGAGTCCCTCACTGGGCACCAAGCTTTCAGTGAATAATTGAAAGTTAAAACACGTGTGAAGAATTTAAAAAGCCCGGTCTCGCGCCCGGGCTTTTTTTTTTGCAAATGTGGGCTATTTAAGAAGGGGAGTAAGTAGCGGAATTAATATCTCGACTCGAGCACCTCCGGAATCAAGATTTAAAATATATAATTTCCCTTCATGCAAATTAACGATCTTTATAGTGATTACTAATCCAAGGCCCATGTGGATTAGATCCGAACCCAGGTGGACTTCACTGGTCACTGATTGCGTTTACACGGCGTCCCCCTGTTTCAGGAAAGTTGACCAGTAGATTTTAAAATAATTAATTATAAAGATTCTATATGTTTAGAATCTTGGAGGCGGAAAGGAAACTTTCCATGAGTACTCGTCGGATGTTCTGACAGTAGTTGGTAATGGCGTAAAGAGTCCTCCCGTAGTGGGATGCCAGCTTTTGCCGTGACCAGCCTTGTAAATAGCGTAGTTTTGCCAGCTCCGCTAAATCCGGTTCTTGAAACTCGATGGTGGGTAACCTAGAAAGTATTGATATTCTTTACTCACAATCATCCTTTATATGAATAGGTTCGGCTCAACCTGAAACTTTTCAGCAAGAGCTCGAATCTGTCGAAGATTCAATTCTCTTTCACCTTTAAGCACTTTGGAAACATTAGGTTGTCCACCAAGCTCCTTGGCAAGATCTGTTTGAGTAAGGCCCTTGAGTTCCATTAAGTAGGCCAACATATCTCGACCAGAGACGTCAGGAGCATCAAACATCTTTTTTTCATAGTCTATGATTAGCTCTGCCAGAGTTTGGAGATAGACCTCAGCACCCTCATCGGGTTTCTTATCATTAAGAATATTAATCAAGTGCTCAGTAATCTTTAGGGCCATTTGATACTGAGACTTTGATGAGATTGGACGAAGAGGAAAGAACTCAACTAGCTCAAGGTAAGTGGAGCTTACTTTTTGAGGCTTAAGTTTTGTTTCTTTTTGGAGGTCTTCAATAATTCTTTTTACCTGTCCCATACTATTCTCTCCATTTGTCCTTGTCGTATTCCGTATGAGTTAACACATGAGTAACAAGGATAATCTGTACTCCGAATTGAATCTTTGTAATAGCCCTAACTTTATTCCCGCCGACATCAAAAACGGCTTGAGATCCTACAAAATCAACATTGACCCCAAACAGATTTTTAACATCTTGAGGACTTTTAAAGTTTGCGGATTGGATGAGTTTAACCCAACGATCCAAGGCCTTCCTGCTGGTCGGGTGTTTTTTCTTAAATGTGTCTATCGTTTCTTGGCCAATAAGCTTCACAGGAGTAGTATATCAAAATGACATATTAAAGTCAAAGATGCATGTCAATTTGACATACATTCTTTTTGCAACTTTCAACAATTACTTATCCTCTCTCTAACTAGCTAATATTTCATTTCAGTTTTCCCTCTTACATAGGCCCATTCAGGGCGATTTTTTGGGTCATTTCAAAAAATTTTTGGGCTAGATTTGGGCTAGATTTGGGCAAAACTCCTGCACAACGGATAACAACGGATAACAATAGAATGGAATAGATCACAAAGCGGTAATTATTAAAAACTGTTCTAAGTTATGAGATTCAAAGAAAAAAGTTAAGAGAAACAAAGACTTTAAGTTCATCGGCAATATAGATCAAAAAAAAGGGGGTTTTCTTCCCTCACTGGGCACCAAGCTTTCAGTGAATAGCCGAAAGTTAAAACACGTGTGAAAGATTTTAAAAAGCCAGGTCTCGCGCCCTGGCTTTTTTTTTGCGGATCTACTGGGTTGATAGTGGGTCGTTTCTCGAAGTGATCTGAATCAAAGAGAAACTGAAGGCAATGCCCATCAGGCCTTCTCTAAATGTGGATCTACTAATTTCTGAAAAAAGAAAAACCGCATAATTTTAAATCTTAATTTCTTACTATCGACCTTTTTGAACTTCTTTTTTTGTCGTTTGTCTTTAAAATGAGGAAATGAACAAAAAAATATTTTTACTAATAAGCCTAGCTTTACTAAGTTCTTGTGCTCAATTGCCTACTAGTCATGACGGAGCAAAGGACCTTGTACTCCAAAAAGTAAGACCAGCACTTGAGAAAATCTTGGCCCAAGAAAATCCCATCAATCCTCCAGAGTGGAGCACTTATCCAATCGTTCAAAAACTCCCAGGAAATCCTTTTGTCCCTCGTCAGACTATAAGATCCTTATTCACTTATAATTCAGATGGTCGTTTATTACTTGCTCCAGGTGATTATACTTTTCCTGTCATGACTTATTGTATGAAGTCATCGGCAGCAAGTCCTGCAGGACACATTTATTCCTTAAGTCAGCTGACGGGAAAAAGAGCAAAAATTATCAGAGACTTAAACCTATTAGCTCCAGCGAAATATTTTTCCGATGAAATCCAAATGGTTTCTTGGAGTCTTCAGAATGGTCTTTCATATGAAGAATTGGGTAAGCTCGGACAGGAGATGGTTGATAGTGTGATTCCTCATTACAAATTGGACTTACGAGAGTCCATTCTTAATCAAATAGAAAAGAAATGGAATCAAGTCTCAGATTCTTCCCTGGGAACGTTACCATCATTCAGCGAGAGTATATCAACTATTGAAGATAATCTTGGAGAGATTGGGAAAAGAATCCAGGAAATGCGGGATTATAGAGATCGTCTTCGTGAAGTGGGGTATGACTATGCGAGGCTCAGTGAACTGATAGATACAAGCTCTCGTTCGGAGGCCTCTGTTGATACAGCTTGGTCTAAAATATCGAATAACGTTTATGCGAGATTTGTCACAAATGAAAGTTTTGGAGAGATTGGTTATGTCCAAGTGAGAGTCCTTGCAAGCAGTCTAGGACGAGAGATCAATTCAGTAAGTAATAAACTAGAAATTTTTGATATTGCTACTTTAATGACAAATCCAAATGATAAATCGATTCAACCACTTTCATTTTCACCACTTTATGGATTTGGCGGTACAATCACTTTAACACCTGCCTTATCCCGTTACCCTCTGGCAGGAGCATTACTCCTCGCCGCGGTCTTAAATGCAAAATACGTTGATTGGGATGCATTCTTTGATCTTCAAGACCTGCTTCAAGATTTGAATGACCGGGATGTTCAAAAAGAAATTGAAAGAGGTATGGAAGCTCTAATGAAAGAGCATGACATGCTTGAGAAGCCACTTAAGGAGAATGGAATCATTACTGGAAAAGATAAAAAGTCATCCATTAAAGAGAGTAAAAAAGTTAGAGAATATCGTAAGCCTGGTGGTGAAGAGCAGCTACAGAGAGATTATGATAAAATCAAAGGTCTTCCTTCGAAGTCTGACGACGGAATGGATGTTAAGACGCTTCCGGATGGATCAAAAATAGTAAAACGCCCAAGAGATGGAGACACTCCTCCGACCCTAGAGGTTCAGCCTCCGAAGGGAGATTTAAGATATCCTAATTCCAAGATTAGAGTAAAAGTGAGGTATCCATGATTAATATCTTCGATGAAAAAGTTTTATGTGAGTATTGGGATACTCCTGTCCTTCAAAGTAATGAACTTTGGCTGGAGATGCAATTCTATACAGAGAATCAAATTGTTTTCTTTTTTAAGAGAAATTACGACTCACCTAAAAATGAATATCATGTGCTTACTATTGAAGGTGATAGTCCATTTAGGATCACTGAAGAGGGATTGGGATGGAAAGTAGTAGGAGATCTTTTGGAGAATAATACTGCACGAGAAGAAGGTAAAAAAGGCCGTACTTTCAAAGTTTGGAATACTCAATTTGCTATCGAATCATTTCGAGGTCTGGCGATTCCTAAAGAAGAGTATGATAAACTGGAAAAGTTTCAGTATATCATCTATACAAACGATGCATGGATTCAGTTTGTTACTTTTGATCCCGTAAAGTGGGAATTTCATCAGAACGTACCTTTTAAGGATTTAGTCCTCCAGTATTTAAGTAATGACTTTTTGGACGAATGAATCGTCCCTAGGATGCCAGTCGGCTAATTGTGGGCAAGCACGGGGTACAATAAGTATAAAAGAATAAAAAAGAGCAGAATCGGTAACAAGACTATTCCTAGGTGAGCGCTATTCTATACCCATCTCATTTTAATTTTCCTGCTTTAGGGCCTTCACGGTCTGATTTAAAAATCATATCCTTTAGAAATGAAAGGCTTCCTTACCACCTAACAAAGAGCAGAGTTATTGCATGAGCTAAAAGTTGAGCGACATGCCAAATACTCTGATCGTCTTAAGGTTATTCTTTTACTCGACAAAGGATGGACCCACAAAAAAATTGCGGAAGCTCTTTTTCTAGATGAAGGCACAATTCGTAACTACCGCAAGCTCTATGTTGAAGGTGGTGTTTTCGGTCTTGTCACAGATACTTATTCCGGCAAAAGAAGTCGTCTCTCTGGTAAAGAGAAAGAACTGCTGTCCCAGCACCTCAGGTTACATATTTTTATGGAAGCTAAGGAAGTTGCTGCCTATATCCAAAAGAAATTTGACGTAAACTATTCAGTCAGTGGAGTCACAGCACTCTTGCATTCAATGGGATTCACTTATAAGAAGGCAAAAGCGATTCCAGGAAAGGCAGATACAGAAAAGCAGGAGCTTTTTATTCTGGAATACATGAGAATAAAGTCTGAATCAGAGGGGAAAATCTATTTTGCTGACTCAACTCATCCACAGCATAATCCAGTCATTAGTTACGGTTGGATTAAAAAAGGGGAAGACTTTGAGATCCCCTGCAACTCCGGCAGATACCACCTAAACATAAATGGTGCGGTTGGTATTGAAAACCTTGATGTGGTCAACAGAACATGTGATTGGGTAAATGCTGATTCGATTTGTGAGCTACTGAGGGTGCTAAGAAGCAAGAACCCAGCTGGTGAAGTCATTCATTTAATAATGGACAACGCTCGATATAATCGATCTGCCAAGGTCAAAGCAATTGCTAGTGATTTGGGGATTGTTCTCGTATATCTTCCACCATACTCACCAAACTTGAACCCAATAGAAAGGCTTTGGAAATTTTTTAAGAAAAAAGTTCTCTATAATCAATACTACTTAACAAAGGCCGGATTTGAAGAGGCCTGTGTTAAGTTTTTTCGTTACATCCGAAAGCACAAGGATGAACTATCAACTTTGCTGACTGATAATTTTCAAGTTATTGGAACATGAAAACTCAAGTGAGTTGGGTATAATTGAAGGCAATGCCCATCAGGCCTTCTCAAAATAGGAAGT
>Ga0114979_10003572_pt1 | contig 10392 bp, 9 predicted proteins | sample S_140625_EF_Meta_FD_87315 | JGI IMG/M metagenome (GOLD analysis project Ga0114979, IMG submission 87315) | Freshwater microbial communities from Lake Simoncouche, Canada to study carbon cycling - S_140625_EF_MetaG | ecosystem: Environmental > Aquatic > Freshwater > Lake | place: Lake... | reverse complement strand
GGCAAACAACTATTGAAAGATGGTATAGGATTGCCAGCATTTATAGCTGTCGCCGGTAGTGGCGGGCACGCCGGCAAAGGATTGAAGCGAATATATTCAGCAAAACGTGGTTGTGCTGATAATGTCGCTTCCTGTAACCGGGATATACGCACTGACTCAGGAACAAATACTGCTGGTAGATAATTATTTGAGTTTGTTACACTCTCCATCTGTAATTGTAAATTCGAACTTGTTATAGTATCTATTTTTCCTTGTAAATATGCCCCTTGATTCACAGGTGAACCATATACCCTCAGAGGTGGGCAGCATATACTGTTAGCACGCTGTAGACCTTCTGTAATAGCACATCTCCGGGCTGAATCCATTAATAGGCTTATTCTTCCACTCTCAGTATTTCCACCACCACTAGAGCCAATTAGCATCTCTCCTTATTTCAGATGGAGGCTTTTCGTAAGACCTTGCTTGCCGTAATTGTGGGTTTAATAATAATACTAAGTTTTGCATTATATGCTATTGAATCTCGTACAACGTGTCCTATAAGCGAGGGATTTCTATCATTTTCAGTGCCACGTGATATTCCGATAGAGTATCGCGATGATGTTACAGAATTTACAGATGATTATATCAATCTTGGTAACAAAGTATGTCCTCTTCAAAATGTTGTTATCGATGGTATTGCGAAGACATTAGCAGGACCAGAAGGTAAACCAAATATTGCGGCGGCTCAAGTAAAAGCAAAAGCAATGGCAAATGGTCAATTATTTGATTGTGTTCTTTTTGAGAAACAGAAGAAATTGTTTGAGAAAAATGATCCGACAATTAAAGAATTATATATTTTTTTTGATGATATTCCAGATAATATAGCAGATAAACTTTTCAGTAGCGCAATATTTAGTTATTTACAATTAAATAATACATATGAACAAGTAAAAAGTTCTATATCTGCAGCAACAGCCCCTGAGCCAAATCCGACACCTAATCCTGTAGCATCCCCTGCAAAAGAAGGATTTGCGGATGTAGCAACATCAAAACCAACTCTACCAGAACGCTGTAAATCACAAGAATTATGTCCAGAAGAAATGTCGAAAGAAATTGTTGGTCGTCTAGGAAAACTCAAAGAAAATATTAAAATTTTAGTTGAAAGAACAGAAAAGCCTAGTTTTCAATCTTTAGTAAATGAAACAATAGAAATTAAAAAGAAGCTTGATGATATTAAAAAGAAGGCAGAGTCGGGTCAACTGCTCCCTTCTCCTTCTCCTTCTTCTCCACCACCTTCCGCGTAAGACGACGCAGTTTTCCTCGAAGTTTTTTTGCGCGAAGTAACGATCCCTTTGTATCCTGATGACCCGAACATTCAATTGAAAAAAGAGGGAACCTTGTCTGAACTGCCCCATTTCGTATCTTTATAGAAAGATCAACTAGATTTTGTGCTACACAATGTATTGATGTTTCAGATATAGATGGGAAGTCGCGAATAAGACTTAATTGATAAAAAAGACGAATAACAGTATCGAGAGATGCTACTAACAATTCATTCTGACTGCTATTGCTACCAATCTCTAAGGAAACTCTATTATATGAATAACATGCACCTTCTTCTACTATAATCGCCGCCATTGTCTTTCCCTTATAGATAACAACGCATGCAGGCACAATATCTCCATGTGCTTCATATAGCTCAGTTTTAAAATCGCGACCTATAAGAGAACTTATATGAATAACGTCATTCTCAATTGTAGGGCTATAAAATATAATTGGCACATTTGTATCTTCTAGAAGCCATGAGTAGTTCTTTTGCTTTCTCTTATAAACTTTATCTATATTCGCCCCAGCAAGAATACGCTTATTATTTACAATAAATTCAAAAATTTCCTTATATGTAGTCTTTGGAATCAGCGCCTGCGGTTTATGTTCCTGGTCACTACATGTTTCAAGTTGAACTGCCTCATTTAATAGTACAAGGCGCGTATATACTTTTTCCCAACGGTCAATCTCACCTTCAGGTTGTGAAAGTTCCTTGTACATATTAGACCGAAGAAAATTTGCATCAGCATAATGAATACCATTTATATTTTTTGAACGTTTATATATTACACTATAAATATCAGCATCCATCGAAGTTAAATCAAGAATATCATTATAGGCAATAGATACTTTGACTGTACCTTCATGGAGTCCTTCGCGATGTGCTATTTCAGGAAATCCTGCTTTTCGAAGCATTGTTAGAATACTTCGCAGATCCTTTTCAGGATTCGGAGTATATACATCATAATCTGGTATAGATTTAGCAGCATCATAGAATTTTAAGGCACTTGGTAGATGAGCATTGATTGCTTGACCGCCATATGCAACACGTCCTGTTTTCTTTAGAAAGCCCTCCACAATTTTAATGGCCGCCCTTATAAGTGGATTTTTAGCAAGAGCTAGGTCGCGGCGGTCTTCAGCACTATCTACTTGGTTCTGAAGAACTTCTAATGCATTCTTTGTAGAGGCTCTCTCTAGAACAGGAGAGATTATTCTCCGTAAACGCCCTTCCTCCATCTCTATCTATTCAGCAACTCTATAATTTAGGTGAAACAACAACACCATGATTTGCATTCAGTTGAGTATTTGGCACTGTTGGAATTATTGGCTTGGGCTTCACAAACCGCAAAGTAAGATCTTTTGGCGTCCATGTAGCCTTTGCATTCTGCGAAGCAAGAATATCAAGTGGCAATGGTATACTATGAATACCATATGTTTTATAGAGTATATCTGATACTTTATCTGTGGGGACGAATGTTGGATCTTTCTTCATGATAATAGTAAAAGTGTTACGAGTTATATTTATAGCGGATGCTACCTTATCAGGTGGCGTAAGAAGGAAATAGGAATCAGAAACTATCTGTACCTTTGGAGCACCAGTTGCCGATTCAGTTATACCGAGATTGGCTCCACCACCCCCGCCCTCCGCTTTATAAATGCGGGCATGAACAAAGAAGTCAAGATCTTCTTTTGGAGTAAATGTACGTTTAACACCAAGTCGAGCGGGATCTCGAAATCCGCTTGTATCCGCATTACAGAGAACAACAATTTTCCCCTTATAGAAGTTAGGAGCGAAACTAAATAGTTCATTCTCCTTCTTCTGGCGAGTGAAATCACCTACACTTGTAAGGCCAATATGTTGAGGAATAAGTGATTCAAGAGCTCTTGCAATCTGTGATAAGAATGACAAATAGGCTTCAGGCATCTTCGTTTTATCAGGTGCGTCATGTATATAAAGAGCTAAAACAATAGGATCATCTGTCTTATTAACAAGACTTTCACATACTTTCTGAATACTTCCATCATTTAGACTACGCTTATATCCCATAGAGTCTCGTGCAACCAACGCTGGTCGCCCATCTGAACCACGACTAATTTCTAGTACAAAGAGCCGCGCGCCAGCAGCAAGACCTAATCGAACAGCATCTGCCTCAGCAAAAGCACCATCCTGTAAGGGGTCCAGATAGCCGGCAAGACGGCAACTAATAGGCTGATAATTTATTAGAAGCGCCTGATCTTCGGGAAGAGGCATTTCATAAATACTCTTTTTCTTACCGGCGGTCGGTTCAATAGCAGCATTAAGAAGAGCAACACGATCGCGAATTACCTTCTTGACCGTAGAAGGTGATGCTATTTTTGCAGCATATCTAGATATAATCATTATAAGAAAAACTGTAATTAAAATGACTAGTACTATACCAATATAAAACAGTATTTTATTTGATGGTCTTGGCACCGATAGTGTTGCTAACATACGTGGCAGCATCTATCTCTATTTATACTGTTTATTAACACTAGAGTTAGCGGTACATTACGCTATCTATCGCTTTATCATAGATTGCAAGTTGCTCTTCTATCTTATCTTTCTTCTTATCTTTATCAGTTCTTTCTTTCGTAATTTTCGCCTTCGCTTTTTTCGCTTCTTTAATTATATCAGTTGTCGGCATTTCATATGTGAGTACTTCTCTAAAAAAATTTTCCACATGCGCAATTCCCTTCCGAAGTACAACAGGGTCTTTCACTAGGGCAGCAGCAGCAGGGATCTTCCAACGAGGAACTTCACAGAGAAGTTGAAACATAAGACAAAGTAAATCAAGACGTCGGCGAGAAGTTAGAATATTCTTGTAAGGGAATCGGTATAAGTCAAAAATAGCCAAGAACTCTTCATTCATTCGCATCTTACCTCGCCCCGCAAGGTCTTTATAGGTCTCTGCCGCCAGATTTGCGAGAAAGAAGCCGACAGTTGTTCGCTGTTTGTCAGGCCAGCCAGGAGTACCTCTGCTAAGATTTGTAAGACCAAAACCTGAATTATTCTTTCGCATAGAGGTATCGGTATCAATAAGCCAACGCATCCAGAAAAGTGCTTTCTCTGTTGCTCCTTCCTCTATTGCCTTTACTATCTCATTGGCAACTACACCCATACAGGGTGCGTCAGATTCCTGGCGATATACCCGCTGAGTGCTTATAAAGTTTGTATTAGTTGAACGTGCTTCCGCAAGCCACTGTTCATTAAAACAAGATGAATGAATTTTTGGGAGAGCTACCTTTGTACGTCGGATACAATCTTTTAGTATTAGAACAATTTCTCCGATCTTCATTTGAAATTCGTAATTACTGTATAAAGTCTCGGTATCATGTGTTGTAGCCAATGTATTTAATTCTTCAAATCGTTTTTTGAGATAGAAGAATATGCGTGGGGCGCCACATCCGATGTGATCTACTGCGTATTCCATACAATGCCGCATCCACACCTGTAAGGCACCTGAACAGACTATATCTGCTGAGTAATGAATACAGCGACCAGCAGCAAGTGGCCCAGTTTCACCTAGAGTTATTTGAAATGCGCGAATAACCTCTCCTACTTCATAGCCACTTCGTGTGCGAACTTTATTCTGTGAATCATCAGCATCCTGTGGGTCTTCTTCGTATTCGCTTGGGCTGCTGTTATTGCTATTGTTGCTGTTGTTGCTGTTGCCGCGATACATCTATTTGCGATTGCGACGTGTTTTTCTAGATGAGGGACGCGTAAGTTCCATAGGCTTTCCTGTTCCAGAGTATCGTGGCCCCAGCACATATTTTCCGGATGAGCGTGGAATCATACCTTTTGCTTTTAGAGATGATCGTGCTGTAAAACCAATAGAGTTGCCGCGTTTATAGCGTCGGAGTGTTAGACGATTCTTGGCTGTTGGCTTATAACCGCCATTATAAGGTCGCAACCCATCACAGCCGCAACTACCTCCTAACATTTCTAAACTACCCTTAGAGAATGGGGTCGCAGAAGCAAACAAGACGCCTAAGTCGGCAACCAAAATACTTCCCCAAAAAATATTTTCGAGGTCTCAGCCACCGCAATAAAACAATTCGCAAGAAAGAGATAAAGAAATTTGGATCTCTCCACTGGCGCGATCCAGCAGCCTATAAGGGATTTGTAACAGATAAAAAAGTGAAATCAAAACCATCAGGATATACAACAAAATGGTATACACTTTTTCCGGAAGCAAAGAGTCTCGAAGATAAGGCAAAAGCGACAGGAGTTCCTTTGAAGTATATTAAAGAAGTATATAATCGGGGAATGGCAGCTTGGAGGACAGGGCATCGTCCAGGCGCAACAGAACAGCAATGGGGATATGCGCGAGTTCACTCATTCCTTCTGAAGGGAAAGACATATTATACGACTGATTCGGATATAGCACGAGACGCCAAGGCTGCGTCCTCTCCTGCTAAAAAGTATTTTGCATCTTTTTAGAATTACATGAACACAGGAGCAACAACAGGACAGCGAAAAATAGCGTATATTACTGCGATCTTTGGAACATATGAAAAATCAGCCAAAGAGTATATTGAGCAAACTCTTCTATCTGATTTTATATGTTTCACTGATAATCCAAATCTAATTGCGAATAACTGGATTATTGATATGAATCCTTATCATTATACACATCCATCACCTATTGATCAAGGATCTGATGCCGCACAAGTAAACTCCCTTACAAGAAATAAACACACATTCAATATTGCTAAGTATTATAAAGAACAGTGGCATCTTATTCCGAGACTAGCAGCATATGATTATGTTGTTTGGCTTGATGGGACAATGCAGATAAGTAATCCCCTTCTTTCAGAATATATAGTAACAATCCTCTCTAAGGGAGAAAAAGTTATAACATTAGATCATGATTGGCGTAGTGGTTCACTTGCTGCTGAAACAGCAGACTCCTCAACTAATGGAAAATATTGTGTTCATTGGTGGAACGGACAGGAACAACCATATCAAGATGTTATAAGACAATATACTACATATATTCAAGATGGTTATAATGACACTTTATGGCGTGAAGCAAAACCTGAAAGACCTCATTATGGGGTATTTGTAACATGTTTTGTTGCTTGGCCTATGGTTGGACCACATGCTGAAGAAACGAAGCGTTTCTTGAATATATGGTATGAACAAAATCTGTATTTTACAACACAAGATCAGATAGCATTTCCTTTTGTTTGTCAGAAACTTGGAGTACAGCCTTATACATTCCCTGATGAAGTATCAGGCGGTAATCAGTTTCATAATATATTTTTTGAGAAGTTACATCATGGTCTTTAGTTCGCAGCATCATCCTCCTTCTCCGTCTTTGCCTCCTCTAGGCGCTTCACCAGGTCGCCAACACATTCCTCCCACTTATACGAAAGAACCGTTTCGCGAGCAGCCTTTCCGTGCTTCTCACGAAGCTCAGAATCATTTACATACTTCTCCATGCCCACGCAGAGATCGTGGGGGCTCACCGCCGTCGCCTCACCACCAACAGAGGAGTAGGCCATAGGAAGATAGTAGCGAGACGTAGGTGTCACTAGCACGGAGTTATCAGTCGTGCAGAAGTCCTTGAAACCACCTACATCAGGGACTACCTGAGGAATACCGACGCCCATCTGCTCGAAGTTACACAGACCCCAACCCTCACCCTCTGCTGAGTTCACACCCACATCCGCAATATTATAGAATACATTAATGTCCTCATCGCGGAACATCATATCCTGTGAGGAAATCATCAGACGGTTGCCAAACATATCAATAGGTACACCACGCAGCTTTAGCTCACGTGAAAAGATCTCAAAGAGCCACCAGCCACCCTTCTCGCCCTTGTCACAGATACACATGAGAAAGAGAGGCTTAGTGGGATACTTACAGATGAGTTCTACAAAAGCCATAATCAACAGATCGTAACGCTTACGAGGCTGATTGCGGTTTAGATCCATAAAGAGGAAGATATCCTGAGGAAGACCTAGCATCTTACGAGCCTCCTCCTTCTTCATTGGGGTGAACATATCCTTATCAAACCCATGGCGAATAATATCCATTGGGCGATTAACACCCTGATCCTTGAGGCACTTGCGCCAGAACTTAGAGAAGACAAATACACGCTCAGCATCACGATTAATTACATCGAGATACGCCTGGAGCTGAGTATTATATACCTGGTCTACATACAGCCAGATCTTGAAAGGGTGCGTGATACCCGCCTTACGAATCTCCTCAAGGAACTTCGTTACAACTGTCATATCATTATAGATCATAACAACATCAGGCTTCTTGCGGCGAATTGCGTCGGCTAACTGGGCAAAACCGAACCCCTGCTGAAAGGGCTTCTCTAGAGCAGCAGCATCAATTACATCTACATTTGGAGGATAAGGGCGATACTGGGGAGGAATCTGGGGAAACTTCTGGAAAGCATAGTGAATTACCTGGAGCCAGGGCAACTTCGCAAGCTGGCGAATAATACCGTGCGTTACCTTACTATAACCAGTAAACTGGTGGCAGTGTGTGCCGACAAGCATAAAACGAAGTTTCTTCTGGGTAGTCTGAGGAGTAGGTACACCAAATAGACCCTTACTCACAATAGCCTCTGCTGTATTAGATGTGGGGGCAGGAGCAGGGGTATGAGCAGGGGCGGGAGTAGGAGCAGGAGCAGGAGCAGCGGCAGGGGCAGGGGCAGGAGTAGGAGCAGGGGCAGGGGCAGCGGCAGGAGCGGCAGGGGCAGCGGCAAGGGCAGGGGCAGCGGCAGGAGTATTTGTAGTAGTAGTAACTTCGCTATTAGGAGGCATGAGATTCTTTAGCGACTCCTCAAGACTCTTCAGATAATCTGGAACGCTCATTTATTCTCTAATTTATCTCATGTGTTAGTTCTTTAGGATGTTATATTTTTTTACTTCATTTATAGAGATGGGTCTTACAATAGGACCGAATTATATTACGGAGGAGGGATTTGAAATTTCAAATCTTTATATTTCCCTTACATCTGCGCGTGTATTGCCACTTGTAAATAATAATGTACAACTTACATTTATATTTGACGCATATACATCTAGAGAAAATAAGAGGGCTGGTAAAAATCCAGTCAAATTACCTTATGGAATGAATATTGGTGAAATGGTTATAAATACAGATGATTTTGTACAAAATAATTTCTATATTCAGGCATATGAACTTATTAAACAGAAATTTGGAAATTATGTAGTGAGTGATATATTTGAGCCCGGACAATCAAGTTATATTGATTATAGATTTAATGCTGATGGATATGATTCAAAGGGATACAATCTGCAAGGGTATAATGCTCAAGGATATAATGCTCAAGGGTACAATATCCAAGGTTATAATGTTCAAGGTTATAACTCACAAGGTTACGATTTAGAAGGGTATAATAGTAGTGGCTATAATTCAATTGGTTATAATAGAGAAGGATTTAATAGTTATGGGTATAACTCCGCAGGATATGACATAAATGGTTATGATATATATGGGTTTAATGCGCAAGGATTTAGTATGAATGGTGGTTATGATTACTCTGGTAAATTACCAGACGGTACTCTGGCACCTTTGCCAAGTACAATTATAGTATATAATTCACTCTTTCCTGATGATCCTCAATCATTCGCGATACGCATTGAATCGAATAATTTACAGACACTTATTGATACACTAACAAATAAGATTGTGGAGAAGGAGGCTGCGCCAGAGCCAGAGGCGCAACCAGAGCCAGAGGTACAGCCAGAGCCAGAGCCAGAGGCACAACCACAGCCAGAGGCGCAACCACAACCACAACCACAGCCAGAGTCACAACCACAACCACAGCCAGAGTCACAACCACAACCAGAGGCAGAGGCGCAACCACAACCAGAGGCAGAGGCACAACCACAACCAGAGGCAGAGGCACAACCAGAGGCAGAGTCACAACCAGAGGCACAACCACAACCACAGCCAGAGGCACAACCACAGCCAGAGCCAGAGGCTTAAGTATAGCCTAATACTTTTCTCATCTCCTCCCCTCGCAACTTCTTGGTGTTAATCCATCCATTAAGTATAATTGTTCTATACTTATCAAGGGTATCTAAGTTAGTCAACATATAGCGAATAAAGTTCGCAGCATCTCCCCAAGAATTAATGCTGAGAATTGGTATAGTTTCAGTTATTTTCTTAAAATATAAATCATCACCTGCTTCACGCACATATAATGGAATAGAACCCAATTCAAGGGCTTCATAAAAACGGAAAGTTTCTGAATTCATTCCACCAGGGCAAGGTATAAATTTCGAGTTCAAAAGTTCACCAATATACTCTTCACGTCCTGCTTGCTTTGGATCCTTCCATTCAGAATAATATGTACATGAATGATCCCCTACATCCTTTAAAATATCAACCTTCTCACTGCGCCCATTCCATCCAGTCCCCCGAAAACTCCAAACAAGTTCTCTAAAAGGAAGAGATGGCGTTTGTATTGCTGGATTCCCAATTGGATTACTCGATCTCTTCGCATAACCAAGAGGAATGACAATAACATTTTCACTAAGTCCGTCCCTTACATAATTACGTACAACTCCCTTACAGTGTTTGAATTTGTAGAAAGAGATATCATCAGTAATATATTCATCACTCAAGTGTAAAACATAGAAGTCCTTCCCTTCAGCTTCATATCTCTGAAATAGTCGGATATATAGATCAAGATGTGGTCGCTGGACAAAAAAGATCGGTTTATTTTCTGGAAGAGTCTCACAATTGATATCAATATACTTCACATCATTTGTGACAATTTTCATGGCGTGGCCAAATGAGCGTCCTTCATCTTGATCAAGAAGATCAGTTATCCACTGAAGCTCCATAATCTCTTTTGCACGCGGAGTATGAGGATTAATACAGTAGATAAAGCGGAGGTGTGTCATTCTCTCATCTTTTACAGTATTAACCTCTTGACGAATCTTATTTTGTACAGAAGTAAGTTCTTTCTTAGCAGTCTCTAAGGGTTGACTACCAATAATTTTTGTCTTAGTAAAAGCATCCTCAATTGCCTTCTCAAAAGATGGGTCCTGTACATCAAATGG
>Ga0114979_10003571_pt1 | contig 10393 bp, 14 predicted proteins | sample S_140625_EF_Meta_FD_87315 | JGI IMG/M metagenome (GOLD analysis project Ga0114979, IMG submission 87315) | Freshwater microbial communities from Lake Simoncouche, Canada to study carbon cycling - S_140625_EF_MetaG | ecosystem: Environmental > Aquatic > Freshwater > Lake | place: Lake... | reverse complement strand
GCTGGGAGAGCATATGCTTCCACTAGGGTTTCAGGATACGGGGTTTCCAGCCGCGTGGCAATTAAGACGTTCCACAGAAAGAAAAGGAATACCATTCCAATTCTCATCACATCCGCACTCATCTAGCTACTAACGGGAAGTTTTTCCTTTCATGCTTCCATTATCGTCCTGTACGGCGAGCGTTTCTACGCGGTCTTCCACTATTTCCAACGGATTCTCCTCTAACACAGTCTCCACAAACCACTTCGGCCTGGAAGCACGAGTCTTTTTCAGGTCGCGGAAGCCTTCTTCTTTAAGAGGCAGAAGTAAGGGACGCATAGACCATATCAGTGCAATTATGATGGTGAATAACAAGGCTAATTCCCAGCCACCCAACACATAAATGATATACAGAAGTATCAAAAGAAACAGACGGCCAACGGTTGTGGATAGTTGCCAACGCACAACGGGCGGGAGTTTATCTCCGAAAATGGCGAATACAACGAGAATGACGGAAAACACGGATAAAAAGAGGCTATTGGACTGTTTTGACCAATCTAGAACCGTTTGTTGGAATTTGGCGCCTCCAATCATAAGAGGGTTTGCTGAGGCTCCTGACATTCTTCTACTAGAAGTAGAGTGAGAAATGGCAGGCTGTTCTCTCACGGAAGCTTTCCCGGATATAACAGAAGAATCCGGTAAAATTGCTAGAAAAGAGGAACGAAAGAAAGCCAAGGCCTGTAAGGGACCGGCACTTGCTTTTTTACAGAGCCAGGGGCAGGACCCAGACAGACAGGCGGAGCGACCTCCTCCGCCGCCCGATGCATCTCTGGCGAGCAAGGACTTTCTCCAGAAAAAGGCTCTTTCCCATGGGGACCAAAAAGATTCCTATGCCGATTTCAAGCCGATTCGCATCAAGTCTTCTGAGGATGATGATAAGGCCCTATCAAACTCTATGTTGGGTGAACGGGTGAACGACGTGATTGGGCAAAAGGGAAGGTCTCTTCCGAAGGCGACGAGCGCCATTCAAGTGACCGACCCTGAGAAGACAATGTATGGAGAGCCGGTTCCTTCTTATTTTGGAAAGAACAACGATACAGATAGCTTCGCCGATTTCAGTAAGTTGGCGGGAGATAATCCTGGGTATCAGCTGGAAGGAAGCGATTTTATGACGGCGTTCAGTGGCAAGGGAGTGGATAAGGCGGCGGGTGGTGCTGGGAGCAGTATGGAACCCACTTCGTTGGAGAATGTGTGGAAGCCGCTGGCTCCTCGTGGGGTTGTTCCGAATGCTCCGGCTGCTGCGACTGCTAGTGGCCTGGCGTATCCGCACGACGCTTCGTTTAACAATGAAGAAAAGCAAACGTTGCTACGGAAACTGGATGTTTTGTTCGCGCGCCTAGAAGAGCTTGAATCAAAGCGTAATGATTATGCGCATTCGGAAGTTGCGCTTTTTATTCTGAGTGGATTATTCTTAATGTTTGGAATGGAGACAATGCGTAAGTTTCGCTGAGGTTCGCTCAGCTTCGCTCAGCTTCGCTCAGCTTTATACAAATCTAAAATTTAAGAACTAAGGGCTTCTTAAATTTTGGAGCATATTTATACGAATCTATTTCCTGGATTTCCTGGATTTTCTCGTGGATTTTCTTTCACGCCTTGGTGTCTTTCTTCTACGAACCACACCTGCTCTAGTTTGAATTGCCCTAATCTTTCTTTCTAGGTCAGAAATCTCCTTAGAAACTATTTCAAATGCCTTTTCTGCTTTTGTTAAAGCAAGAGTTGTTTTTCTTTTCATTGCAGGAGTTGAACCTGGAGAAGAATTTGTTTTATTTTTTGCTTTTTGAAGTTTGTCGACTTCTTTTTTTAATGTTGCTGCTGTATTCTTTTTTAAAAGTAGCTCTGACTTCATTCTTTTAAGTTTTTCAGCTTCTGCTGCAGGTAGAGGAGCAGGAGCAGGGGCAGCTGCAGCTGCAGGAGCTTCCTCTCCTTCCTCTTCTTCCTCTTCCTCCTCTTCTTCCTCCTCTTCCTCTCCCTCCTCCCCTTCCTCTTCCTCTTCCTCTTCCTCTTCCTCTTCCTCTTCCTCTTCCTCTTCCTCTTCCTCTTCCTCTTCCTCTTCCTCTTCCTCTTCCTCTTCCCCTTCCTCCTCCTCTTCCTCGGCTCTTGGCACAGGTACCCTCACTCTCGGTTTCTGTGCAGGAGCAGGAGAACGGCTAGAAGGAGCACCCTCCTTATGAATATAATCATCTTGCCCCCTTCCATATAATTCAATAATTTTCTTCTGTATTGCGTCAACCTCTGCAGAAGCTGCCTCTTCTTTTTCTAAAATACCTTTTGCCCTTGACGTTTTTGACTGTTGCCGTATTACCTGATACGCCGTTTTTGCCGATTCTAATTTAGATTCTAAAGATTCTTTCTTTTCTGGAATCAATGAAGGATTCTTATAGTAATCTTCAGGGTTTATAGATAAAACTTTCTTCAAACGAACAATATCAGAATTATGTAATGTAATAAAATCTTCTGGCTTATTAAAATCAGGCTCTGTTCCTAATAGTTTGAAAAATATTTCCCCACAGTAGAAAAGTAAAGAGGCAGATAATTCCAATTTATCAAGAATAGGTTTTGCAGATACAAGTAAGTTCTCCAGATTCTGTATTTGCGCCGATTCTGGTTTTCCTTGGGTTTTTAATAAATTTATCTTCTTTCTTACAGCGCTTAGCTTCGTATAAATTTCATCCACTTCTTTTTGAACGGAATTGCGTATGGGGCGTAAATTCTTATCGAAAAATTTCAATATATTTTCTCTAAATAATTCTGGAGTATATGCTGCTGCTGATGCAGCAGCTGCTGCTGATGCTGGTGCCGCTTCTGTAATGCCGAGTAATTTCAATATATCAGCACTTGGAGTTGTATTATTATATTCATTTGTGTAATAATCAACAATACGAACATATTCAAAGAATTTCTGCTTATAATCCTCAACATCATCAGATACACGAGCTTCAATTGCTTCATACGTTTTCAAATCATAAATATCTTCTTTACCTTGGGCCTCTGCTACAGCTTCTCCTTCTTTTATCAAAGGCTCACCTAAATCCATCTCCTTCTCATCTGCCTTATCAGGCTTACCAACTTCCTCTGACACAATCGTCGCAACTTCTTCGCCACGAAGATATTGAACGGCAACACTGCGTAAATACGTCTCGCGTGCTTCCGCCATATCAGATAAATAATTTGACACTTCTTGGGCTTCTTTGCCTGTCATTAAATGCCACCCATCCGTCGCATCAGCCGTTACAACTGTGTGCCAAAACTTGTAGAATTTATCTGGGTTTTCACGTATTTTCTTCTCCAAAAATGTATTATCAAGTCCTAGCCATTTAAATAATTTTTCTTCATCGGCAACAAAGTCTAGATTTTTAATATCTTCTATAATTTGTGCTTCAAGGGGGCTAGGAGGTTTGGATATATTTGCCAAAGTTCTCACAGCAAATCCAGCATTGAGTTTTATCAAAGGGCCTTTTGTGGCTCCGCCTGATTGCACTAGCGGAAAATCAGACCTCGCACCGCCGCCTTGTACAAACTCCAGCCGTGTCCTCTTTTCAGGAATCTTATATACATCTTTAGTTTGTCCTTCCAAAGCTTTCAAAACAGCCTCCATCCTCAGGCCGTTTCACTACTAAAGCATAGTAAAGAAAGTCTAAAGGAATTCCGGGAATGATGTTCAGCACATGGAGCAGCCTCCTGCAATAACACCAGATGCGCAAACTCGTAAGCGTAAAATACACTGTAAGCAGGAACTAATTATTGCCAGCCTTCAGCGCTTTTACAGCGGTCGTCAGGACTTGGATGAAATCGTTGAGCTTCTCAAAGGCACCAGCGAAGTAAGTCTTCGCCTTGTTGACTGGTTCGTGACAAATTTCGCCAAGGCGCACAGCACATCGTATATTCTCAACGGCCAGGAATTCGTGGTGTATATGAATTACAAGAATCAGCTGAAGGCGTATAGCAAGAAACTGTTTGACCCTTTTTGCAGGAGAGAGCGGATTTCTTTCCAGATTCCTGGGCATGACGCCTTTTTAACAACCGTCGGTAAGCTGAATTTCTTTCGCTGGGCGCTGGAAAAGGGTATTCTGGATTATATCAAGGGCCACCAGCCAGAGATAGAGAAGGAGATGAATGCCGCCATGAAAGAGCAGACGAAGCAGAAACAGACTCGCGATTCCACTGTGTCCACGGCCTCTTCTGCCACAGTTGCCACTGTTGTCTCTTCTGCCTCTGCTGCCTCATCGGCAACACAAACGAGAAAGCGCACGGCGAATCGTGAGACGGCCGCAATCAAGCTTTTACAGAAGCACGATTGCGAAATTGTGATGAAGTTTGAATAAGCACACTAACGGTGATAATCCTTATTCATATCGGTAATCTTCGGGCGCATTAATTCAAAGGCGGAAAGAGAATCCAATCCCTTATCCTGAGCATATCCTTGAGGAACCCAACGACTATCCATTTCTCTGCGTAAAAGGAGTTGCGATTCACGCACTCCCCTATCACGAATATCCTCTGACACAGTGCCGCGCAATTCACGAACGATATTTCTTGAATCGCTTGCCACATCATATTTATCGAAATACGGATTGTCGCTTAGAGTATCCACTTGTAGCAATTTCTGTTGTGCTAGAAGGTATTTGTATTCGTTTTCTTGTTTTGTTATCGCCGTGGAAATATTTTTACTGACGGTGCCGATATTGCCTTGTAGAATCTGGCTATAAGGAATATCTTTGATACTGGTTTGGTATTGATATTTGAGGCCTTGTATAGTACTCAGACTTTGATTTATTTGGTCGCCGAGTTTTATTGTGTTCTTCTCTTTCGCAGAAGCAGAAGAAGCAGAAGAAGGCACAACAAATGGCTGCGACTGGAGTATATTTTCTCTATAGAGTCGGGATGGAGTGGGATTCATATCCATGTGGAAAATCGCCCCTGATAAATCTTGACGAGCTACTTGTATCTGCGGAGCATCTGTTTGCCAGTGATTTACCAGCCTCGTATTCACTGCATCAAATGTATTTAGTTCGCGACGACTACGTAGTTCAAAACACGGGATAATTTTCGTAGGCTCGTATGGAACATATAAGGGGGCTTGGTTGTGCTGCGGATGCTTCTGCCCTTCGGGCTGATGCTGCCCTTGCTGCGGATGCTTCTGCCCTTGCTGCGGATGCCCTTGCTGCTGCATCTCTCTAAGATTTGTTGATATAAACCATTTATACCATTATAACACAGATATGTATATAATCCCCTATTTTTTAACAGAGCCTCAAAAAGGTTCCCATTTTTATATAAAAACAGCCTGGGTTTTCTTGAAGAATGGCGGGTCGACCGTATGGGAAACCGACGAGGCCACATGTACCGAAAAGTTTATATCGGAAAATTACCTTATTCCCAATGGATTTCACGGCAAAGTTACCAAGCGTACGAAAACATCCTTATTTTTTCAAATAGATACGACTAAAACAAAAATCCAAGATTTTTACAGCTGGTCAGATTTCTTGAAAAAGGAGGAAACTGTTCCACCGAATACCGATACATTTCGCCCCTTTTTCTGGGTAGATAGTGAAGATAATAAGGACGACGATTGGGGCTGGCGCGAAGAGTGTAAGGATGTCTCTTTCGGAAAGTTCGGAACTCTGGCAGATTTATGGGAAGGGCTAAGAAGTTCTTGAGATATTCCTATAGAACATGCAATCTCCTCTTGGCACGGTAAGAAAGACGAGAAAGTCAGGTTCTTCTGGGGATGCTCCTCCTACTCCCTCTGGATACGGACTCAATCCAGAGTTGGAGAATTTCCTGAATGTGAATGCTAATGAGGCGTATAAGAGGCCTTGGCATAGATTGGAGCGTGGCCTACGTCTAAATCGCATTCGTGCCTTTGTAGAGGCAGAGAAACAACGCCTACAATTATCAGACCAAGATACGGAGTATTTACAAGGAAAAGTGGAGAAGGCTTTGGAAAAGAAACTATTGAACAGTAAGACGTGTGTTATTTATGACCAAGAGAAGGAGCAGATTCAGGAGATAAAGGGGCTTATTTATCATAAAACCGCCGATGGCCGTATTTTATCAAGCATTGTGGATAAAAAGCTGGGTACTACATTTCGTAAAAAAAATGTGAAAACTGATAGTGCCGCCACAGTAAGTCCACCTGTAGATGCATAAAGGAGCATGCGAGTTTCTTCGTGTATATGAAGATTCTAATCCTTTACTGGGCCACGTTGGGTATTTCAATGCGTGGGCAGATTCAGCGAGAGAGTTGTGGAGTATGCAAATGGAAGGAGAAGATATTGAACCCCTCGAAGACTTGCTGGAATACCGCAAGAAGTTGTGTGGGGCTGGGTCTTCTGCAAAAGCAAAGCAGTCAACACAACAAGACGATAGTTGGAAATGGCTCTTGACGACGAAGCAGATAGAGCAGCGGACGGATGAATGGTATTCCGAGACAAAGAACCTGATTACTGCGAGCGAAATTGCAGCAATCTGGAAAGGTCCTCGGAGCAGAGCTGCCCTAGTGATGGCCAAGGCTCCTTCTGCTTCTGCTGCTACGTTAGCTGCGCTTACAGACGAGCCTGTATTTGTTCCTCAGCGTAATCTTGCCGTGAGGCGAGAAAATACCGGTCCTATGGACTGGGGTGTTCGTTATGAGCCGGTGGTGAAGCAGATTTTGGAAGATAGTCTAGGCGCAAAAATCCAGGATTTGGGGCGGATTCGGCACAGAGAAGTGAGCAGAGTTGCTGCTAGTCCAGACGGCTTGTTTGTACAATGCGATAAGGAGCCGGCATTAGTAGGAACTCTTGTGGAAATCAAGTGTCCTCCTAGCCGAGTGATTAACGATAAAATTCCCTTTGATTATTGGTGTCAGATGCAGCTACAAATGGAAGTGTGTGGTCGGCCTTCTTGCGAATTCGTTGAAGCAAAGTTCCGAGAGCTGGCCCAAGATGAAACGCCCAGTGCCCCTGCCTCTGCCTCGGCTAAAGGATGGATTGTGTTAGAGGGAAATTCCGATACTATGGAGACTCGGTATGTGTATTCTTCAACGGAGCCTTTTGAGGGCCCAGGGCCTTCAGGGCCCTTTAGCCCATGGGTATTCATGGAAAAGTATCAATGGGAGCTGGTTCATATGCGGCGTATTACAGTGCCCAAGGACACCGCCTGGTTTCAAAGCATCCAGCCCGATTTGGCGGCGTTTTGGGCGGATGTAGAGGCTGCACGCAAAGGGGAGTGGGTTCCGCCTTCTCCGCGTCCTTCCAAAAAGAAGAAGGAAGCCGAGGAGGGTCGTTGTGCCATTGTGGAAGATTAGAGGCTGGCGGGCGTGGTAGCCTCAAATTAAAAATTTTCGGAACTTCCGTTAAGCACTGATTTATAAAGAACTCCCCCAAAGGGGAGTTCTTAAAATCACTATTTAACGGTAAAAAGAATTCACCATCTCGGTCCGCTGTGAAGAGCAGGAATCGGGAATTCCGTGTTTGAAATTATTGGTGCGCTGGATATAATTGCCCGTTTTTTCCGTCGCCGCCTGAAAATCCGCCTCGAAGCAAGTTTTGGCCGTCAGATTTCCAGGGGCCGTGGCAGGCGCGAATTCATCCGATAGAAGAGTATAATTGGCTACGGCCTTTTTGTCGGCTTGAGGCGGGTTTGCATAGCCCTCAAATGCAGAAAAAGGCCCCAGATTCTTCTGCTCCGATAATTGCCGTGCAATTGCGAGTGCCAGGCTCGCCATGACAAACCACCCAAGAACAGTAAAAACCTTTTCCATATCTATACTCGGCCAAGGATTAATTTCTCTGCTCAGCCCTGTGCGTAACGAATAGTCCACTCACGCGCATTCTCCTCGTATTTAGTGCGATTTGTCTTATATAGCGCGGCAATCTCAGGCATAAGCGGGTCATCTGGGTTCGGGTCAGTCAGCATAGAGCAGACACTCAGAAGAACTTTGCTAATCGTCAAGGCAGGAGACCAATTCGTCTTTAGAATATCGAGGCAGATAATACCGCCCGTGTTGATATTGGGGTGATAAATCTTCGTTGTGAATACAACACTAGGACACTTGAACGGGTAATCCACGGGGAACTTAATCTTCAATCGGTAAACGCCCCCGGCATATGGAGAATCGGAAGGTCCCATGATGACACCCTCCCAACTATAAATGTCGTCGCCTTCAGGGCCGGCAGAGCAGTTTGCAGGCGGGTCCTTCTGAAGCTCTTGGAGTTCGTGCTTAATGCGCTTGTGACTCATTTTGGTGAAGTGGGACCTTTTGTGCCTACCCCCAGCAAAATCAATTTTTAGGTTTGACAACAGTAGAAAGATGAACTACCTGTCGCTTGCCGCAGAGTTCCTCGGTACATTCTTGCTTCTAACGGTAATCTTCTTCACTGGCAACTGGCTGGCGATTGGCACGACGCTTGCGGGTGTTGTCTATGTCATCGGAAACGTGAGTGGCGGACATGTGAATCCGGCGGTTTCTCTCGCCATGTTTCTCAATGGAAGCATCAACGCCACCGAGCTTCTGTCCTATGCGACAGTCCAACTCCTGGGTGCCGTGGCTGCCTATTACACACACGCCGCTATCGTTTAGTCAAACGGAAATACGCCAGAGTCCCCAATGTAACAGCGGCAAGAATGCCTACTGAGACAAGCGCTGACGCCTGATTGGCTTCGGCAGCGAATCCTTCTTTCCTGCTCTGTAGCGCCTTCTTACAATCGTAGTTGGCGTGATTTTCCACACGATATCCATCGGGACAATGAGTCTTCGGCTCCTTTTCCCATTGGTCCTGGGCCAAATCGCTGTCATACGCCCAACGGCGCTGATAAGAGCGGCCGTTTCTCTGATAAACCGAGTCCTTGTCTTCCACATAATAATCACCAGTTGCGGGATTCTGTATAACCCCGTCTTGGTCGCCCACTTCCTGCTCCACGAGACGGCACCGAGGAAATCCAGAGCCGAAGAGTGCTTTCACGATAGGCACAGGATTCAGCGCCGCCTCGGCATCCTCTAAAATTCCGGGCGCCAGGCCTCGCATTCCGGGTAAGCCAGCTGACGCCAAGCCGTCTTTTACACGTTTTCCAAGAGCTTCTCCCGTAGGAACCCCCGCATTATACATCCACATATCGGCCCCGTTACTGCATTTCAGGCCCGTGCGCATCCACGTATTTACACCGAGAGGACGAGGACCACCGCCAGGCCCCACACCACGAGACAGTCCAGTGCTGGCCTCGCCGAATCCAATCATATCCACATAATACGCCACAGCCTTCACGGAATCAATCACATCATTCATAGAATCGCCGTCGCGCACACCGACCTGTCCAGGAAGAGGCACATTGTCGGCGAAGCTGTAATTCGGCCCTAGGAGCCCAGGACCAATAGGTTTCACATCTGGTGTGGGGAGAATGCTTGTTCTTTCCTCTAAACCTATGGCAGGCTTAGACATCTAAAGTTAGAGAATATTCTTATATTAAGAATGCAAGGGCCTAGTCCACAGTTAGCCATAGGCATAGCCATAGCCACAATGCGCCGATGGTCATTCCTCAAAGATTCTCTGCCGATGTATCTCGGACGCCCTGAAGTCATCGAAGTCGTGGTGTGCGACGAAACCGGCGAAGATTATGAAGCCATACAGAAATCGGCGTTTGCCAATCACCCTAAACTTCGTCTGTTCAAGAACGAGCGTCGTCTCGGTATTTATGAGAATAAGCTGAAAGCCGCCAGCCTTGCAACGGCACCATGGATTGCCGTGTTAGACAGTGATAATCTGTTTGATGATGAATGGTTCGCCACTCTCCACACAATCACCTTTGACACAAACACCATTATTGCGTCGGCGGATTTCAAGAATTTGAATATTACTACGGGCGAAGTGCTATATCCGTGTAAATCATTCAGCGGCCTCACAATCAACAAGGGAAGCTGGAATGCCACCTTACAAAAACCTCGTTGGAATTTCTTGTTAAATGATGGAAATTGGATTATTCCGAAGGGGGCGGTTGCTGTACTGCCGGCCGACCAAAAAAGCAGTAATTGGGAGGCGGCGGATGCTATTTACATGCTACGTTGCTTTGTATCCGCGGGGTATTCTGTGTATTATGCGCCTGGTCTAGAATATACGCATATTGTACATCCTGGCTCGTCTTGGCTACAGACAGACGTTATTTCTAGTAAAATACTTGTATCTACAGATTGGAGGATAATCTAAAAATTGATAAATACGAATTCCTATAAGCCGGCACTATAATGACTTCCTTATTTTCCGGGTTGAATAAGAAACATTCTGCTTCTGCTTCTTCAGATACAATATCCAAACAACAATTCAACTGGGATGCCTGGCAAGACGAGACTGAGAAGGCAACCGAGGCCTGTAATAAGTGT
>Ga0114979_10003570_pt1 | contig 10396 bp, 9 predicted proteins | sample S_140625_EF_Meta_FD_87315 | JGI IMG/M metagenome (GOLD analysis project Ga0114979, IMG submission 87315) | Freshwater microbial communities from Lake Simoncouche, Canada to study carbon cycling - S_140625_EF_MetaG | ecosystem: Environmental > Aquatic > Freshwater > Lake | place: Lake... | reverse complement strand
CTGATAAATCAGTTAAGTTTTTCTATGAAACGAAAGACCTCAATCTCTGTTTTACTATTGAAGACGAAGGCGACGGATTTAATCCCGACACCCTACCCGATCCAACAGATCCAAACAATTTAAATTCACCAAACGGCAGAGGAGTTTTTTTAATGAAAAAATTAAGTGACGATATTAAATTTCTTAATGAAGGAAGACGAGTAGAATTGTATTTTCGCATTTCAAATCAATAATTACCGCTCTGATACGCTTCATTAATCAAGACATAAAGTTTGTTTTAAAAGACAAGCGCTTATTGAAACATTGGATACAAGAGGTGATCCGTTTGAATAACCATCAAACAGGTCACCTTTCTTTCGTTTTTTGTACTGACGAATATCTTTTGGAGGTCAATAAAAAGTTTTTAAATCACGATTATTACACAGATATTATCACATTCGATTATAACGAATCCACTATTTTATCGGGCGATTTTATTATTAGTATTGATCGAGTGAAAGATAACTCACTTACTCATCAATGTGCTTTTCACAAAGAATTGTATCGTGTTATCATTCATGGTGTTTTACATTTGCTTGGCTTTTCAGATAAAACAGAAACCCAACAAAAGAAAATGCGCTTATTAGAAGACCGTTATTTGGCACAATTAGCTGAATATCAACATCAAACAAACAAATAAATTTATTGTTTCACGTGGAACACATAAGCTATGTTTAATTCATACGATGTAATAGTAGTAGGTGGTGGTCACGCTGGTTGTGAAGCAGCAGCTGCTGCTGCCAATTTGGGTAGCAAGGTATTGCTTGTTACAATGAACCTTGCCACGATAGGACAAATGTCTTGTAATCCAGCAATGGGCGGAATTGCGAAAGGGCAAATTGTCCGTGAAATTGATGCTTTAGGTGGATATAGCGGGATTATTTCTGATTTAACAGCTATTCAGTTTAAGATGTTAAATCTTTCGAAAGGACCTGCAATGTGGAGCCCTAGAACACAGAATGACAGAATGCGTTTTGCCGAACAATGGAGATTGATGTTAGAGAGAACCCCGAATGTTGATTTTTTCCAAGACATGGTTTCTTCATTAATCATTGAGAATGGATTTGTTGCTGGGGTAAAAACGGGTTTAGGAATAGAAATTAAATCGAAGGCGGTTGTATTAACAAATGGCACTTTTTTAAATGGATTAATTCATATAGGCGAGAAGAATTTTGGAGGAGGTCGTGCCGCCGAAAAACAAGCTACCGGACTCACAGAACAGTTAGTTGATTTAGGGTTTAGAAGCGGAAGAATGAAAACCGGAACACCACCTCGGGTTGACGGTCGTTCTTTAGATTATTCCAAAATGGATATTCAACCTGGGGACGTAAATCCCCAGAAGTTTTCTTACACAAATACACCATTGCTTAAGCATCAGCTTCCTTGTTATATGACCTATACCAACGAATCTGTTCATGACACCCTTAGAACTGGTTTTGATAAGTCACCCATGTTTAGTGGTAGAATTCAAGGTTTAGGTCCGCGATATTGCCCGTCTATTGAAGATAAGATTGATCGATTTGCCGATAAAGACAAGCACCAGCTATTTATTGAACCCGAGGGCTGGGAAACTGTGGAAGTTTATGTCAATGGTTTTTCAACATCACTTCCAGAATCTATCCAATTTGAAGCCTTACGAAAGGTTGCTGGTTTTGAATACGTAAAAGTATTTAGACCCGGCTACGCTATAGAATATGACTATTTCCCGCCTGAACAATTGAATTTAACGCTCGAATCAAAGCTGATTTCCAATTTGTATTTGGCAGGACAAATTAATGGGACTACTGGATATGAAGAAGCAGCTGGCCAGGGTATAATGGCAGGAATAAATGCATACTTAAAAATAAATGAAAAAGAACCATTTATATTAACTCGGTCAGAAGCCTATATCGGTGTTTTAATTGACGATTTGGTGACAAAAGGAACAGAGGAGCCTTATCGTATGTTTACATCTAGAGCGGAGTACCGTATTTTACTTCGTCAAGACAATGCCGATACTCGCCTAACACCTAAATCTCATGAATTAGGGTTAGCTTCAGACGAACGACTAAAACGTGCAATAACTAAAAGAGATTCTGTCTCTGGTTTTATAAAGTTTATCAATAATAAAAGTGTCGAACCTGAAATCCTGAATAGTTATTTAGAACAAACAGGATCTCCTAATGTTAGTCAGAAAATTAAAGTAGGAACTGTTGTTTCCCGTCCTCAAGTTACTTTGAAGGGTTTGATAGAATCTATACCTGATATTTCATCTTTTATAAATGAGAATGATGTCGATGAGGAGATCATTGAATCGGCAGAGATATTATTAAAATACGATGGGTATATCAGTAAAGAACAAGAAGTTGCCAACAAACTAGTGCGCTTAGAACATATTGAACTGCATTCTAATTTTGACTACAGATCACTAAAGTCATTATCATCGGAAGCAAGAGAAAAACTAAGTAGAATTAAACCATCAAGTATTGGGCAAGCATCAAGAATAAGTGGGATTTCACCTTCCGACATTTCTGTTTTGATGGTTTTCTTGGGTCGATGAGTTTCACGTGGAACATATGGAAAAATAAACGTTTGCCCTTTATGTAAAGGCGAAGAATTTAAAAACCGATTTGGATGTATTGATTATACGGTCTCGAAAGAAACCTTTCAAGTAGTTGAATGTAATACATGCAGTTTTGTTTTTACGAATCCTCGACCATTTGAAAAAGACCTTGGAAATTACTATAAATCCGACACCTACATCTCTCATTCCGATACATCGAAAGGATTAGTTAATAAACTTTATAAGGCGATTCGTAAAGTAACATTAAGCCAAAAATATCGACTTGTTGCGCCTTTTATTGAATCAGATTCTTTGCTTGATATTGGTTGCGGTACTGGTGCATTCCTTAATTATTGCAAACAACAAGGAGTATCCGTAAATGGCATTGAGCCCGATACTGATGCGAGAAGTTTTGGAATAAAGAATTATGGAATTGATGTTTATCCTGAGGATAAATTGCATGGGTTCTCAAATAATTCATTTTCTGTTATTACGATGTGGCATGTCTTAGAACATGTTTCCAATTTACATGAACGAGTTGCGGAAATTAATAGATTACTAACAGAAAAAGGCCGTGTATTTATTGCTGTGCCAAATCACCTTTCGGACGATGCACAATATTATGCCGAAAGCTGGGCCGCGTATGATGTCCCAAGGCATTTAAATCATTTTGATCACAAAAGTATTAAGTCCCTTTTTGAACAACACGGACTTCAATTAGAGCGAACTTTACCAATGAAATTCGATGCATTTTATGTGTCCATTTTAAGCGAAGAAATTAAAACTGGATCACGAAATTTTATTCGAGGAATGTTCCGAGGATTGGTTTCTAATCTGAAGGCAAAAGAAACTACCTGGTCAAGCCAAATCTACGTTTTTAAAAAAGACGGGGCATAGGAGTCGCCTAATTGAGCGACACCTCAAAATGGATGCATAACATTGGTCGAGCCCCATGGCGCCATTAGAAGGCGCCTGGCGAGGTAAAAAATTTGTCTTATTTGTCGATTGATGTTGGAATTATTACCAACATCTCCATTAGATCTTTAAGTCTAACGTAAAGCAATTTTTGTTGATTATCTTTAGTCAGCCGAAATCAATTGATCGAACTTTTGTAAATCTTGTAAATCGAAAAAACATTCGGAATAATTATTTTAATAAACGCCCCTATCAATAAATTCAATGCCAAATCGGGAAAATCAAAACAAAAATAAATATCAATTGATTTACTGAAACTTAATGTTTATCATTAATTATTATTCAAAATTTGAATATAAAATGTTTAAAACCTTGTGTGTATTTAAAATTCAGATTAATAGAAAATGTGTTTTCTACATATAATTTAGTTCTTCTAAACTAAATACATATTATGAAAAAACAATTACTTACATCCTTGTTTGTTGCTGCCAGTATATTTGGTTTAAATGCACAATACAATGTTTCAATTTACGCAAATTTGTCGAACGAAACAGTTAGTCCGAATGGAGTTCACATTACAGGTAGTTTTCAATCGGAATTAGGGGGTACAGATTGGGATCCAAGTTCATCCATTATGTATGAAGAATCACCCGGAGTTTTTTCATTTCTTGCGTATCTTCCTAATGGGGTTTATGAATACAAAATTGTAAATGGTAATGATTTGGCTTCCGGGGAGAATTCAATTCCGGCAATTTGCCAAGGCGACAATGGAAATCGTTTCTTTGTTGTAGACGGATCAGATATATTACTTCCTCCAGTTTACTTTAATGGATTAATTGCAACTGAAAACGGCACTGATTTGTATACACCCGTTCGGTTTTCAATTGAAATGGGCATCGCTATCATAGATCCTTCAGGAGTTTCTGCACGAGGAACTTGGCAAGAAGTTGCAAATGCGGGTCTTAACTGGCAGCCAGGCGGAAATAAATTATATGATGTTCTTCCAAATGACGGTTTGAATATTTATACAGGTATTTTTTATGTTCCTGCTACCCCATCAACATATGTTTATAAATTTCTAAATGGGGCTATTTTTGAAGGTGTGCCAACAGAATGTGCTAATGCCATAGGAAATCGCGAATTAACAATTAATGCTACATCAGGTACTTCGGTATTGTATTGTTTTGGAACATGCAACAGTGAATGTGTTATAATTCCAAATGGAATTGAAGAATCAAAGCCAATGGTTGATTTGTTGTATCCCAATCCAGCGGATAATTCAACAACAATACAATTCAATAACAGTAGCATTAACCAAACAATTACATTAAGTAACTTGTTAGGAAAACAGGTTCTAAAAACGTCAAATGTTCGTGGTTCATATGTTATTGAAAGAGGAAATCTCGCATCGGGTGTTTACTTTATTCAAATCACCGATTCAAAAGGACAAACCCGTACACAAAAACTTACTTTCCGTTAATTAGAAACGAAGTAAAAATGAAAATCCCGTCTGCCTAGCAGTCGGGATTTTTTATTTATGTCAAATTAGAAAACCCCTTTTTTAGGTATAAAACACTTCGAACTGAATGAGATATATAATTGCACCAGCAATATATCCAAGAAGTGCAATGAATCCGAATTTTTTCAAATACCAGATAAAATCAATCTTTTCCATGCCCATTGCAGCAACACCCGCCGCTGAGCCAATAATTAAAATGCTTCCTCCTGTACCTGCGCAGTATGCGATGAATTCCCACACTTTATGATTAATCGGATAGCTTGTTAAATCGTACATGCCGATACTCGCCGCAACCAAAGGAACATTGTCAACAATGGCAGACAACAATCCGATTCCGATTACAATTATGTCTTTGTTTCCAATGGTTTGATCCATCCATTGCGCCAATGAAGATAAAATATTCAATGATTCTAAACCGCTAACAGCCAGTAAAATACCTAAAAAAAAGAGTAAGCTTGGCATATCGATACGCATAAGTGCATTTGATGCAGAAAACCTTCTTTGTTCCTCATTGCCTTTTTTACGATGTATAACATCCGCAAGCACCCAAACCACCCCAAGGGCCAACATCATTCCGATATAGGGAGGAAGGTGTGTTATTTGTTTAAAAACGGGAACGAAAACCAATCCACCGATACCGGTAAAAAACATAGCCTTATTTTCGGGCGTTAATTTTTTCTTATCGAGCTTATCAAGCTTGCCTGTTAGAGAGCTTTTATTGAATAACGTAACATAAACAAGCGGAACGAGCGCGCAAATTAAACTTGGTATAAAAAGCGCTTTGATAATATTAACGGCACTTATTTGTCCACCAATCCAAAGCATGGTTGTTGTTACATCACCAATAGGAGACCATGCGCCTCCCGCATTGGCTGCTATTACTGTCATTCCTGCGAAAAACAAACGTTGTTCTGGATTTTTAATTAGCTTTCTGGCTAACGATATCATCACAATGGTGGCGGTTAGATTATCTAAAACAGCCGAAAGAAAAAATGTGATGACGGTCATTATCCACAATAGTCGAATCTTGCTCGTGGTATTAATTCGGTTGGTAATCAAATTAAAACCATCGTGCGCATCAACAACTTCCACAATGGTCATTGCGCCCATCAGAAAAAAGAGGATTTCGGCAATACCTGTTAGATGATGCGCTAGTTCGTTTGCTACATTGTTGTTGTTTGAAAACAGCTGGTAAATTGTCCAGATGAGGACTCCCATTAGAATTGCGGTTCCCGATTTGTTGATTTTAAGCGGATGTTCAAATGCAATTGCAGAATATCCAAGAATGAAAATGGCAATAACAGCTCCGATCATAATTTGGGTTTTCGGTTTTAATTTGAAGATTCGGTATAAATCTAGTTTTCGAAATTAGCAGAAATAGTGAATGATGATTCTGCGCCCCCAAAAATCGTTTGTCTACCATTCACCATATAGCCACTATCGGGAACAAATCGCCAGAACATTTCCGTATTGGTAAGTTCTGAATTCTCTTGACTTTGGGATTCAATCCAAACAATTTTACCCAAAGAATCGCCGAAGGCTAAATGTCGTATGGGAAGTTTTTTATCGAGGCAGGAGTAATGTGTTGTTTTAACTCCTCCCACGATACTGCTATCAATTGAATACTTTCCTGAAAAGGACGATTTGTTAAGCGTTATTTGCTTAAAAAGAGCGAGCTCTTTCTCCCAATCAACATTAGAAATTCGAATTGTTTCTGACTTTTCCTTGGATTGTACTGTTTTAAGAACCTGAGTTTTCAAATCGCGCAGACGCAGAGATTCTTGTTCGAAAAACCCCGCATTGTCGAAATACTCAACCGTTTTATAATTTGGAGTTTTCGAGTTGTTACACGACCAACAGGTAAGTAAAACGAGCAACAATACGCAAAGGCGCATGAACATTAAAAATTAAATTCAATGCCTTGTGCCAAAGGAAGATCTGTCCCGTAGTTGATTGTGTTGGTTTGACGACGCATGTATGCTTTCCAAGCATCAGAGCCCGATTCGCGACCACCGCCAGTTTCTTTTTCACCACCAAAAGCACCACCAATTTCAGCACCCGAAGTTCCAATGTTCACGTTCGCAATTCCACAATCTGATCCGGAAGCAGCAAGGAATGCTTCCATTTCACGCATGTTGTTGGTGAAGATTGAAGAGGATAATCCTTGTGGAACGCCATTTTGAAGCTCAATTGCTTGTTCGATTGTTGAATATTTAATCAAATATAAAATCGGAGCGAATGTTTCTTCCTGAACAATGTGATAATGGTTTTCTGCTTCAATAATGCAAGGCTTCACATAACATCCACTTTCATATCCAGCACCTTCCAAAACGCCACCTTCTACAAGAACTTTTCCTCCTTCTGCTTTTGCTTTTACAATAGCATTGTTATAATCTTCAACTGCTTTTGTATCGATAAGCGGTCCAACATGGTTCGCTTGATCGAGTGGATTACCAATTTTAATTTGAGAGTAAGCTCCTTTTAGAACATCACACACTTTATCGTAAATGCTCTCATGAATAATTAAACGGCGGGTTGATGTACAACGTTGACCAGCTGTTCCAACAGCACCAAAAACAGAACCTACAAGCACCATTTTCAAATCAGCGTTTTCGGTTACAATGATGGCATTGTTTCCCCCAAGTTCCAAAATTGAACGACCAAAACGAGCAGCAACCGTTTGAGAAACGTGGCGTCCAATGCGCGTTGATCCAGTAAAAGAAACAAGAGGAACGCGTTTATCGTTGTTTAATAAATCGCCAGACGCATTACCAATTACAAGGTTAGAAACTCCTTCTGGAACATTGTTTTTACGTAAAACTTCAGTGATGATATTTTGGCAAGCAATAGCACAAAGAGGAACCTTGGATGAAGGCTTCCAGATACACACATCGCCACATACCCAAGCCAACATGGAATTCCAAGACCATACAGCAACCGGGAAATTGAATGCAGAAATAATCCCTACAATTCCGATTGGATGCCATTGCTCATACATACGATGAGAAGGGCGCTCGCTGTGCATCGTTAACCCATACAATTGACGAGAAAGACCAACCGCAAAATCGCAGATGTCGATCATTTCTTGAACTTCTCCTAATCCTTCTTGAAGACTTTTTCCCATTTCATAAGAAACGAGTTGTCCTAGAGCATCTTTTTTCTCACGCAATGCATCGCCCATTTGACGAACAATTTCTCCGCGCTTTGGAGCTGGCATATTGCGCCAAACTTTAAACGCTTCTTGCGCTTTCTTCGCAACCATTTCGTAATCAAATTCACCAGCGCACTTCACTTTTCCAATTAAAGAACCGTCTACAGGAGAATAAGATTCAATCCAAGCCCCAGATCCTTCATACCATTGAACACCGGTTGAAACACCAGTATTTTCGGGGTTAATACCTAACTGCTTAAGAACAGGAGAAATGTTAATGGTAGATAAAGTTGTGGTTGACATATGACTTGCTTTTGAAGGCGCAAATTACGGAATAATATACCTGAAATTTATAAACGGATTGAATTTAATAGCAAGAGCATAAAACAAAAAAAGCCGCGATTTATATCGGCTTTCCGAAAACATGCAAATTATTGGTTAATAAAAAACCCCTTTGAAGAATATTTGTCTCCAAGGGGTTTTTTAATAGCTATTATATATTGATAGAAATATACAGACACTAAATTGACTCAAGGATGGAATTTTCATCTATGCCGAAAATTAGCATTTTTCCGGTGTCAATAATTGGACGACGAATCATGCTTGTATTTTCCAACATAAGCGAAACAGCAGAATCTTCGTCTTTCAATGTAGCTTGCTTCTCAGCAGGCATTTTTTTCCACGTTAACCCTTGCTTGTTTACAAATTTAATCCAGGGCTCTTTTTTAAACCATTCTCTTAAAATCTCTTCTGTAATTCCTTCTTTTTTATAATCATGAAAAGCATATTGAGCACCATTGTTATCGAGGATATCAAATGCCTTTTGCATGGTGTTGCAGTTTTTTATTCCGTAAATGATCATAATAAGTTGGGTTTGATGAACAAATCGAAATTAAACTTATTTAACGGATTTTAATGCATTAATTATTTAAACGCATTTAAACCTGTAATATCCATTCCAGTGATAAGCAAATGAATATCATGCGTACCCTCGTAAGTTACCACAGACTCCAAATTCATCATGTGGCGCATAATTGGATATTCGCCTGTGATACCCATTCCTCCGTGCATTTGACGAGCTTCTCTTGCGATTTCTAAAGCCATGTTCACGTTATTACGCTTCGCCATCGAAATTTGAGCTGCTGTTGCGCGGTCTTCATTACGAAGAACACCTAATCTCCAACATAGCAATTGCGCTTTGGTAATTTCGGTAATCATTTCAGCCAATTTCTTTTGTTGAAGCTGGAAACCAGCAATTGGTTTACCGAACTGAACTCGTTCTTTTGAATAGCGCAAAGCAGAATCGTAACAATCCATTGCAGCACCAATTACACCCCATGCAATTCCATAGCGAGCCGAATTTAAACAGCTAAGAGGACCTTTTAATCCTTCTATGTTAGGTAGTAAATTCTCTTTCGGAACCTTCACGTTATCAAACACAAGTTCACCCGTAGCTGATGCACGAAGAGACCATTTATCGTGCGTTTCTGGAGTTGTGAAACCTTCCATTCCACGCTCAACAATAATCCCACGAATTTTACCTTCATCATTCTTCGCCCAAACAACTGCGATATCTGCAAAAGGAGAGTTTGAAATCCACATCTTAGCACCATTAAGTAAATAATGATCGCCCATATCTTTGATGTTGGTAATCATGCTACTTGGATCCGATCCTGAATCCGGTTCTGTTAAACCAAAACAACCCATCATTTCGCCAGTGGCTAATTTGGGAAGGTATTTCATACGCTGCTCTTCCGAACCGAATTTGTAAATAGGATACATTACTAACGAACTCTGAACCGATGCAGTTGAACGAATGCCGCTATCGCCGCGTTCAATTTCTTGCATTATCAAACCGTAAGTAATTTGGTCCATACCGCCACCGCCGTATTCAACGGGAATGTAAGGACCAAAAGCACCAATTTCGCCCAAACCTTTTATTAAATGTTTTGGGAAAACCGCTCTTTGAGCGTGATCTTCAATGATTGGAGTTACTTCTTTTTTAACCCAAGCGCGAACGGTATCGCGGATTAATAACTGTTCTTCTGTAAGCAGGTCGTCGATTTGATAATAATCGTGTCCTTGAAAACGGTCTTTGCTCATGGAATGTTTAAATTTTTTGCGGTGCGAAAATAGTGATAATTCAGATAACTCAATTGGGGCTGTTTTGTTGAGAATATTCTAACTTTTCGAGTTGTTTTCTTTACGTTTATTTATTGTGACACGATGT
>Ga0114979_10003566_pt1 | contig 10404 bp, 10 predicted proteins | sample S_140625_EF_Meta_FD_87315 | JGI IMG/M metagenome (GOLD analysis project Ga0114979, IMG submission 87315) | Freshwater microbial communities from Lake Simoncouche, Canada to study carbon cycling - S_140625_EF_MetaG | ecosystem: Environmental > Aquatic > Freshwater > Lake | place: Lake... | reverse complement strand
TTTGTCGCTCTTTGTCATTGGTGGCAGTTTGGTGGGCCTGCCAGTACAAGGCATGGGACCGCGCGTGGCGCAAATTGCCGCAGGCAAGTTGGTGTTGCATCCCTTGATGATGTTCGTGGTGATGACGTTCTTGTTGCCTATTCAAGATCCGGTGTTGCGCGTCGCTGCCTTGCTCACCTGCGCCATGCCCATGTTCGGCATTTATCCCATCTTGACGCAAAAACATGGCCACGATGGCTTGAGTGCAGCAGCGCTGCTGGTCACCACCATGGCCTCATTTTTGACATTGAATGCACTGCTTTGGCAGTTGAAAAATCTCAATCTGCTTTAACGCGGCCTGACGTAATCACAGGACGCCAGCGCTCAATTTCTTGCGCAATCAATTTGCCAAAAGCTTCTGGCGTTTCGGGTGTGGCCACTGCACCTTCTGTGGTCAAACGTTTTTTCAACTCTGCCGAGTTCAATGCCACATTGATCTGTTGGTTGAGTTTCAACACAATGTCGCGCGGCGTCCCCGCAGGTGCCACCACACCGTACCACTGATCGGCTTCGAAATTTTTATAGCCGGCTTCGGCGACGGTGGGCAAGTCGGGCAGGGCATCGAGTCGTTTGGGGCTGGACACGGCCAATGCGCGCAATTGGCCGTTCTTCACTTGACCCATGACGGCGGGTGCACCTGTGAACAGCATTTGAATTTGGCCGCCCATCAAGTCGGTCACAGCAGGTGCCGTGCCGCGATAAGGAATGTGCAAAATGGCTGTCTCCGTTTGCATCTTGAAGTACTCGGTGGCCAAGTTGGCAGCACTGCCGTTGCCACCCGAGCCATAACTCAATTGGCCCGGTTTGGACTTGGCCAGTGCGACCAATTCTTGAACGCTTTTCGCAGGAACATTGGGATTCACCACCAACACATTGGGCACGCGCGCGACCCATGCAACCGGTGCAAAGTCTTTCACAGGGTTGTAGGGCAGTTTGGGGTAGAGGCTGGGGTTGACTGCCAAGGTGCCAATGTGTCCCATCAGGAGGGTGTAGCCATCTGCGGGAGATTTGGCGGCCTTGTCGGCGCCAATGCTGCCACCTGCACCAGCGATGTTTTCAATGATCACACTTTGCCCCCAGGCTTTGCTTAGCTCTTGGCCAATAGAGCGCGCCAAGATGTCAGTGCTACCGCCCGGTGTAAAGGGGACAATCATGCGAATCGGTTTTTGCGGATAGTTTTGCGCAGCAGTTTGGGCCGTACTGAGCGATGCAGTGAGTGAAGATGTAAGTGCCAAAAGGGCAGGTGCAATCCAAGTCAGCGTTTTCATGTTCAATGATTTCTCAGGTTCAAAGTTTTAAAGCAATTGTTGTGCGGTGTCGCGAATTAGATTCAGTGTGGCCTGCTGTGTCAATGTGCTGGGTCTTTGCGAGCTGACAGCACTGCTCAGTTGAATGCTCATGCGCGGCTCTGAAATGGGCCGTGTCACAAAGGCGGAGGGTTTGATGGACCGCGTGACAGCATTGCGCGACAAGATGGCATTGCCAGCGCCGTCGGCCACCAATTCTAAGATGGCCGTCACGCCATCAATTTCGAGTGCAACCTCTGGACGACATCCGATGTTGGCCATTTCTGCTTCGACGTGCATGCGAATGGCGTTGGGCCGGCTGGGGATGACCAAAGGCAAACGAGAAACTTCTCTGAGTGGGATCGCAGGCGGTGGGGGGTCCTCTTGAAGTCCTGGCGGTCTGGGCTGTACCAGCCAGAGTTCTTCTTGCACCAAGGGCGACAACTCCAAGCCCGTGGTACTGGTGGCGTTGTAGAGCAGGGCAATGTCCAAGCGCCCCGACAGCAGGCTCTCTTGCATGCCTGCCGACAAGCCTTCGCTGATGGACAAATGGGCATCTGGCATTGTGTCGCGAAAAGCCCGGGTGAGCGGCACTGTCAGGACCCGCGCAACGCTAGGCGGAAGTCCCAAGGCCACGCGCCCGGTCAGGCCACTGCGGGCGCGGGCCAATTCCTCTCGCGCTCTTTCAACCTGATGCAAAATCCCGCGGCCATGTTCCAGCAACAACTGACCCGCCTCTGTCGGGCTGGCACCTCGGCCATTGCGTTTCAACAGGTTTTGTCGCAGTTCAACTTCTAGCAATCGAATTTGCCGACTCAATGCAGGCTGGGCCACGTTCAAGGCCAGGGCCGCGCGGGTAAAGCTGCCCAGTTCTGCCACTCTGACGAAGTATTCCAATTGCTTGAGGTCCATGCGGCTATTTTGCCATAACCGATGATCTGTTATGCCATTTTGTTCTAGCTGATAGTGCCTTGGATGCCTAGGCATTGACGCTCACAGCTTGGAGAATTCAGGCTTCTAATCGGCCCCTGTTGGGCTATCAAACTAGCACCATGAAACCTTCCGCACAAACCGCGATCCCTTGCCTGATGATGCGAGGCGGCACCTCTAAAGGGCCGTTTTTCAACGAAGCCGACTTGCCCCTTGACATCCCATTGCGCGACAAAGTCTTGCTGGCTGCCTTGGGCTCCCCTGACAAACGTCAGATCGATGGCTTGGGCGGCGCACATCCCTTAACGAGCAAAGTGGGCATTGTTCGCAAGAGTTCCGTTCCCGGCGTGGCATTGGATTTTTTGTTTGCCCAGTTGCAACCCGACAAAGAGACTGTCGACACCACGCCCAATTGCGGCAACATGTTGGCCGCGGTGGTGCCATTCGCCATCGAAACTGGCATGGTGGACGTGCAGGGCGATCAAAGCACTTTCCGTGTTTTGACTTTGAACACCGACATGCAATGTGACATCACCGTGGACACGCGCGGCGGCATGGTTCAGTACGAGGGCACAGCTCGCATCGACGGTTCACCTGGCACTTCTGCACCCGTGACCATCAACTTTCTAGACACGGCAGGCTCTGTTTGTTCTGGCTTGTTGCCCACAGGCCGCGTGAAAGACACCTTGACGGTGACGGGTGCTGGCTTTGAGCCTTTCACCATCGACGTCACCTGCATCGACAATGGCATGCCTTTGGTGATGTTCAAAGCAGCTGACGTGGGCCGCACTGGCTACGAATCAGTGGCGGACATGAATGCCGATACCGAACTCAAAACCAAAATTGAAGCGCTGCGTTTGCAAGTGTCTTTGCTGATGGGCTTGGGCGATGTGAGTCAAAAAAATTACCCCAAAATGACCCTCATTGCGCCGCCCCAAAAGGGTGGTGCTTTGAGCACACGCAGTTTCATTCCGCATGTGTGCCACGATGCCATCGGTGTGTTGGCCGCCGTCACAGTCGGTACGGCCTGCGTGTTGCAGGGCTCTGTGTGTGATGGCATCGCTGTGATGCCCACTGGCGCTGCCAAAAATGTGTCGGTTGAACATCCGACAGGCGAGTTCAGTGTGGCTTTGCAAACCGAACCAGCCCCCCACTTACCTGGTGGCCAAAATGTGACACAGGCCGCTTTGTTGAGAACGGCCAGACTGTTGATGCGTGGCGAGGCCATGGTGCCAGCTTCCCTTTGGTCAGGTCATTCTGCTTGATTTCTCTTTTCATTTTTTTCGATTGGATCGCTTCATGAGTCACACACAACCTTTGATCATCGACTGCCACGGTCACTACACCACGGCACCTAAAGCTTTGGAAAACTGGCGCAATGCGCAAATTGCCAATCTGAACACACCCGAGTTGGGCCCCAAAGTAGCGGACCTCAAAATCAGCGACGATGAGTTGCGCGAGTCCATTGAAACGAATCAATTGCGTTTGATGAAAGAGCGAGGCTCTGACCTGACCTTGTTCAGCCCTCGCGCCAGTTTCAGGGCGCACCACATTGGCGATTTCAATGTGTCGTCCACATGGGCAGCCATTTGCAATGAGTTGTGCTACCGCGTGAGCCAATTGTTCCCCGACAACTTTGTACCTGTGGCCATGTTGCCCCAGTCACCTGGCGTTGATCCTGCCACCTGCATTCCAGAGTTGGAGCGCTGCGTCAAAGAGTTCGGCAATGTCGGTATCAACTTGAATCCTGATCCGTCGGGTGGCCACTGGACTTCACCTCCTTTGAGCGACAAACATTGGTACCCCATTTATGAAAAAATGGTGGAGTACGACATCCCTGCCATGATTCACGTGAGCACCAGTTGTAACAGCTGCTTCCACACCACGGGCGCCCATTACTTGAATGCAGACACCACAGCGTTCATGCAATGTCTCACCTCTGACTTGTTCAAAGACTTTCCCACCTTGAAATTCCTCATCCCACACGGCGGCGGTGCTGTGCCTTACCACTGGGGTCGTTTCCGCGGTTTGGCACAAGAGTTGAAGAAGCCTTTGTTGCAAGAGCATTTGCTCAACAACATCTTTTTCGACACGTGTGTCTACCACCAGCCCGGCATTGATTTGTTGACCAAAGTGATTCCTGTTGACAACATTCTGTTTGCCTCTGAAATGATTGGTGCTGTGCGCGGCATTGATCCCGAAACAGGTCACTACTTTGACGACACAAAGCGCTACATTCAATCGTCCAACATCTTGAACGATGAGCAACGCTACAAAATATACGAAGGCAACACACGCCGTGTGTTCCCCCGTTTGGATGCGCACTTGAAGGCCAAAGGTCTGTAAGAAGCCGCTCTTTTAAATCATTGCAAATTAACCATTGGAATTGACATGACAGAACTTGGAATTGTGAAACGCAACATCACACGCGCAGACAAAGCAGCCGTCGACAAGCTGGGCCGTTTTGGTGTGGCCACCGTGCACGAAGCCATGGGCCGAGTCGGCTTGATGCAAAAGTACATGCGTCCCATCTACAGCGGTGTGCCCGTCTCAGGCACAGCAGTCACGGTTTTGCTGCACCCTGGCGACAACTGGATGATGCACGTGGTGGCGGAACAGATTCAACCGGGTGACATCGTGGTTGCGGCCATCAGTGCCGACAACTGTGATGGCTTCTTTGGTGACTTGCTGGCCACTTCATTCATGGCCCGCGGTGCCAAAGCCTTGGTGATCGATGCCGGTGTGCGTGACGTGCGCGAACTCACTGCCATGGGTTTCCCTGTTTGGAGCAAAGGCATCAGCGCCAAAGGCACGATCAAGTCCACGCTGGGCTCTGTCAACATTCCTGTGGTCTGTGCCGGTATCAATGTGAACCCTGGCGATGCTGTGGTTGCCGACGACGATGGCGTGGTGGTGGTGCCCGCTGCTTGGGCGCAAAAAGTGGCCGATGCTGCAGAAGCGCGCGAAGCCAACGAAGGCGAGAAGCGCGCCAAATTGGCCGCTGGTGTATTGGGTTTGGACATGTACAACATGCGTGAACCTTTGGCCAAGGCTGGCCTGAAATACATCGACTGATGAATCAAGCTTTGCTTGATTCACATTCATTCACAACAGGACTTCGCATGATTTCAAACCATCCTTTCCAGCTCGCATGGCGCGGCTTGAGTGTGGCTGTGCTCAGCTTGTCGCTCAGCGCTTGCTTCAACTTGACGGTTGTTCATCAAACAAGCGAAAACACTGCACGTGCCAAAGCGGAAGCGGTCACGGCCGAGGTGCGCCAGGCCTTGGCGCCCTCGGGTGTTTTGCGCGTCGGTGTCTATCCTGGCAGTCCTACATCTTGGGTGAAAGATCCCAAGACAGGGGAGAGCGTCGGCATTGCACTGGATTTGGGCAAAGGCATGGCCAAGCGCTTGAATGTGCCGGTGCAGGTCGTTGAATTTGACCGTGTGGCCCAAGTGTTGGAGGCTTTGAAAGATGGCAAGGTCGACATGACATTCACCAACGCCACAGCCGTGCGTGCCAAAGACATGGATTTCACAGACCCGTTGGTTCGTTTAGAGCTGGGTTATTTGGTGATTGGCTCAAGCCCACTCACGTCGCTGAACGACATTGACCAAGCCGGCAAGCGCATCGGTGTGAGCCAAGGAAGTTCTTCTCAAGGGGTTCTCACCCAACGCTTTAAATTGGCCAAAGTCGTGCCTGCAGAATCTCTGGCACAAGCGCAAACCCAGTTGAACACACAACAGATTGATGCATTTGCCACCAACAAAGGTATCTTGTTCGAGATGTCCGATGCCTTGCCTGGCAGCCGTGTTTTGACGGGGCGATGGGGTCTTGAAAATTTGGCCATTGCGATTCCAAAGGGCCGCGAAGCGGGTCGCTCCTTTGTTGAAAAATTTTCCAAAGAAGTGTCACTCAGCGGTGAATTGGACAAAGCCGTACAGCGTTCAGGTTTGCGCGGCACGGCCCGCGATTGATAATTTAGCCAGAAAGATCTTATGAAACAGATTCGTTCATTGACACAAACATTTTGCGTGGCGTTGGCTGCTTTTTCTAGCAGTCTCGTGTTGGCGCAAACAACGGTCAACTATCCCAACAAGCCCGTGAAGATGGTGGTGGGTTATGCACCTGGCGGCGCCGTGGATGTGGTGGCGCGCACTTTAGGTCAGAGCTTGGCCACGCAATTGGGTCAAAGTTTCATTGTTGAAAACAAACCCGGTGCCGGTACCAACATTGCTGTGAAGTCGGTCATCACGGCAGAGCCCGATGGCTACACCTTGATGATGGCCGCCAATGCGCTGGCGGCCAACATGGCTTTGTACCAACCCATGCCTTTTGATGCTGAAAAAGAATTAACGGCCGTGTCTTTGGTGGGCCGCGTGCCGGTTGTCATTGCCGCCAACCCCAATGTGCCTTACGCCACAGTGGCCAAACTCATTGAGGCGGCCAAAGCCAAACCAGGCCAAATTGCATTTGCAAGTCCAGGCAACGGTTCAACGCCACATATGGCCATTGAATTTTTTGCCAAAGCAGCAGGCATTGATTTGCAGCACATCCCCTACAAGGGCGGTTCACCGGCCATCACAGATGCAATTGGAGGACAGTTGCCCTTGGTCGCCGTGAATGCTTTGGAAGTGTTGCCGCATGCAAAAAGTGGCAAGCTGAAAGTGTTGGCTGTGTTGAGTCCCACACGCAGCGCTATTTATCCCGATGTCCCCACCATTGCAGAGTCTGGCTTCCCAGGCTTTGAAGCATCGGTTTGGTACGGTGTGGTGGCCCCAGCTGCGACGCCCAAGCCTGTTGTGCAGAAGTTGCATGCCGAAATTCAAAAAGCGTTGCAAACCAAAGAAGTGAAAGAGCGCATGAATGCTGTGGGTGGCGAAGTCATTCCCGGTACTTCTGAGATGTTTGCCAACTTGATCCGAAGTGAACGTCAACGCTACGAAAAGTTGGTGCGCGAGGCCAACATCAAACCCGATTAATCATTGAACTGAGAGAGCATTGAAATGGAATTTCAAAAGACCCCCGGCTGGCTGGATTGGTATTCAGGCCCCAGCAAACCCACATTCAAATCGCCAGCAGGCGCTGTGGATGCGCATTGCCACGTCTTCGGTCCTGGTGCAGAATTTCCTTACGCACCTGAGCGCAAGTACACCCCGTGCGATGCCTCAAAGCAACAGTTGTTTGCACTGCGCGATCACCTGGGTTTTTCACGCAATATTGTGGTGGGTGCCAGCTGCCATGGTTCAGACAACCGTGCCACGGTCGATGCATTGCTCAATTCGAACGGCAAGGCGCGAGGTGTTGCCACCGTCAAGCGCAGTGTGACAGATGAAGAATTGCAGGCCATGCATGAAGCGGGTGTGCGCGGCGTTCGATTCAATTTTGTCAAAAGGTTGGTGGACTTCACCCCTAAAGACGAGTTGATGGAAATTGCAGGCCGCATTTCAAAGCTGGGCTGGCATGTGGTGATTTATTTTGAAGCCGTGGACTTGCCAGAGCTGTGGGACTTTTTCACAGGTTTGCCCACCTTGGTGGTGGTGGATCACATGGGTACACCCGATGTGAAGCTGCCAGTTGAAGGTCCTCAATTTCAATTGTTCTTGAAATTCATGCGCGAACACAGCAACGTCTGGTGCAAGGTCACTTGCCCAGAGCGTTTGTCTGTAACGGGCGCGCCTGCCCTGAATGGTGAGCAAAATGCCTATCAAGATGTGGTGCCTTTTGCCAAAGCCATTGTCGATGAGTTTCCCGACCGCGTGTTGTGGGGAACCGATTGGCCACACCCCAATTTGAAGAAGCACATGCCTGACGATGGCTTGTTGGTGGATTTCATTCCGCACATCGCCGCCACACCAGCGTTGCAGCAGAAATTGTTGGTCAACAATCCGATGCGCTTGTACTGGCCAGAGGAGAATGTTTAATGGCGCTCGATAAACCTTATCTGGATGTGCCTGGCACCATCATTTTTGATGCCGAGCAAAGTCGCAAAGGCTATTGGATCAACCAATTTTGCATGTCCCTCATGAAGGCCGAAAACCGTGAGCGTTTCAAAGCCAATGAACGGGCTTATTTGGACGAGTGGCAGATGACCGAAGAGCAAAAGCAAGCGGTCATGGCACGGGACTTGAACTGGTGCATGCGCACGGGTGGCAACATTTATTTTTTAGCCAAAATTGGTGCCACCGATGGCAAAAGTTTCCAGCAAATGGCAGGCTCCATGACCGGCATGACGGAAGAGGAGTACCGCAATATGATGATCAACGGCGGCCGTTCTGTCGAAGGCAATCGCCATGTGGGTGAAGATGGTGACGCACAAGCGCACAAGCAACCCCAAGGCTCCGCAGGTAAGAAAGCAAATTGAACATGGCCAAAATTACAGCCTCCGTTTTCACATCGCACGTTCCTGCCATTGGCGCAGCCCTCGATTTGGGTAAAACCCAAGAACCCTATTGGCAACCTGTTTTCAAGGGTTACGAGTACGGCAAGCAATGGATGAAGGACAACAAGCCAGATGTCATTTTCTTGGTCTACAACGACCATGCCACCGCCTTCAGTCTAGATTTCATTCCCACTTTTGCCATTGGGACTGCAGCGCAGTTTCAACCTGCCGATGAAGGCTGGGGACCTCGCCCTGTGCCTGTGGTTAACGGTCATCCGGAATTGGCGTCGCACATTGCGCAGTCGGTTATTCAGCAAGACTTTGACCTCACCATCGTCAACAAAATGGATGTGGACCATGGCCTCACAGTGCCTTTGTCCTTGATGTGTGGTCAACCCCCTGCAGACAAGTTTGAATGGCCATGCCCCGTCATTCCGTTTGCGGTGAATGTGGTTCAGTACCCTGTCCCCAGTGGTCAACGCTGCTTCAATTTGGGTAAAGCCATTCGCAAAGCGATTGAAAGCTACGACCAAGACATCAACGTTCACATCTGGGGAACGGGTGGCATGAGCCATCAACTTCAAGGTGCGCGCGCAGGCTTGATCAACAAAGCGTTTGACAATGCGTTCTTGGACAAGCTCATCAACGATCCCCAAGCCGCTGCTGACATTTCGCACATCGACTACGTGCGCGAAGCTGGCAGTGAGGGCATTGAGTTGGTCATGTGGCTCATTGCGCGTGGTGCAATGAACGATGTGGCAGGTGGCAAAGCCCCTGAACTCAAACACCGCTTTTACCATGTGCCCGCATCCAACACGGCAGTGGGCCACGTGATCTTAGAAAACAAATTTTGAACTGAGGAAATTGAACATGTCTAAAACAATCAAGGTTGCATTGGCGGGTGCGGGTGCGTTTGGCATCAAGCACTTGGATGGCATCAAGAACATCGATGGTGTTGAAGTGGTATCACTCATTGGCCGCGAATTTGCCAAAACCAAAGAAGTGGCTGACAAATACGGCATTGCGCATGTCACCACCGATTTGGCAGACAGCTTGGCATTGCCTGAAGTGGATGCGGTGATTTTGTGCACGCCGACGCAAATGCATGCGTCACAGTCGATCGCTTGTTTGAAGGCCGGCAAACACGTCCAAGTGGAAATTCCATTGGCGGACAGCTGGAAAGATGCTGAAGAAGTGGTGCAATTGGCCAAAGAAACCGGCAAAGTGGCCATGTGCGGTCATACACGTCGCTTCAACCCCAGCCACCAGTGGGTCAACAAAAAGATCAAGGCCGGTGAGTTCAACATCCAGCAAATGGACGTTCAAACTTACTTCTTCCGTCGCACCAACATGAATGCTTTGGGTCAGGCCCGAAGCTGGACCGATCACTTGCTTTGGCACCATGCGGCCCATACGGTGGACTTGTTCGCCTACCAAGCAGGCAGCCCCATTGTCAAAGCCAATGCGGTCCAAGGCCCCATCCATCCCACCCTGGGCATTGCCATGGACATGAGCATTCAGTTGCAAGCGGCCAATGGTGCCATCTGCACTTTAAGCTTGTCCTTTAACAACGATGGTCCCTTGGGCACTTACTTCCGCTACATCGGCGATACAGGCACTTACTTGGCCCGTTACGACGATTTGTACACTGGCAAGGAAGAGCAAATCGATGTGTCCAAAGTGGATGTTTCGATGAACGGCATCGAGTTGCAGGACCGTGAGTTCTTTGCGGCCATCAAAGAGGGCAGAGAACCCAATTCCAGCGTG
>Ga0114979_10003565_pt1 | contig 10404 bp, 5 predicted proteins | sample S_140625_EF_Meta_FD_87315 | JGI IMG/M metagenome (GOLD analysis project Ga0114979, IMG submission 87315) | Freshwater microbial communities from Lake Simoncouche, Canada to study carbon cycling - S_140625_EF_MetaG | ecosystem: Environmental > Aquatic > Freshwater > Lake | place: Lake... | reverse complement strand
TATCTACTTAAAGGTATGAATGAAATCGCTTATAAATATTATGAATGTATACAACGTTATTATGAGAATCACTATCCGACGAAAGAGTTTTCTGAAAAATTATTTGTTAATTTAGAAGTACATAATTTTTATTTACCATATCATATTATTATATTAGCCGACCGTGTCAAACAGCACACAACAGGTGTGAAAATGTACAGTATTATTTTCCGCAGCAAATTTGTTCATAAACAACACTGGTATTTAAATAATTTATTCAATAATTTGGAGTATTATGTATCCCATATAACGCCCCAAGTGGCAACTCAATTTGTAGCCGATATGCGTAAATATATTAGACTATGTCATGAAGTAAATTACAATCCGACGCCTCAACAGGAAGCCATATTTAAACGTATATACACCTTAGGGTCAACGGATGTACCCAATGAAAAGAAGCATGTTGTCCTAGCGATTCTTGCAAAAGACAAGGCCTATTGTTTACCATTTTATCTCGCATGTATAAATAACCAAACATTTCCAAAAGAACGTATTCATCTCTATATACGCACCAATGATAATAAGGACGCGACGGAGGCAATTCTTGCGGAGTATGTTAAAACGCATGGCGATAATTATGCATCCGTTGTATTTGAAACATCTAGTATAAGTACTACCTTGTACAATTATAAGGAACACGAGTGGAATTCCGAGCGATTCCGCATCTTAGGGCAACTACGTATGGACTCGGTAAATTATGCGAAACAACGAAATGCGCATTATTTTGTAGCAGACGTTGACAATTTTATTGTACCGTCTACGCTTGAAGAAATGATGGCCAATATGTCGTGTGGAGTTATAGCGCCAATGTTGGACTGTAAGCGCATCAGCGAAGTGTCGCGCTATTCCAATTTTCACTACGAAATCGACGCACGTGGATATTATAAAGAAACGCCTACATATGACCAAATACGCACCCGTATGATTACGGGACTCATTCGCGTACCCGTTGTTCACTGTACATATTTCATACGAAATGATTTGTTAGATGTAGTGGAATATGATGATTCCTCCAAACGGCATGAATACGTAGTGCTATGTAATAATCTGCGGAAGAAAAACATCGCACAATACTTGGACAATCGCGTATGGTATGGATTTTTAGTGTTGACGGATACATCAGAGGAGTATTTGTCAACATTTGACTTATGGAAAGATCATATGGACAAGTTCATGAATCCTTAACAAACTCATAAATTATATCATCTTTTCGCAAACCATATTTGCGCAAATCTTTTTTAGTAGCTACCATATATTGTTCGTCGTAATACATTTTATCAGCGTTCAATTCGTTTCCTTCAATAAAATGGACTCGTACATAAAATCCAATATTTTTACAGCGTTGTGTAAAATCTAGTCCGTATCGGCGAAACGCCAATTTATTGCCGTAATATTTATCCCGTGCTGTTTCCGTTGTGATTGTCTCATCTTCGTAGGTCGTTTCCAGTGTAAACGTTTGCGGAATAAGAGTTATAAATTTACCTTTGTCAATAAGCGCGGCATAGATTTTTTTTAAATAGTCTATATCATTCTCTACATAATGTAGTATATGTGAAGCAAATATACAATCAAATCCTCCGTTTTCCAAACTATCTATATGGTAGTTTTCACCATTGTTTATTATTTTCGTTAGAAGAGGTAATTCGGGTAGTATATGTAAAATGTTTTGAAATGCGCTCTGTTTTTCAAAATATAGTGCTACCAAACGATGGCGTTCAAACGATTTACATACCGGACATTTCGCGTTCGGTCGTTTATTGTAGGCAATAAATTCGTCCACGTCGTCGCGGTGTATATTACAATACGCGCTCATTAGTTTACCCACCCTATAGTGTAAGAAGATATAGAATTCTATAAAACCCTTTTATACATTCTCGTTCTGCGTTATTCAAAGGCATAAAACGATATACCCTAGTAGTATGGAGATCATTAACCCGCCCCGGATAAGTTCGTTAGAGCCTCAGCGTGTGCGCATTATTACTCATAATGCTGAGGATGCTACAAGTGAGTCAACTCTGACGAATATTTTTCCATTTGAAACTCTGTATATGGTGAAACAACGCATTGCACTTACGCATTATGAGGAAGCCGCCTGGCTACCAAATCGCATATTTATTGCCGAAGCGGGAGCGGGAGGTAAGTTTCGCCCTCTTGAATTTACATGGACGTTTGCGAAACAGTTGGTAGATCCATTCACATTACGTGGACAGCCGAATTCCGAATTGTACGAAGATGACGCGCGTAAATCCGTGTTTCCGACAGTTCTGTCAGGCATTACTCTGGAAAATGCGTTAACAACCGATGAGCGCATCATTCATGTATGGACGCTTGGATCTCTGCTACGTGCTTTACATATAAATACATCTGCAAATCTGTCAGAACCGTTGCTCGGCGGATTCATTCAATTGTATTTTCCAACACTGCTAAAAGAACACATAAAACCAATACTTGCGCCGGCGATTCAAGCAGATGATAAGATTGCGTTTGAAGTGATTAAAACGTACATCGAATCCTTGGATATGAGATATCGCAAATTACAGACTGGTCTAGCTGCACGAATCCCTACCGATTCCGTAACGCTGAATGAATTACGAGCCTTGAAATTCGCACTCCCGAAGAAAGAAGCATATGGACGAGGTGCATTAGAATTAGTGTTTTACGAAATGAAACCGACGGAAACGTTGCCCTTTATACGTTTTTTTCCAAAACAGGACAAAACGGCACCGCTTATTAAATTAGCGGCTACATCGCATGGCGGAACAATGATTCGTGAGAAACGCCTTTTAGATGCGCTTATGGCAGAGCAACCAAGCACCGACAATGGAGCCGTTATTCTCATCAAATCGCCAATTACTCATATCCGTGCCCCCCTTGGAACAGCATGGACATTCCGTATTTTTGAAGACGGTAGCGCAGAACTTTATATTGGTGCGCCCCGTCGCGATGCGCCACTACAGACATCCGTTGTAATGGACGCATTCCGCATACTTTCTGATGTATTAGCAGCTACGCCATGGGGAGATAATCGTGGAGCACAACTTACCGAACTTACCGCAACGTACGAATATAAATACAATGGCGATGAAGGCAAGCCGGCGCCCGCAGAGTTGCGTAAACGTATTGACGCATTTCTACCCATGTTTTATGAAGATAAGCCACCCGTTGTTGCGGGATTAGTGCGTCCCGTCGTTAGTTTACGATACAAGTCCGTAAGTAATTTTTCATCCGATACAAATCCTATTGTATCATTTATATCATCTTTATTCCTACACGATGGAACACGATCTATAGAGGCTGCGCCCATTCAAACCTATATTGCTGCTTTAGCACGGGAATTTGGTATACCACCTACCGAGGCCGCCGAACTTATTAATGATTGGATAAAGCGACATGCTGAACATGTTTTAGGAAATGATTCTACGGTAATACCAACCTACAGTCTCGGTACTGCAGTAGGATTGTATAACAACCATCCGAGATATCTGTTTTCCGTTGCGGGATGCGAGTCTACAACTGATTTGTCGCGAATCGTATCATTGATGACGGTGTTTGTAGCAGAAGATTCTAAGGTATTGGCGCGCGCTGTGGAAGAGGGCGCTGAATCCGCTCCTCCGGTAGTAGAGGCGCCACCGGTAAATTCTGAAGTAGCTCCTCCACCAGCAAACGACGACGATGATTTAATATTTGCAATGCCAGCTGCTGAGGAAGCGGCTCCAGAGGCTCCTTCAGAGGCTCCTTCAGAAGCTCCTCCAGAAAATAGAGGAGGTATCATTGGGGACGATGAAGTATTACCCAAAATGGACAACGAATGGTACTTATCACAACTAAAGGCACGAAATAAGAATTTATTCGATTATAAAGCAGTTGAAAAACATGTAACACTTTATAGTCGCGCCTGTCAACACAGTGCGAATAAACAACCGAATGTACTTACAAAACAGTCGTATTTACGCGCCAAGACATTGTACGGCACATCGGTTTTTTGGGCAGAAGCTCCACCTCTTCTAGCAGATAGATTACCAATTGAATTGGCTGCGCGTAAAGTAGTTGAGCGTTTAAGATATGGAGGGAAAATGAAAAAGTCATTTAATGATGTTGTAGAGTATGAGAAACGCGCGTTAGAACTCGGGTTTCCGCTCAAAGAAAATCTAAGTGTACTTTCAACAGATAGTAAAGCCAGTCCAGACTCGGTGCGAGATATGACGGAGCGCATCGCTGTACAGCAATCTAAGCCGCTATGGGTAGTTGTACGGGTCGGAACAATAGAAGACAATCCGAATTACTATATTTGTTCGGAATTTTGGTGCGTACGGGACGATCTTCCACTAATTCCGTCCGAGTTTGAAGGAACTATATTTCGTAGTGGCAAGGTAAAACCGCCCAAGACTTGTCCATTTTGCGGTGGAAGAACTGTTCGCAATAAGACGCTTCCAGGACCCGGTGAAACCGTTATTGAACGCGGTGAGGCAGACAAGGGTGAAAAGGTACCCAAATACGCAGGATTTTTGAAGACTTTACATCATCCTGAATTTTATCCGCTTCCGTGCTGTTTTGTAGAGCCGAATAAATTACTTCCGCCGGATGGGTCAAAGATTCCGATGGAGGTTGCAGCACAAGAAGAGGACGTTGTTGCGCGTGAACCTGCGCCAGTAATGGACGTTGAAAATCGCGACCGACCGTTTTCAGCTACATCGAAAAAAGGTGCTGCACAAAATCGTTGGTATATTCCAAATCAGAATATATTGGGTCGTACAACGATTGATTGGTTTGAGCTTGAAAAAGGAGCAGTCGGTATACCACCGGCGTCTGTCAATGAACTTCTTGGACAGAATCCTGAAGATTTTTTGACAAAGAACAAGGGCGTATTGGGCGAAAAGATAAATTCATATTTAACAACGCCAGCTACGGCGTTTGTGCGATATGGGTTAGGCAATAGAATGCGAGAACCTGGACACAGTCTTATTTCCCTAATTGCCTATGCAAAATACGCAACCAATCAATATGTATCACCAAACGATAAGGAATCAATACCGACTAATGCGGAAGTTATAGACTCCATGTTTGGTGAAAAGGAGATTGAATTTGCGCGAGCCTTTATTCAGGCAAATTATGGAACGCTGGTACATGAGTTTAGCGTGCCGGGAATTACTCTAAGTCAATTGTATACAGAAGGACAACTTACAGAATGGTGCAGACGTATGGATATACGGCTCCCACAGCAGCGCGCATATGCAGAAAATTTATTCATAGCGTGGAAAAATTTCGAAAATTATGTAAAGGATACAAAAGAAGTCAAAGAATTGCGACTTTGGGAACTTTTGTTTGCTACGCCAGGATTGTTGACGCGAACAGGATTTCTGGTTGTAACTATACAAATAGGACGTGACGGAAAATCAACAATTCTGTGTCCCCGTTTTGGCGTATCGGCGCGCGCACAATACGAAAATATTCCCCTTATGTTTATACTTGAAGACAGCAAAACGGGTATTTACGACCCACTTGTATTGTATGAAGGTATGACAAAAGAGTCTAAGCTTACTCTGGGCGTAATACAAGCCGAAGGACACGCATTTGGAGCACTTAATCCTAAAACCCGAGCAGCACTACAGGGATTTTTGGCACAGTATGGATCCGCAAGCAATGGCTGTGGTCGTATGGCAAGTCCTATTCATCCGTGGATTCCTGTACGCGCACATCTTGGCGTGCCGCGTTTGAGTGAATATTTAGGAAAAACTACCGACCTTGCGAAAATGGATGTATTTGTTGAAGGACTAATACGAGACCGTAGCAACCGTTTGGTCGGCGTGCTTGCGCGCTTGAAACGTTCGAAACCTGCTCCTGTAGTTGATCTTTATTTACCGTGTCTCGACGACGGAACAGTGTCAACTTCATTATCAAGTGTATTTGGAGAAGATAGTTTACCACACCCAGATTTAGAATCGTTAGTCGATGCACTAGTTGGAAAACAGAAGAATAAAGTGGGTGCAAACCGCATAGCTACCCTGTTTCCAGGGCTTCTTCCCCGTCGCCTAATGTATAAGGATGATCAATATGTTGCTATTGAATTAGATTGTGGTGCGACCATTCCGATACAGCATATGCCATTGTCGGCAGTAAAGAAAGATACATTGCATAAAGAAATCAAAAAGGAATTACAAGAAATTAAAGACGACCTTCCATGGGATACCGACCTTTCCTTACTACAACCTATACCGGAAGAAGACCGTGAACGACTTGATCAAACATCCGAAGAAACATTGAATGAAGCGTTCCAACATCTGCGAATCCGATTTACAAACTGGCTACATACAGACGAGGGTAAACATGTGAAGCGACAGATTGAACTCTTGCGTCAGGCACGCAAGCGGCTCCCTCTATACGAATTACAAAAGCGACTTGATATTCTTCTGACGCCGATTATATCAAACTGGCTCACGCGTGATGGACATCCTTCCAATACGGTGTTGCGTCGCGACTGTCTCCAGATTAAGACAAAAGACGCATGTATAGGCGGATGTAGCTGGTCGGACGGACGGTGCCTTATTCATACAACAAGCACGGAACGTTATGTAAATCCCGAACGAGTTATGACTGCTCGTCTGACAGATGAATTATTGCGCACATTTGGTGCGGCGATGGAGATTCTTGAGCAAAAAGTATCCTATCTGAAACCGCTCGACGCTAGCGCAGTTGTCCACGATGGAACAGCGTTGTTATTTAGCGCAAGCGGGCGTGGATCAACCTCTCTATACGATAAATTAGGTTATTCAACGCGCAAGCCAGGCCAGTATACACAAGGACTTATATATCCCGAGGAAGTGGGAATTGATATGTTAGAAACTGAGGGTGCCTTACCGGCGGACTGGACAATGTTAGAGCCACTAATAACGGCAGCGGATGTAGCACGCGACCCACGTGCTATGCTGGAGGTTGCCGTTTCTACACTTACCGAAACATCGCTTAAAGATATTGAGGCGCGCTTAGGTCGCGCGTTCCGAGGTACAAACGCGGATTGGGAAAGTCTCGCCAAGGAGCACAATCTTGTAATTATTATGACGCGATGGAATGCCGCATTACAACGATTGGAACCCTATATGCGTATACAGCCTCCGCCGGCCGCGGGTGCAGGTGGTCCGGAGCAGCATTACGTGGTGTTAGATATGCAAGGCGTTCCGTTGCGTCGTAAAGGAACAGATTCTATGAAAAGCACACGTGCTGCGTTGCCGGCTACATTGCGAGCCTGGTTGGAAAGGGTATAACACACATTTGTTTAATTAATAAAACAATTGTAGGAAGGAATGGGACAATCAGTTAGTACAGGAGTCGCCCCTACACCCAATTTAATACCAAAAGCGCCTATGGGGCAAAATGCTCCTGTGGGGCAAAATGCACCTATGGGGCAAAACACATCTCCGGCTCTATTGAATTTAGTAAAGTCTAAAAACGCGCCAAATGGAAAACCAGCCACATCTATGATGAATATTGTAAAATCTACAAATCAGAATAAGTCTACAAATGGATTTCTTTCCGGTTTATTACAATCCATAGCTCCTTTAGAAAGTTCCGGGCCGTACGACCAAATAGAATCGGCGGGTATGATGGGCAAGGCATATAGTATACCTACAGTAAATCCAGTCGATGGAAGTTATATGCCGGTGTGCGCGCAAGGTAATTGTATAAAACATGATACTATAAAACGAAACGACGGAAAATATGAATGTTTGAAATACGGACAACCTAGCGAGATCCCACCTTCGAATCTGCTAGATTCGGCTGAACGTCATAGTTGCGGATTTGATAAAGACCCGGTAGCTATGTTTGGAAATGATAGAAAACCAACCTACCATGTGTATTGGGCAGCGGGTAAGAAACCAAAGACGGGTGGCAAAAGCAGGAAGCACCGTAAAGCCTCTAATAAAACGCGCCGTTCTAAAAATTGAAATTCAACTGAATTCTATGATGATATCGTCATAAGTTAACTAATGACGACACCATCCTGTGCTGTTTGTTTTGATACATTTAACAAGTCTACACGTGCCGAAACAAAATGTCCACAATGTGCCGTATCTATTTGTCGCACCTGCCTACAGACATATCTTCTAAACGATATCAACGATGTACCTCTCTGTATTAATAACGATTGTCGGCGTGGCTGGGAACGTGATTTTCTAGATGCGGAATTGACAAGCGCGTTCCGGCTGAAAACGTACAAGGAGCATCGCGAGAAGGTTTTGGGCGACCGTGAAAAGGCACGGCTACCGTCTACGCAAGACGATGCGGTGGCATATAAGCAGGCGTGTAAAGCCAATGAGATTGTCGCGAAGGAAGAACTTGCTATACTTACAGAGGCTGCGCGTATTAACGCTGAACTCAATAGAATTACTGCACAAAAATATCGTGTGCGCGCTGTAATAGATACATTCGGTCGTCGTCGTATGCCTACGGAAGGTGAAACGACCACAACAACTACAGCGGCTGTTCCTAAAAATATAGTTGTACGCGCGGCCTTTATCAAGCCGTGCCCAGCTCCAGACTGTAAGGGATTTCTAAGTACTGCGTGGAAATGCGGCCTTTGTGAGCAATGGACGTGTCCCGATTGCCACGATTTGAAGGGACCTGTGAAGGAGATTGAGCATACATGCGAACCGGATAAAATTGCTACGGCGCGCCTACTTGCCCGTGAGGCCAAGTCGTGTCCGAAATGTGGAGTTCAGATTTGTAAAATAGAGGGTTGCGACCAAATGTGGTGTACCGCGTGTAATACAGGGTTTAATTGGCGCACTGGTAAAGTTGCCGAGGGTCCTGTACACAATCCGCATTATTTCGCGTGGCTACGTAGCCAAGGACGCGCTCCTGCGGAAGGCGCGGCACCCGTCCTGAATTGTAATCAACAACAAGACCGTGATATTCAAATGGCTTTGTTTGGACATAATGGATATATTGGACGCGGCTACGCACCACGACGGGGCGTAACGCCTACGGATACCGATTCTCTATATCTTTCCGAAGTATGGCGTATTATGCGTGAAGAAGAGGCTGCGAACGAACGAAATGTAGATTTCCAAAATGAATATCGTATTCTTCGCGTGAAGTATATGGCCGGTGATATTACAGAAAACGAATGGAAGTATCAACTCCAGCGCAGAGAAAAAGATGCAAATTTCCAACGCGCCAAGACGCAGATTCGCGATGTCTTTGTAAATGCAGTTCGCGACCTTATTCGCCAGATTCTCAACACCGAGCATAATAAGAAGGAAATTGTAAAGAGTGTAGAGGAATTAATTGAATATTGTAATACTTGCTACGACGAAACATCTAAACGATTTAACCGTAAAATCAATAGAATTAGGATTGTAGTTCGAAGTCAGAACCCCGTCACTACTGCTACATACAGCCTTCCGCAAAACATCACATGACGTGGTACAAACGTTACTTACGCGAAACAATATTTTTTTTCATAAGTGTGGGTATCACCGCTGTGGGTTTATTTCTATTGTTTAGTCGCGCGGATATTAGTGTATATATTTATATGTCATTGCTGTTGCTATGTATTTTATTCCTTGTTTATCGTATATGTTTTACACAGTCGCAAATTCCTACATACATTGCGCGCGATATAGTCGTTCAAAATGTAATATCGCCGCCGCCACAAGTGCCGATATCGACTATAATTGTTATACAACAACCGGAACATCAATATGCAATAGGATATCTTGATAGAAAAACAAGCCGCGGTTATTCCGTATAACTAAATGGTGCGAAGCACCCTTTTAGTTAATGATGAACATCAGCCACAGCACCACTCGCAAGATCGCGTGCACGCTTCGCAAACATATCAGTTACTTCGCCCTCCATCATATTGAGTTGGATAACCTTGAAGGAGCGATTATTCGGATGTAGTACAACCAACGCGAGTTCAGAGACCTTGACTTCGTAAAACATCTCCAACATGCGCCGATAGATATTCAATTGTAGGGAGTAATGCCAGTAATTTGTATCCGGTAGATGCTGAATGGGCTCCAATCCCGATTGATACGTGTTTTCATACTCCATTTTCTTCGCACGCTTCCAATCATAGATTGCCAACGTGCCGTCGGGTTTCGTAAAGATCATATCAATTGAGCCGGCTAGTTTAATCTGCTCGTTAAAGACGAGCCACTCCGTACGGAAGGGATAAAGACCGCGAGGAATACGCCAACGACGCTCAAATTCCATGAAGTAATCCCATTCGGGACCAGGATTTGCCTCCCAATTATCGCCTGCTAGATTTCCAACCGGGCTTGCGTTGTAATATCGTTCAATATCCAAGTGCATACGTGTACCGGCGCTGGACGCATCGTTGCTATCGTCGCTCCACTTTTTCTT
>Ga0114979_10003564_pt1 | contig 10406 bp, 13 predicted proteins | sample S_140625_EF_Meta_FD_87315 | JGI IMG/M metagenome (GOLD analysis project Ga0114979, IMG submission 87315) | Freshwater microbial communities from Lake Simoncouche, Canada to study carbon cycling - S_140625_EF_MetaG | ecosystem: Environmental > Aquatic > Freshwater > Lake | place: Lake... | reverse complement strand
CCAACTAAATACCATTAATGAAGTACTAGATTACAAGAGGAAACCATGGCTGATCCAATGCGCGTTAGAGCTGCTGAGAACGGTGGAATTGTGGATGTAAAAATTTTGATGAAGCACGATATGGAATCTGGTCAGCGTAAAGATGCTGCTGGTAAAACTATTCCTGCATGGTTTATTAGTACGATCAATGTCAAAGCTAATGGCAAAGATGTATTGAATGGTCAATTTGGTCCAGCAGTTTCTAAGGATCCATTTTTGAACTTCAAATACAAGGGCGCTAAAGGCGACAAGATTGTTGTGAGCTGGGTTGATAGTAAAGGCGATAAGCGTACTGACGAAGCGACTGCTTCCTAATTCACTTAATAAATCATCATCTTTACCATCGTTTAGGTTTTGAAAGGGTTGCAAATGCATCGTAAATACACCTTGGGCATAGCCTCAGGATTACTGGCAACAATGTTGTCAATTTCATCATTGTCGTATGCGCAAAAGAGTGCAACTGACGAGATCGCAAAATATCGCGAGATGATTGCTGATGGCAATCCTTCAGAACTTTATGAAGCGGCTGGTGATGAGCTTTGGAAAAAACCGGCTGGCCCTAAAAATGCCACACTAGAGAAGTGTGATTTAGGTCTTGGGGCTGGAGTCGTTAAGGGTGCAGCAGCTCAGTTGCCACGCTACTTTAAAGATACCAATAAAGTGCAAGATCTCGAATCCCGTTTGATCACCTGTATGCAAGTGCTGCAAGGACGCGATCCTCAGGAAATGATCGATGCACCATTTCAGAAGGGGCCCAAGAAGGACATGGAAGCGATTGTTGCTTACGTAGTTACACTATCTAAGGGTGACAAGATCAAGGTGAGCACTAATCATCCGAAAGAAAAAGAAATGTATGAGCTTGGTAAGCGCGCATTCTTTTTCCAGGGCGGTCCGATGGATTTCTCATGCGCTTCTTGCCACGCTGAAGATGGCAAGCGGATTCGTTTGCAAGATTTACCGAATATCACTACCCAAAAAGGGGCCGCTCTAGGTTGGGGTTATTGGCCAGCATATCGCGTCTCTAGCGGACAGTTCTGGACAATGCAGCAACGCTTAAATGATTGCTTTCGTCAGCAACGCTTCCCATTCCCAATATATACCTCTGATCTGACTGTAGCTTTGTCTATGTATATGGCAAAGAATGCCAATGGCGGCACAGTTGAGACCCCTGGTTTGAAGCGTTAATGGACAAGAGACAGAGAATATGAACATGAAAAATATAAAATCCCTCTTAGCTATTGGCAGCTTTACTTTGCTAGCAATTGCAATGCAGGGATCTGCTATTGCTCAACAAGCCAACGATCCTAAGTTCAACAAGATGATCAAGGATGGTTTTAAGGCGGAGGGTATTGCTGGCTTGGATCGTATCGATCAGGATGCAACCCAAAAGTTTTGTTCTGATCCTGTATTTGCAAATAGCAAGCAGGGTGAAAAGATGCGTGAGAAGATCCAAAAAATTAATATGGATACCATCAAGCAGCCTTCTGATGGTAAATACATGGGCGATTGGAAGAAGGGTGAAGCCATTGCGCAAAGTGGTCGTGGCGCTACTTGGACTGATAAAGCGGACACTCCAGTTGGCGGTGGTTGCTACAACTGTCACCAAATTGATCCCAAGGAAATTTCCCATGGAAACATTGGACCATCATTGACTGGCTACGGAAAACTGCGCGGTAATTCACAAGAAGTGCTTACCTATACTTGGAATCGTATTAATAACTCCAAGGCCTATAACGCATGCAGCAATATGCCGCGTTTCGCCCATTTCAAGCTCTTAAGTGAACAGCAGATTCAGGATGTGATGGCCCTATTGCTAGATCCTGCCTCTCCAGTAAATCAGTAAGTGAAGAAATAAAAGAGATAAAAAATATAAAAAACAGGCCGACAGGCCTGTTTTCATAAAGGGGTAGATATGTCTTTGAGTCGTCGGGATTTTTTACAAGCCTTGGCTATTGCTTCGGCTGGCGGAATGAGTTTGCAGTCAAACTTTGCCAATGCACAAAGTACGGCACAAAAGTTTTATGATTTACCGAAGTTCGGTAATGTGCATTTCTTGCATTACACAGATTGTCATGCTCAGTTATTGCCTATTTACTTTCGCGAACCGAATGTAAACCTCGGCATTGGCGGCCAAGAAGGCAAGACTCCACACTTAGTTGGCGAATATTTCCTAAAAGCCAATGGTATTGCTGCTGGTTCGCGTGATGCTCACGCATTTACTTACTTAGACTATGTAGCAGCAGCACAGAACTACGGCAAGATGGGCGGCTTCGCGCACATGGCTACGCTTATTAAACAAATGAAAGCCAATCGTCCAGGAGCGCTCTTGCTTGATGGTGGCGATACTTGGCAGGGCTCTGGTACGGCGTTATGGACCAATGGTCAAGACATGGTCGATGCCGCACTTGCTCTTGGTGTTGACGTGATGACGCCTCACTGGGAGATGACGCTTGGAGAGAAGCGTGTGATGGAAATTGTGAATGGCGATTTCAAGGGCAAGGTTTCTTTCATTGCACAAAACATCAAGACGGCAGACTTTGGTGACATGGTATTTAACCCTTACGTCATGAAAGTTCAAAATGGTATCCAAGTAGCCATTATTGGCCAAGCCTTCCCGTACACACCGATTGCAAATCCTCGCTATTTCACTCCGGATTGGACTTTTGGTATTCAGGAAGAGAATATGCAAAAGACCATTGATGAGGTGAGATCAAAAGGTGCAAAAGTAGTTGTGCTTCTGTCTCATAATGGCATGGATGTGGATCTGAAGATGGCATCCCGTGTCAGGGGCTTGGATGCAATCTTGGGCGGTCATACCCATGATGGCGTACCTATTCCGGTGAAGGTCAAGAATGCTGGCGGTATAACGCTAGTTACCAATGCTGGATCTAATAGTAAGTTCTTAGGTGTATTGGACTTTGATGTAAAAGGTGGCAAGCCAGTAGACTTCCGCTACAAGCTTTTCCCCATCTTCTCAAACATGATTCCTGCTGATCCAACTATGAGCAAGCTGATCACTAAGGTCAGAGCTCCTTATGAATCGAAGCTCAATGAGAAGCTAGCAACCACTGAAGGGCTCTTGTATCGTCGCGGCAACTTTAATGGCAGCTTTGACCAATTGATTCTGGACGGCTTGATGGCGCAGAAAAATGCGGAGATCGCTTTCTCACCGGGATTCCGCTGGGGCACCAGTCTTTTGCCAGGGCAAGCGATCACCCGTGAGAACCTCTTAGATCAAACGGCAATTACTTATCCGTACACCACAGTCACCAATATGACTGGCGAGACGATTAAGACAATTCTAGAAGACGTTGCGGACAACTTATTCAATCCTGACCCGTATTATCAACAGGGTGGCGATATGGTGCGTGTAGGCGGTATGCAATACACCATTGATCCAGTCCAGACTGCTGGCAAACGTATTTCCGATATGCGTCTTAATGGTAAAGCAATTGAGGCTAGTAAAACCTACAAGGTTGCAGGCTGGGCACCAGTCAGTGAAGAGGCTAAGAGTCTTGGTGGTGAAGCGATTTGGGATGTCATGGAGAGACATTTAAGAGACGTTAAAGTTGTAAAAGCCGTTAAGCTTAATGAGCCAGTCATCAAAGGCGTTAGCAAGAACCCGGGCATGGCTTCCATTTAATGAATTTGCAAAGGTTTTAGTGATGAAGAAAATTATCCAGTTTATTTTTGCAGCTATCCTTGGTATTGGCTTTGCATCACATGTTAGCGCCCAATCTGCAGGTTCAGCTAAAGTGGTTTATCACATTGATGATGCCGAAACTCAGGGCTTGAAGGGATTACGCAATATTCGTAATCACTTAGATGTTTCTCCCCAAACCACCATTATTGTTGTGACCCATGCCAATGGAGTGGATCTTCTCATGGAGGGGGCTAAGGATAAAAAGAATAATGTGGAATATGCGCCATTAGTAGGGGCTCTCAAGTCTCGCGGCGTGAAGTTCGAGGTTTGTGAGATTACGCTAAAAAATCGCAATCTCAAAAAGGATCAATTCACTCTGGATGCAGACTTCACACCGTCTGGTGTGGTGCGTGTTGCCGACCTGCAATATAAAGATGGGTTTGCTTACATCAAACCTTAATTCATATTCAAATGAATATTTACAAGGCTAGTATTACTTATTTGAAGTGTTCTATAGGGATCCTCATGGGATCCTTTATCTTTTTTGGAAGCGCCTATGGGCAGAATGCTAAACCTGTTGACACCATTCAATTAAAGCCCATTCAGGTTGCCCCCCATACTTATTTCGTCCAAGGCTTTGCAGAAATGGGCAGTAGCGCCAATCAAAATTTCATTTCGAATGCTGGCTTTGTAGTAACTCCTGCTGGTGTTGTAGTTGTTGATGCATTGGGCTCGCCCACTCTTGCACAAAAATTGATTGCCGAAATTAAAAAAATTACCCCACAAAAAGTTGTCGCGGTGATTGTGAGTCATTACCATGCAGATCACGTTTATGGATTGCAAGAATTTAAAAAGATTGGGGCGAAAATTTATGCTCAAGGTGAGGGCAGAAACTATCTTTCCTCAGAAACCGCCAAACAACGCTTGATTGCCTCGCGCATCGATTTTGCTCCCTGGGTCAATGCCAATACGAATCTCATTTCGGCAGACGTTTGGATTGATCAAAAATTGAAGTTGTCGATTGGCGGGTTAGATTTTTTCATTAGTCGAGTAGGGCCTGCTCATGCACCCGAAGACTTAATGGTTTATGTGCCATCAGAAAAAGTCCTGTTCGCTGGTGATCTCGTATTTAGGGGGCGCATTCCTTTTGTGGGTAACGCCGATAGCAAAGGCTGGCTTAAGGGCTTAGATGAGATTGAAAAATTCAATCCCAATATCGTGATTCCTGGCCATGGGAATTATTCTGTTAAGCCCTCTGAAGATATTGCTTTCACCAGAAATTACCTTAAATATCTGCGGGAATCGATGTCTTCGGCCGCTATCAATATGGATCCCTTTGAGGATGCCTATAAACAAGCTGATTGGTCGGAATATGAAGGGATGCCACTATTTCGGGCTGCCAACCGAATGAATGCCTATAACGTCTACCTGTCAATCCAGGCCGAGTAGGGCAATTTTGGCCATTGGGCCTTAAAATAGCAGATTAATGCTAAATCCTTGATTTGTAATGAAAATGATTCTTCTTCGCTATCTTTCTGCAATTACCTTGAGTGTGCTCATGAGTGCGCCAGTGATCGCTGCTCCTGATCTAGCAAATGGTAAGACCATTGATCAGCAAAAGTGCTATGCCTGCCACGCCAAGAAATCTGGCTTTGGTAATGGCGACATGATCTACACGCGTAGTGATAGCAAGGTGAAGTCATTGGCCAATTTAAAAAGGATGGTGGGCTTATGTAATAGCGAGCTCCGTCTAGATCTTTTTCCTGAAGATGAGGCTGATGTTGTAGCTTATCTCAATCAACAGTTTTATAAATTCAAACCTTAATTTTTTAAAATATAGTCGCTATGGATGTCGTAGATATTAATTCTCTTGGTAGATCAGTCCTTTGGGCTACTTTTGCTATTACTTTTTTACTTGGCGCCTTGATGCAAAAAACGGGCTTTTGCAGTATGGGTGCTGTCTCTGACATCTTCATCATGTCTAGCTGGGATCGTTTAAAGCAGTGGTTCCTGGCTGTTGGCATCGCCATCATTGGTTTTACATTGATGTCTTATCTAGGACTCATCGATCCTTTAAAAAGCTTTTATACCGGTAATAGATTCCTATGGCTTTCAACCATTGTAGGTAGTGTTTTATTTGGCTTTGGTATGGTTCTGGCTTCAGGTTGTGGCAGCAAAACTTTAGTACGTATTGGCGGCGGTAATTTAAAGTCCATCATTGTGTTTATGGTCTTGGGTTTGTTTGCCTATATGACCATGCGCGGTTTTCTGGGAGTGCTACGTATCAATACACTCGATACTATTTTTATTGCTTTTAGTACCCCGCAAGACTTGCCAAGTCTGCTGAGTGGTCCTTTAGGCATAGACCGTACCAATCTGCATCTTGCCTTGGGTCTCATTATTGGTTCTGTATTTATTATTTACGCTCTGGTGAGCAAAGTATTTTGGACTACTGAAAACCTGATCGCAGGAATTGGTGTCGGATTGGCGATTACTGCAGTGTGGTGGGTATCGGGTAATTTAGGTTATGTTGCTGAAGACCCAAATACTCTAGAAGAAGTATTTTTAGTGACCAATTCTGGTCGAATGGAAAGCCTATCTTTTGTTGCCCCATATGCCTATTCCTTAGATTGGCTCATGATGTACAGCGATACATCTAAAGTTCTCACAGTAGGCATTGTTGCTGTTCTTGGCATGATCTTGGGCTCGGCTCTGATTGCTATTGCAAGTAAAACTTTCCGCTGGGAGTCATTTCGCAATACTGAAGATACGGCAAATCATCTTGTTGGCGCAGCTTTGATGGGCTTTGGTGGTGTTACAGCATTAGGCTGTACTGTAGGGCAGGGATTAAGTGGTATTTCTACTTTAGCCCTTGGATCATTGTTGGCCTTACCTGGATTTATTTTTGGGGCCTATTTAGGTATGCGCTATTTGCAATTCCGCCTTGCTCCAAATCCTTGCAGTTAATGATCAATAGACTGGATGTGCATTAATGGAAATTGACTGGCTTTCTTTCACACCCATTCCATCTTTACTGGGTGGAATGATTCTCGGGGTCGCCGCAGCACTCTATGTTCTTTTACATGGCCGCATACTAGGTATCAGTGGGATCATTTCTGGATTGCTTCATCCTAAATTGACCGACTCTGCTTGGCGCTTGAGCTTGGTATTAGGTTTAGTCTCAGCACCATTTTTGGCGGCATTATTTTTCGGCCTTATTCCAGTTGTTGAGATTGACTCTAGCTGGTTGGCTATTGTGATTGCCGGTCTTTTGGTTGGCTTTGGCGCACAGTATGGTTCAGGCTGTACTAGTGGTCATGGCATTTGTGGCTTGTCTCGTTTATCACCCCGCTCACTAGTTGCGACACTCGCTTTTATGTGTTCTGGTTTTGTCATGGTATTTGTCATCCGTCACTTGATGGGTGGCTAAGATGAAACACTCTTTTGGCCTACTTAGTCAGTATGCGATTGGTGTACTTTTTGGATGGGGCTTAATCATCTCTGGCATGAGCAATCCACAAAAGATTTTGGGATTCTTAGATTTAGCGGGAAATTGGGATCCATCGCTCGCATTTGTCATGATAGGCGCAGTACTGGTTGGCCTTGCTGGCTTTTATGTTGTTAGCAAGAAAAGTCAGGCTTTTTTTGGTGGAGCTCTCCACATTCCAACGAGACGAGATATCACTAAGCCTTTACTAATTGGCAGCCTGATCTTTGGGGCGGGCTGGGGAATTGCCGGTTTTTGTCCTGGCCCGGCCTTAGTTGCCCTTGGGGCAGGACATCTCAAAGCCTTTGTTTTTGTGGCTGCCATGTTGGCTGGTATGGAGATCTGCGAGCGCTTCTTTGTCGGCCATAGAAGTAAACCTAGCCTCTGAGCAAGCCTGATTTAGAATTAACCCTATCGCATATTTATTCAATGTAGAGGGTTTCATGAGTCTTCCTATTACTTGCCATAACGCTCAATTTGGTACGCTTGGTCAAATTGAACCCAGTCACTTAGCCGAAATTGCCAAGCAGGGCTATAAAAGTGTCATTAACAATCGTCCTGATGGCGAAGAGGGCCCTCATCAGCCAACTAACGCATCTATTGCGGCAGAAGCTGAAAAGCTTGGTCTGAATTACGTTTATCTGCCAGTTGTTCCAGGTGCATTTACGCCAGCTGAAGTACAAGAAATGGCTCGCCTCCTAAAAACTTTGCCTGGACCCATCTTGGCATTTTGCCGCTCTGGTGCTCGCTCTACTAATTTGTATCACCTCGCCTTGCAAGTAAGCTAACTGATTTTAGTTAGCCGAACTAGCACAAGGTATGCAACCTAGTAATCCTCATATTCTTCAGCTGGATGAATTTCTTTCTGAGTTGGACAGCTTTGACCTTGTGATTGATGTGAGATCGCCAGCAGAATTTGCTCTAGATCATATTCCTGGGGCTATTAATTTTCCAGTGCTCAATAATGATGAGCGCGCACAAATTGGAACTCTGTATAAGCAGGTATCTCCATTTGCAGCCAAGAAGCTGGGCGCTGCCCTGGTGTCGAAAAATATTGCAGAGCATATTGAAGGTCATTTATTAGAATTTCCGCGTGAATGGCGTCCACTCATCTATTGCTGGCGTGGTGGTGAGCGTAGCGGGGCCTTTACCCATATTCTGAATCGCATAGGCTGGAAAGCCATGCAACTAGAAAGTGGTTATCAAGGCTTTAGGCGAACCGTGATTGACGCTCTTGACCAGGCCGCAAATGCTTTCACCTTCCAGGTAATCTGCGGTATGACGGGCAGCGGTAAGACTAGAGTACTGCAAGAAATTGGTGCCCTAGGTGCGCAGATCCTAGACTTAGAAGGTTTAGCGATTCATCGTGGTTCTGTTTTGGGAAATGAGCCCAATATCGATCAGCCCTCGCAAAAAGGTTTTGAAACGGCCCTTTGGAACGCGCTACGTAAACTAGATCCATCAAAGCCTGTCTTTGTTGAGTCAGAGAGCAAGAAGGTTGGAGGGCTACATATTCCAGATGCCTTAATGGAAAAGATTCGCAATGGCGCATGCATTGAATTGAGATCAAGCGCGCAGACGCGGGTCTTTTGGTTAATTCGTGAATACCATCACTTCTTAACTGACACGGATAACTTCAAAGCTAAGTTAGCTTTACTGACTGCTCACTATGGCAAAGTCCAAATTGCTAAATGGAATGAAGCAATTGATGCGGGTAACTTTCCAGAATTAGTTGAAGAGCTGTTAGTCAAGCACTATGACCCATCCTATCAATCATCGATTGTCAGAAATTTTCCTCAGTACAAGATTGAGAATTTTGTAGCACTCGAAAATGATAGCGATGAGGCCTTTGCACAAGCAGCAAAGGCCATCGCCGCAAAGCTAGGCTCTTAGCTAATCAGCTAAATGCCTGAATACCCGTTTGCGCACGACCTAAAATCAGTGCATGTATGTCGTGCGTGCCTTCATAGGTATTCACTACCTCCAGATTGAGCATATGACGGATCACGCCATACTCATCAGAGATGCCATTACCACCGTGCATATCGCGCGCCATACGAGCAATGTCTAAAGACTTGCCACAGGAGTTACGTTTCATGATGGAGGTGATTTCTGGGGCGGCAATCCCTTCGTCTTTCATGCGACCCAAGCGTAAGCATCCTTGAAGAGCTAAAGTGATTTCAGTTTGCATGTCCGCTAATTTTTTCTGAATCAATTGATTGGCAGCGAGAGGTCTATCAAACTGCTTGCGATCTAGGGTGTATTGGCGAGCAGCATGCCAACACCATTCTGCGGCACCAAGAGTGCCCCAAGAGATGCCGTAACGAGCTGAGTTCAAGCAGGTAAATGGACCTTTTAGTCCGCTGACTTCGGGGAATTCATTTTCGGCCGGAACAAATACTTCATCCATCACGATCTCGCCAGTAATAGAAGCGCGTAAACCCATCTTGCCGCTGATCTTTGGAGCACTTAAGCCCTTCATGCCTTTTTCAAGGATGAAGCCACGAATCACACCTTCATCGTTCTTTGCCCATACTACGAATACATCAGCAATTGGGGAGTTGGAGATCCACATTTTAGAGCCGGTTAAAGAAAATCCTCCAGGGACTTTCTTAGCACGGGTAATCATGCCACCAGCATCAGAGCCATAGTTAGGTTCAGTTAAGCCAAAGCAGCCAATCCATTCGCCGGTAGCTAATTTAGGGAGATATTTTTGTTTTTGTGCTTCGCTACCAAATTCGTTAATCGGTACCATGACCAAGGATGACTGCACGCTCATCATTGAGCGATAACCGGAATCCACGCGTTCGATCTCGCGAGCAATCAGGCCGTAAGAAACATAGTTCAAGTTAGCGCCACCGTACTCCTCCGGAATAGTGATGCCCAGAAGACCTAATTCACCCATTTCACGAAAGATTGACGCATCGGTTGTTTCATTGCGAAAGGCGTCATGAATGCGTGGCATGAGACGCCCTTGAGCATACTCAGCAGCTGCATCACGAATCATGCGCTCCTCTTCGCTCAATTGCGTATCGAGTAGGAGGGGGTCTATCCAATTAAAGCTAGCTTTACTCATTGCTTAATCATCCTTTTGTTCATTGCCTAACTTCCTGCTAATTTTCTGGAATCGGGCTATTCTTATTTCTATTATCCCTTTTTCCAGGCTTATGGACTCACCTAGACGACACCATCGCTATTACGACCTGCTTTTGGCGGCCTTTGTGGTGGCCTTGCTCT
>Ga0114979_10003563_pt1 | contig 10408 bp, 8 predicted proteins | sample S_140625_EF_Meta_FD_87315 | JGI IMG/M metagenome (GOLD analysis project Ga0114979, IMG submission 87315) | Freshwater microbial communities from Lake Simoncouche, Canada to study carbon cycling - S_140625_EF_MetaG | ecosystem: Environmental > Aquatic > Freshwater > Lake | place: Lake... | reverse complement strand
CATCGCTGAGCTTCGGCAGCGGCACCACCGTGACCCTCCCCTGCAGCGGGGGTGTGTTCAGCAGCTTCTCGCTCGCGCTGCCGGGCCGGGCGGCCACCCGGCGGCCCGCCAGATCGTCGAGGGAATCCGGCAGCGCATCGCTCATCGGCACCTGGCGCAACACATCGAGGGTGAGCGTGCTCACGATCAACGAACCAAACACGATCCGCAGCAGATAGCTCAGCACCACCAGCCCCTGGCCCCGGGTGGTGGCCACGATCGTGTTGGTGCCCGGGCCCGTGGCCAGCACCTGGAACACCAGGGCGTAGCGGCGCCACCAGTCGCGCCTTGGCCAGCGTCCCGCCGGCTGCGCTGCTGATCCCGTTTCCATGGCGCTTCCAGGGGGATATCCCCCTTCGGTGCGCCACACCACCGCGCTCAACGCCACCATCGCCAGCAGGTAGCCGGCCAGCAGTCCGAGCAGCCGAGCATCCAGCAGTCCCTCCAGCACCGCCCGCATCGTGGCCAGGCGGTTGGTGCCCATCAGCAGAGCCACGCCCGATTCCTGGAACGGCAGGCTGAAGCGGTAGGTGCCCACGCGCTCTGGCGTGATCGTGAGACAGCCCACCCCCAGGTCCACCGCGCCCTGGCGGCTGGCCTCCAGCAGCGCCCTGGCGTTGGGGTAGGGCTCAAGGGTGTACGCCAGTCGCTCCCGGGCCGCTACGAACTGCCACAGATCCACGGCCGTGCCCTGCCAGCGTCCAGGCCCCCGCAGCTCCGAGCAGGGTGGGGAGCCATCCAGCACCCCCACCCGCAGGATCGCTGCAGAGCGGCCCGCCGGGGCTGAGGCCAGCACCATCAGCCCCAGGACCAGAAAGCTTGGTGTTCGGGCCAGAAACTGGTGGGCGAGGGCCAGAAGCTGGGGGCCAACCGCCAGAAATCTGGGGCCAACGGCCAGCCGCACCATCCCCAGCCATTCGCTCCGGCTCCTGGTCCGGGGCCAGTTCCGGCCGCCCCTCGGCAGGCAGGTCATGGTGCCGCGACTCCTGCAGCTGGCATGAGCATTCAGGTTACCCAGGGGCCTGAGCGCCCTGAGACCGGCCGCTTGAACTTCCTGCGTCTCCCGCTCCTACGGTCCCCAGCGCCACCCCTGCCGCCCGCTGCCCATGTCCCCGGCGCCCGCTCCCGATCCGGCCCATCAGATCATCCTGGCCCTCGATCGGCCCGATGCCGCCGCCGCCCTCGCCCTGGCCTCCGCCATTCCCGAGCTGCGTTGGGTGAAGGTGGGCCTGGAGCTGTTCAGCGCCGCCGGGCCCGCGGTGGTGGCCGAGCTCCGCGATCGCGGCCTGAGCGTGTTCCTCGATCTCAAGTTCCACGACATCCCCGCCACCATGGCCGGCGCCTGCCGCAGCGCCGCCCGCCTTGGCGCCGGGCTGATCACGGTGCACAGCTGCGCCGGAGCCGAGGCCCTGGCCGCCGCCCAGGCCGGCGCCCTCGAGGGCGCCGCCGCCGCGGGCCTGGAGGCCCCCACCCTGCTGGCCGTCACGGTGCTGACCAGTTGGCCAGCCGATCGCTTCGCCGCCGAGCTGGCCATCGCCGAACCGGTGCCCACCTATGTGGAGCGTCTGGCTGCCTTGGCGGCGGCGGCCGGCATCGGCGGTTGCGTGTGCTCACCGCTCGAGGTGGCGGCCCTGCGGCAGGCCCATCCCGCGCCCTTTGCCTTGGTCACCCCCGGAATCCGGCCGGCCGGCGCCGCCGCCGGCGACCAGGCCCGGGTGATGACTCCGGCCGAGGCGATCACCGCCGGCGCTAGCCAGCTGGTGATCGGCCGGCCGATCAGTGCCGCGGCGGATCCGGCCGGGGCGTTTGCGGCCTGTTGTCAAGAGATCCTCTGAACGCCCCTGGGATGGGGTCTTGACACCGGGAGCTTGCCGGCCCTGATCTGGGCCCATGGGATCCGCATCACAAGGTTGTCGCTGCCATAGTGGTATGCGGCAGGTTTCAGCGCTTGGACCCTTCACCTGAGCATCTCCGAGGAGCCAGGTCCGGCGAACCTGTGCTTCAACCGATCTCGGCCGTCCACTCCCGTTCCCAGCCGTCAGGGGTTCTAGCCCGCCTCCGGTCCCTCGATCTCAGGAGCCTGAGGGCCGACCTGCGGCAGATTCCCCTCGGCTTCGGCGCCCTGATGGCCCTGCTTCTGCTGGGAGCGTTGGGCCTCTCCCAGCTCCTGCAGGCGCGCATGGCCCGCCAATTGGTTGACAAGGTGCTGGAGAGCCAGAAGATCAAGATCCGCGATCGGGTCAGAGGGTTTGATGCAACCCTGCACCGCGCCGAAACCAGCGCGAGCCGCTACGCCAATCTCGTGTCCTATCGCTCGGCCGATCTGGCCAGCGAACCTGGCTCCTTCGAGGCCATTGCCCAGCGCGACCCCGACGGTTCCTGGCGCACCCCCCGCAGCCGTTTCGATCCCCTCACCGATTCCAACATCTGGGTCCCCCCCTCGGTGCCCCTCAACGAGGCCAACAAGCGCTTCTTCCAGCGCGCCTACGCCATCACCCGCGTCTTCGGTCTGGGTGCCCAGAACGAGGTGCTCGAGAACGCCTGGATGCTCCCCCTGATCGGTGGCATGACGGCCTTCTGGCCTACCAATCCCAACTACCTCTACAACGCCAGCTCCACCCTCGATTACCGCGACACCCCCTGGGTCACCCTCACCGATCCGAAACGCAATCCCTCCCAAGAACCCCGTTGGGTGGGTCCCGAGTACGACCCGGCGGCCCGGGACTGGTCGATCAGTGTGGTGGCCCCTTTCTTTCGCGATGGCCACTGGGCCGGTTCCGTGGGCCATGACATGCGGGTCTCCCGCCTGCTTGGCAGGTTGATCGACCCCCAGGAGGCCGCCCAGGAGTCATTCTCCCGCCCCCTCTATGTGGCCACCACCAATGGTCACGTGCTGGCCCAGAGGGAGGGCACGCCATCCAAGGGTGAGCGGGTTCCTGGGGACCTCTGGCGCAAGCTCGCTCCGGTGGCCGGCGCCAGGGAATTGGCGGTGGTGCCGAATGGTTCCAATTACCTGGTGGTGGCCCCGATTACCACCCTGCGGGCCTTGGCGGTGTATCTGGTGGATGGGGGCTGGGTCCGTCAGACCGTGGCCGAGGAGCTCAGGGTTCTGCAGCTGGCGGAGGGGCTCTTCATCCTTTTGGCGGTGGGGTCGGTGCTAGGGCTGGCGATCAAGGATGCCCAGTGCAGACGCCAGCGCCAGCTCCTTCTTGAGGAGCGCAATCAGGATCTTGAGCGGATCTCCCGTGTCGATCAACTCACCAACCTGCCCAACCGGCTCGGCCTTCAGGAGTTCTCCCAACAGGCAATCGAACGGGCCCGCCGTCAGGGATCGGAACTGATGGTGGCCTTTCTCGATGTCGATCGCTTCAAGACCATCAATGATTCCCTTGGCCACGCCGCCGGCGATGCCTTGCTGGTGGAGGTGGCCCGCCGCCTTCGGCAGACCGTTCGCTCCACCGACATCGTCGCCCGCCTGGGCGGCGATGAATTCGTGGTGGTGAGCGAGAACCTCAACAACGACATCGATGCCGGTCACATGGCCGACCGCCTGCACCGCAGCCTGGCGTCCCCGATGCAGCTCAACGGCCGCCAGCTGGCGGTGAGCGCCTCCATCGGGGTGAGCGTGTACCCCGCCGACGGCGACCAGATCAATACCTTGATGCGTCAGGCCGACATGGCCATGTACGAGGTGAAGAGCCGCGGCCGCGATGGCTGGCTGTTCTTCACCGAATCGATGAACCAGCTGATCCAGGAGAGGCTCAGCCTGGAGATCGACCTGCGCAGGAGCTTGGAGAACGGTGATTTCCGGCTGCATTTCCAGCCCCAATGGGATATCGACGGTCACCGCCTGTTGGGCTGGGAGGCCCTGTTGCGCTGGTCCCATCCCCATCGGGGTGCGGTGTCGCCCAGCAGCTTCATTCCCGTGGCGGAAGACACCGGCCTGATCGTTCCTTTGGGTGAGTGGGTGCTGCTGGAGGCCTGCCGCACCGCTGCCGCCTGGGGCGGCCATGGTCTGGAGGAGTGCCGGGTCTCGGTGAACCTCTCCTGCCGCCACTTCGCCCAGGCCCGGCTCGAGGAGAAAATCGAGGAGGTGCTCGAGCGCAGTGGACTCCCACCCCACCGCCTGGAACTGGAGATCACTGAAACCGTGCTGATGGACGATCCCCAGCGCGCCATCAATCTGCTGCGCCGGCTGAAGGAGAAGGGCATCCGCATCGCCATCGATGACTTCGGCACTGGCTATTCCTCCCTCAGCTATCTGCGTTCCTTCCCGATCGATCGCCTCAAGATCGACCGCTCCTTTGTGACCAGCAGCCTCACCGATCCCAGTGGCGCCGCCATCGTGACCGCCATCATCTCCCTGGCCCGCTCCCTCGGTATCACCACCATCGCTGAGGGGGTGGAAACGGAGGATCAGCGGCTGTTCCTGCTCCAGCAGGGATGCGATGAGGTGCAGGGTTACCTCCTGGGACGTCCAATGCCCGATGAGGCCATCGCTCCGTTTCTGGCTAGCCACGCCGCCGGGGATGTTGGCACCATGCATTCCTGAGGGGCCATGGCCGAGCAGATCCAGCGGATTGATCACACCCTTTTCGACCGGCTGGCGGCCGAGGCCCGCGCCCTGCCCCGGCGGCGCCTTAACCACAACCTCCATGCCGAGGCCGATCCGGTGCAGCGCTTCCTCAATGTGATGCAGCCCGGCACCTATGTCAGGCCCCATCGTCATCTGCGGGACCGTTCCGGGGCCGGTTTTGAGTGTTTCGTGGTGCTTCAGGGGTCCATCGGCCTGCTGCTGCTTGATCAGCACGGGGCCCTAAGGGGCCGTGAGCGCCTCGACGCGGCCGGTCCCCTGCGGGGGATCCAGCTGCCTGAGGGGCTCGTCCACACCCTGGTGGCCTTAGAGCCGGATTCCGTGATGCTGGAGATCAAGGAGGGACCGTATGTGCCGGCCGCCGATAAGGATTTCCTCGCCTCCTTCCCCGCCGAGGGCACCCCGGCCTCCGCTGCACTTGAGGCCAGCTGGCGGGCGCTGTTCAGCGCCCCCGACCCCTGAGCTGCGCCTGGAGCAACGGGATAAACCTTCACGTGGCTCCTCCAGGCCCATCGCGCCCTTTGGCTGCCGACGTGACAACGATCTGCTGCACGATTCCGCCCAGTTCCTAGCATTGGCGCTGGTCGTTGCGAGTTTCGCCACCCATGTCCGCCTCCTTACGCCCGGCGCCCAGGGCCGCAACAGCGCGCTTGCGCCAGGCTCTCGGAGCCGTGCTCATGGCCGCGCCCCTGGTGCTGGGCACCCTTCCCCTGAGGGCGGCCAACCAGGCCGGCACCTTCAACTCCATGGTGCTCACCTTCCAGAACTACGGCTTCGAGGTGGTGGGCAACCACCCCCGCTGCGTCCAGGAACCCAATCTCTTCGGCCTGTATATCCGAGGGACCCGCCGCATCGTGGTCTGCCAGCGCGGCAACCAGCTCGACACCCTGATGCATGAGGGCTGGCATGCCGTGCAAGCGCGCTGCCGCCGTGGCAAGCCCCTGCTCACCGAACAATTCCTGCGCGCCAACTTGAGCCGCGCCGACCTGCGCGACATCGACGCCCTCTACAGCGCCAAGAGCTGGCACCGCGAGGCCGAGGCCCGCGCCATGGCGGCCCAGCAGATCCCCCTCTATTTGTCCCACCTGGAAAGTTCCTGTGGCGCGCCACCGGCGGCCGGCGGCATTGCCCAGCCTCCAGCGGGCACCCAGCCAGCCACCCAACCCGCCGGCCCAGCGGCAACGGCCCCCCAAGCGGCACCCCAACCACCCCAACCAGCCCCTCTGGCGCCCCAAGCCACCCCCATGACCAAGCCGGCTCCGCCAACTTCAACGATCTCCCTGCCAGGGCTCCTTCAGCAGATGGGGCTTCCGTCGATCCCCTGATCGGCTAGGGCGTTGCGCCGGCAGAAGCCGCAGTGGCCCCAGAGCGCCATCTCCCCGGTTGGGGCCGGCCGGCCGCAGGCCGGGCAGTCGGCCAGACCATGCACATCGATCCGGCTGGGGTGGCGGGCCCACACCTCGGCTTCGACCTCCGATCCGGGCGGTGGCGAGGCGTCCCCGTGGTGCTGGCGGAAGCGCAGATCCCGCACACTGAAGCCCGCGCCCCGCAAGGCCCCCAGCAGCTGGTGGCGGTTGTATTGCAGGGCCTGGAGCCAGGGCCCTGGGGCTGCCCCCACCGTGAGCACGCCGCCCTGCAGGTTCAGCGGACGGCAGTGGGGGGCCAACTGGCTGCCCGCAATGCGCGGCCAGGCTTGCCAGAGGCCGGCCAACTGCCCCTCGCCCTCCCACTGGCGGCGCAGGCCCTCAAGGCAGGCGCCCAGGGAGGTCGCCGGAGCTGCCGCACCGGGCACCAGAACGTTCACCCTGTTCTGGCGCCGCGGGCCGGGGCTGTCGAGGGCGCCGCGGCGGTTGGAGCGGCGGGATGGATCGGCCATGGCAGGCACGATAGGCGGCTGCTGCTTGCCGCGCTGGCGGCTGCGGAGGCGAAGGATCGTTGCGATTGTTGAGGGACGATTGAGGCAGGGTGAAAGCTTTTTCATGCTGTGAATCCAGCTTGACGTGTCTTGCCAGGTGGGGTGATCAGCAACCATGATTGCTATGGCGAAGTGAGTCATGCCATGGCCAGCACTGAACTCTCTGAGGGTTCACAGCTTTCTGATTCCGATGTGAATCAAGAATTGAAGCGGCCCAAAAGGATAACGATCACCGTGAATCACTCGCTCTATACACAGTTGGTTGAGCGCAGTTCTCGCGAAGGTCGATCGATCTCCAATCTGGCCTCATATTTGCTTCAACGCGACCTGGAGGGCCTGTCCTGAAGCGGCGAATGCCGTGGACCTGTCCGACCTCCCATCCGGTGGTCAGGCCGGGTGGCCCGCATCCTGCCGATCCTCCCCCGTGGTCCTTGTCGCCCTCCGGTGCGGCAAACCGGCGGCGGCAACCTTCAGCACATCAGCGTGCCAGCGCCTAACGTTCTCCCGAGTGCCCCCCACCTCCATGGGCTTTTTTGATCGGCTGAGCCGCCTGCTGCGCGCCAACCTCAACGACCTCGTCAGCAAGGCGGAGGATCCGGCGAAGATCCTCGACCAGTCTGTCGCTGACATGCAGACCGACCTGGTGAAGCTCCGCCAGGCCGTGGCCACCGCCATCGCCAGCCAGAAGCGCTTGCAGAACCAGGCCGAACAGGCCGAAACCCAGGCCAAAACCTGGTACGACCGGGCCGAGCTGGCCCTCAAGAAGGGTGAGGAGGAGCTCGCCCGCGAATCCCTTTCCCGCCGCAAGACCTACCAGGACACCGCCACCGCGCTGAACAGCCAGATCAGCTCCCAGGCCGGCCAGGTGGACACCCTTAAGCGGAGCCTCACGGCCCTTGAGGGAAAGATCGCCGAGGCCAAGACCAAGAAGGACATGCTCAAGGCCCGGGCCCAGGCCGCCCAGGCCCAAGAGCAGCTGCAGAGCGCTGTGGGCAACCTCAGCACCAACAGTTCCATGGCCGCCTTCGACCAGATGGAGGAGAAGGTTTTGGGCATGGAGGCCCGCAGCCAAGCTGCGGCCGAGCTGGCCGGTGCTGATCTCGAGAGCCAATTTGCCTCCCTGGAGGGCAGCAACGTGGATGAGGAGCTCGAAGCCCTCAAGACCCGCCTTTCCGGCGGATCCACCCCGATCCAGCTGCCGGCACCCGATGCCCCGATGCCCCAGCTTGAGCCCGTGAAGGTGGCCGAGGTCAATGCGGAGCTCGAGGAGCTGAAGCGCTCGATCGACAAGCTCTAGGTCCCCGCCCCTGATTCCGGTCGCCGCCCATCCGGCCGGAGAGTCATCGCCGCAATGGGCTCAGGCACCGCTGGCCTGGGTGCTTCCTTTGAGGGCGGTCGGGGGACTCCCGGAGGGGCCTTTCGCTATGGCTTTCCTTAGGTTCCGGCCGCTATCTCAGCACCAGCGGATCCCCTGACCTGTCGGCTGCCACAGAAGCTCCGGCGGATGCGTGGTTCCTCCAGCCGCCACCGCCGCCCGAATCCCCCCCCCATACAATCGCCCTCTCGCCTCCTTAAGCCGTGTCCGAAGCCGTTCTCGAGATCAGCGATGCCAATTACAAGGAGCTGGTGGTGGATCATCCCGGTCCGATGCTTCTGGATGTTTGGGCTACCTGGTGCGGGCCCTGCCGCTTGATTGCGCCGGTGATCGCCTGGGCCGCGTCCGAATACGAGGGCCGTCTGCGGGTCGGGAAGGCCGACTGTGATGCCAATCCGGCCTTGGTGGAATCCCTTGCGGTGCAGGGGCTTCCCACGCTGGTGCTGTTCCGCGATGGCAGCGAGATCCGGCGCCATGAGGGTGTGCTCACCCAGGCCCAACTCACCGCCTTCCTGGATGCCCATCTCTGAGCGGATCTCGAACCGGGTCGCCCAGTTGGGCAGCGGCGTCTTCGCCCGCAATGACCAGCGCAAGGAGGTCTACCGCCAGCGGCTGAGGGCCGATCCTGGCCACGTCCTTCCCCCCCTGCTCGATCTCTCCCTCGGCTCCACCGACCTCCAGCCCCCGGCGGTGGCCCTTGAGGCGATGGCGGCGGCCCTCGTCGAACCGGCCAGTGCTTCCTACTGCCTCCACGGTGCCACCCTGCCCTTCCGCGAGGCCGTGGCGGCCTGGGCCCAGCGGCGCTTCACGGTGCCGGTGGATCCGGAGCGGGAGGTGCTGCTACTGGTGGGCTCCCAGGAGGGCACGGCCCACCTGCCGCTGGCGGTGCTCAATCCCGGCGACGCCGCCCTGCTGCTCGATCCCTGCTATCCCTCCCACCGGGGCGGTCTGCAGCTGGCCTCCGCCGAAACGGTGCTGCTCCCCCTGGATCCGGCGCGGGGTTGGGAGCCCGATTTCAACCATCTGCTCCCCTCCCAATGGGATGCCCTGCGGCTGATGGTGCTGGGCTTCCCCCATAACCCCACCGCCACCACGGGGGAGCAGTCCTGGCTGGATGGGGCTGTGGCCCGCGCCATCGACCACGACATCGTGCTGGCCCACGACAACCCCTACGTGGATCTGGCCCTCGATGGTGAAGCGCCCGCCCTGCTGCGTCACCCCGACTGGCGCCGCTGCGGCATCGAATTCTTTTCCTTCTCCAAGGGCTGGTGCCTGGGGGGCTACCGCATCGCCTTTGCGATCGGCGCGGAATGGTTGATCACGGCCCTGCGCCAGCTCAAGGGGATCGTGGATTTCAATCAGTCGTTGGCGCTGCAGGCCGGGGCGATCGCCGCCCTGGAGCAGGCGCCCCATTGGCCGGAGCATCTCCGTGGCGTCTATCGCGAGCGGCGGGATCGGATGGCCGCCGCCCTGTGCTCCGAGGGCTGGCAGGTGCCCCACGCTTCGATGGCGCTCTATCACTGGCTGCCCGTGCCGGCGGTGGCCCGGGCGCGGGGCCTGGATTCCGAGAGCTTCGGCGCGGCCCTGCTGGAGGCCACCGGCGTCTGCCTCACCCCTGGCAACGGCTTCGGGCCCGGCGGTGAGGGTTGGCAGCGGCTGGCCCTGGTGCATCCCAGCGAGGACCTGGAGGCCGGTGCGGCCCGTATGGGCGCTTGGCTGCGGCAGCTCTGAGGCCCGCCGATGGTCGGTCGGATCCAGCGGGCCTACCGCACCCTGGCGCGGGCGGCGCGGGCCCGGGGCGGCCGGGGCCTGCCTTGGCAGCTCCGGGCTCTGCCGGTGTGTGCCAGCACCGAGTGCGAACTCGACCGTTGGCTGCGGCAGGTGCCGCCCTTGATAGGCCCTCTGCCCCCTGCGGATCCGCTGTCAGACGCCGATTCAAGACCCGCGCCACACCTGCGGCTACCGCGCGCCGTGCTGGCCCGCCGGCAGCGCTTCGGCCATGGCCAGCAGGGGAGGGTGTGGGTGTCGCCGCCCGGGGGCGTGTGGCTCAGTGCGGCCCTGCCCTGGCCCGAGGATCCCGAAGGCGCCGCGGCGCCCGCCCTAGCGGTGGCGGTGGCCCTGGCCGCCGAGCTGGGCGCTCTGGGGGTGCCCATCGGCCTGAAGTGGCCCAACGATCTGATGCTGCTCACCCCGGCGGGGCCCCGCAAGTTGGCCGGCCTGCTGCCCGGGCTGCGCCTGCGGGGGGGGAAGGTGCGCTGGGCTCGCATGGGCGTGGGGCTCAACGGCACCAATCCCGTGCCAGACGGGGCCGCCGCCCTGGGGGCCTTTCCCCGGGCTCGGGCCGGGCGCAGCGATCTCCTGGTGGCCCGGGTGCTGTTGGCCCTGGATCGAGCCATGGAGCTCGCGAGTCGGCCTCAGGCGGTGCGTTCCGCTGCGGCAGAGCTCCTGTTGCCGCGGGGCCCCCTGGAGCTGGAGGGGGAGCTTT
>Ga0114979_10003561_pt1 | contig 10422 bp, 12 predicted proteins | sample S_140625_EF_Meta_FD_87315 | JGI IMG/M metagenome (GOLD analysis project Ga0114979, IMG submission 87315) | Freshwater microbial communities from Lake Simoncouche, Canada to study carbon cycling - S_140625_EF_MetaG | ecosystem: Environmental > Aquatic > Freshwater > Lake | place: Lake... | reverse complement strand
GACACGGTCGGGTTGGTCAGGCGCGAATAGATGTATCCAACCTCCTGCAGGTTGAACAGTTTGGCGGCATGGTCCGCATCGCGGAACACAAAGGCCGTGGTCTGATAGATCGGCACCTGCCGCGCGCCGGTCGCAGGATCGGGCTTTGCCCCGGCATGGATCTGCAGCGTGTCGAAAGCCAAGGTTCTGGTCATGGTCGCAGCCTCTCGTTTGTCCGCAGCGAAGACTAGGCTGCGTTCTTCGGCCAGACAAGCACGCGAAGAGAGAACAAAGCAGGCTTTGTCCGGCCCGCCTTGGAACGTCCTGCCATGACGATACCGCCATTGCGGGTGACGCTAGGCCCGCGCATCCTTTGACGACCCCATGACCACCAGGGTGGATATCGTTCCCACCCCGGGCACCATGCCCAGGACATCGGTGTGGAAATGCTTGTAGGCGGCCAGATCGGCCGTCTCCACACGCAGCAGATACTCGATTGCCCCGGTGACATTGTGGCATTCGCGGACCTCGGGGGCATGGGCCATGGCCCGCTCGAACACCTCCTGCGCCATCTTGGTATGCTGGGACAGTCCGACAGTGACATAGGCCAGAAATCCCGTGCCCATCTTCGCCGGGTCCAGCACCGCTCGGTAGCCGGTGATCACGCCCGTCCGTTCCAACTCCTGCACCCGGCGCAGACAGGCCGAGGGCGACAGCCCGATCCGGTCGGCCAGAACAAGGTTGCTGATCCGGCCGTCCCGCGACAGCTCTCGCAATATACGGTGGTTTATGGCATCTATCTTCGTCATTTGTTGCAAGAATACTGATGCAGGGCTGCAGTTCGCAATGTTTATCCGCACGAATGCGGGAATTATTGCGCCATGATGCTGGAAACCCTGCCTGCGCTTGCGCTTTTCGCCTTTGTCACCTCGGTGACGCCCGGCCCCAACAACCTGATGCTGATGGCGTCAGGGGCGAACTTCGGCTTTCGCCGCACGGTGCCGCATATGCTGGGCGTCAGCCTGGGCTTCGTGCTGATGGCCTTTCTGGTGGGCGTTGGCCTGGCCGGTCTGTTTCAGACCTATCCCGTGGCGGTGACGGCGCTGGAAGTGGTCAGCGTGGTCTACATGCTTTGGCTCGCGTGGAAAATCGCCCATGCTGCAGCCCCCAAAGACCGTCAGGTGGGTGGCACGCCGATGACCTTTCTGCAGGCTGCGGCGTTCCAATGGGTCAACCCGAAGGCCTGGGCCATGGCACTGACTGCAGTTACCGTCCATGCCCCCGACCGCAGCCTGTGGGCCGTGGCCCTTGTGGCGGTGATCTTCGGGGCGATCAACCTGCCCTCGGTCAGTCTCTGGACGCTGATCGGACAGCAGCTGCGCCGCGTGCTGACCAATACGCGCCGCCTGACCATTTTCAACTGGACAATGGCCGGGCTTCTGATCCTCTCGCTTGCCCCGGTGCTGTGGCACTGACGGGCTGATGCACCCTCAGGCGCGGGGCGTGAAGCGCAGCGACAGACAGGACATGCCGCCATCCAGCTTGGCGCATTCGCTGTTGCCGATCTGGCGCAGGTCATATCCGGCCGCCGCCAGCCGTTCGGCGGTACGCGGAAAACCGGCCGGCATCAGCACCACATCATTGAAGCGGATCGTATTCGCCGCCGCTTCTTCGCCCTCGGCGACAGGGATCACCCGGTATCCGCCAAAGCAGCCCGAGGCGGCAAGCCTTTCGGTCGCAAGAACCGTCTCGGCATCCAGGAGCGAGCAGTCGGTCTTAAAATGCAGAACACCCGGCGGCGTGATCACCTCGCGCACGGAATGCCCCCAGGGCGCAACCAACCGGGTCAACTCGCCAATCCCGGCCGCATTGGTCCGTGCCGAACGCCCGACAAGAATCTCGTGCCCGGTTACCAGAATGTCCCCGCCTTCGATGTAGCCCGGCCCGCCGATCTGCACCACCTCGCCGTAAAGCGCACGCAGATGCGGGGCCATTTCGGCGGCTTCGCCCAAACGCGACGGCGCGCCGGGGCGCATCACAACAGCACCTTCGGGCAGGCAAAGCGCCGTATCCTCGACAAAGACGCTGTCGGGAAAGGCGTCAAGCGGGTCCAGTTCCACCACGGTCGCACCGGTGGCGCGCAGGGCGGCCACATAATCGGCATGATGGGCCAGCATCCGCGCCAGATCAGGCGCACCGGTATCCACCGCGCGCAGTCCGCCGGTAATGGTCTGCCCCGGACGGCGCGTGATTGCATGGGTGAAACGGAAGGAATGGTCAGTCATTGCAGTCTCCGGACAGGGCTGCCCGCTGATAGCGTGGCGGCCCGCGCGCGTCGAGGGTGCCCGCACCGCGCGTCCGGTCTTCTTCCGTCAAGGCTGGTGTCTGTGTCTGGCGTGCCCACCACGGCCCCATGCGAAGCGATGGTGGGCGACCCTGGAATCGAACCAGGCGTGGGTCTCCCCGGCGGAGTTACAGTCCGCTGCCGCACCTTGCAGCTCGTCGCCCGACGTGGGGGTGGATAGCGAAGGGTCCATGGGGCGTCAAGCGCGAAAGTCGCCGCCCCGGCCCGGTGGTCTTTCCCCTTGCGAAGGCCCGGTGCGCGCCGCATTCTTGGCCCCGGAACAAGGCCCGGAACAAGGATTCAGCAATGCAGAAACCGGCCTGGGTGATTGACAAGGAACGGGCCCGCAGCCGCGAGGCGCGCGAGACGGTCTGGCTGTTCGGCCTGCATGCCGTGCGCGATGCGCTGATGAACCCGGCGCGCGGGCGCCTGCGTCTGGTGCTGACCAAGAACGCCGCCGACAAGCTGACCGAGGCCATAGCGGCCAGTGGCATGACCCCCGAGATTGTCGATCCGCGCCGCTTTGACGTGCCCATCGACGACGGTTCGGTGCATCAGGGGGCCGCACTGGAAGCGCGCCCGCTGCACTGGGGCGATCTGGACGAGGTCTGCATCGGCGGCACCGGCGCGCCGCTGGTCGTGCTGCTGGACCGGGTGACAGACCCCCATAACGTCGGGGCCGTGCTGCGCTCGGCCGAGGTGTTCGGTGCGCGCGCCGTCATCGCCCCGCACCGCCATTCCGCGCCCGAGACCGGGGCCCTGGCCAAGACCGCCAGCGGCGCGCTGGAACGCCAGCCCTATCTGCGGGTGCAGAACCTGGCAGAGGCGATGGAGGCGCTGAAGTCCATGGGCTATGTCCTGCTGGGCCTTGACGGCGAGGCGACCGTGACCCTGGCCGGTGCCATGGCCGAAGCGGGCACCCGGCCCGTCGGCATCGTGCTTGGTGCCGAAGGCCCGGGCCTGCGCGACCGCACGCGCGACACCTGCGACCGGCTGGTGCGCATCCCCTTTGCGGGCAGCTTCGGGTCGCTGAACGTGTCCAATGCGGCAGCGATTGCGCTTTACGCGGCAACGCAACGCCCGGTGGATCACGACTTTGCGACCCTTCTTTAATGCCGCAAACCGCTTCCTATGTTTTGGAGTGGAAATGGCACGCCGGAACACGCCGTTTCGCCTGCACTGTCCCTCGTTCCGCACTGCGCCCGGTCCTTTGTCCGGGCGCTTTTTTCTGTCAGGACCCTCCCCATGCCGCTTGACGAAGACATCACCGGAATTCTGACCGCGACACGGGTGATCGCCCTTGTCGGCTGGTCGCCCAACCCGCTGCGTCCGAGCCACCGGGTGGGGCAGTTCCTGAAGGCCCAAGGCTACCGGGTGATCCCGGTCAATCCGGGGCAAGCGGGGGTCAGCGCCTTGGGCGAAACGGTGCGGGCGAGCCTATCTGACATAGATGAACCCGTTGAGATGCTGGACATTTTCCGCCGTTCCGAGCTTGTCCTGCCCCTGGTGGAAGAGGCGCTGGCGGCGCTGCCGGGCCTCCGGACCGTGTGGATGCAGTTGGGGGTGGAGAATGAGGCCGCCGCAGCGCTGGCCGGGGCAAAGGGCCTGAGCGTCATCCAGAACCGCTGCCCCGCCATCGAAATCCCCCGGCTGCGCATCCGCACCCCTGTGGGCGTTTGCTGAGGTCAGCTTGCGGTCTGGTTTGCGGCGAAATCCGGAACCGAAAAGCCGTCGGGAAGGATTTCCACCTCCCATTCCGGTGGCACCGGCGGGGGCGGGAGGCGGGCCTCGGCCAGCGCCTCGAAAATCGGGGCCGGATTTCCGGGAAAGCGGACGATCTGCGCCTCACCACTGCGCACGATCCTGAGGAAGGCCATGTCGTAATCCAGCAGCCCGGCCAGGATGGCATCCGCCCCGGCCATCGGGCGCAGCCAGGCGGCAAAGGCCCCCGCTTCCAGCGGCGTGTAGAGGCGGGGCGAAATCCTCTTGAAATAGCGGGCCAGCATGTCTTCCACGCCGCGCCCGTCCCGCAGCAGCAGATAGCGCATCGTCCGGGGCAGGGCACGGGCCAGCATCGAGCCGCGAAAGCTGCGTGCGAGGCCGGAGTAGAGCCGCAGCGGCGTGCCATCCTCGTCGAAGGGATGGTTCTCGGGCTCGTCCTTCCAGACGGCCTCGGTCAGCCGCTCTTCCCAGAGCGCGGGTGAGGGCGCATCCGGCGGCACCCCGGCCCGCAGTGGTTCCTTTGGCGGCGGCGCATCGCCTGTCGTCCGGCCCGCATGGTCCCAAAGCCCGCGCAGCTCATCGACGATGCCGTCAAGCGCCGAAGGGTCCATCCTTTCCAGGAAAGTGTTGTAGATCTCGAAGTTGAGCGCCCCGAGATTGGGCAGGCTTTGCAATATCTCGCGCGCCATCGCCACCAGATCGGGCGGCATCGGGCCGGAATGCGAATCGAGCCAGTAGCCATCCTTCTCGCCCCCGCCGGCAAGATGCACCTCCCAGACACGGTCGAGCGGAATCTGGTCCAGAAACGTCTCGATGCGGATGCGCCCGTTGCGCTGGTTGCAGTAAAGATTGTGCAGATCGAGCAGGATGCCGCACCCGGCCTCGCGCACGACCTCGGCCACAAAGGTGCCGTCCGGCATCTCGAAAGCCTTGCGCGCCAGATAGGCGACGCCGGTTTCGATGGCGACAGGGCGGGCAACCGCCGCCGCAAAGCTGCGGATGTTGGCGGCGGCCATGGCCACCCCCGCCCCGGTCTGCAAGGGCGGCAGAAGGAAGCCCGAGGCGCGGTGCGGCGTGCCTGCGACACTCAGATGCTCACTGACCCAAGGGCTGCCGAGCCTTGCGACGGTCGAGGCGATCAGCGCGCATTGGGCAGGGTCGGGCGTGCGGGTGCCGCCCAGCGGCATGCCGACCGAATGGACAAGCTTGTGCCCCGGCAGCGCCGCGATCATCTCGATCCCCGGCGTGAACTCGAAGAAAGGCCCCGCGAAGGCGTCGTCGGCCAGCCAGAGCGTCTGCGGCTCGACCTCAATGAGATCCAGCGCATCCGGACGACGCTCCAGAAACGGGCGGAGCGCCGTGGCAAAGATCATGCCGATACCAAGCTTCGGGGCCGTGAAGCCCCGAATGTCAGCCAACAGTCATCATCATTTCTTCGACATTGAACTTCGCGTCGAGCACAAGGCTGCGCTCCAGCTCGAAGAACATGTCGCAGCCGGTGGCGCAGGCCGTGTGCCCCGACAGGTCCGCGATCTTGTCGATGGCCGAATAGACGTTCTCGATGCTGGATGCGAAGTCCGGGTGAAGGCCGACCCGCAGCCGTTCCTTGCGCAGCTTCGACATGCCCGCGCGACCGGAACTGACCGCGATTGCCGCCGATTTCGGACCTTCGTGCAGCACGAAATCGCGTTGCAGGTCGAGAAAAATGTCAAACCCTGAACAACATGCCGGACAGCCCAGCTTGCCCAGAACGGTTCCAACAGCCTTCTTGAGGCTGCCGATCTCGGAGGCGACAGAGGCGGGAAGCGAGACGCGGACTGGAACGGAAAGCGACTTATCATGCTTCATTTCAAAACTCCTTGAGGATGTAAGAATGTGCAGCCGCATAGCGAAAAAAAACCAACTACACGAAAGGAGGTTACCACAGACTGGCGGTCTGGCGCAATCTTTGATCTGGCTGTTCCCTGCAACACGCCACCATTCGGCGGGTTGCTGCGCAGCCGTTCAGCGGCGCCCGGCTTTTTCGTCAATCCCCGACCGCTCCTCGCGGCGTTCAAGCTCGGCCAGCACTGCGTCCAGCGTCACATCGCGCGCGGCCAGCATGACCAGAAGGTGATACAGCACATCCGCCGCTTCGGATGTCAGCCGGTTCCGGTCACCCTTCACCGCCTCGATCACCGCTTCCACGGCCTCTTCGCCGAACTTTTTCGCGCAGGCCTCGGGGCCGGCGGCCAGCAGTTTTGCGGTCCAGCTGGAGGCCGGATCGGCCCCTTTGCGGTCGGCAATGGTCGCGGCAAGGCGGTCAAGGGATGTCATGTCAGCCTCATCGGTATCCCGGCGGCGGCCATATGGGCCTTGGCCTGGGCAATGGTGAAATCGCCGAAATGGAAGATCGAGGCGGCCAGCACGGCACTGGCCCCGCCGAGGGTCACGCCTTCGACCAGATGGTCCAGCGTGCCTGCCCCGCCGCTGGCAATCACCGGCACCGTCACGGCATCGCTGATCGCCCGCGTCAGCGCCAGGTTGAAGCCTGCCCGCGTGCCGTCGCGGTCCATGCTGGTCAGCAGGATCTCGCCCGCGCCCCGCGCCGCCACGGTGCGGGCAAAACCGACTGCGTCAATCCCGGTGGCGCGCCGCCCGCCATGGGTGAACACCTCCCACCGGCCGGGGGCAACGGTCTTGGCATCAATCGCCACCACGATGCATTGCGCGCCGAACCTGTCGGCCGCTTCGGCCACAACATCGGGGTTGGCGACAGCGGCGGAATTGAAGCTGACCTTGTCGGCCCCGGCCAGCAGCAGGGCGCGCACATCCTGCGCGCTGCGCACGCCGCCCCCCACGGTCAGCGGCATGAAACAATGCTCGGCGGTGCGGGTGACCAGATCGTACATCGTGCCCCGGTTCTCATGCGTGGCATGGATATCCAGGAAACACAGCTCGTCCGCGCCGGCGGCGTCATAGGCCCGTGCTGCCGCCACGGGATCGCCCGCGTCGATCAGATCGACGAAGTTGACACCTTTCACCACGCGGCCATCGGCCACGTCCAGGCAGGGGATGATGCGCGTCTTCAGCATGGGTCGCGTCCTTTGCCCCTATGTGCCCCTTTGTGACCGGCGGCGAAAGGGGGGCTTTCCGCCCCCCAGGCCGCCGGGCGGCCTTCCCCCCGGAGGATATTTCCGCGAATAAGAGGATCAGGCCTGCAGGGCCTTCAGCGCCTCTGCCAGATCGATGGCCCCGTCATACAGGGCGCGGCCCGAGATCGCGCCGGCGATCACCGCGGTGTCGCGCAGCGCCAGAAGATCGGACAGGGAGGCGACCCCGCCCGAGGCGATGACGGGGATGCGGACAGCGCGGGCCAGCGCCTCGGTTGCCGCGATGTTCGGCCCGCCCATCGCCCCGTCGCGGTCGATATCGGTGTAGATCAGGGCGGCAACGCCTGCGTCCTCAAAGCGGCGGGCCAGATCGGTGGCCATGATATCGGTGGTCTCGGCCCAGCCCCGCGTGGCGACCCGGCCTGCCCGGGCGTCGATCCCCACCGCGACGCATCCCGGAAAGGCACGCGCCGCCGCGCGCACCAGCGCCGGGTCTTCCACCGCCACGGTGCCCAGGATCACGCGGGCCAGCCCCCGGTCCAGCCAGGCGGCGATGGTGGCCATATCGCGGATGCCGCCGCCCAGCTGGCAGGGCAAGGCCACGCGCGCCAGGATCGCCTCGACCGCAGCGCCATTCACCGGCACCCCGGCGAAGGCCCCGTTCAGATCAACCAGATGCAGCCAGGTGCAGCCCGCATCAGCGAAGGCCGCAGCCTGCGCCGCCGGGTCTTCGCCAAACACGGTCGCCGCCGCCATTTCGCCGCGCAGCAGGCGCACGCACTGGCCATCCTTGAGGTCTATCGCAGGGTAAAGGATCATAAGGCCGCTCCGGTGCTGGGGCCGCGTTCTGGCACGTTGCCGCAGCCTTGCCAAGCGGCAAGGGCACCCGGCCAAGTGCCGCGACGTTGCACTTGCCAGGTTTGCCGTCCTGCCCCCATTGTTCACTGGTGTATCAGTGGGAGGGGCCGATGAAGATACGCCTTGGGATTGCGATTTATCTTTGCTCTGTACTGGTTGCGCAGGCTGATCCGGTCGAAGGCCTGTGGAAGACGAAACCCGATGACAATGGCGATTACGGCCATGTGCTGATTCAGCCCTGCGGACCGGCCTTCTGTGGCGTGCTGAAGCGTGCCTTTGCCGCCGACGGCACCGAAAAGCCATCCGAAAACATTGGCAGACGGATCGTCTGGGACATGGCGGCAGAAGGTGATGGGGCCTATGGCGGCGGCAAGATCTGGTCGCCCGACCGGGACAAGACCTACAGCGGCAAGATGCAGCTGGCCGGGAACGGGCTGGCTGTTTCGGGGTGCGTGCTTGGCATCTGCCGCGATGGCGGCACCTGGATGCGGGTGAAGTAAGGCGGGACCTTGGGCGCTTCTCGCGCCGGTCCCCATCGGACGGCAGACAGAGAGGCATCGGATGTACATCAGCACGCAAGACGGCACCAGGCTTTATCTGCGCGATTGGGGGCAGGGCCGCCCCGTGGTTCTGATCCACGGCTGGCCGCTGAGTGGCGACAGCTGGGAATACCTGTCGGTCCGGCTGGCAGAGGCGGGCTTTCGCGTCATCGCCTATGACCGGCGCGGCTTCGGCCGGTCGGATCAGCCCTTTTCGGGCTATGACTATGACACGCTGGCCGATGATCTTGCGGCCATCCTGACCGGCCTGTCGCTTGACGATGTGGCGCTGGTCGGTTTTTCCATGGGCGGGGGCGAGGTGGCCCGCTATATGTCACGTCATGCCGGCAAGGGCGTGTCGCGGGCGGTGCTGATTTCCTCGGTCGTGCCGATGCTGCAGGATGGCGGCCGGGGCATCGGGGCAGACCCGGATGATCTGCAGGCGATCAAGGATGGTCTGCGCGCCGACCGCCCGGCTTTTCTTGAAACCTTCCTGCGTGTTTTCTACGGCAATGGCGTCTTTGGCGGCGGCGTCAGCGATGCCATGCTGGACTGGTCGCTGCAGATGGCGATGCAGGCAAGTCCCAAGGCGACGCTTGACTGCGTCGATGCCTTCGGCCTGACCGATTTCCGCCCGGACCTTGCGTCGTTTCATGTGCCGACCCTTGTTCTGCACGGCACTGCCGACAAGACGGTGCCCATTGAGGCAACCGCACATGAAATTGTCCGGCTGATGCCCGCGGCGACACTGATCGGATATGAGGGCGGTGCGCATGGCATCACGGCCACCCATGCCGATCCGCTGTTCAGCGATCTGCTGCAGTTCCTGAGGGGCTGACCGTGGGATGCTTCGGTCAGGCTTCACCGGACGGGTGGCCTACAGCACGATCGTGGCGAAGCTGCCCGGCAATGACACCTCGAGCAATTCCAGATCGTCGGTGGCGGCGCCATAGCGGGTGGCCAGCCCCGGCGGGATCACAAAGGCATCGCCCGGCGACAGCCGGAACGGCTCTTTGCCTTCGCCCTCCAGCGTCATTTCCCCCGACATCACGAAGGTGAACAGGATGTCGCCCTCGTGGCGTGTCCAGGGGGCCGCCGACCCGGCCGGGCGCGCCACCATGACCGAGGCAACACCTTTGGTGTTGGCGTTGATCGTCGTGTCCCGCGCCTCAAAACCGGGAATGCGGAACGGTTGCCAGGGCGCACCTTTTCCCTGGTTGTGGACAAAGCGCTGTCCCTGCCATTCGCGGTCGTGGCGCAGCTGCGGCGTGGGCAGGGTCATGTCATGGTCAATCTGCGTGACATGGTCTGCCGGGACGCCGATTTCGATCACCTCGATCCCGTCGCTGGCTTCCAGCACGCGGTGGCGGATTTCGGGGGGCTGGATGAAACAGTCGCCCGCCGTCAGGCGGATCGGGCCGCCCTGATCTTCATAAACCACATCAACCCAGCCCTTGATGCAGAAGATCAGCTGGAAACCGACCTTGTGGAAATGCACCATGTCGGGCACCGGGCCGCCGTCGGGAATGCGGATATGGCTGGCAATCACGGCCCCGCCCAGGCGCGAGGGTACCAGATCGCGGTACTGCATTCCGGCCCGCCCGATCACCCAGGGGGCCTGATCAGCCAGGCGCCGCACGACAAAGGCGTGTACCGTGGCGGGCAGCACCAGCGGCGGGTTCAGCGCGTCAATCTCCACCACCGTGCCGTTCGGGGCGGTCAGGCGGCGCTGGCCATCCGCAAAGCTGTCGGGGTCATCGGTCAGGATACGGATCGTGCCGGGGGAGTCCTGTGCCCCCTTTTCGAGTCGCAGACGCAGGCCATGGCCGGACAGAACCGCCACTTCCGGGTTGTCAGCGGGATAGATCATGTCCAGCCGCATCCCCAG
>Ga0114979_10003560_pt1 | contig 10422 bp, 7 predicted proteins | sample S_140625_EF_Meta_FD_87315 | JGI IMG/M metagenome (GOLD analysis project Ga0114979, IMG submission 87315) | Freshwater microbial communities from Lake Simoncouche, Canada to study carbon cycling - S_140625_EF_MetaG | ecosystem: Environmental > Aquatic > Freshwater > Lake | place: Lake... | reverse complement strand
GTAGGTTCTCTTCAACTCTCAGAGTACCCATCAAAGTTTAGTGGATTTGGAAGCTCAATTAATATTTGGGCACCCGGAGAAAACATTCCAGTCTTGAGTTCAGCCACTTTTGAAAGTTCAACGGAGCTCGCTTCTGGTACAAGTTTGTCAGCTGCTTATATTTCTGGAACCGTAGCTGTTCTTTGGAGTCGTTATCCAGAAGAAACAGCTCAACAAATTGTAGCTCGAGTTCTAAGGAATTCTAAAAAAAAGGGATTCATTCAAATTTTTCAATTTTAATTGCATCAATTTTTGTTTTGAAGAGCCAGATCCACGGCCTTTATTGCATTGATTCTCTCACCTTTTGCTAATTTTTGATCTTGAAGTTGGTGAATTTCCGTCACTGGTAGCAAATTTTCTACAAATTGTTCAAATTGATCTTTGCCAGCTGGTTCTGAATCGATCCGAATGGACTCGGCTGGCAATCAATATTCGTTGCTGAAATTTAGAACCCTGTGGTAAAAAGCCACACATGATAAAATCAAAAGTTTACAGCCTAATTTCAGATGAGCTTCCCCATTTTATGACTGACTCGTGGATCACCAATTTTAGCAATGCTGCGGCACTTCTTTACCAGCATTTGCCAGATATCAATTGGGTGGGATTTTACCTTAAAAGTGGTGACTCTCTTGTTCTGGGTCCCTTTTGTGGAAAACCTGCCTGCATGGAAATCAAATTGGGAAAGGGAGTTTGTGGAACCTCTGCCTTGCAAAGGCAAACCATCATTGTTAAAGATGTCCACCAATTTGACGGTCATATTGCCTGCGATTCAGCATCACAATCAGAAATCGTAATCCCCATCCTGCAAAATGGAAAGCTGATCGGCGTGCTGGATGTGGATTCACCGCAACTGTCGCGATTTGATTTCATGGATGCTCAAGAGCTTGAAAAAATAGTCCGTGTGATCGTCAACAAAACAAACTTTTCAAACCTTTCGCTATGAACCTCATTCAATTGATCAATGGAACCAAGCAAATTGGTTCCAAAACCTTATTTAATCAGGCCTACTTATCGATCAATGATGATGAGCATGTGGGGCTGATCGGCGCCAATGGGGCAGGAAAAACAACTTTATTTAAAATTTTAGCAGGATTTGACGAGCTCGACTCTGGCCAATTGGTTAAATCCACTCAGCTCAAAGTCGGCTACTTACAGCAAGAATCTGACTGGGATGTGGACCTGACTGTTGAGCAATTTTTAAGCGCAGAAAGTCGAGTTCCCATTTGGGAAATAAAAAAATGGGGTCCACAATTAGGCCTCGAAGAATCTTTGTACTCAAAAAGTATGAAGACCTTAAGCGGCGGTTATCGCATGCGGATTCAATTGCAAAAATTGATGGCTCAACTTCCAAATCTTTTACTGCTCGATGAGCCCACTAATTTCTTGGATCTTGAAACCACTTTAATTTTAGAAAATTTTTTACAAAAGTACAAAGGTGCTTTCTTACTGATTTCCCATGATCGTGAATTTTTAAAAAGAACCACTGATTACACAGCTGAAATAGAATTAGGGGAGATGACAAAATTTCCAGGCCATATTGATGATTACTTCGAGCAGAAAAGAGAACTTCAAGGGTTGCTGGCAGCTCAAGCCAAAAATCAAGATCTCAAACGTAAACAAATTCAAGAATTCGTGGACCGGTTCAAGGCAAAAGCTTCAAAAGCTCGTCAGGCTCAAAGCCGGATGAAAATGTTAGATAAAATGGAAATTATCGAAACTAAAGAATTACCAGTGCGGGCACAAATTCAAATTCCAAAACCAGTCAATACAGGTCGTGAAACTTTGATCCTGGATGGTTTGGCAGTTGGATTTGAAAATAGAAAGGTTTTATCAAATATTCAATTTCGATTGAACAGAGGGGATCATCTTGCCGTTGTTGGCGTCAATGGGGCCGGGAAGTCCACCTTGCTAAAGACCCTTGCGGGTCGTTTACCACCACTCGAAGGAGAAATGAAGTGGGGATACCAAGTTTTAGTGTCCTACTTTGCTCAGCATTCAACTGATGAGCTTTTGTCAGAAGAGTCTGTCATTCAAGCCATGCAAAGAAAGTCCCACAAAGAAGTGACCCTTCAAGAAATAAAAAACATGGCGGGATCTCTTCTTTTTAATGGGGATGATATCCATAAAAAAATTAGAGTCCTGAGCGGTGGTGAAAAATCACGAGTGGCTTTGGGTCAAGTTTTGTTGCAAAAAAATCCAGTTTTGCTATTGGATGAGCCCACCAATCATTTAGATTTTGAAACCGTCGAGGCTCTCACGCAAGCTTTGCATGCTTATGCAGGTTCTGTTTTATTTGTTTCCCATGATCGGGGATTTGTCAGAAGACTGAGTTCAAAAATTTTAGAAATCAAAAATGGTAAAGCAGAATTTTATCCTGGAAGCTATGATGACTATGTTTGGCGTCAGGAAAAATTTCTACTTTCACCTGAGCTTGCTGACCCAGCTGTTGAAGTGCGATCTGCGGGCTCTGACTCTTTGAGCAAAGCACAACCGAAAAACAGTGCACCACCTGTATCTCAAGAAACAAAAGTCATGATCCGAGATCTTTTAAAAAAGTTTGATACAGATCTTAAAGTGATCTTAAAAAAAGAAAAGTCCATAGAAATCGAAATCAGTCAAAAAAATCAGCTCAAAGAAAAACTGATTGAAGAATCCATGATGGCTCAGGGACTTCGGGTTCCTGCGATTTCTAAACAACTGGCAAGTTTAGATGTTGAAATCCGGGATTTAGAAATGAGCTGGATGGGCTACATGGAGTCCAAAGAAAAGATCAATCAAGAGATCGAGAATTTAAAAGCAAAGCCAAAGGATTAGATTTTTTATTCTCTTTATCTATTGGTTGATGAATCTGAATTTGTTTTCCTTGACGAAAACCTTCTTGAAAATTTTCTGAATTTCGGATGTTTTCACCCTGACCGATAGATCTGGATCTTAAATTGGGGTGAATCGTCCCTGCATATTTTTTCAGTTGTGGACTGAGGGGCACAGTCACCAAAGCTTGAACCTCATTTTGATTTGTATTAACAATAAGTTTAGTCTTAAATCCCTCTAGGATTCCTGATTGAAAAGAAAGCCGGCTGCCCTTGGTGAATTTTGATTTCTCTTGCATGACACGGGTTAAAAACTGGAAAACGTAATCTGCAATCAGAACATTTTCCTTGAGCCCCATAATTTCTAAAGTTTTTTCTTCTTGGTTTTTTTGTAAGCAATAGCTTTGACCAATGAACCCGAAAACCGAGTAATGCTGAATCAGAAAATGGAGCATTTCCTTATCCAGCCGGCTGATATTTCCTTTTTTTGATTTCAATTGATGGTGATAATAAAAATTTCTCTTTTGTTGTGATTGATCATTCAGATTCAAAGTCGAACCCAGGTGTTGAGCTTTAATCAAGGCTAGTTCTGCCTCGAAAGGATTGCTAGAGCTGGTCAAACTTAAAAGTTTTTGGATCTTAGAAACTTTCCCTGGTGATTCATTTCGCTGCCTCCAGTCCAAGGGAAAACTTTGAAAGTCCACAGAGGCATTTCTGAATTCAAGGGGAACTCCAATCATATCGCAAGCTTTCTGAAAATCGGGACCGTGACTGTCCATTGATTGTAAGATCTCGCTGACGATTTGGTGGGCCATTTCGTGTTTCAATACCGAGGTCAATTGGTACCAATTTGCCAGATCCATTAATTTTTGTGACAAGCGAATGGTCCGAGTCGAAGGATTCCAATCCCCCCAGATGCTTTGGGAGTCTGTGATTTGCAAAATTGCGGGCCTCATTTTGACCCTATGGCTTTGTATCAAATTGAGATATTCAGAATGAATTCGAGCAAGCACTGTCATAAAATTGAGCCTAACAGTTGAGGCTTTATTTTGCTACGATTTGGTTCGATAATGAACTGTGGGGAAGTGCATTTTACTGCTTTTTTTAAGTCCGTTCTATTTATTGGCTCAAGTCAGCCCTCCCAACAACAATCAAAACACCGCCCAACCATTAACTCCGGCCCAGCAAGCCGCCCAAGCCCAGGCGCAAGCTGCGACAAAGGCCGATCAGATCTCAACAGCCATTGGTGCGGGCTCAAATGGTGAAACAACTCAAAATACCAATCAGATTTCAATCTACGAGGCCTCCCTTGATAATTTTATTAATAGTCAAAAAGCGCGAGATATTTCTAATTACATGGCTCAAGAACTTCAAGAGGAAGCAGTTTCTGCCTATGGTTCTTGCGATTCTTCAAACTCTACAACAGATCCCGACTGTTATTTAAGCAGCACCTTACAGGGCATGAAAAATGTCACCACTCAATCTTCGACTAGCTTTGAGAAGGCTCACCTTAACGCCTGGGATAATGTGTGTGTGTTTAGTTCCATTGCCTGCAATCAAACACCTCCTAATTTTTTCGCTGCAGCCTTGGCATCGCCAGCAGCCTTCACTCAAGACGAAGTTAAAGCTATGAATGAAGGCCTTATCAGTCGGGGCTTTATCGTAAATCCTCGAACAGGTGTGGTTCAAGTGCCTGGATCCAGAGTGATCAATCCTTCAAGCCCAGAAAGTCTAAGAAAAAATTTAGGTGAAAACCAAACGAAAGATTTACTGGAAAAAATTAAATCCATGGAAAGAACGGCCCTTAAAAAAATATCAAAAATTACAAAAAAAGAAATCATTAAAAAATTAGGACTCAATCTTGGTGGTTCACCAAATCAAAAAACTTTGGCTGACAAATCTTCTTATTCGGATCAATCCTCTCAACAGCGATATCCCAATTCAGAGTCACCTCGACCTGCCAAATTATCACTCAATGAACGAATGATCGGAATGTCGACTTCCTACCGCGGTGAACCCGTGGGGGTTGCAAAAGATAGTATTTTTAGAATGATCCAGTTTCGCTATCAGGTGAAAGCCAATCAAAGATCTTTTCTTTCAGTGCCGTGATTCCTCACCATCCCAGACCTCGAGCGACTCGGTAGGTATTTGCGTAAGCTTGTACGGTCAGTTCGATGGGCTTTGCATAACCACCGCCCAGTGCTAATGAAATCGGAATTTGCTGTTCCTTTGCGTAGCTTAGAACTTGAAAGTCTCTCTCCATCAAGCCATCAAAAGTCAGTGACAGTTTTCCCAACGCATCTTCTTTTAATGGGTCCACGCCCATTTGATAAAAAATGTAATCAGGCTGAAATTTTCTAATGGCGTCTAAACCGAATCGCAGTGCCTTTAAGTATTCTTCATCGCCTGTGCCGTCGGGTAATCCAATATCTAAGGTCGACGGAACTTTTTTGAATGGATAATTTTTTTCACCATGAAGACTTAAATTAAAAACGTTAGATTGACCACTTAATATGGAACTGTTGCCGTTGCCTTGATGAACATCCAAGTCAATAATGGCGATTTTATTCTTGATTTTATTTTTTAAAAAATAATTTGTAACTGCAGCGATATCATTAAAAATACAATAGCCCTCGCCACGATCAAAATGGGCGTGATGAGTGCCTCCAGCTAAGTTCCCCCCTAAACCATAAGTCAAAGCATTCTGAGCGGCCTCAAAAGCGCCACCGACTGTAGAACTTGCTTTATGAAAAAGGGCCTCTGACCAAGGAAATCCAATTCGCTGGATAATTTCTTTTGCCACACTTCCAGTTTTTATGGCCTGAATATACTCAGGGCTATGGGCATATTCCAGAAGTTCAACAGGCGCTAAGGGTGAGGGGAAGAGTTCTGAAGGCTTTAAAATTTCGTTATCTAGCAAATATTTTTTCAAAAGCTTGTACTTATCGTTAGGAAAGCGGTGCTCGCTTGGCAATGGCAAAGTATAGTGATCCGAGTAAAAAACTTTGAGGGCAGGTTTCATAAACTACTTTTCAGAGACTTTCTTTAAAACTTCAACCAATTTATCTAAATCCTGGTCAGTGTTAAATGCGTGAAAAGCAATACGAACACCAGGACCACGTTTAGCATGCAAGATGTGATGGCGTTTGAGCTGGTCAATCAGAAAATCTAAATGATGACTTTGAAAATTCACAATTGGATTCAGACTTTGCTGATTTTTTAAGTAAGAAAAACCCAAAGTTTCCAGTTGCTGAATCAATAGATTTTTTAATCGCATAGATTCATTCAGCAGATTCTCAACACCCGAATCTAGAATTAAATCCACAGAGCTACCGAGTGCAGTGATTTCTAAAACTTGTTTTGAGCCCGCTTCAAATTTTGTCGCATCTATTTTAGGTACACATTCAAAGTTGGACGGATCATCGCAGGTGCCAAAAGTCGAGGACCCATAAGTTTGTGGTTTCATAGACATGGCTAATTTTTTACGAATGGCCAAATATCCAACTCCGACAGGGCTGACGAGCCACTTGTGACTTCCACCAGCCACTGCATCAACACCCAAAGTCCAAAGATCACACGGCAAAATTCCAAGACCTTGCATCACATCAACAAAAACAAATATTCCCTTTTGTTTTGCAACTTCAATCACACGTCGATAATCCATTTGACTGCCAGATTGAAACTGCATCCAAGAAAAAGCCACCACTCGAGTTTTATCATTGATCGCTTGTAAATATTTTTCTGTTGGAGTTTCTAAAGTGAATGGATCGCTTTCGACCAGTTGCATTTTTGCACCGGACTGAAGGCAGGCCTGTTGCCAGGGATATAGGTGACTGGAGTACTCTTGGTCCCACATCAAAACTTCATCGCCAGGTTTTAATCCCAATTGCATGGCCACCTGATTGATTCCGCCAGCAGTGCTTTGAAAAAAAGCGATTTCATCCCACTCGCAGCCAATCAATCGTGAAAGTGAGATTCTGGTTTGAAGAACGGATTGCATATAATCATGATCAGTGGCAAATCCCTCTTCAAAAAAACGCCGGGCCCAGTATTCAATGGTTTCCTTGGCTCGCAAGCTGATGGGAGCCAGTCCTGCGTTATTAAGATGGACCAGATTTGGACTGGAAAAAAACTGCTCTTTGAATTGTTTGATTTTTAAATTCAAGTGGCGAGTTCTTTCAATGAAGTTTTTAGATCCTGAAGCAAAGTCTGAACCTGCTCATAATGCAGATGATGCCCCAGTAAACAAAGTCTGATGACAAATTGATTCTTCGGCAAAATACAGCCACTCAAAAAAATATGATGCTTTTCATTGACGAGTCCCATCAGTTTTCTAGTTTTTAATGGATCAATGTGCCTGAAGGTTTGAATTGTCAGCTGCGGCCTTGATACGACGACAAGCTCTGGTATTTTTCCGAGTTCTTGAAAAGCATATTCACTGAGTTTTAACTTCTCTTCGAGATTTAATTGGAAAGGTTCGATTCCGAGAGTTTTAATTGGCAACCAAACTCGCAGACCTCTGTAATCTCTGGATAGCTCGGGTCCAATGTCAGCAAAATCCAGTCGTAATTGAGGATCATCCAATCCAGATGACGGTGGCATGTACGTTGAAGAACCTGGATAATCTGTGGATAAATAATTTCGATTTTTTACCATTAAAAGTCCTGTGCCATAAGGAAGACTCATGGCCTTATGGGGATCAAGGGCAATTGAATCGGCAAGACCGATGGCTTTTAGTTTTTCTTTGCCGAAAGCGGTGAGTAGAAAAGGAGCACCGTAGGCGCCGTCCACATGCCACCAAATATCCATTTCAGACGCGATTTTTGAAATTTCATCCAAAGGATCAATAGCCCCGGTATTGGTTGTACCGACTGTTGCAATAATGGCTACCGGAACTAAATTTTGTTCCAGATCTTTTTTAATTTGTTCTTTTAAAGCATCAGGTTTCATTCGAAATTCTGAATCCACTTCTATCAAAGACAAACTGCTCTGAGGAAAACCCAAAAACGACAGTGCTTTTCCGATGCAATGATGAACTTGATGGGAGGCATAGAATCTGGCTTTGTCCAACTGCGTAGATTTTAATTTTTGATTTCGAGCCACAGCTAAGGCTTGAAGATTTGCAAGGCTTCCACCAGTGGTAAAAAGTCCACCCGCTGTTTTTTCTGGTAGGCCTGCCATATTTAAAAACCATTTTAAGGTTTCTGCTTCTAACGACACAAGACCAGGTGCCATATTGAAATGAGATGAGTATGGATTTAAAGTCATTGAAAGAGCTTGTGCCATCACACTCAAGGGATTTCCAGCACCAGCCACATAGGCCATGTAACCCGGGTGCCCTGGGCGCTGTCCAAGGGGTGCTAAATCTTCAGTGATCAATTTAATATTTTTATCAAACTCGGATGACCTTGCGGGAAAATCTCGGGTGGTCTGATAAGGAACCTGAAAGTCTGATTTCAGTTCATGGGTTTCACCATTGAGGGCCGTTCCCATAGCAGAGCTTTGAGAAATTTGAATTTCTAAAGTTTTTGCTACATTCACAGTTTGTTGCCAAAAAGAATCCAGCTCATCAGCTTTCAATTCAAGTGGCTGCTGAACGTTTTTCCACCAGTCTTGATTTTGCATTTGGTCCAAGGAACTTTTACGGGTGGGATGAACATAGGTCTGTTCCTTGACCAAACGAGTGGATCCATTGTCGTTTGAGCCATCCAGAGTTCGTGCGATTCGAAAACCTGAGTGCTGAAAAAAGTGAGGTCGAAAATGAAAGCGAGCAAATTGACTGGCTTCGTGCCCGCAGGAAATAAAAGATCCACCTAAAATCATTTGATGTTTACCATCAAAGCAAGGAGTCGAAAAATCATCGTACAGTGGATGAACTTGAAACCCATCAAGGGGATTAAATTGATCCATCGCCCATTGCCAGACATTTCCAAAGACATCATGAATTTTTTTAGAATTAGCTGGCATCATGTCCACAGGTGATGCAGAGCCCGTGGATAAGTTAAAGTTATATTGTTCTAAGCCATGAGGGCGCAAAACTGGATCTTGATTTTGTGCATGATCCCTAAGGGCCACATGTTCGGGTTCTGTGATCAAACGGTAAATCAAAGTGGATTTATCCTGTTCTCTTTTCCAATGACAGTAGGCCTGTGCTTCGTGAAAGTTCACCTCGACTGGCCAGTCCCAGGGCATTGGGATCACTTCAAAAAGTGTGCGCAAGCGATAGTCATGAAGACCCTCTGGTCCGTAGGCCAACCAAAAAGTGGGGCGCTTGGTATTTCTAAATTTTCTCCAGCGCAGACCCTCTTCTGACCAATATTGATCTTTGATATAGGATCCCGATTTTACAAATTCGTAGTACTCTGCATTTGTGATTAATAAAGAAGTCACTTCAAAATCTTTGAGTGATTTTGTTCGAGTGCCGTACTCGTTGTCCCAACCGAAAGAAGAAGCATCAAAAGATTTACCCCAAGTTACAGTCTGAGAACTTATTTTTTGCCAACCAGATTTTTGAGTCAGTTGCAAAGTTTCAGATTGATCTTTTCGGGTGGGATTTAGTTTTGGCCAGCTGAAGGGGGTCTCTAATTTTTCAACTGGTAATTCGCGCATCAAAACACTGGATGTTTCAAAGTGAATTTTTTCATGCTCAAAGCCCATCAGTAAGGACCAAAATGCAGTGTCTGGCCCCATTTTTCTTGTTTTTAAATTATCCAAATCAGGATGTGTAGAAATTAAATGATGAATCAGCAGGTAGATTTTTTTTCTGTAGGCATGAACATCTTCTACGGATGGCCACGTCATCTCGTTTTTAGAGAGATCATCCCAGCTCATCTCATCTACACCCGTTTCTAAAACTTTTTCTAAATAGAGATCCACCGGGTCTTTAAGTAATCCTGCCACTCGAAGTTTATTGATAAATAAAACAGCAGGGTGCCCGTAATAAAAAATCAAAGGGTGCCGGAGGCCGTGATAAGGAGGGCTGGTGAAGGCTGATTCATTTTTAAGACTTAGAAAAAGAAGCTCAGTCAAAGTCCAGGTATTATTAAAATAATCCAGGATGTCTTGTCTTGAGGCATTCTTATAGTTGAGCAAAGGCAAGGCATGGAGTTCTTTTTTTTGTTGATCAAATCCCGGACACAATTCGGGTTCTAGACCTGTCCACCACCTTTGACCAAATTGGCTTTTAAGTTCATGGGGTAACGTCTGGGTCAGTGGCGAAGGCGAAAGATTTGGATTACGAGTTAACATATCGAATCCTCCAGGCAAATAGAGTTACAAATCTAAGTAAAATCGTCAACTTGCCTTTGTTCAAAGGGGAATAAACATGAGGTTATGACGGAGGTCTGTAGGATTACACAGCCAGTTTAAATTTCTCCAGTCCTGCCGCTGACTGATTTGTTGTCACATGAAGAATTTTTTACCTGAAACACTTCTTTTTAGACTCACTTATTGAATCAATAAGTCCGATAGAAACAATGAGGTGCCTATGTCAAAAATGGAGAACGGTCGATTTTTAACTTTTATGATTCGTGATGAATATTACGGTGTGCCGATAAGTAAAGTGCGCGAAATC
>Ga0114979_10003559_pt1 | contig 10423 bp, 9 predicted proteins | sample S_140625_EF_Meta_FD_87315 | JGI IMG/M metagenome (GOLD analysis project Ga0114979, IMG submission 87315) | Freshwater microbial communities from Lake Simoncouche, Canada to study carbon cycling - S_140625_EF_MetaG | ecosystem: Environmental > Aquatic > Freshwater > Lake | place: Lake... | reverse complement strand
CAGTGTGGATGTGACAGATTCAATTTTAAGTTTACAAAAAATCATTGAGCCCGCATTGCCCATTCAAGATGTGGTGATCATGAACACAGAAAACGGTTTTGTGCCCGAGCGAGTGCATCTTCGTAAAGGGCAAAATTACCGAGTGCACTTAATCAACATCAACGAACAAAAAAGAAACGTCAGTTTTATTTTGGATGATTTTTCAGAAAATCACTCAACCCCCTATGCTATAAGAAAAGCCTTTGAAATTAAACCCGAGAAATCAGGTGAGTTTGTCTTCCATAGCCCCGAAACTTCTTTTCGAGGTCGAATGATTGTTGTAGATCCTACCAGGACCCGAACGCCGGCCTCTAACAAATAATTTGAGGTCAACAAATGTCGGGACAATCAGCTTTCAGAGATGCGATCAGACAAAACTTAGGACCGATTGTCACACTTCTCGAAGATGACACGGTTTCTGAAATTTTAATCAATGGTCACTCTGAAATTTTCATTGAACGAAAAGGGAAATTAGAGAAAACCGCTCTTCGCTTTAATGATGAAGACGCTCTGCGAGCTGCTGTGAATTCCATTGCACAAAGTGTGGGCCGAAGAATTAATAACGAGGAGCCCAGGCTGGATGCAAGACTTCCTGATGGCTCACGAATTGCGGCAGTCATTCCTCCGTGCTCATTAAAAGGCACAACTCTCAGCATTCGTAAATTTACTCAAAGCAAAGTGACTTTAGCAGATTACATTCGCATGGGTACCATGTCCGAAGAGGCCGCAAGGTTCATGGATATTTGTATGTTCCTTGGAAAAAATGTCATCGTCAGCGGTGGCACGGGTTCTGGAAAAACCACATTGCTTTCACTTTTATGTTCACGAATTCCGAAAGGCCAAAGAATTATTGTGATCGAAGATTCTAACGAAATTAAAGTGGACTACGATCACGTGGTCTTTTTTGAAACTCGTATGGCCGATGGGCAAGGAAAAGGCGAAGTCAGTATTCGAGATCTCGTGAAGTCGTCTTTACGTTTGCGTCCTGACCGAATTATTGTCGGAGAAGTCAGATCCTCTGAGGCCATGGAATTGATTAATGCCATGAACACAGGACATAAAGGTTGCTTAGGAACTGTTCACGCGAATTCGCCCGAAGATGCCATCATCAGACTTGAGGCACTCGCTCAAGGGGGGGACGCTAAGATCAGCGAGAAAGCTTTGATTTCTCAAGTGGCCTCTGCCATTGACATTATTATTCAGATTTCCAGATATTCGGATGGCTCAAGACGCGTCGCAGCTATAAGTGAAGTTTTAGGCCATAATCCTGATGGGACTTATCAAGTTGTTCCTTTGTTTGCTCTCTCAAGGCTGATTCGAAAAGCGGATGGAACTTTGGACGGCAAACTTTTGCCCTCTGGAAATCTTCCCAGTTTTATGTCTGAGATCGAAGATAACAATCTCCCCTTCCCGCGCTCAAAATTTCAGCAGGTCGCCTAGCGTTAGCAGTGCTGTAAAAATCAAATCTTAGCTGTGTTCCCTTGCCTCAACAGTTGTTTTGGTTCAATAAGTGTTACGTGTATTTAAGCTCCAAAATCTCTCATTCAGTTTTGACCTACCTTGATGATCAAGGTGCAGATCTTACCACTCTGATAAGCGTGTTGGGTTCTCGTTTTGAGCTGATGCGTGACCCTTCAGGTTGGATCGCAGCCCCCGAGATGGAATTCTTTTTAGAAAAAGTTGCGATCCATTTTAAATCCACTGACGGCGAAATCTTAACGAAGGTCGGACATAAACAAGCCCAGCTTCATTCCTGGGGAGTCCTTGATAGCGTGCTTCGGATGATGACAAAAACCCAAGAAATCTTTGTACAGCCTCAAAGATTCATGAGCTACTTCGTTTCTCCAGAACCACCACTAGAAAATGTCATCCGAAATGAAGACGGAATTAAATTTGATTGGCCTCTGCCAAGCGATCAATATCCTCATATCACAGAATACATTCGTGCTTCTTTTGAAGCCTTACCAACCTACATGGGTCAAGGTTTGGGGCAGTGCCAGTGGAACGACATCACTTTGGAACTCAAGTGGCCGATTAAAACCAGTGAGCTTTTCAAAGAAGATGTGGGCCGCCAGATTTCTCCGCAACTTTTGCAAAAAGTGGTGGAAGAGCTTCAAACCAGTCAGCGGGATTTAGAGGAAAAAAACCGAGAGCTTCAGAAAAAAAATGAAGAGCTTTTGTTATTTAATCAATCTTCCCAAACTTTGATGTCTCGTGCACCGTCGTTGCCGCACTTTGAAACCTTATCAACTGATCCTTTGGTTCCTGGTCACAAGCTGGGTCAAAACATTGCAAGACTACATGATTATTTAGTTCGAGCTCAACAATTGATCACAATGATTTTAGTTGATACAAAGACTAGCCCTTCTGTTAAAGAAGCCATGCGCAGAATGGATTGGGATTATGTGAAGGCCCACTACCCAAGAACCATCGCAGAAAGCGTCGAGATCCTTCGGCAAATCCAGGCACCTCATAAAAACTCACCTGCACAAAATAAAGATCCAGAAGTAAAATCCAATCCCCCGACTCAAGGAGCATAAAAATGTCTGAAGTGACTCAAGTGATCGCTCGCGAAATTTTAGATAGCCGAGGTAATCCCACAGTCGAAGTCGAAGTGAAAACTAAAAGTGGAGTGATTGCAAGAGCAGCTGTTCCCTCAGGAGCTTCCACTGGGGCCCATGAGGCCTGTGAACTTCGGGACGGAGACACCAAAAGATACTTAGGCAAAGGTGTTCTAAAAGCCATTGAAAATGTTCATTCAAAAATTGCCCCTGAAATTGTGGGTGTGAATTGCACGGATCAAGTCTTTGTCGACAAGCTCTTGCGGGATATCGACGGCACAGAAAATAAATCTGTTTTGGGTGCGAACGCGATTTTAGGAGTTTCCCTTGCGATTGCAAAAGCAGGAGCTGCAACAACAGGTCAGCCCCTTTATCGTTACGTGGGGGGATCTCAAGCTTGCAAATTACCAGTGCCTTTGATGAATGTTCTAAACGGCGGAGCCCACGCAAATAACGGTTTAGACGTTCAAGAATTTATGATTGTTCCTGTTGTGCAAAATTCCTTTCGGGAATCTCTGCGAGCAGGTGCTGAAATTTTTCACTCGCTGAAAAAGATTCTAGCCAAAAAAGGTCTTTCAACTGCAGTGGGTGACGAGGGTGGATTTGCACCTCAACTTTCTAATAACCAGGAAGCTTTAGATTTGCTGATGGAAGCCATCTCTGTTGCTGGCTACGAGCCTGGCCAAAATGTGTTCTTAGCTTTAGATGTGGCAGCTACTGAACTTTACAAAGATGGACACTACCGTTGGGACAAACAGAATTTAAAACCAGAAGGCTTGCTCGATGTTTACCAAAAGTGGTCTGAAAAATATCCTTTCGTTTCTATTGAAGATGGTTTTGCTGAGGACGATTGGGACTCTTGGGTTAAAATGACTTCAAAGTTAGGTTCTGAATTACAAATCGTCGGTGATGATTTATTTGTAACAAACCCTAAAAGATTAAAAACAGGCATTGATCGAAAAGCTGCCAACGCCTTACTTGTGAAGGTCAATCAGATCGGAACTCTGACTGAAACGTTTGAAGCCGTCAGCCTGGCACAACGGTCTGGATTTAACACTGTGATGTCTCATCGAAGTGGTGAAACTGAAGATACGACCATCGCAGATCTTGCAGTGGCCATGGGTTGCCAGCAAATTAAAACGGGCAGCCTATGTCGAACGGATAGAACGGCTAAATACAACCAACTGCTTAGAATTGAAGAAGACTTAGGTGGTCTTGCTCACTACTGGGATAAAGGTGCTTTTTAAAAACTGGACGAAAACGCAGTGAAGCCCTAAAAAATAATAATGACAAAGTTTCGCGTTTCAGGGAAGTCATTATCTGGTCCAGCAGGACTTCTTCATCAGAACGCTATGGTTTAAAATTAAGAAATGCTGTCTGTTAAAAAGTGGGCTTTGAAACTTCGAAAATCATTGGATAATCCTTATCAAATATTTGTTTACTCAGCTGCCTTTTTTGTTCTAACTCTGGCTCTTAATGGAACCCCAATTCGACTGTGGGCCCTGCATCGGGATCTGGATCGATTGAATTATGAAATGACTGAAAACATCAGTGATATCGTAAGATTAAAGGGTCTGGTTGCCCAGGCCAAAGAACCTGCGTTTATTGAGCGTGAAGCCCTCGACCGATTGGATTTAGTAGAAGAAAATGATCTGCTTTTTGTTTTTCCAACACAATAAACACACCACATGTCATTTTTGCCGAAAGGTGGACAGGGACTTGAGATTGAGCAAATATTAGACTAGTCTGGAAACTCTAGAAACAGCTGATAGTAGCAGAAAAATCAGCTATTTATAAAAGGTGTGGTTTAAAAATGGATGAACTTAAGCATCACTGGAAACAAGAACAAATTCGACTTCTCAGGCTTCGACTTGGTTGGACGCAATCGGATTTGGCAAGAAGATTATCTTGCGAACCTCAACTTGTGGAAGCTCTTGAGCTTGGTTCTCAGTCGGCGGCTTCAGATGTGGTTCACAAATTAGAATTGATTGCTCATCAGGCTGATCTTTGTGGTAACGAAATTCAATGTCTTCCGGCTGCGGAAAACCTTTGTGATCAAGAGCATCTAGGACAGGTCGAGCTTAACAAGTTGAGGTAATCACTGCTACCCTCGGCCCATGAAAAAGATTTATCTGATCGATGTAAGCTCTCTTTTCTTCCGCGCCTTTTACGCCATACGCCCCTTAAACACGCCCGATGGCAAGCCAGTGAACGCTGTTTATGGTTTGCTCTCGATGTTGATCAAACTTTTAAAAACTGAAAAACCTGAATACGCAGTTGTTTGTTATGATCGCAAAGAGCCTTCGTTTCGAAAAGAAATTTTTCCTGAATACAAAGCCCACAGATCTGATATGCCTGACGATTTGGTTTTGCAAATTCCCTACATGAAAAAACTTGTGGATCTGTTAGGGATCCCCACCTTGGAAGTTGATAAATTTGAAGCCGATGATTTGATCGGAACTCTTACGCGCGTGGGAGTGGAAAACCAAGCCCAAGTGGTGATCGTCAGCGGCGATAAGGATTTTGCACAGCTCGTACAAAATGGGGTCATCATGTTTGATACAATGAAAGATTCCAAAATGGATGAGCTTGGTGTTTTTGAAAAGTGGGGGGTGAAGCCTTCGCAATTTCGGGATTACCTGGCGATCGTAGGAGACACCTCAGATAATATTCCAGGCGTTGCAGGTCTTGGACCCAAAGGAGCACAAAAACTAATCTCACAGTTTGGATCTTTAGAAAAGATCTATGAAAACATAGATCTTGTAAAACCCGCAGGAGCACAGGAAAAATTAAAAAACAGCCAGGACATGGCTTTCTTATCTAAAAAATTAGTCACCATCGATCAGCATGCTCCCATCAGTGAAGACTTTCAAAACTATCGATTACAGGGTTTCAAACGAGAGGGTCTTCGAGGGCTTCTTCAAGAACTCAATTTTAAAAGCTTCGAGAAAAGCTTGTTAGGGGATGATTCTCAAGGTCCAGCCACTGAGGCTGCTACTGAGAAAGGCAATTCTGAAAAAAGTTTGTATGAAATAAAATCTGTTGATGTGGAAGATTTCCTTAAACAGGCTCAAGAACTCGAAAAAATTTGGCTGTGGCGACAACCCCAAGGTTTGTTTTTTTCAGATGAAAAAACAATTTGGGCGGTCTTTGGTGATCTTGATAAGCTCAATCCTCTTTTTGAAAATAAAAAATTAAAGTGGTTTGGATTTGATCTGAAAAGTTTATGGCGAGAGCTGAAAGCCTTCAATCCTTTGCTGGGTTGGGATTCCATGCTTGCTGCTTACGTTTTAAGATCAAAAGATTGTTCTGATTTTGCAGATGTTTATAAACACTTTTTAGGCTCAGAATTTTCTGAGTTGTCCTCTCCTGAACAATGTTTACAAGCTCAAGTGCAACTTAAAAGTCATTTAGAAGAAAAGTTGAAGGAAACAAAAAGCTTAGAGGTCTTAAAAACTTTAGATGAACCTGTGGCCCCCATTCTGCTTCGCATGGAAACACGGGGAATTAAAATTGATATTTCATTTTTAAAAAACTTCAGTGAAGAACTCGAAATTCAAATTCGAAAAGAAGAAAAAGAAATTTTAAGCTTGGCTGGCGAGCATTTTAATGTGGCAAGTCCCAAACAATTGGGTGTCATTCTTTTTGAAAAACTAAAATTGCCAGCAGCCAAAAAAACAAAAACGGGTTATTCAACTGACACTGATGTTTTGCAGAAGCTCGATCATCCCATCGCAAAACATGTTTTAGAATTCCGAGAGCTATCTAAGTTGAAATCCACTTACGTGGATGCGCTGCCACTGCTTGCAGATGCAAAATCAGACCGAGTGCACACACACTTCAACCAGGCCCTCACCACAACGGGAAGGCTTTCAAGTACTCAGCCCAATTTACAAAACATTCCGATTAGAACCGAGCGGGGCGCTAGAGTGCGTGAAGCTTTCATCGCAGAAAAAGGTAAAGCTTTATTAAGTGTCGATTACTCGCAGATCGAGCTTCGAGTTCTTGCTCATATTTCCGAAGATCCAGGACTGATTCGAGCCTTTAAAGATGATTTGGATATTCATACTGCCACAGCCAGTGAAGTTTTTGGAGTCAGTCTTAAGGACGTAACATCAGAGCACAGACGAGTGGCCAAAGCTGTGAACTTTGGAATTGCCTATGGCCAAGGAGCTTTTGGACTGGCCGATCAGTTGGGGATTTCACGAAGTGAAGCGCAGGGAATTATTAAACGATACTTTGAAAAATTTCAAGGCATCCAAACCTACATTCAAGAGACCATTAAAAAAGCTCACGAGGATGGATTTGTGACGACCTTGTTCGGACGACGCAGATACCTGGATGAACTTTCGAGTAAAAATGGCATGATCAAAAAGTTCGGTGAGCGAGCTGCAATCAATGCTCCGATTCAGGGAACGGCGGCAGATCTAGTGAAAAAGGCGATGATTGAATTAGATCAAAACTGTCCTCTGCCCATGCTTTTACAAGTGCATGATGAATTGGTTTTTGAAGATACACCTGAAAATATTTTGAAATATCAGTCTCAAGTGATTTCGATTATGGAAAATGTGGCACAGCTTAAAGTGCCACTGAAAGTGAATACGAAATAACATTCAACTTTATTGAGCTTGTTAATGGGTATTGGAATCAATTTCTAAATTTTAATTAGGTTTGTTGGCTCTAAGGTAAACAGAAAGATTGCCGGCGGAAGATCCTTTAAATCAATAGTCTCTTGAATATCTGATCGAATCCAATAACCAGGCCCAACTGCTCGATAGTTGATTTGAAGATAGTTAATAGATTCTGACGAAAGTAACGAAATACGAGAAGTAAAAATCACGAATTCAGGGCGATTTTGCATCAGTTCTTTTTCAGCCCACTCAACAGAAACAAGATCATTCGGACCTACGTAATTCAGTGTATTTTGGATTCTTGGAGCTAGGCCAAGCCCATCTAAAACACGAACGGGTTTCAGATGACTGAGTTCTCTTTCGATTCTTTCTATTGCTAATAATTGCAATTCATTTTTAAAAAAGTAAACTTTTCGAAAATTCAAACCAAATAAAATAAAAGTGATGAAAAAAAGAATAGGAAATACGAATAGATATTTTTCTAATTGTGGACCCAAAAAAAGAATAAACATTGCTGACAAAAGTGTAGCAATGAAAAATGGCTGCAGAGGATGAATGAGCAGAAGAGTTAACAGACTTAGAAATAAAACAGTCCCTTGTAAAATTCGATCGGAAAAATCCACTTTTCCTTTACTTATGAAAACCACATTCAGAACAAAGGCAATAAACACAGGAAGGTTTATTTCCCAATGGACCAATTTTGAATTAGATAAATTTTCACTTACTTGGCCTAATGAATTTTGACCTATTTGAAGCCAAGAAAAAAAATGGGCCACGACTGTTGAGCCTTCAACGACAAAAGCGAGAGTCATCAGTAGTATGAGCCCCATCAATGTGAGACTCAAATGTGACCACAATAATTGGCGAACAGATATTCGCTTCGCTTGCCAGCAGGACATGGCCAATGCCAAGGCTAGCAAAAAAGCTTTCGGTGTCGTCAGCAAAATGAGAAGTTCAAAAAAAATGAAGAAAGTTAAATTCACTTTCCAGCCTTTATCTTCTCGAACGATTAAAACCCAATAGCCCAAAAGGAAGAAAAAAAGGCTTAACATATCAGAGCGGATTTTACCAAATTGCGTGAATCCAAGTTGAGAGAATAGAAGAATACAAAAAATCCAGCCACTGACCCATAAAGATTGACGTGATCGAAGAATTTTAAAGATCAGAGCAAAGCTAGTGGCTCCAATAAGTGTAAACAGAGCTTTGGCCGCCTGTAAATGCGTGGCCGAGTCTAAATTTAAAATGTAAAGTGGAGTTAAAATTAAATGAAAAATCGGTTTATAAACAAGACTTGGAGCGCGCCGCCATTGGTCCCAATGACCAGCCAATGTGACTGGCCAGAATTCGGAACTTCCAATCCAATTGTTAAATGAAAAGTAGGCCCAAACTGAAATTAAAAGAACTAAAACAAGATTTTCAAGCTTCATTTTCATAGGTGAAATTGTGTTTGCGATATCTCGAATATTCAAGAAATAGTATTGACAGTTAAACCAATTGTTTTGATATTAACCTATGAATCATACGACGGTCTCCATCATTCTTCCTTGCCTTAATGAAGCGGATGCCATTCCAAACTGCATCAGACATCTTATTCAGTTACAGGGTCAGTTAAAAATTCAGAATCAAAATCTTGAAGTGATTTTGGTGGACGACGGTTCGATTGACGGTTCAGCTTCACTCGCTGTCCGGTTACTGCCATCAGTAAAAGTGATTCGAAATGAAAAAACATCAGGCTATGGTCAGGCTCTAAAATCAGGCTTTAATTTGGCTACAGGTGATTATGTTGCCATGATGGATGTGGATAATACCTATGATCCTAAAGACATTCTCAATTTACAAAAAAAACTAATGAATGATTCTTTAGATTTAGTTCTTGGCTTTCGCTCGGAACAAACCGGTGGCTTTAGCCATTGGCGACTTTTTGGTAACCGCGTCATGCGCTTTTTTGCCAGCCGACTTTTGTTTTGTGGAAATATGGACATCTGTTCCGGTATGCGTTTTATGCGAAAGGATCTTGCTAAACAATTGACTCAAGTTGAGCAAAATGGATTCTCTTTTGCGATTGCCATGCTCGAATTTTGTCATCATCAGAATAAAAAAATGGGGCAAGTTCAAATTTCTTACTCAAAGCGCTTAGGCGATTCCAAACTCAACTCTTTATTTGAAGGAGTCACTCACCTTTCACTCATTTTTCGATTCTGGCTGAATCGGACTGTTCGTGGCTGAATCAATTACTGTCGTTATCAATTGTCAAAGCCTTAGCCAAATCTCCTGGTCGCTAAAAAATAGATTGGCGCAGCAATCACTTCCCTTCCATCTTAAAGTTATAGAATCTGACAGGTGTCCCCACCGCCTGTGCGAAATTGAAAAAATCGATTCAGATTTCATTCTATTTTTGGATCAAGATGTTATTCTGCAATCACCTGATACATTAAGCCATATCCAGTTCCTACTTACACAAGCACAACAGCCTTGTCTTTTGACTGGATTATATCTTTCCACAAATCAACTGAACTATCTGCAGAAGGCCTACAATTGGTTAACTAACCAATGGATTCTTTTAAATTCAGTACCTCACGAAAATTTCTTATCTTTGCAAAATGCGGCCGGAGGTATTTGGGCCATAAAAAAATCTAATTTTATTTCTTTAGACGAATGGATCGAGCCACTGGATTGGGGCGGAGAAGATACGCGTGCAATTCGGTTTTTGAAAAAAAATGGTGTCCAGATACTTCATCATCCTCAATTGGATGTATTTCATGCCAGCGCTCGTAGCTTCAGAACGTTTCTTAAAAGAGCTTTTATACAGGGACAATCTCGTGAACGGTGGAATTTAAAATCTAAGCGACAAGCTTATTTTTTTCAGATTCTGAAGTTATCTTGGAATTCTTATTTCCCCGCCTGGCTTATCCACTCATTTTTTGTATTCCTCGGGGCTTTTTTTGAAAAAGCAAAATCAACCAGTCCTTTTGCGAAACCCCACACACCGCCAATAAAATAAAGTCCGTGAGTCAGAACAAAGAGCATATAAAGTTTTAAATTCACAGTTTTATAATTTATAAAAAATACTAAACTATAAAGAAAAAAAAGACCTATCAAAGAATTAAATAATGGCCCAAAAAACAAGAGATTTAAAAGTGCGAATAGAATAATTGGTGTCCAAAATCTTTGAGTCTTTATTATTTCAGTATT
>Ga0114979_10003558_pt1 | contig 10424 bp, 9 predicted proteins | sample S_140625_EF_Meta_FD_87315 | JGI IMG/M metagenome (GOLD analysis project Ga0114979, IMG submission 87315) | Freshwater microbial communities from Lake Simoncouche, Canada to study carbon cycling - S_140625_EF_MetaG | ecosystem: Environmental > Aquatic > Freshwater > Lake | place: Lake... | reverse complement strand
CTATTTCTCTATTTTCTGGATTATGTTTTAACCAATCTTTAAAAAAATAAGAGCCTGTGGAAATATAATTTGGGTCCTCAAATATTAATTCGGGGTTCTGTAAAAAGACACTATCACAATCACATAAAATTGCTTCTGAAAATTCAGTGTGTTTTAGAATAAATGCTTTAATTTGCCAACCACGCCAATGGTTTGGGTCGTTCGTATAATCATTCACATTTTTGAGAGATAAATTAAATTGTTCTTTCATAAATTCTAGCTTGTTTTGTGTTAAATCACTTACTTCTTGACCTATTTGCCATAATTCTATTGGTAATGTGCATCCAAGTTCATTCCGTAAAAGGTGAATATTACATAATAAAAGTTCCTCGTAACGTTCTAATATAGGAATAATTATACCCTTGGTCATTTTTATATATTAATAGCAATGTTTTTTTATATTATAATATATTCTAAAAAATTGATTAAACAAATCTATCTATAATTTGATTATAAACAAAACATCATGTCAGCAAAACCTGTAATCATTTCTATTGAGGGGAATATTGGCTCTGGAAAAACAACTATTTTGGAGAAGTTAGAAAAAACTTTAGAATATGATGAACAAATATTGTTTCTGAGAGAGCCACTAGATGTGTGGGAAACTGTTAAGGACCCAGTAAGTGGTGAAAATATATTGCAAAAGTTTTATGCTGACCCCCATAAATATGCGTTTGCATTTCAAGTGATGGCATATGCTACACGTTTATCAATGATTCGTGATGCAATTAAGAGTGGGTGTGGACGTTATAGAGCAATCGTTATTGAACGGTCATTAGCTGCAGACAAACGCATCTTTGCAAAGATGCTTTATGATGATGGAAAGATTGATGATGTATGTTATCAGATATACCAAAAGTTTTATAATGAGTTTTCAGATGAGTTAGGTTTGAATGGAATAGTTTATATTGACGCAGACGCAGAAGTATGTAAAGAACGTGTAGAGAAACGCAGTAGACAAGGTGAGGATGGAATTCCTTTGGAGTATTTACAGAAGTGCAAAAAGTACCACGATGATTGGATGTCAGGAGAACCCACTGCTCTTAAGATAAAGACAAACCAGAATGTAACATATGACCCTGCTGATTCAACAGATCAAGGAAATGTATGGCTGAAACAGATTTCTGATTATATTTACGACTTGATTCAACTTGAAGAGAATTATCAAGAGTGGAAGAGTAGATAGAATATCAAAAAATTGATAGTAATAATATGTATTTTTTATTAGCCAAACGCAAATAAAAAAATGATGACAGTATCTGATGGAATATGGTACGGTGCTTTAATAATAACGGAAACTATTAATATACCTTTTCGTATAGGTTATGACATAATTGAACGTGCAAACAAAACATATAAAAAGTATAAACCCGATAGACCATTTACTGGATATACCTAATAGATAAAATGTGTATTTAGCATTTATTTTTACTATTGTGCGTTTTCTTTGAATTGTTGGTTTATATAATTTAGGAATTAATGTTATTTTATGTGTTTATTTTTTTCAATACTACAATTTAGCGCATTTCTTACATAAACATATTAAATTATTTGTAATAATACTTATGATAATTAATTAAAATATTTAGTTATTATATATGGCTGTTTGTGATAATGATTTAAACTCAATATCTAAGGAAGCTTTGACAACAAAAGGTATAATACAATTAGGTTCCACAAGTAGTTTTGGTTCGTTAAAAGACAAATCACCTATCTATTTATTCAGTAATAACTCTACTGGATCTGCTGGTTTCCTTAAAGCAATGTATAAAAAAGGAGAAGAATGTAAAATGCAAGAATATGATTCTGTAAAGACAATGCATTTTGAGAATACTAATACTACTAACCGGCATCCTGACAAGATATATTTTAAAGACGGAAATTTTATAGATAGGAACAAATTGACTCATCAAGAAAGCGACCGTTCTAAAGACTCTCAATTAAATCTGTATTCTATGTATACAACAAAAGTTTCTTATGAAACATCTGGTGGAAGAAAGAAGCGTAATACAAAGAAGTCAAAGAAGTCAAAGAAGTCAAAGAAATCTAAAACCGCTCGCAAAAAGTAATTAACGGGTTTTCTAAAAACAAAATACCAATATTATTTTTATTACATAATCACAAATGTAATAAAATAAAATCAATTGAATTTTACAATAATTTTAACCGTCTCTTTTTTTATGCACTTACAAGCCGAAACTGACAATTCTTCACGCTTCTTTCTCGTCTTAGTATTATCCACAGAATCTGTCTCTGTATCTGAAGGACTACGACGCTTGGATGTGCTATTTCGGTGATTCATATCATCCTCTATGTCTGCATAATTGGTCTCAATAAAATCCACGATTTTATTTTCTATTGCCCACTTGAAAAAGTTCAATTGACCAATCGTGGTTTCCATAATTTTTGATTCATCGTATGGTATGGATATGCGGTCCCAGCGGCAAAATGGGTCAAAACGCTTCTTACTGTACGCTTTTAATTTAAGTTTGTAATCATTGTATACTTTGAAACGTTGCATATCACCAGTAGTTTTAGATGGAAGTTCATAAACAGTGTAATATTTTTTAGCAAAATTCGTTACGAACCAATCCACAATACGAAGGGAGATTTTAGACTCGCCATTAATAATACGCATCATTTTATCTAGATTATCGCGATGTTGGTAGAATTCCATAAGGTTTTTCAATAGCAAATCATTTTGGGTATTTAGAGTAGAAGTATTAAGCGACATTATTATATTTAGTATTTTACGTTTTTATATTTTTTTGGGGGTTTAATATATAAAATAATCAATGCCCTTGAATTTTTTATCAGGAGTAGGAAAATTTGACCCAGAAAGTCTTACTGAATCACAAAAAGCGAGTAGATTTAAAATTAAAGTCCCAAGTTCACAACAAAGAAATAGAAGTTACTCTGACCTAACTACTTCTACTGTTCCTTTAACAGATGATTCGGATTCTGACGATGAAGATAAAGATGAAGATCCAAATCTGGTTTTGTTCTTTAAAAAATGTTTAGAGTTTCGTAACCACGATTATGCAAAACTTTCTCGTGGAATGACAAAAAAAGCACTTGATAAGTTTAAAATTTCAGGGGAATTTGATAATGAATATATTAACGAACAAGTACAAGGGTTAATTAACGACTGCCTTTATTTGAGTAAAAATTTAAAGGGAACAGATGAAGAAAAAAAAAATATAATAATAGATTTATTGGTTGAGATAATTCGTAAAAGGTACAATAATAATTTAATATACAAACACCCAGATAAACTTTTTACAAGAGGATTGTTAGGAGGTAAGCGTAAAACAGCCAAGAAACAACGCAAAACACGTAAATCCAAGAAATCAAAACGCAGCACCCGTAAACATAAATAAAAAATATATAAATAAAAAACAATATTTATATATAGAGATGTCTGACGTGTTAGTGCCAATATTAATAGCTAATAATTATTTAATACTAGACGCAAAACGATTTCATAATTTTAGTCCCAATACCATATACGCTTTTTCACTTATTCATAATTTCGGTTTGCATATATTTAGTTTATATACATTTACCCAATTATTCAGGGTATTAATAACTAATGGAGTTTCATCAGAATCAGGTTTTTACTTTAATCAACCATCTATGAGGTGGATACTTTTTCTGTTTTATTTATCAAAATATTATGAATATGTGGATACAATTATTTTATATGCCAAGAAAAAACAACCCATATTTTTACAAAAGTTTCATCATATTGGTGCAACAATTGTATGGCATTTGGGTTTTGTATATGAGTTTGAAGGTGTTTATTTTGCATCATTGATAAATTCTGGTATTCATACTGTCATGTATGGTTATTACTTTTTGTCATTGTTTAGTACCATCAGGCCAATGATTAACAAATATAAAATTTATATTACTTCTGCACAAGTTGGACAATTGGCGTTTGGCTTTGTAACTCTTCCATTGTTCTATTATAGTAAGGAATCGTTAGTAAATCAGCGAATAATTATAGTTTTTGACTTGTATATTGGGTGTTTGATAGGGTTATTTTTACAATTTATGATAAAAAATTATTTTAAACCAATAAGAGATAAATCTATGTAATAAATAAAGTTTATAAATATCTCATTCATGTTTATACAATGGCATATTCAACATTTTCAACATATTCTTCTACGCATCACATAGGTGCAAAAATAAAGAAAATAGTAGTAGCAACTAATGTTAGTTATCCAACTAGTATTAGTGGTCTTAGTTTAAGACTTTTAGCAACCGATTCTGCTACTATAACAGGAACGGGTAGTAACGTTAGTCAATGGAATGATAAATCATCTAGTGCAAATAATGCTACAAAAGTGGCTACTGGTACATCTAGCGCAACTAGTTATTATAATTTTCCAGCATTTGGTTCTTCATTTTCTACTTTTGTAGCAACTGGTAGCCCAAGGTGGAATTTTGGAGCTCTTAGTGACGATGGAACTACTTGGTATGGTGTAACTAGTACAGCAACCGCTTCATTTTTTAAAAATAATGTTTTGGTATCTGGAGTACCTTCTCAAACTACTGGTGGATTGAGTTGTGTTGCTTGTAGTTCTAATGCGTCTGTTGTATTAATTACTGGAAACACAAATAGCGCTTTAGGATTTGCACATTACTCTACGAATACAGGAACTAGTTGGACACAAATAACAGCGTCTCCAATTAATACTAGTGTTTGTCATAATTGTGTTGTTAGTTCTGATGGCAATACATTTGCCATTAGTATTCCAACAGGTGTAGCTGTTTCAACAAATCAAGGAGCTTCTTGGACAACAACTGGTACACCTCAATTATTTAAAATGGTTATAAGCACAGACGGAACTACTTTATCTGGATATTCATCAACTAATCTTGTATATCTCAATACTAGCGGTGGTAGTTTTTCAACGGGTTGGACTACAAACAATGGAAGTACTAACTTTACATCATTAGGAATAACTAGTTACTATAGGAGTAAAAACAATTTATATTCAATAGTTGGTTGTAATGGCACAAATTTATATCTTTCAACAGATAGAGGCACTACATATAATAGACTTACTAATGCACCCACAACAGGTTCATATCAGGCTCCTGCTGGTGTAACATTCTGGGAACAGGTTGTAATAAGTGATTCTGGTCAATGTATTATAGGAGTAACACAAGGAAGAAGTGGCGGATATAATATTCCAACTCATCAAATATCAACTGATGCAGGAAACACATGGACCACTTTATTTGCAGTAAGTGGTTTACCAGGAGACCCTGCATCAAGGTTAGTTAATGCAAGCTGTGCAGCAATAAATCCATTAGGAACACTTGTATTAACTATGGGTAATCAATCTTTTATTAGAGCGCAATTATCATTGACAACTGCAACAACAACTGTTGCTGCTGGAACTGTTACTACGAACACTGTAACAAACCTTATCAACACTAAAAATACAGTTTCTTTATTAAACAGTGGATTAACAGGGAATATTAGTTTTACGAATCAATTTGCGTTTTTCTGCATTGCCCAATTTACTTCTTTGACCAACGGAACTCGTATTTTGGCATTTGGTAATGCAAATTCAAACAACGATATAACTGATAACAATAAACTGGCTCTTGTTTATATTAATACATTGCAATTATATAGTAATTATCAATATCTCAGTACAGCAAATATAACATTAGGAACACCTTATTTAATATCTTGTTATTGTGATGGAACCAATGTTAACTTTGGTTTAAATGCTAATTATCGTACTATGCCATATACAACATCTATAAATGTAACAAAATATACGATTGGTCTTAACTCTTATAATAATAATGAATTTGTTCAGAACACAATTTTAGGTGAGTTATCTGCCTATAATACCAATCCTATTACTGCGGATAGACAAAAAATAGAGGGTTATTATGCTTGGAATTGGGGAGTAAACGCTAGTTTACCAGTAAGTCACCCATATTATTCTGTTGCACCAACATAAGTTTGATTACCTTTTAATAAACGTAATAAGACCCTTTACTTCACCATCCGTTTCACTATAAATGCAATCAAACGGCTCGTAATATTCCATCCAAGAATAGTTTCCTTGAATACAAGGTTTGGAACGAAACTTACCAACAATATGGTGTTTTTCTAGTCCAGCCGCTTTCCATATTTCGCAATCAGCATCATCACCAAACATAGAATCTATATGCCATTCACCCACACTGCTATGGAGTAGATGTTTTTCATTTGGACCAATACGAGTGGATTTTAGTGTATTAGAACCCGTAGTCCATCTACAAATTTGCAGAGGTAAGTCCGTAGTGTTATGGAAATAGATATATTTGATGGGCTCTCCAAAGATTGACATAGTTTTATTATTATTATTATTGATTTGTATTTAAAAATACATATCAATTTTTTACACCTACGAAGACGAACCGAAATTGTGTGGTTTATAATATTCAGCTTTGTAAGTTTGTTATACGTCTACATCCTTTATCGGTAATCTACAGTTAGTGTTAATAGCCAAATTAGTTGTTAAAATAAAAGACTCGGTTTCTATAGGCTTGTCTGAATCAAATTCATAATCACCGTATTTTATGTATGATAGTTCAGTACGTTCAGCTACACCCTCATTGTCTCTAGAATGACGGATAAGTCTTCCTATACAAGCATTAGTTGTATCTATTACATCACCATCAGTAATTAATAATTTTTGTTGAGTGTGATGGTTCATAATATTTTCCCATGTTCGTTTACCAAAAAAGTTATATAGTGAATGAGTAAATTTCATTTTATCTAATAATAATAAGTAGTTATCAATACCACCGAGTGGTATTTGTTTAGTAGTTCTACTAACTTGAAATATTACAAGGTTTTTTGAAATTCTGTTAGAATTCTTTTTTGTTATTAAAAGTTCAGCTGCTCCATCATGTTCAACATTTAGAACTAACCCTTTATCTTGAGAAAAAGCAAAATTTAATATTTTAAAATGTTCGTCACTATTGTCTCCCGATGAGTAATATGGTTGGCAACTAATAGGAAACCCATTAGTAAATGTATCTTTAAATTCGTATAATCTATTTTTATGTGTGAGAACTTTGGTAATGTTGGTTAAATTGCCACCTAAACTATGCCCTGTAATTATTAATTTATATTTTTCTTTTGCCGTGTTGTTGCCTAGTCCCCAAATACCACCCATGTCTGAGTATACTTGACGTAAAACGTCGTCAATTATATCTACACGATCCATACGATGTCCCTCTCCTCTAGCAACTAGATAATCAGAGTGCTGCCAATCTCTAGAAGAGTGTGTTCCTCTAATAGCAAAATAAATAAGCCTTGATGGTTTATTTAACCAAACATGTATTCTATGATAAGAATATTTATAATTTTCTATTAATCTTTTATCAAGATCCGTCCTATCTTCTTCCGTCCTATCTTCTAATTCTCTAAGAATTTCATTATTAAATGTAAGCTGAGGAACATTTGTTAATTTTATACAATCTGGGTCAGGGTCATATGCACCAAAATATTGAAGGTTTGCATCGCCAAAATTATAGGTAGCTACATGATAAGTTGGTAAATATACTAAATATGACATAGTAGAAACTGTATTACAAATGCTTGATACTAATACACGATTTAAACTAAAGTCTGGTACTAATACATCATTTAAACTACTGTCTATAGATGTATAATTAGGAATAGCGTCATTTATTATTTCATGGTCAACCGTTTCATATTGCGCCGTAATATAATTAGTATTTCCTAATTTTCTTATATTACTAGTCTGTAAAAATTTAGAATCAGATTTTGTTAATTCATCTCTCTTATATGTAATAATGTTATTACCCATCTCAACTTCAGGAATGTTTATAGGTAATGTAATACCAGAATTATTTAATCTTAGTGTTGAAAAAATATCGTAAATCAACTCTTTAACAACAGGTTTTATGGAACTAACGAATGATTTATGAACATATGTGTTATTAGGGTTTATATTAAAACTTATCAATGTGTTATATGGAATCGCAGCATTATTGTCTGATTTACAAACATTTGTATAAATATTTTTTAAACTATTATCTTCAAATGTAACATCATGAACTGAATACAATATCTTTGAAGATGTATATGTTTTATTCAGGAATTCTTCACTATTAAAATTAAAATTACCAATATCATCAAATATATTTCCTTCTGCAACGGTATGCAATGACCAGAGACGAGGAACACCGTCACTAGAAATTTTTGATATGACGTATAGAATAACTGATAACAAAACACATTGCGATTTTTGGTTAGACGGTGCAGATTCACCGTGGTCTCCATTTAAAAAATCTTTTAAGTTATCTTTAATAGTAGTATTTGTATTATAAGTATCGTTTATTCTCTGATGCTCACGAAGCCTAGGTAATACAGCCAACGCACTTACCATGCCCACTTTACCAAATGCTATATCTGGTGTTGATGTAAGGTCGTTTATTTTTATATCATCTGGTCCTGTATAAATTTTTATTTTGTTAATTATCTTTGGTGTAAGACCTACAATTTTTAATTCTCTTTTAACAAAATCATCATACCTATTTTTTTCTTCCCTTGGAATTTGTTGTAAATCTTTTGGAACTTTTAATAATTCGAATAAATTAAAGCTTGTATTGTTTGTAATAAATAATATCATTGCGTTTGTGTAAGAAAGAAGTTGAGCTTCATTTAATGTTGGCCAATTTGTTTGTGAATTACGTAAACTAGATAATCTTAATATAAACATAAAGCGAGAAATTACAGTTTCTCTGATTTTAATGTTTTTACCTGTATTTGATACAATATACTCAAAAAGATTTATTAATTTTTTTACCTTTCCATCATCAGGTTCATTATAATAATAACCACCTATCCGTAACGTATTTCTACCCGTAACTCTAGCCGGGCCTCTAACCTTACGAGTTTGAATTGTAGAATCCTTACGAGTTTTTCTCGTAAAAGGTTTCAGTATTATTCCAGTATTTGGCATTTTATCGTTAGGATTACCTTTTCCTTTTGTAGTTGTAAAAGTTTTTTTGATAAGTTTAGAATCACCTTTTTCTTTTGTAGGTGCAACGGGTACTTTATAAAGTGGAGACAACGGTAATGGCATGCTAGGATTTTCATACAAATGGTCATAATTTTTTCTCCAATCTTCCTTTAATAAAACAATTGATACAACAGCCAATTCTTGCTCACAAAAATTATTGTAGTTATCTAGCATTTCTTTTTCTGTAAGAGTTAAATCAGATAATTGCTTACTTGATTTATCTTTTACTTCCTTTCCTGATTTATCTTTTACTTCCTCTCCTGATTTATCTTTTACTTCCTCTCCTGATTTATCTTTTACTTCCTTTCCTAAAACTTTTATCTCGTCTAATGCGTGTCGGAACTTTTGTTTTTGACGCAAAGTAAATACTGTTTCGGCAATTCTGCGGTTTTGACTGGTATTAATACCACCTCTCTGTTTTTTTGTTTTTCTAAATGTTTGTTTCTCATGTTTTTTTGTATATTTTGACATTACTATACATATATAAATATATAATTATTTACTATTTAGAATTAGCTGCGAAAAGGAAAATGTTTTTAAAAATTAATATAAGAAATAACTTCTTATATTAATTTTTTATGGGATTTTTAATTATAATAATATATGACTGCATATATGCAGTACGCTTAGTTGGAGTAAGCAACGCCAGCCATGCCACTCATGACACGGAGGACGTTGTAGTTAACAGCGTATACACGGACCTTGGCGGTGGCAACACCGGCAACTGTGGGGCTTGAGAGAACGAGTTGGAGAACAGCGTTGTCAATGCGGGAGAAGTTGCAGCTGCCGGAGGGTTGGTGCTCCTCAGGGCGGAGGGCGAAGGAGTATACGTTGATACCACAATCGGGGGCACGGGTGTGGTGTTGGAAGGGTTGGACTACGTCAAAGTAGCTGCCCTCACGCTCAGAGAAGCGGTCTTGGCCGTTGAGTTGGAGCTTGGCAGTGACAACGGGGTTTTGGCCCCAGCAGTGCATGTCAAGAGCAGTCTCAGAGAGGACGAAGACACCAGCATCGGAGACAAGGGACTCAGATGTGGAGGCAGCTGTTCCCCAGGGAACATTGGACCATTGGGAGCCAGTGTTGGCGGGGCCAGAGACATCAAGAGCACCGGGCATTTGGAAGAGACCGGAAGCGTTGATGAAGCCGTTGTCACCCTCACCAGAGCCGACAGACATGGGTCCACCGAAGGCATGGATGGCGTTGGGTAAAGCATCAATGGAGTCAGTGTAGTTGAAGGGTTGGGCACCGAGTGTGCGGTAGAGGACGCCAGCGGCATCAAGGGATGAGCAGTAGTCAACGTTGGCATCGGGT
>Ga0114979_10003553_pt1 | contig 10433 bp, 11 predicted proteins | sample S_140625_EF_Meta_FD_87315 | JGI IMG/M metagenome (GOLD analysis project Ga0114979, IMG submission 87315) | Freshwater microbial communities from Lake Simoncouche, Canada to study carbon cycling - S_140625_EF_MetaG | ecosystem: Environmental > Aquatic > Freshwater > Lake | place: Lake... | reverse complement strand
ATTTCATTCATATAATACGAATCACATATTTTAAAGAATTCTTTCAATTCATCTTTAATATCCATATTTAAATCAATTGATTGTGCAATTTCTTCATGTAAGTTGTCGAGTAAAAATTGCATCGCTTCATGACTATCTTGTTGTTCATATCCTAGAAATAACTTTTGTTTTTCAACAAATTTATTTCTAAAGCTTTTTGGTGTTAGATCATTGGATTTAGTTTTCCAAAGATGCATAATAATTTGATAAGTACGGTAAAATAGAGATTCGTCTAATTCAGGTTTGAGGGAACTTACAAAATTACCATCAAAGAGATATTTGCGGAAATCATCCAAGTTACTTAATACTTGAATAACTGAATTCAAATAACATGTATTACCCATATTATTTAATCCAACAATTCCTTTCTTTATTTCTTCTTCATTATCAGATTTTTCATCATCTTCGCTTTCTTGTTCACTTTTTGTTACATCTTCTTTTACACTTTCTTGATCACTTTTTGTTACATCTTCTTTTAAACTTTCTTGTGTATTATTTACATCATATTTCATTATTTTATCTTCTAGATTAGGCATAATTTCATTAATCGAATCATCCGTATCCTTTGATACATTATTAATATTTAGGTTAAGATCTGACATATTATTATATATAATCATATATTTATATATAATATAAGTAAATATCAATTTTTTATAAAATTTTATTGCAGAACTTCTATGCTAATTACTAAGATTTTATTTAATACAACCATTTTAAAATCATAAAATTTTAAATTTGTTAAATCATAATTATATGGTAATTTTAAAACTAGTAATTTACATAATTTACTTTGTATAATATCATCACATATTTCTTCTAATTTTTTATTTCCAATTTTAATTTTTATACTCTTTTTTGTTTTATAGTCGGGACCACCCCACGGTGGATCAATATATATTACATCTTGTTTTAATTTATGATATATATTTAAGTAATCATCGTTATAATACTCAATATTACTAATATTAAAAAGATTCATATTATGTTTCAAATATTCAAATCTTAATTTATCCATTTCAATCGCATTAACACTTTTAAAAGTATTAGCAAATGTTAAGGTATCACCTCCTATACATGACATTGCATCTGTAATAACAATATCTGTTGTATTCATATATTTTGAAATTAAATTAGTAATTATTTTAGATTTATCTGGTAAACTAATTGAATATTTACCGACTTCGTCTATTAATATTTTATCATTATTAGATGGAAAAAAACTCATTAATCCTATGTTTTATTTATATTTAATTTCTTATATACTATATGAATGAATTATTAATAAAAATACTTCATGAATTAATAAAAGTTAATGAGTATTTAAGTAAGACATCAAATGATAACAAATTTAAAATTCAAAATAATTTTAGAATTAGATCATTAAAGACAGGATTACGTACAATTAAAAATTTTCAAGTAGAAATAAAAGAAGTAAATCAATTAAAAGGAATTACTGGTATCGGAAAAGGAATTCAAGATAGAGTTGATGAAATATTAAAAACTAAAAAATTAAAAGAATTAGATGAATTGTGTAAAGATATTGATTGTTTAAACTTAAATAAAAAGGATATTAAAGAAGAATTATTAAATATTGTAGGTGTTGGTGAAACTCTAGTTAAAAAACTACTTAATGAATATAAAATTAAAGATGTTAAAGATTTTATTGAATTAGTAAAAAATAATAAATTAAAAGTTTCAAAAACAATTGAATTAGGAATTAAATATTATAATAAATTAAAATTTAATATTCCAAGACAGGAAATAACAAAAACATTAGATTTTCTTGAAAAAATTATTTATTCAATTGATTCATCTTTTATAATACAAATATGTGGTTCTTATAGACGTCAAAAGTTAACAAGTAATGATATTGATTTATTAATCACAACTCCTGCTTTATTAACTGAAAATTTAAAAGAAGAAGAAGAAATTATTCAACAAATTATAAAAGAATTACATCAAGTTAATTTTTTAATCGATGATATTACTCCAGATGCAACTAATAAATATATGGGATTTTGTAAACATAATAAGAATCCAGTACGAAGAATTGACATCCGTTTTATACCATTTTTATCATGGTATCCCGCTTTATTATATTTTACCGGATCAAAAGATTTTAATTTAATATTAAGAAATAAAGCAAAGAAACTTGGATATAAATTAAATGAATATGGATTATATAAAAATAATCAAAATATTTACGTAGAATCAGAAGAAGAAATATTTAATATATTAGATATGAAATATTTAGAACCACAAGAAAGAAATTTCTAATATAAGGAGATATAAATAAATATATTTGGTCGCGTATTTCAATTGGATAGAATACCTCCCTTCTAAGGAGGCGGTTGTGGGTTCAAGTCCCATCGCGACCTTTATTAAAAAAAGAAAGAATATTATAATATTCTTTCTTTTTAAATAGCGACACAAGGAATCGAACCAAGGCCTTCGGGTTATGAGCCCGCTGCACTACCATTATGCTATGTCGCTTCAGTATATTATAATTTAACCTTTATATAGTTTATTTTTCAATTTTTTTAAGATGATAGTTTGATTGTGCGCTAACTAAATAAAATGTATTTTCTTGATATAAATAAGAAGTAATTGCACAATTACTTTTATTATTTATTAATTTTCCATTAAATTCATCATAACCAATATTATTCATTAATATTTTATTAAACCATTTAATTATACCACCATGTGTTATAATTAATATATTTTTACTTGGTAAATTTTTTAATCCTTCAATAAATTCTTGAATTCTAGTTGAAACTAATTTAGGATCTTCATATACATCATTTTTTTTATCAGATTCATATTTAATAATATATTCATTATATTCTATTGGATTTGTTATTTTTGATTTTCTTTCATGAAATTTAAAAAAGTTAGTTACACTTTCATCTTTATATTTTAATTGATCAAATTCACTAATCTTTAAATTTTCATATTTTTTATTTACATTTATTTCTTCTAATTTATTTTCATATATAATATTATCAAGCTTATATCCAATTTGTTTTGCAATAAGTTCAGCTGTTTGTTTCGATCTTAAAGTTGGAGAACTAATTATAATATCAATTGGATCCCTATTTTTTAAATATATTCCAGTATCAATAGATTGTGTTTTTCCATTATTATTTAGTTCTGAAGTCTTTGGTTGGCTTATAGTATGGTTTTTATCCTTTTCAATATTATAATCAGTCTCACCATGTTTAACTATATATATCCTTTTCATATAATAAGTATATAAAAAAAAATGAAATATAAACATTTTGCAACTAACCTATTGTATAGTACCGGGTTAGCTCAGTTGGTAGAGCATGGGGCTTTTAATCCCAGGGTCGTGGGTTCGAGCCCCACACTCGGTAAATTCATTTATAATTAAATCATTAATTATAAAATCTTATTTCATTTATAAATATATAAACAAAAATATATAAAGCTTTAATTATATAATAAAATACCGGGTTAGCTCAGTTGGTAGAGCATGGGGCTTTTAATCCCAGGGTCATGGGTTCGAGCCCCATATTCGGTAAGTAAAAAAATTATTAAAAATATATTTATATTTTTAATATATATGCCAATAAACTTAAGATTACAAAAAGGCGGTGCTAAAAAATTCTTTATAGGAATTGGTGGCGCATCTGGATGTGGTAAAACATATTTTGCAAATTCTTTAAAGAAAAAATTAGAAGAAACTGGATTAGATGGAATTGAGATAGTATCATGTGATAATTATTATAGATCATATCCAAATGGAAAAAAAGCACCTGCATCTCATAATTGGGATGTTCCAGATGCTTTAGATTTAGACTTATTAGCAGATGATTTAAATAAAATAAAATTAAATAAAAAAATAAATATTCCAAAATATAATTTTATTACTTCACAAAGAGAAGGTGTTGAAAAAGAATTAGATGGATCAAAAGTTAAAATAATAATTGTTGAAGGATTATTTGTTTTATTTAATGATAAATTAAGAGAAGAATTTGATTTAAGAATTTTTACACTATTAGATTCTGATATTTGTTTAGCAAGAAGATTACAAAGAGATGTTCAAGAAAGAGGTAAATCATATAAAGAAACTCTTGAACAATATCAAATGCATGTTAAGCCATCATATGTAAATTATATAGAACCTACAAAAAGATATGCTGATATAATTATTTCTACATCTGAATTTACGGATACATCAAAATCAGTTGATATAATTGGTACCTATATTATTAATAAATTAAAATAATATTTATATAAAAAAATCATTATAAGGATATAATTATAATATATATTGCCCATGTAGCTCAGTTGGTTAGAGCATTCCCTTAGTAAGGGAAAGGTCGCAGATTCGAATTCTGCCACGGGCATTTTCAATAAGTTATCATTAAATAGTAATAATAATTTTATCATTAATTTTCCAATCAATTAATTTATCATTTTCTATTTTTATAATATAATTATTACAAATTGAACTTAAAAATTTAATAATAATATTTAATTTTTTTGAATGATTTGTAAATATATCATTATATCCATACATATCTTGAGCTGACTTACAACAAAACCGAAAGATCTTATCTTTCTTCCATCTTATATCTAAATAAGGATAATTTTCATAATATATTTGTTTTACATTATGAATATCACCTTCATAGCAATAATGAAAAAATTGTAAATTTATATCTTTATCCATATTATAATTTAGATTATAATATAATGAGAAAATCAAGAAGATTTACAAAATCTAAAATGAATATAAGTTTTAGCGGAGATCATAGAATTTTACTTAATGATGAAAGTTGTCATGAATTACCAAATTTTAATAGAGATCTAATTTTACTAAATGATGCAAGTGGTCATGGATTACCACTTTTTGATTTAAATCAAGTTCAAAAAAATATAAGTATATTAAATAAAAGATATAAATATATAATTCATGAATATGAGTTATCACCAGAAAATGGATTATATTTTATTAAATGGAAATCAATAAATTATAATAAAGAAATTTAATTATTTTATATTATATGAATAATATAGAAAATAATTTTAGTATTCCTGTAGAATCATATGAAATTGCATTAAACGTAGTTGAATATATGAATTTAAGATATCCTGATATGATTTATTTTATAAAAGAATTTAATAATAAATATCAAGTTGTTTATAAAAAAAAGATAATAATTATAATTTAACCAGAACACATTACACAAATTCCATCTTCATCATTGCATACATATGTTTTCTTTTTCTTTTCAGCATCCTTTCTTCTTTCTTCTGCCTTTACTTTATTAGCATCCATTGTAACCTTTAATGCACTAGTTGCTGGTTTAGATCTTAGATAATACATACCAGTTTTTAATCCTTGCTTCCAACCATATGTTAGAGCACTAGATAATTTTTTAGTATCAGGGTCAGCAAAGAAAATATTTTGAGATTGTGATTGATCTACAAAATATCCTCTAATTACCGAATGATCAATAATAGCTTTTTGTTTAATTTCCCAAACTGTCTTATATACTTCTCTTATATTTAATGGAATTTCATCAATATTTTGAACTGATCCATCATTGATTAAAATCTTTTCTCTCATATCATTATCCCATAGATTTACATCAATTAGATCTTTAATTAGATGTTTATTAATCATAATAAAATCACCCGCTTGTGTTGATCTTGTATAAATATTTGAAGTATAAGGTTCAAAACATTCATTATTTCCAAGAATCTGAGAAGTAGATGCAGTTGGCATGAGAGCAGTTAATAAACTATTTCTCATTCCTGATTTTTGCATTCTTTCTTTTAGATTAATCCAATCTAAATCACTAGATAATTTTGTTTTTCCTTTTTCATCAAAATCAAATTGAAGAATACCTTGAGAATATGGACTTCCTGCAAAATATTGATAAGGACCATCTCTTTCAGCCATCTCAATTGATCCTTCAATACATCCATAATAGATATTTTCCATAATTTTTCCATCTAAAGCAATAGCTTCTTCACTTTCAAATGGTAGTTTCATCATGCAAAATAAATCGGCTAATCCTTGAATACCAACACCAATTGGTCTATGAGATATATTTGTATTTTTAGATTCAATTGTTGGATATGCATTAATATCAATTACATTATTTAAGTTAATTGTTGCAAGTTTTGCAACATCTCTTAATTTTTGATAATTATATACACCATTTTCATAAAATTTATTAATAGCAATTGATGCTAAATTACAAACACTATGAGTTTTTGAATCTGATACCTCTGCAATTTCAATACATAAATTTGAGTTCTTAATGATACCAATATTCTTTTGATTACTTCTTTCATTAAATCTATCTTTAAAAGCAATATATGGAACACCAGTTTCAATTTGAGAAACAAGAGTTCTATCCCAGATATCCAATGCTTTTACTTTTTCTCTATATTTACCTTCAGATACATACTTATTATAGAGATCTTCAAATTCTTTTCCATATGTTTCATTTAAACGAGGACATTCATCTGGACTCATTAAATACCAATCACCATCTTCCGAAACTGCTTTCATAAATAGATCTGGTACCCAAAGAGCTGAGAAAAGATTACGACATCTTTCACTATCAGCACCTGTTTTCTTTTTCATATCTAGTAGATCTTTTATGTCAGCATGCCATGGTTCTAAATAAATTGCAAAAGATGCAGGTCTTTTGCCACCTTGATTAACATGTACAGATTCAGCATCTAGAACTTTTAAGAATCTTATAATACCATTACTTTTTCCATTACTTCCTTTAATTGGTGAATTCTTTGCACGAATATTTGAAACACTTAATCCAATACCACCAGCTCCTTTACTAATTAATGCACAATGTTTTGCAGTATCATACATTCCTTCAATACTATCTTCAGTACCTAATAGAAAGCAACTTGCATATTGACCATCGATTACTCCAGCATTAAAAAGTGTTGGAGTTGCATGAGTAAAAAATCCACAAGATACATAATCATATGTTTTCTTTATGAGTTCAAGATCATTATTTTTAAAATGAATTGCAATTGCTACACGAAGAAATAAATCTTGTGGAGACTCTGCAGGTTTATCATTAAATTTAATTAAATATGATCTTTCAAGTGTTTTATAACCAAAGAACTCAAATGTATAATCTCTTGAATAATCAATTAGTTTATTTAAAAATTCAGAATTATAATTCATGTATTTTAGCATTTCTGGTACTAAATAATCTCTCTTATATAATTTATTATAATTATCTTGAATATAGTTCATTCTTCCAACAAAGCTATCATTTTCTCCTAATAGAACTTTAATATTCTTTTCAGAACTACTTACTAGAATTCTGCCTCCAAGTTGATTATATTGGTACTCAGATGATGCAAGAGTTGCACAAATGTTCGCACTAACTATATCTAGTTCAGATGTTGTTATACCATCATAGATATTATTAATTGTTTTAAGAGAAATATTATGAACCTTAACACGCTCTAAATCTTTACAAAGCAGTTTAATTCTTGCAGTAATTTTATCAAATGATATCTCTTCTCTTAATCCATCTCTTTTTGTGACGAACATACTTATTTTATTATCCATAGTTTATATTATTCTAAACTATTTTTTTTATCAATTTTTTAATTAACATCTATAATACCATGATACATGAATATAGAACTATAATTGGTGTTTATGTATATAATTAACTATTTATTAATATTGATAAAAAATTTAATATATACTATTGTATAATGTCAAAAATATTAAATTCATTAAATGGGCTATTTGTAGGTTTATTATTGGCAATAAACGATGTAATAAGTTTTGGAATTACAAAAAATATTTATTTAAAGAAAACTAAATTTTATTGGATAATCATACCAGTAATATTATATGGATTACAAATTTTTATATTTTATTATGGTTTACATCATACATCAATGAGTATATCAAATATTACTTGGAATTTAATATCTAATGTTTTAGTAACATTAATTGGAATATATTATTTTGGTGAAAAAATTAGTAATCTAAAAACTACTGCATTAGGATTTGCATTTGTATCAATTGTTTTATTTGCAATTGAAGGATTACAATCTTCATAATTTTTAATAGTTTACAATCTTCAGAATATTTAAAGAAATATCATAATATAATATTATATTATGTCATTTTTAGTAAAAAAAGAAAATAGTGAATTAATATTTATAAACTTTGGTGGAATACAAACAAGAAATGAATCAACTATGTGGTGTATTAATGAAGCAAATAAAATATATAATTGGTCAGACTTTACTGAAATAATAATTAATACAAATGATTACGATGACGATAAAAATTATTCATACAGTAAAATTAATTCATTTACAAAATTAGTACCTGATTTTAATTTTCATAAATGGACTCAATCAGGAATTAATGATTATACTGAAACAATAAATTTAATTTCAGAAACTGGAAAAAAACCTTTTATTAAAAATAAAGTTGGTTGGATTGGATCTATTTTGAATGAAGCTAGAAATAAAATGCTAAAAATAGGATTTACAAATAAAAGTTTATTTGATATAATTCCTATGTCATGGATTGGTGGAAACAATGAAAAAATTCATAATTCAAGCTTATATATTTCATTACCTGAATTAGTTGAAAGATATAAAATATTAATTGATATTGAAGGACATGGTTATTCTGGTAGATTAAAATATTTATTATGGAGTCATAGACCAGTATTAATTGTTGATAGACCGTACAAAGAATATTTTTTTGAATATTTAAAAGAATGGGAACATTATATACCTGTTAAAAGAGATTTATCAGATTTAGTTGAAAAAACAGAATGGATTAATAATAATTATGATAAAGCATTATTAATTGCAGAAAATGCATATAATTTTAGTAAAAAATATTTGACTCGTGAAGGATGTTATGAACAATGGAATAAAATTATGATTGAACTCAGTTAAGTTTGATTTTATATATACATACTTCTCCAAGATTCATCTTTATCAAAAGGATCTTTATCACTTTTAAGTTCTTTATTAATTTTAAATAATTTAAATGCTTTTTCAAGATCATTTACATTAATTTTCTTTTTATTTTCAGTTTCAAATAAAGTACGTTTACCGTGTTCAATTTTACACATAAAGAATAAAGTTTCAATATCACCTCCAAAATTTGTAAATGAATCATAATTATCTTTAAAGAATTTTTCAGGAACTTCGTCTGTTACCCATCCTAAATCAGTTATCATTTTTTTAAAGATTAAACATAATTCTGATGCATCATATTTTTCAATAGTATATACAAATGGAAAACGTCTGCGGAGACCTTCATTGTATGAGAAAAAACATTTATCTAATGCATCTTGATATCCTGCAATAATACATAATAAATTACATTTTTGTTCAGATAAATTTTGATTTAGACAATCTATTACCTCTTTAGCGAACGAATCTCTTTTCTCCGGATTTCCAAGACTGTACGCTTCATCAATAAACATTACTCCCCCTTCACACGAATCAATTAATTTTTGGGTCTTGATAGTACTCTGGCCTAAATATTCTGCAACCATATCAGCTCTCTTAACAATTTTAAACTTAAATCCATTTTCAGTTTTTTCATCCTTTTTAGTTTCTTCTGTATCACAACACTTATCAGATCTACTATTCATATATTGATCAAGTTCCATATCAAGAAGATCATCTAATGTTATTAATTTAATTCTTTTTGCAGGTGGTTTAACTTTTTTTTCTGCTGGTTTTAAAATATCCATATGATAATATAGTTCTCCTATAATTTTTCCTAAGGTTGTTTTACCAACACCAGGAGGTCCTTGAATTATAGTATGTAACATATCTTGATTTTGTCCATCAAATTCATTTAGAAAAAAAATAATTTGTCCAACAATAGATTCTTTTACTGATTTCATACCAATTACACCCTTTAATTTTTCTAAAGAAGGTAATAATTTATTTAATTTCTTTAAGTTAATATTATAATCTTTAGTAGAATCATATTGTTTTGCTAAATTTATTAAATCATCAAGTGTTTCTACTTTTGATGCTAATTTAATAAATTCTCTTGGAGGAGCTTCTTCAATTTTCCTTTTCTGAGTATTATTTTGTGGAGTACTATTATTTATTTCATCGTCAGGTTCTTTTCTTTTTCTGCTTGTGTTATCTCCATTTTCTTTATTTTTTTTGCTCATATATATATAATACTTTAATATTTATATTGTATAAACATATTATTATTTTCGGTATCAGAATCAGAATCTAATTCATTCTCCATATCTTTTGAAAATTTTTGTAATAAAAATTCGTTTAAACCTTCAGCTACAACTAAAATAATATCATCTAAATTATCTTCTATATTTTCATTAAAAATATTAATTTTATTT
>Ga0114979_10003552_pt1 | contig 10434 bp, 15 predicted proteins | sample S_140625_EF_Meta_FD_87315 | JGI IMG/M metagenome (GOLD analysis project Ga0114979, IMG submission 87315) | Freshwater microbial communities from Lake Simoncouche, Canada to study carbon cycling - S_140625_EF_MetaG | ecosystem: Environmental > Aquatic > Freshwater > Lake | place: Lake... | reverse complement strand
TAGAGACCATATCATTGAACATAGCATTATCAGTTGTAGGTAGGTTTTGGGGGAACTTCATGTCTTTGTTAGTAGGTTTTACACCGAAGCAGTTTACACCAAACTTTAGGTTTGTGTCAAAGTATCCACCATTTACACCAGGCCTACCACATGCAGTTCGCCTTTCCTCATTTGGGTCAGCCTGTAGAGCAGACCAGGTAGATTCTTGCGTAGGGTATAGAGCCATAGCTCCTACAGACCATCCATAGTTGCACCACTCTGCACCATTATCAAAAGCATGAGAGATTTGATCAAAACTAGCTAGTTCTGAGTCGTATGCAGCACATACTGCGGCTGCCTCCTCATATGTATATTTATTACCTGATATGTTGAAGACCTCTTTAGTAGGAATTGGTGCTGAAGGGACTGCAGGGGGGGCATCTGCTGGGCCTGCTGCATTCTCATGAAAATCTACCTCCAATCCACTTTGACTTACCTTTACATCAAAATCGCCAAATACTGTTACCAAATAAAATACTAGTCCTGCTACACCAATAACAACCAAAAATGGGATAAACCCAACAAACATAAGGACAAAAATACTTATAAGCAAAACTACAACGGCGCTTATATTTAAGACAACGGGATATGACAGCATTTACTCATTTACCCGATAATAAATGAGCATGTTTGAATACTTTGAAGATGGTATTTTTTGTCTTGATACCCCATTATCATTGTAGGTTACCCACTCCTCATTAATATTTCTTGCAGTTGTCCACCAATGACCACCATTAAAATACAGTATGCTTAGTAGATGATACCTATATGAGTTTATGACTATTTCAACTGGGAATGAAATTAGTGATTCTGATAAAAATTTGAATATTAGGACCTTTGGAAAGGATGACATAAAAAATGACTTTTTTGCTGTTCCTCGGCTCTCACATTTATCACATTTCCAGCTATCTAGCACTTCCTCTTTGACTGCATTAAAAATTGTCTGTGTTAATGTTGTCCTACCAGATGGAAATAATGAGAACTGAATTTGTGTATCTTCTTTTAGATTTGAAAACCCACAGCTACATTCAACTTTTTCTGTAACCTTAAAACTACAAAGTTTTTCCATAAGTGGTAACTTGTCGCAGATATAAACTAGTGCTTCATTTGAATCACCAATACCATGACCAGCAGGCATCTTTTCAGTCCTAATAGCATCGAATAAATCTTTGAGACCCTCAGTTCCTTTTGTCCTCCAAATTGTTAGTAGGCTATTATCTAACGGATTAGCTGGTTCTTCAGAACCATTGTATCTCGCAATTAATTCCGGAATCCTAAAAATTCCTTGTAGACATGCATTAACCCAACATGATCCCCCATAGTTGTTTAGTCCAAACATTTGTGTTTAAATTTTATCAACCTTAAAGTCTTAATGCATAATCTTTGAAAAATCATTAGTGAATGGCATGGGTTGTTCTGGTCCTTTAGGGAATTCTGAAGCAGGGATAAAATCATAATCTTGGGGTGTATCATCTAGTCCACCGAACATTGGTGGGATCATTTTTTTCTTATGTTTCTTCTTGTGTCCAGAATGTCCGAAGGGTCCGGGTTCTCCGTCGTCATCTGCCCCTGGATTTCCATAGATTCCTTCAGGTCCATAAATATTAGGATAATCGGAATTAGATGAAATACTAGAATCATATGTGGGTTTTGGTTCAGTTAAATCTGCCAGATTATATCTTGGCCCTTTAATCTTATTTCTAGGCATCTCTGGTAAATCTGGGAAGGGGTTTATTTTCGAACTCTTTGATTTCCCGTACATGTTTGTTGGTTCGGGTTCTTCCTGTGCCTGGATTGTCTGGAGATCTGCCTGTGAAATCTTAATCCAATTATTTGGGTAACCTGGTGGGGCATATCCTGCTGCACCAATAGTACCTGTCATTTTGTATGTTTCACCATTATATGTTACCATATCACCTGCAGCATAAGTTTTGAAATTATCATAGGCTGGAATTTTCTTTGGATCTGCACGTTTTATCTTACTGTTAACTGGGGCAGTCATTAGGCCTAACTTTAGGGTAGTCCGAGTTCCAGATGGTCTTTTAATTGCATCAGGATCTTTTGTGCCTGGGTCAACATCTTCTATATCTTCTTCACCATCTGCACCTTCCCCACTACCATCCTCTTCATCTTCATCTTCTTCATCCTTTTTCTCATCCCACTTTGAGTATTTACTTGGATCTATTGGCGCATCCTTCCCCTTTGGTGGCTTTACATCCATGTACTCATACGATGATCGAGTTATTAGATAAAGTAATGCTAGCATTGCTAGTACTAAGAAAAAGTCCATTTATTTAATTATGATTTTATAAATCGTCAATATCGATCTCCTCCTCATCTTCAAAGATATCATCAATCTTCTCTGTCGAAGGAATATCTATCCCAATATCTTTTAACCGCTGCAACCTTTGCTTGGTTATATCTCCAGAGTTATTTGAGATTAGAGCTAATGTCTCACCAGTTTTCCTAACGCTGGGAAGAAGGACTAGTATTAGTGGCTGTAATTCTTCGTTAGTAGTTGTACCGACTGCTCTTTGCTTTACCATATCCATTAAAGCAAGATTACCTGGTGTGGAAACCTGAATAATTTTACCATTCATTAGCTGAGTTTGGAATATATCACCGCTTGTAAGTTGGACTCTACCAACAGCGATATCACTGATCTTTGTGCTTCTTCCCTCAGCATCATTTTTTACATATTCCTTCTCTAGGTCAGAAATAATATTATTGATAGTTTCATTATTATTTGGTTCAGCACGGTCCTTTGCAGACTTCTTTACGCGCATCTTTTTTCTCTGATCCTTAGGTTTTCCCATTTTTGAGTTATATATCAATAGAAAAAACTTTCCGTTTTATCTGAATGGTGTTATATGAACTACTTGGTAGTAGTAATGAATATGTGGTTCAAGACTCTGTAAGAACTTCATGTGCCTTATTCCAAACTTGCTTTCGTATGGGACTGAAGCATGGAGCTTCCCGTCCTCTTTCCAATATATCTTGATGTACACCATGTTTTCAAATACTTTCTAGTAATTAATAAATCCATTTTTTATTTGTCCACAGGCATATTTGTAGTCTTAAAAAGGTTTGCATTAGCCTCGGATGCATCAGCTCCCAACCAACCTGATGACATTGCATCATATTTTCTTTGCGTTTCCTCATTTCCAGGTTTAAATTCAACAAACCCAGATGGATCACCACCTGTATTAGGGAACTCGCGTTCCTGAAACTGTGGTAGCTGATACTCCTTGGTGCCAACAATAAAAGCATTCCAGTTCTTCTCCATTTATTTATCGGCATATAAATAAGATGATACCAAAAAAGAATGTGGTAGTATTTTTTTACATGAATGGATGCCCCTACTGTGATTCGACACGTCCATACTGGAACAAACTAAAGAAGATTAATAATGGATACAAGTTTATTGAAATTGAAAGTAGTGATGTTGATGATAAGATGAGAAGCGAAATGCAGATAGATGGCTACCCACATTTCGTAAAAATAAATCAACAGGGGAAAAAGACACATGTAAGTGGTTCTAAATCATCCTATAAAGAATTATATGATTCTATATTTTCAACAGGTGATAAGTTATTTGGTAGGGCCCGTAGGAGCGGTACCCGTAGGTTTATCCGTAGAGTTAGGAAGACTGCCAGACGTTCCTAGATGTGGGGTATAGCCCTCAGAAAATATCTTTGCATTTCTTGATGGGAATGCACTTGAAGTATCAACTAAGTCATTACCCTTCTCCAGAAACTTAAGGAATCCCTCTTGGTCGTTAGGAATCTTTGCAGATTGTAGAGTATGAAAACTTCTCATTGAGTTTGCCAAGTCAAATCTATCAGTTGTATCCATGTAGATATCAGTTGTCTGCTGGAAAGCCTTTTCAATTTGTTTTTTGACCTTGAAGCTGGTTATTGGTGCAGCATCGGGTCTATTAGGATTATCGTGAATTTCTGTAAGAAGTGGGTTCATAAATGGGTTATCGGCAGTTGGGTAGGTGTATTTCCTGACACTTTGAGTTATCCCACTCGCAAATGACTCTAGACTACGGACGTTGGGAAAAATAGTAGATACAACAACGGTTAGTATTAGAACCAGGGGTATTGCAGTAAGATACATAGTATCCTTGCATAGAGCCATAATTAACGAGAAATAAACAGTAAATCGAACAATAGAATTCATTGCAGTTGGCACATCCATGTATGACAGGGGGACAAACTTAAACCAAGTAGAACTTGAGAATAATATTGTTGGGTCGTGAATCCATAAACTCTCGAGCATCCTTATTTTATTATACGTTTTTCCTTACTTTAACTTTCCTTTGAAGTCTAGCCAACATCCTTGCTCGTCTAGCCTCTGGACTATTTCCTAGAATAACCTGAGATGGGACATCAGACTTGCGCGCCCCCAACATATCATTAAACATATCGCCGAACGCCTCCTGGAGTTTAACCTTGATAGTCTCGATATCACGCACAAGCATCTCCTTAGTGAACTCGCCCTTCTTCAGCTTCTTGTCAAGCTCATCCTTGATTTTCTTAGTTATTGTTTCCATCATTTTATTGTTTGGGTTCTGCATGTTCCTCATCAGTTCTTCAGGATTTTCAAAGTCGATACCAAAACTAGATATATCAATTGTCTCTACCAAACTTGTTACGACCTTTGCAAGTTTAGTAGACATTACAAACTCCATAATCTCAGAAATTTTACTCCTAGACTCCTCAGTACCTAATATCTTATCTACCTCGGAAGGTACAGAATCACCCCAGATATCCTTTACAGAATCAAGTAACTTTGTAACCTTTGTTTTGACGTCGCCACTTAGGAATGCTGCAAAGCTGCAGGATTGAAGGTACTTCCAGGAGGGATCTGGCTTCATTAGTGGTGAAATATCAACACCAAACACAGTGAATGGTTCATCAAACATACTTGCATCCTTCTGTAGGATCTTCATAATCCTAGATGTAACAAGCATCTCAAAATTAGGGATATCATCTTCTCCAAAAGTAAAAGTTTGGCTAGGAAACTTTTGGCGAAGTTCACTTAAAAACTCCTTAAATATTTTTTTAGCATCCATTTATAGTTTAGTGTATAGTTTGGTATAAACTGCTTTTACTTGTTCCCACCACGAGTTGCCATTAGGCTCTTATCCTTCTTTGAAAGACAAATGCAACCTTGATCAGATGTTAGCATAGATGGGCAGCATGATTTGTCAACCTTGTTTCCTACAAACAACATTAGATCATTGCCTTCGACGGATTTATTTTGAGGTGCTGCCTCTACAGGCATTTCATTAGACATCCAGCCACCAGCCACACCATCATATGGGCCCATAGGTTCACCCTTAATAGGTGTACCTACGGGTTTCTGCATAAATCCATCTCTACGAGTCGCAAAAAACCCCATAACGAGGGATAGGATAAACAAAATACCCAAAAATGACGTTTTAGTCAGTGTATCTTTCATTTCTATTAATCTTAGAAATTATGCCCCAGCGGCTGCTAAATAAGAAGCAAGGATCAGCACAAGAATAAGTAATGCTGGCTGAAATAAAGCAAGAATAACTGATATGATTAACATTCCAACTACGAACCCCTTAACTATTGATATAAATAACATGACAAACCCTTTAATAAAAGAAACAGCTGCAACACCCATAAATGCAGCAACATAACCCTCTGCTGCAATCCTCTTGAATACATCTCTAATCTTATTCAGAATGTATACCAATGCACTCATAGGTGCAGACAATTTACCTAATGTTGATGCTGCAAATCCCATAACTGTTTTTCGTAATGTCGTAAGAACTTGACGAAAAATTACTAGTGGATCTGATATAGATTTTATAGCAGAACCAACCATATTTAATTGACCCCCTATTGCGTCTGTAGATGCTGACATTACAGTTTTTCCACTAGATGCTAGGCAGTACTGAAAGTTACCCGATATACCATTCGGGTCTACAAGACCAGCGATTGGCATATAGAGTGGATTGCATCGATATTGAGTCCAATTATCTTTAATTTTACTAAGGTTCATTAGCCCTACAAAGTAGCCAACAGCAGAGAATGCTATTAAGTTGATTATAATGAATGCGTACATCCTATTATAAAATACGCACGACTTGTCCAATCGGCCCATTCCACGCAGATTGTCCGGCTGCTTTGCCTGCAGAGAATGCATAGATAATAGCGGAGAATACGCCTACTAATCTACCCATTATAGTTTTAATTCTGATCATCAGATACTGTGTAGTTGCCATTAAGTTTGCAATCTTACCAAATACCATTTGAAACACCATCATAAATCCACTACGTGTATTCCCCATCATGCCTCGCATATTATCCATCGATGACTGTATAGAGCCTAGTGAACTACCAACCATACTCATCTGTGCATTAACACCATCCATTGTTATGCCAGCGTAATCATGGAAGCTCTTGGTTATGCAGTTTATAAAATTTGTTCCAACATCTGTTCCGACCTGTCCAGCAAGTGGCATGTAGATAGGGTTACATCTTAGTGATGACCAATTATCTTTGACATATTTTAGACTAGTATATGCTATAAAGGTTGATGCACCTACTAGGCAAGCAATAGTGTATCCTAAAACGACGAGATATTCGATCATCCTTATTATTTATCGGAAGCTTTTATAATTACTTTTGAAAACCTGTTCTCAATAATATTACTAAAATTACTATAGTACACAAAAACATAATTACCCATAGGGCCATAATACCTAGTAAATATGGATAGAGGTGTTTGAATACTTTTTCGAGGAGGGGTCGCAGTACATTATTTTCAAGAAAAGTTTGTACTTCTTGGGACATTAAGAAAGTCGCCATTGAGTTTTTCATTTTGTTTTTTGTCTTCGTTTGAAGATAAACAAAATGACCGGAAAAACCAGCGATCAACTAATGAAAATCGCTCCAGTTTTAATTGGTGCCGCCGTCCTTGTATTTGTATTCTCTAGCTATGGGTCGGCTAAGGGTTCCGGTGCTTCTCACATGATGGACACTTTGCCTGGAGCTCTCCCTTCTGCAGGCCCCGTTTCTGAGCAAGGCCCCTTCTCCACTGATACTCATAGTGCGGGTGGAAATGCACAGCCTACTGAGAGCCTCCAATCTCGCAAGGCTACTGGTCAATCTACCTATTCTCAATCTACACTCACTGCAGGCGAACTTCTACCCAAGGGTGAGCTCGGTGCATCCTGGGCTGCCGTAAATCCCTCTGCATCTGAAGATCTAAAAGGCCAAAATTTCCTACAAGCAGGTTACCATACCAACACTGCCCTCGCCGGTGTTGCACAAACCAACAGGAATTCATCTTGGGATGTCCGCTCTGAGAACCCTAACCCCCAGGGAACTGTTGGTCCTTTCCTGAATACTACTATTGAGCCTAACCCTTTCAAGCGCGGCCTTGAAGCTTAAATCATTACCTAATAATAAATGTCGGGACTATCATTGAGAATGCCAGTTTCAAAACCTTCCAGATCTGACACTCCACCAAAACCTACTGGACCAAAACCACCTGGTTACTATGAGAAACATGGTCTTGTACCACCAAAACCTACTGGACCGAAGCCACCTGGTTACTATGAAAAACACGGTCTTACACCACGTTCTACTATTCCTGGAGGCTCTCGTAAGAAGAGACGGGTAACTCGTAAGAAGCGCTCAACTCGTAGACGTTATTAAATTGATAGTTATTAAATAATATGAATCTACTAATACTTTCGGGTATTGGGTTAGCTGGTCTTGCTTATTACTACACATCTGGACCTCTAAATAATACTACCGTTAAAGCATCAGATGGTAGAGACTATACTGTCCAGAATCTTCCGGATAAGAAGGATGCAGCAGAGATGTTAGCTACAATTCGCTCTAATTTGATAAGATTGGTTAACTACATAAAGAAATATGATGAGCCACCATTCAAGAGGCTTGTAGCCAACTTTAATCCAGATAACTTAAGTGAAAATGATGTTACTGCATCAACAACATCATATTCAGAGAATAAGGGTGAACGGATAGTTGTATGTATGCGTCAGAAGGCAAAACCATATAAGTTCATTGATATGAATACTGTAATGTTTGTGTTAACACATGAGCTAGCACATTTAATGACATCCTCATATGGACATGGACCGGAGTTCTGGACAAATTTTAAAAAGCTTCTACATGAAGCGATTGAGGCTGGAGTATATGAACAAGTTAACTACTACAAAAACCCAGTTAATTATTGTGGTATGGATATCACAAATAGTCCGCTGGACACACTATAACTTTTCTGTAGCATATAGTCTTAACGTATCTATCCTTAGGTGATATGAAAATTTGATTAGGCAAACAACCCTTTTGTATGTGGAAGAATTCACCTAGAAAAGAGTATGAGTCTTCAATTAGTAAATTGAATATTATATCCCTGCATATTTCATCCCTAGGATGACAAATCATAAAGCTAAATGCTGAATCACATTTTACTAGTGGATCTGTTCTATGGCTACCGACAATTATTTCTCCTGCAGTTTCTGCTATGTAGTATGCACATTTATGTACATCCATCTTAGAATTAACACTTAAAAAATTAATAATCCGTTTTATTTTGTCGGAGTACTAACTGGTAATGGTATATCATCATGATAAGATATCATGTCAATTATAGTTTCGAGTAAACTTACACCCCTCCAATCTGGTTCCTTTTCTTCTTTAGCAAAATCAGGATGGACTGGTGCAGTAGCAGCATTATATTTCATGAATGCCTCCATCTTTTAACGATTTAGTTTTCACAAACACAAAATTCGTTTTATATTTTAACGAAGCAATGTCTAGTTATAATTTATCTTAAATTAAATAAGATGTTGAGTACACAAATATTATTCAAGGATAGAAACTACCCCATATCCTTTTTTGATGATGATACTATTGAGACAGTACAGCAACAAATTTCAAGATCTATAGATGTACACCCAGACAGATTATATATATTGGTAGGCCTAAAGCTTCCACGCACATACTACAAACAAGATCCACGCAACTGGGAAACTCTTTTTAACCGTATATCCTTAGACGGTAAACCTATAGAAAAGGAGGTATTTAATGCCTACTGCCATGAACTACGATCTCCGGTTGTTAATATGAAATTTAAGGCATATGATAAGGACGAATGGATGCAGACAGATGATCTTGATGAACTAAAGGATCCAAATGGGGAGTTTGTAGAATATAGAATACTTGGTGTAGATAAATTAATATCATTCACCTTGCCTCTAAGTTTCAGTACAATTGCTAATAAAATTCCATCAGCATCATATCCTATACCACAGCTCTCAACTATCTTTTCAACCTTATACAAATATGAAGTAACTGGCTTCGTTGTTAAGGAGCATGAGGAGTATGAGGGACCATATTTCCCTTTACTAAGAAAGACAAGTCCTCAGCGCCTAAGTGAAGGTGAAATTTTATCATTAGAATCGAATACCAAACATTTGAAAGATCTGCTTTCTTTAGATCCACCGGCACCAGTAAGTACACATGTCCTGCGTGTTAGTTGGAGAATAGATCTGGTAGATACTTCATTTGGTGATGCTGCACAAACCAGATTCGAACAGATATTCTATGGCCTCACATTATCAGAGGATGTCCCAGTTATTACCTTCTTTACTCCAAAGAATGAAATATCAAGGCATAAGTTTTATAGGGAACTAAAAAAGGATAAACCATTTATTGATATGCCTATGTGGATGCACTGGGTTTATAAATCAAGAACTTCACGCGATAAGTACCCAATCATGACTCTGTATTATGGAAAATCAAGAGATCACTTCAACAGGATAACTATTTCACCTCATGATATCATTTTCGCTGCATATAGAGATTCAACAAATGAGGATTCTGTAGATTCCTTAAAAAGGGAGCTAATGGATTGGTTCTTAAAGTTTGATTCGATTATACCCTTTGTTAGATCAGAGGATTATGCTGCATGCAGATTTGAACTGCAGGAGGTAAAGTACGAAGCAAAATATAAGGAAGCTTTAAAGAAACTTGATACGTCAAGATTAGATTGTCTAACAGGAATATTTGAAGAAAATAAGAAGATACAAACTGAATTTAAGTTTTTGAGGACTGATAACACGAAGGATGATATTAACCCACGTGATCTAAAACTTATCAATATGATTAAGATGAATCCATTTATAAAAGAGGAGGAGGTTGAAGCAGAACTAAGGATTAATTATTACGAGGCTTCAAGGATCTTGGCGGATATTAAACAGAGGATTGAGGAAAACCCGGATTTACTGAAGAAGGAGTTTAGTAAGTTTCCAAAAATTATTTTTAAGGATGATCAGACAATTGTAGTTTCATTTGTGAAGCTACTTGATAAAAGCCT
>Ga0114979_10003550_pt1 | contig 10436 bp, 7 predicted proteins | sample S_140625_EF_Meta_FD_87315 | JGI IMG/M metagenome (GOLD analysis project Ga0114979, IMG submission 87315) | Freshwater microbial communities from Lake Simoncouche, Canada to study carbon cycling - S_140625_EF_MetaG | ecosystem: Environmental > Aquatic > Freshwater > Lake | place: Lake... | reverse complement strand
TGTTCGCTCTTTGATGAGGACTATTCAAGAGAAGTCTGCACCTTTGCGAGACCTATCTAAGAATGTTCGTTTCGACTTAGCATCATCCTTGGCGGGTGAAACATTGGCTAATTTGAAGTCTGTTTACTCAGAAAAAGAAGCCTTTTATCTTCTAGTTCTACCAACTACTTTGCAAGTCTACTGTTTCGATACGAAGCAATCTCTCCAAGATGGTTCTTCCCGTGTAACCAAATGGGATAGTATTTCTCCAACAGCACTCAGATCATTGCGTAATGGAGACTTGTACATTGGAAAGAATGGCTATATTGGTAAGTATGGCGGTTATCTTGATGATGCTTCTACTTATCGATTCTTGTACTACACAAACAATGCTGACTTAGGAAACCCTAATCAGATTTCCATTCTCAAGTCTATTACTGCCGTGGTGATTGGTGGTTCTAACCAGTTCTTGACAATCAAGTGGGCTTTTGATTATTCAGGTGCTTATCAGTCAGAGAATGTCTTTATTCCACCTCAAGGCTATTATGAGTATGGGGTTGGAGAGTATGCAGTTGCAGACTTCTCAAGCGGCATACCTATTAAAGCATTGACAAGTAATGCGTCTAGTGCAGGTAAAATTGTACAAACTGGTTACGAAGCCACCATTAATGGCACTCAGTTGTCAATTCAGAAAATTGAACTTCAAGCCAAAGAAGGCAAGATAGGATAAATATGAGCAATTATTCAAAATCCACTAACTTTGCAACCAAAGATAATCTTTCGCCTGGCAATCCTTTAAAGATTGTTAAGGGTACTGAGATTGATACAGAGTTCAACAACATTGCAACTGCTGTAGCTACAAAGACAGATAATGCTTCTGCCACGATTACTGGTGGAACGATAAATGGTGCGGTGATTGGTGGAACTACTGCCGCAGCAGGAACATTTACTAACCTTACTGTTAGCACAGCCGCTACGATTGCTTCTGCCGCCATTAGTGCAGGAACAATCAATGGTGTGGTAATCGGTGGTTCTTCTGCTTTAGCGATTACTGGCACAAACATCACTGCTACTACAGGCTTTAGTGGCCCACTCACAGGTGCGGTTACTGGCAATACGGCAGGTGTTCATACGGGTGCTGTTACAGGAAATGTCACAGGCAACGTAACTGGCAACCTGACAGGTAATGTTACTGCTGCTTCTGGTACTTCTACATTCAACAATGTGACCATCTCTGGCGCATTGGACATGGATAGCAGTACATTGGCAACCATTACTGGTTTGGCAAGCCCTACAAACGATTCTGATGCGGCTACCAAGGGTTATGTAGATGCACTAGCTCAAGGCATTGATGCCAAAGCCTCTGTGGTTGCGGCTACTACTGCAAACATTACTTTGTCTGGCGCACAAACCATTGATGGTATATCGATTGTTGCGGGTGAACGGGTCTTGGTTAAAGACCAAACTACAACTGCTAACAATGGTATTTACTTGTGTGCAACAGGTTCTTGGACACGCACAACAGATGCGGATACTTATGCTGAATTGGTAGCGGCTTTTACCTTTGTTGAAAAAGGCACAACTAACGCTGATTCTGGCTTTATCTGCACGATTGATGCAGGTGGGACATTGGGAAGCACATCTATTACATGGGCGCAGTTCTCAGGTGCAGGTCAGATTACTGCGGGTAATGGTCTTACAAAGACAGGTAACACGCTAGATGTAGGAACGGCATCCTCTAGCCGTATTGTTGTCAATTCGGACAACATTGATCTGGCATCTTCTGGTGTAACGCCAGGCACTTATCAATCTGTTACTTTTGACACTTATGGTCGTGCAACGTCAGGAACAAATCCTACGACTATTGCTGGCTATAACATCTCAAATGCTTATACCAAAACTGAAATAGATTCGATCTTTGGTTCGACTACTGCTGCGGCTACTTCTGCTTCTAATGCGGCTACCTCTGCTTCAAATGCTTCTACAAGTGCATCTAATGCTTCAACAAGTGCAAGCAATGCGGCAACAAGCGAAACCAATGCGGCAGCTTCATACGATGCTTTTGATGACAGATACTTAGGTTCTAAGTCTTCTGCGCCTACTGTTGACAATGATGGAAATGCTTTGTTGACAGGTGCTTTGTATTGGAATAACTCAGTAAACACTCTTTATGTGTGGACGGGATCGGCATGGACTCAGGCGGCATTTACTGCTAGTGGTTTTGCTACTTTGACAGGCACAGAAACCCTGACAAACAAGACTCTTACTGCGCCAATAATTTCAAGTATTAGCAATACTGGCACATTGACGCTACCAACAAGCACAGACACATTAGTTGGCAGGGCAACAACCGACACGCTGACAAATAAGACTCTGACATCTCCAACGCTGACAACCCCTGTACTTGGAACACCTACAAGCGGAACATTAAGTAATTGCACAGTTGATGGTACTGATGCGGTTGGTTTTAGAAACATCCCACAAAATAGTCAATCTGCTGCTTATACATTAGTTCTGGCTGATGCTGGCAAACACATCTTCCATCCATCTGGTGATGCCAATGCAAGGACATACACCATCCCTGCAAACAGTTCTGTTGCATACCCAATTGGAACAGCAATTACGTTTATCAATATGACAAGCCAAGCTGTAACGATTGCTATTACGACAGACACAATGTATTTGTCTGCTGCTGGCACAACTGGTTCACGCACATTGGCTCAATATGGGTCAGCAACGGCAATCAAAATGACATCAACAACTTGGTTAATCTCAGGGAGTGGTTTGACATGAGTGGCGCACTACAAGCTGTTTTTCAAAATCAAAGAAGTTTTGTTCTTCCTTTGCCAGCCATTGGTGATGCTTATGAGGGTGGATTCTTTGCGGGTCAAATATCAACTGCTGGTAATGGCACAGCCGACTACAATTTAGTTGTTGCACCACTCTCAACAGGCGCAAGTTATCTGGCATGGAAAAATGTAGCCACAGCAACACCTGGTGCTGATAGCACTATTAATGGGGAGCAAAATACAGCAGATATGGTGGCTGACGGAAATGCTACTGTTTACCCAATAGCTCATTTTTGTAATAATCTTACGATTGGCGGCTATACAGATTGGTATTTTCCAGCTAAATTTGAATTAGAAATTTGTTATTTTAATTTAAAACCATCTACAGGGGGCAATCTTAATACAGTTGGAACAAACGCCTATGCTGTACCAGCTAGGGCCAGTAATTATACAGGTGGCAACCCCGCCACCAACCCCGCACAGACAACAGCTGCGGCTTTTCAAGATACAGGCGCAGAAGATTATATTTCTTTTGCAAACTATGCGGGAAGTAACGAAACGTCAACAACTAATAATTACTTTAAATTTTTTGGTAATGGTGATGATGGTTCAGACAACAAAACATTTGATTTTCATTTTCGTGCCATCCGCAAAGTTCCTGTTTAAACAAAGAAATTTATGAAATACATTTGTATAACCGAAGTAGATGCAGTAACCAAAATACCTTGCACTGTTGAGCCGCAACGCACAGGGCCATCAATGCCAACTATTAAGGGGCTTCAACATCAATGGCAAGATAAATCTACATGGCCCGTTGGACTTTCGGCAAACGGCACTTACTTAAGAGCACCTAAATACTATGGCATTTGCGACGATGACGCAGATACAAACATTGCTGGTGTGTTACAAGTTTTTACAATAGAAGAATACCAAGCGTTAAAGACTGCTGAACACCAAGCCCGTAAGCCTTATCCAAGTTGGATTGGCAACGAAGAAACAATGACATGGGAAGCCCCAACGCCTTACCCACAAGATGACAAACGCTATTCTTGGAATGAAGAACAATTGGCTTGGGTCGAAATTCAATCGACATAATGGAGAAAAATAATGGCTGTAACTAGCGCACAAATTGTAGATTTTCTGCTTGCTAATCCAGGCATGACTGATGCCCAGATTGTTACGGCTATGGAGCAATACGGGGTTTCTCCTGCTCAAATGGCAAGTGCTGTTGGGTTAAAAGAGGGAGATGTTGCGGCTCGTGCTGCGGCTACTATTCCTAATGGACAGACTATTACCCTTGGAGATACTGTTGTTCAGCCTGTATATCAAACTACTGGTTCTGGAATGGATCAGCAAGTTGGTGGACTTGAGAATGTTATTACCTACAAAGCTACTGATAACAGGGCAGGTGGAGCGTATACCCAATACACACCTACTGGTGAAGTAGAGAAAACTGGCACTCAACAAGAAGTTAAAAGTGGTCTAAAAGAGTTTGCACTAGGTGCGGCTGTACTCTTTGGATTGCCATACTTATTGAATGCAGGTGCTGCGGGAGCTACCACCTTTGCTGGTGAAGCATTGGCTGATGCAGGATTACTTTCTGGCGGTGGTGGCAGTTTAACAGCGGGTTTAACAGTAGCAGATATTGCCGCATTAGAAGCAGGGTTGCCTACAGGATTGGGTAGTCTTACGACAGGTTTGACAGCGGCTCAAATTGCGGCAGGAGAAGCCGCATTGCCCGCACTAACAGCGACAGATCTTGCCGCGTTGTCTAGTGGCGGGTTACTAACTACTGGAGGTGGTAGTTTGACAGCGGGTTTAACGCCAGCACAAATAGCAGCGGCTGAGACAGGCTTAACCACAGGTGCTACTACAGCACTTACACCTGCGGCATTAACACCTACGGCAACGGCAACTATCCCTGCGGCTACAACTGCCGCAACAGTTGCCGCAACCGCCGCCACAACAGGTCTTACTACAACTCAAGTTGCTGATTTAGTTAAAACAGGTTTAACAACTGCACAGATTGCTAATTTGTTTTCAACAGGGGCAACTACTGCGGCTGGTCTTCTGCAACAACAAACGTCTAAAGAAGCAGCTGTCAAAGCGCAAGCTATGATTGATAGAGAGACTGCTGCGGCTAAAGCATCTGCTCAGTTTAGACCTATTGGCATGACCACTAGGTTTGGTGCTTCTCAGTTTGGTTTTGATCCCGTAACAGGGCAATTGACTAGCGCAGGATACACACTAAGCCCTGAAGCCAAGAATGCACAAGACCGATTTGTTAGGTTAGCTGAGTCTGGTATTCAACAAGCAGAAGGCGCACAACAAGCATTTGCTCCTCTACAAACAGGCGCACAAAGTTTGTTTGGTTTAGGCAATCAGTATTTGGCTCAGAACCCTCAAGATGTTGCTCAAAACTATCTAAATCAACAGATGGCCTTGTTACAACCAGGCAGAGAGACTGAACTCGCTAATCTGCAAAACAGACTCCAACAACAAGGTCGTGGCGGTTTGTCGGTTGCTCAAGGTGGCACTTTGGGTGCTACTACTCCTGAACTGCAAGCTCTGTATAACGCTAGAGCGCAACAAGAAGCTCAATTGGCGGCTAATGCTCAAAGAGCTGGTCAACAAGATGTTCTGTTTGGTGCGGGTCTATTAGGTCAAGGCTCACAAGCTATGGGTCAGTACTATAGCGGTCAACAAGCCGCTTATGCACCTTACACGACTGCTTTGGGACAGGTTCAAGGCTTAGAGCAATTGGCACAACAGCCATTACAAATGGGTGCTAATCTTGGTCAAACAGCGGCTCAAGCGGGCTTTAATGTTGGTCAATTAGGCTTAAAGGGTGCTGGTTCTAGTGTTGCTCTAGCCACTGGTGCAGACGCAACTAGAAACCCATACTCTTCTGCAATAAGTGGCTTAGCGGCTAACCCCGCATTTGGTCAATACGTTGGTGGCTTGTTAGGTGGTGCGCCAACAACAAGTGGCTTCAGTTATGGACAATATGGAACTGGTGTAGACCCATCTACAGGCGAATTCTTTGGTTCGCTTTACTTCTAAGGAATCATCATGGCAGAAAGTAATATCGTGGCGGGTCTGTTTGGAATGAACCCACAAATGTATGCTGAGCAACAGCGTAGAAGTGCCTTGCAAGAAGGTATTGACCTTGCCAAACTGACTCCTGGTGAAGCGGGTGCGGCAATGACCTATGCGGGTGCTAAAGGGCTTGGTGGTGCTATTGCAGGTGCTATGGGTGTTAAAGACCCTCAATTGCAGATGATTAGCCAACGTCAACAGATTATTCAACAACTTGACTTAACAAACCCCGCATCACTTGCTCGTGGTGTTGATATATTTACTCGAAGTGGTGATATTCAAGCGGCACAAGCTCTTACCATGCAATCACAAACTATTGCAAAACAAAATCAAGATCGCTTAAAGTCAGAGGCAGAAACAAGAAAACTTGGTGCTGAAACAACAAAAATACAATCTGAAGACTTAACTAAACAAAGTCAAGTTCGGCAATTGATGTCTCAATTTGGTATGGAAGAAACTCAGGCTACTGCAATAGCTTCTAATGCTGACTTACTTAAACAGTACTTAACTCCTAAAACTCAACAAGGATTTGAACTTGTTAAAACGGGTAAATTTACTCCTGAAAGTGTAGCCAAATGGACTAAAGGAGATGGAGAGCTTAAAGTAATTGAAACGATGGTTAAGCCCACACAAGATTTTATTGCTAAAGCAGTAGAACTTAAGTTTGGCGAAAAATCTAAGTATGGTGACTACACACCAGATCAAGTTGCTAAAGTTAATCAAGCCTTGTTTAATGACACTATAGCGGGCAAAAAAGCTGGTGCTATGGCAGTTCAGATTCCTCTTGGCGATGTTCTTCAGAAAGTATTTCAATCTAGAGAACGTGAAGATGCTGCTAAAGCATTTAGTCAAGCTGGTGAGGCTTACACAATAACTGTACCTTTGCTTAAGAAATTAACTGATGTTGAAAACACTGTAAGCAACGCATTTACTGGTGCGGGACAGAATTACAAACTTGCATTGAGTAAAGGTTTATCAGCATTTGGTGTAAAGATTAGTGATCGTGCAACAGATACTGAATTTGGTGATGCTATCTCTGCTCAAGTTGTTCAGCAGATTGCTAAAGTATTTCCAGGCAGTCAGTCTAATAAAGAATTAGATCAATTGCTTAAGAGCAAGTTTAATCTTCAACAAGAACTTCCAACAATTTTGCGTTTGGTTGGTCAAATCAAAGATGAAATGCTTTCTCAAACTAAAACGTATGAGCAAATGGCTAATCTTCCTGATGGCGAACGGACTAACTTTAATGCTAAGTTAGCACAAGGTAAGAATTACCAGAAAATTCAGCAGTATCGTGATTACGAAAAGAAATATCTTAACAAGACAATCACACCTGAAGAGCGTACTGAAGCCGCTAAATTGAAACAAGAACTTAGCCTCTAAGGAGTTGACATGGCAGAAATAGATTGGACTGTTGCTCCTCAAGAAATGAAAGCAGGCCCTTCTCGTGAAGAAGAGGCAAAAAAACAACAAGAATTAAATCGAACTCGCATGGCTTTGGCGGGTGCTTTAACCCCTTTGCCTGTAGAAATGGCTTCTAATTTGCCTCAAACTGGTGGATTATTGGGTGGATTGGCTGCTTTAGCCTTTCCAGAAGCACGTCTTCTTTCTCCTATTACTCGTCTAACTCAAGCAGCTCCCGCTGTTGCAAAACCTTTTATTCCTTCGTTGGCTGGTTCTACAGCGGGTACTTCATTAGGTACACTGCTTGAACAGGGTTTACAAAACAAGGATATTTTTAGTACAGAAACTGGTAAAAAGTTGCTTTTAAATAATATTGAAAATGCCGCTTTTGATGTTGGTGGAAATCTTGTTTTTGGTTTTGGAGGTAAAGCAATAAGACTTGGTAAAGATCAACTTGAAAAAGCTGGAATTACCAAAGGATTGTTTGAAACAGAAGAAGATGCGGCTCGAAAAGCGGCTCAAGAATGGTTGTCTTCTCGTGAAGGCACTTTAACTCGTGGTCAGTTGACGGGTAATTTAGGAACACAAACAGTTGAAGGAACACTCAAATTTACTTCTGGTGGAGAGGCATTTGCTCAACAACAAGCGGGTGTTCGTAAGGCTTTAGACCAAGGTATAAATGATGTTAAGAATACTCTTGAAACATCAGATGCATTTCAAATGGCTTTAAAACAAAATGATCCTACGCAAATGGCAGTTGGTGATCGTTGGAAAAATGCTATTGCAGAAGCTGACAAAGCTATGAAAACTAAATATCGTCCTGTTTATGAACAAATGGAACAACAGGGTGATGGCTTACTTGTAAATATGACATCATTAAAAAGTGCCGCTAAACAAGAACTAGATCGTCTTGATAAAGCCAAAATGACTTCTACTAGTGCAAATGATAAACGTTCGGTTTTAGAACAAATTCTTGCTCAAGAAGATAAGATTTCGTTTAGTACAGCACACGACTTACGAAGTGAATTTTTAGCAAGTGCAAGAGATGCTACGAAAGAAGGACAAGCCGCAAATACTTTAGAAGCATGGTACAAAAAATATGCTAAAGGTTTACAAAACAATATGACTGATGTTGCTGTCATAACATTTGGCAGTAAAGAGCAAAAAGAGTTAGCTCGTAAATTAGGATTAGGTGGGGGTGTAGATCAACCAGCAGGGTTACGAGAAGGTCAATTTAAAGACTACAACATAGAAAGTCTTGAAAAATTAAATTTACCCATAACTCAAGCCAATGCCGCTAATAATCAATTACTGAAAGATTATTTTAATGCTCAGAAAAGTTATGCAAATGCTATGGATGGCTTTTATAACGGCACTATGCAAACAATGCTTAAAAGCGAACCAGAAGAAGTTGGTAAATATTTATTTAATGTTGAATACCCATCTCGACTTAAAGCTGTTGCTAATGCCGTTGTCGAAATGCAAAAGTATCTTCCACCAGAAAAAAGCAAAGGCTTGCTTGGTGAATTACAGTTCGGTTATTTAAAGAAGGTATTTGGAGAACCTGATGGGGTTTTAACATTTACTAAGAATCTAGAAAATGAAACTTTTAAAGAAGGTTTTGACTATCTATTTAGAGATGCAAATACTAAGAAAAAATTGCTTGATATTGCAAATGCGGCTAAATTTGGTTTAGAGGAAACTCCTGGTTCAACAGTATTGCGTTCTCGGATGGTCGGTGCTGTTGCTGCGGCAACATTGGGTAGTGGCGCATACTTGTCATTCCCTGATGAAGTATCTAACAATTTACTGCCAACAATTGGTAGCCTCGGGGCACTCTATCTCACGCCAAAATTGATGGCTAGGGCACTAACAAGCAAAGCCGATATGGATGCGTTGGCAATGCTTGCTAAAGCTCAAAACAATCCTAAATATGCTGGTGCTGCGGGAGCAAAGATTGCAAATATGCTTAACAAATCAGGGATTATTGACAATGAATATCTGACAGAAGTCAATCAGATGATTTATGGCAAACAGGAACAACAACCTGTTATGTCTCCAACTAGTATTGATTGGTCTGTTGAACCACAAAAATGAGAGACTTTGCCGAAGCATTTGTTGCGGCAGTCTTTCTTGTTTGCTTTGTCATCTTTTGTAGCTATATTATTGTTTGGGCATACCCGTGAAATGGCTACTAATGCTGTCAGTGTTGTTTACATTGGTGGCATCTAGTAAAGAGAAAACTGAATACAGATGTGTTAGATGGGCATGGACAGGTGATGTTTACAACCGAAAAGTAGTATGCCTTGAGTGGCAAAAGGTAGATAAGAAGTGATCGATCCTCTAACCGCTTTAGCTGGCATACAGTCAGCTATCTCGATGGTCAAGAAGGCGGCTAATGTTGCCAATGACTTAGGCTCACTTGCGCCCATGATTGGTAAGCTATTTGACGCTAAGTCTGTAGCTACAAAAGCAATGCTTCAGGCTAAACAGTCTGGCAAAGGCTCGAACATGGGGACTGCTCTACAGATTGAGATGGCTTTAGAGCAGGCTAGGGCATTTGAGGAAGAGTTAAAGATGCTCTTCATGCAGACAGGCAAGATTGACGTTTGGAACAAGATTAAAGCCCGTCAAGCAGAGATGGACTTAGCAGACGCCAAAGAGATAAGTGCATTAAAGAAAGCAGAGAAAGCAGCCAAAGAGAAAGAACAAGAACAACTAGAGATTGGTTTGGCAATCGGTGGAATCTGCTTTGTTTTGTTTTTAGTCTTTATTGGTGTAAATGAGTTGATGACATTCTGTGAAGCAACAAGAAGGTGTGGTCGGTGAATGAGTATCAGAAGACCTTTGATATGTGCCTCAAGATATTCGTTTACGGGTGCGTGGCTCTGTATTTCTTGGGTTTTCTGAAGTTCTTACCTGATGATCTGTCTGACAGAATTGTCAATCTTCTACTTGGAAAGGTTGGTCTTGGTAAATGAAATATGTTCTGCTTTTTATAGCACTTATGCTATCGGGATGCGATGAGAAGTATCGCTATTTTTGCCAAAACCCAGATAATTTCCATGCTGAACAATGTCAGAAACCTAGATGCCAGTTCACTCAGACTTGCCCTGAGTACTTGGTTGCCCCAATCTTGGAGAAAAAAATCAATGATGCCCAACC
>Ga0114979_10003548_pt1 | contig 10439 bp, 5 predicted proteins | sample S_140625_EF_Meta_FD_87315 | JGI IMG/M metagenome (GOLD analysis project Ga0114979, IMG submission 87315) | Freshwater microbial communities from Lake Simoncouche, Canada to study carbon cycling - S_140625_EF_MetaG | ecosystem: Environmental > Aquatic > Freshwater > Lake | place: Lake... | reverse complement strand
CCTTATCCTTATTTTGACGATACTCTGGTTTTAGATAAATCGTCAAGGAGGATGCCTTTGGATTCTGTGTCACCTTCAACAACTCTCGTAGACGAGGAACACCTCGAGTCACTGCCGACTTAGATGCTACACCTGCTTGATGAAACGTGTTAAGTGTATTATGTACCAATACGTTACAATCCACCATGAAACTGTCATTACCAGGAACGGTAAAGTCGTATACATATTCCTTCGGATCTTTATGATAGATCAGTTCTGTGATTTCATCCCACAATACATCGGCCACCAATGCAGATTGTAGAAGACTCATATTATTTTCTACCTTCATACGATCATACTTCTCCACATTCTCATCCAGTTCCTTCCATTTCGCCTCGAACTCCGCCACATACTTTGTCAACGTCTGACGGCCAATCGACTCCTTCTTTGCCCAACGACCATAGAGACGGCTCTGTCCTGGCATCTTCAACAGTTTTCCTGTCTCTGCGATCGTTGGTCCCAACTCAGGAATCTTATCAATCATCTCTTGTTCTGAATGAACATCCTGGCGCTCATTGTATTCAATAATCTTGTCGAGTGCATCTGCCTTCTCTTGCAACTGAAATCCGACTTGCTCCTTGTATGTTTTTGCGAATTTTCGAGGAATAACCAGTGTATGCTGAATCTTGTCCTTGATGCGCACACTGCTCTCTTGCGACATAACACCGAACATGCCCACATATCCCAGAAGTGCTGTCATTTGCTGGATGAGCATTTCGGAACGACTGCTCGCGCGAATCAGCTGACGCTCCACACTGACATTTCCATCTCCATCAAAGAATCCACCAATGACACCTGCGATAAACTCCTTGTTCGCATGGAAGACTGTTGCGCCAATCTTCTTCTCATAGGAACCAGTGTTGAAGGTTTCCATCAGGAAGTCTTTGAGATCTTTGGAATAGAGATTATTGTTTTTGGAAGGACCATATTCACATTGCCGATGTACGGTTTCAAATCGCATATCATATTGCTCTGCAAACACCCGAAGTTTCACCTCCACCATTGGATTGACTTTGCTGATGCCGATGATGTTTCCATTAAAGGATCCATCTGCCAGGTAGATTCCGCATATCCATCCAAACTCCTTATTCATCGTGAAGGTTGTATTCCCTTTTGTCATAGACATAATGGGCTGAGGCACTTCTGGAATGATCTTCGCAATAGGAATTCGCATTCCTACCTTCAGCTCCGAACCAAGCACTGGTACAATTCCAGTAGGAGAACGCTTCAAGAAGGAATGAGTCAATGTTGCTGTAGTCTTACGTCCTGTACGTGTCATGACCTCTACAAGACCACCATTCGCTGGATGACGACTAATTTCACTGATACGCTTCCATGATGTTTTCTCATCCTCACTCACGCCGACAATGTAGTAGTTCTCTTCCAGTGGGAGAATTACGCTATTTTCATCATGATGGATGAGTTTTTCTTTGTTTTCCTCCAAAATGGAATCACAGATTTCTCCAATTGTCCCGTAATATTTCAATCCGCTATCACTTTGTAATACAATTAACGAGTCTTTTACGCTCGACATTTGGGTAGCAGGTTCACCAATGGATTGCGCCGCTACAATACCTACTTGCTCACCAGGCTGAATCCACGCCTTCATATGGGTTGCCACAATCAGCTCCATTAGCATCTCAAAAGCGCTCTTTGTAAAGCGCTCTTTTACAATCAACTTGTGTGGCGCGAGATGAAAGCGGAGAAGAGCACACCAAATCTTATGATACGCATGTGTGCGACCAATGATTTTCTTAATACCCTCCAACACAATTCCAGGTGTCAGATCCGTCTTTTCCTTCGGGTTCAGTGCAAATCGTACTTTGGTATTAAGAATCCATCGCGCCAGATTAACAGGTGCAAAGACGCTGCCTGAATCCAATGACTTCTTCTGAAAGACACCCTCTACCATCATACGCTGGTCAAAGATAAGCTCCTGGACGTATTCTGTGATAAGCTCACTATCATTTCGTTCCACGCCATCTTTGAGAACAGTAGACCAATCCACAGTTGTCATGCCAAATTGGGTACGAATCTCCTCCTGTGATAGTTTGCCAATCGACAAGCTCTGTGTCTCAATCTTTGTTGGATTAATACCGTCCTCGCCATAATGGTACTGAATGATATTATTATTGCAATCACGAACTGTTCCATCATGCTGAACCGTCAAGTCCTCCATTGACTTAATAAGCTGACGCTGAATGTAACCAGTATCGGCTGTCTTGACTGCAGTATCAATTAGACCTTCACGGCCCGACATGGCATGAAAGAAGAACTGTTGTGGAGTGAGGCCGCGGATGAAAGATGATTCAATAAAGCCACGCGCTTCTGAGCTATCATCATATTTCTTGTAATGTGGCAAGGTGCGGTCCGTAAAGCCATAAGGAACACGCTTACCTTCAATCGCTGTTTGGCCGAGGCATGCCATCATCTGTGCAACGTTCAGTGGTTCACCCTTTGAGCCTGAACGAACCATGGATAGTAGACGATTCTCTGAAGAAAGGGACTGCTGACCTGTTGAACCCGCATCAGATGTTGCCTGATTCAGAATGCCAAAGATTTGGTCCTCAAACTCCTGTTGATTGGTTTTTCCTGTATTATTGTCAAACAAGTCCAGATGAACCTGAAGAATCACTTGTTCTACCTGTTTCTTCTTTTCCTGGATTTTAGCATCAATTGTCTTCTTTGTTTCTTCATCAGCAATCAAATCACTAATACCAACACTAAATCCATTCAGCACAAGGAAGTTCTCTACTGTATTCTGTAGCGCATCCAATAGACCTACTGTGTCCTTTGAACCACAATCATTATACGCAACATGAACAATTCCCTTTGATGGCTTCATATAGATATCACCATCCACCACACCCTGTAGAATATCACCATCCACAATCTTAACATAGTTATCAGAGGTTGAGTTATCTTTTTCGCTATCATATGACTTATTACCCATTTCAATATTAACAGGTGGCATGAGTGCACCGAGTACCTGCTGACCCGTCCAACGCTCCCTTTCATTTGCTGTTCCACGTGCAATTGGCATCGTTCCATCGAATCTCTTGTTCCACATCATCAAATTCATAAATTCTCGGCGAGTAAATTCAATGCCTGGCTGGGTCAAGCGAAACGAGCCCACCAATGTATCTTGATACACACCAATCATAGGCTTTGCATGACGTGGCGTAATAATATGGTGGGGAACTGCTGCAATTTCTTCCAGTTCTACCATTGCTTCGTAGGACTGTGCTACGTGAAAATTCATTTCGTCACCGTCAAAATCAGCGTTGTAAGGACGTGTTGTGAGAACATTCATACGAAACGTCTTGTAAGGCAGCACCTTCACACGATGTCCCATCATAGACATTTTATGAAGAGTCGGCTGACGATTAAAGAGACCAATATCATTATCCAGTAGATGACGATTTACCACGTCTCCTTCATATAGGACAATCTCTCTTGTTGGTACATGCTTTAGTGAAATCATGCGCCCATCCTTTCGTACAATGGTCTTTGCTCCAGGCCATTTGTCAGCACCATTCTGTACAAGCTTGTAGAGCTTATCCAGATTATAGGGTGTTACACGCTCAGGAATGGTCAGATTTGTAGCAATCTCCACTGGAACACCAATTTCGCCTACACTGAGATTGGGGTCAGGAGTAATAACAGAACGTGCAGAGAATTCTACACGTTTGCCCTGAATATTATAACGAATGCGACCCTCTTTGCCACCAAGACGTTGCTGAATAGATTTCAAAGGACGACCACTGCGCTGAGCAGATGGTGCTACACCAGGAATGTCATTATCCACCAATGTCGCCACATGATACTGGACGACATTTGTCATTTCATCAATCACGTTCTTGCTGGAATTTCCCTCAATCTTCTGCTGTAGAGTTCTGTCATTCTTAATGATATCAAAGAGCTTGTGTGTCAAGTCATCTTCTGAACGCTGATTGTTATCTTGAACGACAGAGGGACGAACCTGTGGCGGCGGAATGCGGAGCACCGTGCAAATCATCCAATCAGGACGGCACCAATAACGGCTTAGACCCATAAAGTCAACATCCTCATCTGAAATACGACGGAAAAGACGATGAACATATTCCACTTCCAAAGGCTGCTGCTGCTTCAACTCTTGATAATGGGCGACAATACGAGCAATCCCCTCACGGGTAAACTTGTCTGGTTGTGGGGCGCCGCAACCATCTTCACACTCCTGGCCACAACGCTTAACATTCGATGAGAGAGCGAGTACCTCCTTCCAACGGGCTTCTCCCTTACGAAGCAACAAATCCTTATGATGATCCTTATCAATACGGAGTTTGGAGCAACGGATACAGATACACTTGAGAACGTTCATGATCATCGTATGAAACTGAATATAATAGACTGGACGAGTCAAACGATAATGTCCAAAGTGGCCGGGGCAGCCGTGATTTGTCTGGCCGCATGTGCGGCACACTTTTCCATTATCAAGAACACCCATTCGAGGGTCAAATAGACCTCCAATTTTGGGCTCATTTCCTTCATAGGGCGTCTGAGAAACAATCTCTACGACTGAACTACGCTCAATTTCCTCAGGAGAGAGGATACTGAACTGGACGCCAACAATGGACTCAATATCAGAAGTAGCTTGATTGAAACCGGCTGGCATTCTGTCTTGGATATAGAAACTGTTGTCTAAGTTCCTTTCAAATTTTAGTATGATTTTTAATTGATATTTAAGTTCGTCAATTTTACTATTTATCGCATATTTCAATACGATATATACTAAAAATATTTTATATTCCTAATTTCAGTTATATTAAGGACTTAAATATAATTATATATCTATTATCTATAATATGAAAGTGGGGATTATCGGAAGTGGTTTTGTAGGAAAAGCTACACAGCAATTAAAACATTCCAATATCGACATGTATATTTATGACATCCGTCCAGAATTATGTATTCCAGCTGGATTGAAACTGTCTGATATGGATCAATGTGATATTATATTTGTATGTGTTCCCACTCCAATGGAGTCATCTGGTAAGTGTCATCTATCCATTGTTGAATCGGTAATGCAAGATCTATCTATCGTTATCGATCCATCTAAGAACTTTATTGTGTTACGCTCAACCGTCCCTCCTGGAACATGCGATCGTCTAGGATGTTATTTCATGCCTGAATTTTTAACTGAAAAAAATTATATACAAGATTTTATTGATTGTGAAAATTGGATCATAGGATTGCGCGATCAACCATTTGACAATCGGTTTCAAGATGTGTTCCGTTCACTCTTTCAATCTGCAAAAGCTGCTGGTCAGATTAAACACGATCGTGTACATTTCCTACAAAATAAAGAGGCAGAAATGGTGAAATACTTTCGAAATACATATCTTTCCATCAAGGTCTCATTTTGCAATGAAATGGAGGAATTTTGCCGTCATCAAGGAATTGATTATGAAGCAGTTCGTTTAGCTGCTACATTGGATTCTCGTATTGGTGCTTCACATAGTATCGTTCCAGGACATGATGGAAAACGAGGATTTGGTGGCACTTGTTTTCCTAAAGATACAAATGCGCTTCTCTATGAAATGAATAAGATTGGAATGAAATCATATGTGTTACATGGTGCGCTAGAAAGAAATCGTGAGGTAGATCGCAAAGAAGAAGATTGGAAGGATGATAAGGGGCGTGCAGTAGTGTAAACAAAAAAATAATAATATATTATATTTTATTATTTTTAATCCATACCCTTTATTACAGTTCCAACATTCAAATACATAATACTTATGATACCTGCTTATGTAATATTAATGATAGTACGTTCTTTCCAGTTTCTAGACTGCATGAGAAACGTACAGTGAATCTGAACCTCTCGATACAGTGCCACGTTTATTTCTGATTTTTCATCTCGTGAAAGAACAATGTTTTCTGATACTGTTTGATACGTGGTAGAAATCATTCGTTTCCATTGCGGAAGATAGATTCTTATTTTTGTGCGATCCTCCATTATAATTTTCTCCATAATCGTTCCTGTAAACGTGGTACATCCTGTTTTCAGTGCATCCAAGAAATCCATATCTCTCGCAAATCGTTTTATCGCTTTTTCTCTACGATTCATATCATACATGGTAAGTGGAACAATATAATAATCAGTCATTCCTTGTATGAGTCTTTTGATAATACGCTGATTAACAAGGTCAGCATACCGACGAATTGGACTTGTCGTATGTGCATAGGTATCCGATAGAAGTCCATAGTGAATGGTATCCTCTTCTTCTGCCAATACATATTCAGCAGCGGAGAAGGCCAAGAATCGTAGTTCTGGAAGATGCGTATCATATTTCTCCAGTTGTTCTCTATCAGGTGCAGAATGCCTTCGCAGAATTCCCATTCCTGCTGCTTTTAGTTTTTTTCCTGCTTCTGTGTTATAGAAAATCATCATTTGTTCAATCCATTCATGTGAATCATGAATAGGTTTCTTTGCCAAATAGGACGCAATGGCTGCCAATTGCTCACGATAAGGTGAAGAAGATTCTTGAAATTCTTCATAGGAATATGATGTATTTACGTGAAAGCTCGTTTCAAGCCATGTTATCTCTGATAACGCTGCACCGTCCCATATAAATTGTAGGGAAATTCCATATGATTTCTTTCCTGGAAGAAGAGAACATGCCATTTCTGAATAAGTAGAGGGAAGCATAGGACGAAGAACGACTCCATCTTTGTTATACAGTGTTTGACTGATAAGTGATGCCATAATATCTATCGCTCCACCATCTTCTACAAAAGCAGCTACATCACTAATGCTAATCGTCACTTTCCATACATCATTTATTTTTTCAAATGTAAGTACATCGTCTACATCTTTACATCCTTCAGGATCGATATGAAATGTGAATCCTGATAATTCAGTTCGTACATGATTATCATTCATAACAGGTACATATTCATAAGCAGGATATTTCCAAGGACATGCCTGACAGATAAGAGCATCTTTCTCTGCTTCTGCATCGCCTGATATTCCTAGTATTTTTTGAAGAGAACCGCGGGGAAATGTTGCAGTCCAATTTTCCAATTGAATCAAGCCAATCTTATTAAAACGTTTATCCTTCTCTGAACATCCTACAATAAAAGGAGGATAGGACTTATCATATGGAGTGAAAAGATACATTGGGATTCCTCGTTTTGTGAGACCATACGTTGATTTATTTGTCAATTCAATTGTTCCTACAAGCAACGGATGCTGGTCGCGCAATTCTAATTCGCATTCCTTTTTGTCGATGTTCCAACATATGTGATCACCTGGTAGACATTTATTTGCGTGTTTTGCACCCGTAAATGAATGAAGTTCCCTTCCTGTATCACTTAAAACAATAAAATCAATATAATTTTTGGTTTGGAGAATCCCACGAATTCCAGTTGGCTCTTTTTCATGAGGAGATACTCCGAATAATTTGGACAATTGCTCATTCATTTTATTCATTGTGGATATGTTGTGGATACGTTTCTTTATTATGTTTATCTCTATCAAATTTTAGGCTGGATACAGTATAGAATGAGTTGCGGTGGACATATGCTCTCTGGTTTTACATGTGGTGCTAAACGTTTTGATAAATATAAATTTACGGCGGAAAGACCATCTAATCCAATATTGCATACCGAAAATCAACATAAATTAAATGAATTGATACGATTGCGAGAAGAACAAGATAAGGGTATCTTTCAACCTATCTCTTTACCTACTGTTTCCCCCACTGTTTCTCCTATAACTGTTTCACCCGTTGTGCCGTTGTTTGATAATGTATCTCATAACTATTACCCTATATCAGATGTATCATACAAATGTAAAAAAGATTAATTCATATTTTGATAGCTTTTCCATTTATCAGTTGTGATATGTGATGAAATGTTATTAGGGATATACATGTTGTCGGTTCCTTCCGTTTTTACAAACAAAAAGACAGATTCACCCAGAAACGATTGAATAGGAACTTTATATGAGATAATTTCTTTATTAGCCAATATATTATCGGAAGTAATCATATCTCTCAATAATTCATAGGGCTGTTTTGATTGAGGTTGTATCATCCCTGCATAAATGACAATGGTTGTAATTGGTGTCACCCATTTATGAAGATTTTGAAATAAATGAGACCATGCATTCCTATTTGCCTCCTCAGGATCAAATAGATCAATGATAATAATATCATATGGTGCAGATGGCTCCTCAGAAATGATATCAAAAATATTATCAAAATGAAGTGTCAATCTCTTATCTTCCCATGCCCCTTTCGCCCACTGAGGATATTTATTTTGAAAAAGTTGAACAACTTCCTCGTCCCAGTCATACATATCTACTTGTTCTACTGGCCATTTTAACACTTCTCTTGCTGTCGCTCCCTCTCCTCCTCCAATAATAAGAACTCGATTTTTACGCACAGTATGGTTCATAATAGGATGAACCAATGATTCATGATAGGTTGCTTCATCCATTTCACAACTCTGAATGATTCCATCCATATAGCATGCTATTTTCCATGTAGGACATTGGATCATTTCTACATGTGTTCCGCGACGCGTTATTATAGAATCCAATACAATTCCATTCACTCTATCTTCTGTTGTGTCCAATTTATTAGCATATAATTCAGACATATTATAATATACTATATTACATCATAATATGTATGTTTAAGCTTTTCTCTTTTCTTAGAGACCAGTTGATCCAAATCCACCATCTCCTCGTTCTGTTCCAGGCAATGAATCTACCATACGTACATGACGAATCCATCCCATATCAGGGGCAACAATTTGAAACAATCGAGCACCATATGCAATATGCGAATCTCCTGTCATTGACCATACAGGTGCCTTGAGTTCACCACGATAGCTCTTATCAATGACTCCTGCCGAATTTGCCATAATAATTCCCGTCTTAAAAATGGAACTACGAGGCATCAACAAAAAATGACTATCAGTCTTTAGTACTTCATTGGATGAACCATTCGGCATAGGCTCTACTTTAAGAAGGCGACATATAATACCAAATGGAATAAGCTGTGGCACTTGCCCTACTACCATGTTTGATGCGGCATGAATATCAAATCCAGCATTTGCATCTGAACGATTCATCAACGCAATAGGATAAAATGTAATATCATTTGGATCCAGTGCCAAAATCTCTAGTTCATACCATACATTAGGCATTTCTATCATAAATATGCCACAATTCTTTAAACTATATTATAGTCGCAAATACAAACTATCAGAGATAACAATACCATGAACAATTCGACTACGAACTTCCGTTATTTTTTCTACTTGTTCTACATGGGCACAATATGTTGCCATAGAAAGCCATTCATCAAGCATATTTGCCATTTTCATAACAGACCGAATAAAGTTCCCTTCAAAGAGTCCATATTCCGCACAGATAACCGATGCATGCTCTCCCTCCATCCATTTATACATAGGTTCTACCATTAACGTATTTACTTTCCAATAGTCTGCATTTCCCAGTCCATATTTGTCTTCTTGTGCCTGGTAGTTCATGCTGATGGACGTAAGAGAGAGAAGTGCTTCTTTGACAACACCAGGAACATGTAATGCCTGAATGGTTTGACTCTCATCTATCTCTTTCTCCTCTTGAAAACTGGCCAATACTGCTACCAAATCATTACCTGATAGATGATGGAGTTTTTCTTGGACATACAATTCAGTCATAAGAAGAGGATGACCCTCATTTACTTCTGTCGCCAAAATCCCCTTTAAAGTAAGTGAATCATGAGCTAACTGTAGAGAATGAGGACATGATACATATCCCATCTCATAGAGAAAGTGTACATAGGGTTCAATATAATCCTGATGATTTGTTATCTCATACAATGTATCCTCTCTCTCTTTTTGCTGTATATGTAATTGCTTCACTGTATGATAATCGGTCCACGCTTTCGTCCATTTGGGCCCCATTTGTTTATTTTTAACAGAATCAAGTTCCTGTTGTACTTTCTTTCGTGCCGCATTTACCGTCATAGATATCATTTGTTCCAATTCAAATCGCTTGTCGCATCCACTCTTGAATGGTTCTACAAGCTGTATCGCCTGTATCATTTTATCACATGCATCCATTTTTGCTTGAAGTTTTTGTTGTTCATGTTGTTTCTGTCGAAACCAATAACTTTCCTCCATAATACGAAGCCATGTCAGTGGTTGCTCTTTTGTAGAAGCTTGAATCGTTTTCAGAATAAAATCGTAATGGAATGTCATTCGGCTATGGATGGGTGGTCTCGCTCCTTTCATCATCTGATACATTTCTTCCGCTTCCAAAGGCTCTCTATCAGGCAAATAAATCACAACTCCCTTGTCATCTTTCCCACGACGTCCAGCGCGACCCGCCATTTGAATATATT
>Ga0114979_10003547_pt1 | contig 10439 bp, 10 predicted proteins | sample S_140625_EF_Meta_FD_87315 | JGI IMG/M metagenome (GOLD analysis project Ga0114979, IMG submission 87315) | Freshwater microbial communities from Lake Simoncouche, Canada to study carbon cycling - S_140625_EF_MetaG | ecosystem: Environmental > Aquatic > Freshwater > Lake | place: Lake... | reverse complement strand
TTCCGCGCGCAAACCCGATCGCCCAGGCATTGCCCCAGGCACGGCCATCGTCGTCGTAGGCCAGAATCGGCGCAAAGCCCTCGCCTTCGAAGAGCATCGCGGCCACCGATTCGCGATGGCGGTCGATGAGCCGCAGCAGCGAGGCATCGTCGCCTTCGCCGCGCAGCGCACGCTCGGCGCGATCGGACTCGCCGAGCACCAGCGGCAGCCACTCCTCGCGTGCGATCGGTTCGGGCGAACATGCAAGCGCCGCGCAAAAGCCATCGAGCTCTTCGACGGCCATCGAATCATCGGGATCGATCGCAGACAGCCGCTCTTCGAGCGTCTCGATCTCTGCGTCGGTGAGGGCGTTGCTTTGGCTGGAAGGATTCATCCCGGTATCGTACAGGGCCTGACAAGACGGAGGTTGACATGGCAACGAATCCTGGTGATCGCGCGATCGGCGGCGACCCGGCGCGCGCCGGCAAGCGCCTGGCCGGAAAACAGGCAATCGTGACCGGTGCCGGCAGCGGCATCGGCCGGGCCTCGGCGCGACTCTTTGCCGCCGAAGGCGCAAGCGTGCTGGCGGTCGACAAGAACATCGAGTCGGTCAGCGAGACGGTGGCCATGATCGTCGCCGACGGCGGCAAGGCGATCTCGGCAGCCGCCGATGTCGGCAACGAAGCCGATGTGCAGTCGCTGGTGGCGCGTGCCGTTGCCGAACTCGGCGGCCTCGAGGTTTTTTACGCCAACGCCGGCATCAGCGGCGGCGACGTTCCGATGTCCGAGCAGACGGTTGCCCAGTGGCAGGAAGTCCTGCGGGTCAATCTGATCGGCCCTTTTCTTGCGCTCAAGCATGCCGGAGCGTACATGGCCGCGCAGGGGCGCGGCTCGATCATCTGCACCGCGTCGGTCGCCGGACTGCGCGCCAATGCCGGCGGCAATCCCTACAGCGCCAGCAAGGCCGGTGTGGTGAGCCTGGTGCAGACCGGCGCCAACACCTACTGGGGCACCGGCGTGCGGGTCAATGCGATCTGCCCCGGTCTGATTGAAACCGGCATGACACGACCGATCTTCGATCGGGCGCGCGCCGCCGGCAGCCAGGACAAGCTCGGCCAGATCAACCCTCTGCAACGCTTCGGCCTGCCGCAGGAGATCGCCGCAATGGCGCTGTTTCTGGCCAGCGACGATGCCTCCTATGTCAATGGCCAGGCGATCGCGGTCGACGGCGGCCTCACCAGCAGCCTGCCGTTCAAGCGCCGCGCCCGGTAATCACGGGATCGGCCCTGCCGGGCGCATACTCGCGCCCGACCACCACCACTTTGAGGAACACGCCATGAAGGCCGCCTGGTATGAGCGCAAGGGACCCGCACGCGAGGTACTGACCGTGGGCGAACGCCCGACACCCGAGCCGGCCGCAGGCGAAGTCCGAGTTCGGATCCACCGTTCTGCGGTCAATCCGTCGGACACCAAGCAGCGAGGCGGGCACCGCGGCAATGTCGTGATGCCGTTTCCGTTCGTGATCCCGCATCAGGATGGCGCCGGCATCATCGACGCAGTCGGCGCGGGCGTGCCGAGTGCGCGCATCGGCGAGCGGGTCTGGGTCTACGAGGCCACGCTCGGCCGCTTCTGGGGGACGGCTGCGCAATACTCGGTCGTGCCCGAGCACAAGGCGGTGCGGCTGCCCGAGAACACCGCCTTTGAGGCCGGTGCCTGCATGGGCATTCCGGCGATGACCGCGCACCGCTGCGTGATGGCCGATGGCCCGGTCGCCGGCAAGACGATCCTGGTCACCGGCGGCGCCGGATCGGTCGGCTGGTATGCAGTGCAGATCGCCCGCCTCGAAGGTGCCCGCGTGATTGCCACCGTCAGCCGCGACGAGCAGGCCGAGCGCGCCCGCGAAGCCGGTGCCCATGAGGTCATCAACTATCGCAACGAGCCGGTCGCGCAACGCCTTGCCGAAATCACCGGTGCGCAGGGCGGAGTCGACCGGGTGGTCGAGGTTGCCTTCGGCGCCAACCTGGCGACCAATGTGGCCGCACTGCGGACCGGTGGCGCGATTGCAAGCTATGCGTCTGATGCGGTACCGGAGCCTGCGATTCCGTTCTGGCCGATGCTCTCGAAAGACCTCACCGCACGCTTCGTGCTGGTCTATGCAATGTCACGCGCCGCCCATGACGAGGCCGCCACCTGGATCACCCGCGCACTCGAGGCCGGCAGCTTGCGCCACCAGTTCTACAAGACCTTCGCGCTTGACGACATTGCCAGCGCCCATGAGGCGACCGAGTCGATGCGCCATGTGGGAAAGGTCATCGTCGCAACCGACTGAACGGGCCGTTCGACCCGGCGCGAATCGCAGCGAATCAGCGCCGGACCGGCCCGATCAGCCCAGGCCAGCCCTGGCTCAGGCGCGCCGGCGGCGACCCACCAGGAAGGTATATCCCTGCGGGCCGTAATGCTCGGTGTGCACCACACCCGCCGCCACCTCGACGATATCGCCCGCCCGAAACGTCTGCGGCACCGGGCCGCAGGCGATCGTGGCCTCACCATCGAGTACCAGCGCCAGCACGTCAAAGTCGTGGCTATGCTCGCCGATCACTTTGCCGGCTTCGACGACCTTGACCTCCGACTCGAGGTAACCCTCACGAGCCAGTCTTGCCTCGAAGGCGGCGCGATCGATCGGAGGCTTTGCAGCAGAGGATGTCGACATCATGGTGAGCTCCCTGAAGTTGGTACTAAGTTTGGCACTTGATTTGGCAGTTTTCGTGGATCAGTAAGTGTAGACGCCGCGACCGGTCTTGCGACCCAGACGCCCGGCGGCGACCATTTCCTTGAGCAGCGGGCACGGCCGGTACTTCGAGTCGGCGAATTCGGTCACATAGACCTCCATCACTGCCAGCACCACATCGAGGCCGATCAGGTCGGCCAGTGCCAGCGGCCCGATCGGCTGATTGCAGCCGAGCCTCATGCCGGCATCGATGTCTTCGGCGCTGGCCATGCCTTCGGCGAGCACGAAAAACGCTTCGTTGATCATCGGCACCAGGATGCGGTTGACCACGAAGCCCGGCGAATTGCGCACAGTGATCGGTGTCTTGCCGAGCCGCGACACCAGCGACTGCATTGCCGCCAGCGTCTCGTCGCTGGTCTGCAGACCCCGAATCAGTTCGACCAGCGCCATCATCGCCACCGGATTGAAAAAATGCAGACCGATGAAGCGGTCGGCGCGCTGGGTCGAGGCCGCCAGCCGGGTGATCGAGATTGATGAGGTATTGGTGGCGATGATCGCATCGGCCGAGAGCAGACCATCGAGTTGCTTCAGAATCTTGACCTTGATCGGCTCGTTCTCGGTGGCCGCTTCAATCACCAGCGGCAGGCCCCTGAGATCGTCGTAGCTGACCGATCCGCGTATGCGTGCCAGCGCCGCATTGCGATCGGAGTCGGTCATTTTTTCCTTCTTGACCAGCCGCTCGAGGCTGGCGGCCACGGTCGCGAGACCCTTGTCGACCGCCGCTTGTGCGATATCGACCATTACCACCTCGATGCCGCTGACCGCGCACGCCTGAGCGATGCCGTTGCCCATGGTGCCGGCGCCGATGACGCCGAGTCTGTTGATGCTCATGGCTGATACTCCCTGCGAGGTTCTGGATCAAAGTCCGAAGTGTAGCCAGCCCGGGCGATGAACGCCCGGCGCGGGGTGCTGCGCCTGAACGAGACGACGCGATCGACTCGAATTGCCGCCTCAGCGCAGCGTCGCGACCGCCTCGGTACGTTGCATCAGCTCGGCGAGCGGCATCTCGGGCGCATCGACGCATTTGGCGAGATCGTCGATGCGCCGCAGCCTCACGGCATCTGCCGCCCACGGCAGGGCGATGAAAGCCTGCGATTGCGCAGCAGTCATTGGCCCGCCCTGCATCGCCAGCGAATGACGCGAGCCGGCCGACAGACCTTCCAAGTAGTCCGGCTCGGCCGCACACAGCCAGCGTTTTGCCGCCACATGCAGGCGCACCGGTCCGACCACCGACGGCGGCAGCAGCGACGCCAGCAGATCGGCACCGAGATCCTCATGCAGATCGTTGCGCTCGAGCACCGCGCCCTGATGGCAGACCAGCCAGGCATGACCGATGTCGTGCAGGCCACAGGCCACGATCAGCGGGTCGGGCAAGCCGGCGTCCACCGCGCGCTGTGCCGACTGCAGCAGATGCGACAGCAGCGTGGCCGGCTCGTCACCATAGCGCTCGGCGCCGCCCTGCTTCAGCCATTGGGCGAGGGTGTTGAGGTGAAGGCTCACAGGTCGGCTCCAATGAAATTGCGCCCGCGCGGCGAATCGAGGACGGCGCGGATCGCCGCATCGGGATCGTCCAGGCCGTAGTCGGCAAAGCGGGTCGAGACGCCCAGCGCCGCAAGCCAGCCCTCAAGCCACTGCGGCGCATCGACCGGGTCGGTATGCAGATCAGGCTGAACAATACCGGACGGCACCTGCGCAAGCACCGCATCGCGCTCGGGGTTTCGACCCTGCGCGCGACGCCAGACCTCGGGCAGCGAGAACGAACAGGCCAGACCATGGGGCGTGCCGCGAAGCAGGGTCACGTCGTACGACAGGGCATGGGCCAGTGCGGTGCGGGTCTGCGCAAAGGCCAGCCCGGCCAGCAGCGCAGCCTGCGACATCGCCTCGCGCAGCGGCAGCGAATGCGGCGCAGCGAGGAGCGCCGGCAGCGTCGTCAGGACACCGCGCGCCGCCTGCACCGCAAGCGCGTCCGAATAAGGATTGGCACCGCGGTTCCAGATCGCCTCAAGCGCGTGCGACAGGGCATCCAGACCGCTGGCCAGGGTGAGCGCGTGCGGACACGAGAGGGTCAGCGCCGGGTCGATCAGCGCGGCCTCGGGCCAGGTGTCGGCGCGATGCAGCGAGCGCTTGACGCCTTTGGCGGACGAACGATCCCACAGCGTCGCCCAGGGCGTGACCTCGCTGCCGGTGCCGGCGGTGGTTGGCACAGCGATCAGGGCAAGGCGCGCAGAGGGCTCGAATGCCCTGCCCTCGCGCAGATGCGCACGCAAGGCCGAAAACCCGCCGGCTGGCGTGCCAGGTGTCCCGAGTGCGAGCCCCTTGGCGGTATCGATGGTCGAGCCACCACCGACTGCCACCAGGCAGCTCGCACCATGATCAGACGACCACAGTGCGATGTGCAGCGATTCGAGCGACTCGAGATCCGGATTGGCCGCCGGCGCCGCCATGACACCGGCCAATCGATCGCCGAGCAGCGTCGTCAGGCGCTCCTGCAAGGGCCCGCCGATCGCCTCGGGATAGAGCAGCAGCAGTGCCCGGCGATCGCCCACCAGTTCGGAGAGCCGCGCATCGAGCGTGCCGCAGCCAAAGTGCACCGCGACCGGGTTATGAACAGACCACAGCATTGCACCTGGCACTGCACCTGGGACAGCCTGCGAAACCGCCCTCGAAGGGCTGCCCGCTGTGTCTCGATCGCCGCTCATGTCACCTTCGAGCGCAGCCAGGACGAGATCAGGTCGATGACCGAGACCACCGAGACCACGATGATCAGCAGCGCGCAGGTCTGCGCATACTGAAAACCGCGAATCGCCTCGAAGAACACCACGCCGATGCCGCCCGCGCCCACCATGCCGACCACCGAGGCCGAGCGCACATTCGATTCGAAGCGATAGAGCGCATACGAGATCCACAGCGGCAGCACCTGCGGAATCACGCCGTAGACCACTTCCTGCAGCGCCGAGGCACCGGTGCCGCGCACGCCCTCGACCGGCCGCGGGTCGATCGCCTCGACCGCCTCCGAAAAAAGTTTGGACAGCGATCCGGTGGTGTGCACGAAGAGCGCGAGCACCCCGGCAAACGGCCCGAGGCCGACGGCGACGATGAACAGCATCGCAAAGACCATCTCGTTGATCGCACGACAGGCATCCATCAGCCGGCGCATCGGCTGATAGACCCAGGGCGGCACGAGATTGCTCGAACTCGCCAGCCCGCAGGGCACCGCAACGATGATCGCCAGCAGCGTGCCCCAGATCGCGATCTGCACGGTCACGATCATCTCGCGGGCATAGATTCGCCACTCGCGAAAATCAGGCGGAAAAAAGTCTTTCGCGTAGGTCGCCATATTGCGCGAGTCGCGAATCAGGTCACCCGGTCGGATCTCGGCACCGCGCCAGGCCCAGGCCAATATGCCGAGCGCCACCGCCCAGCCCGCATACCACGCCCAGCCACGACGCATGTCGGCGTTGTGGCGGGCGAGCAGCTGCTCGGCGGTGGGGGTCAGCAAGCTCGCATGACCTGTGCGGACTGAGGTTTCAACGCTTTGGCTTACTTCGTCGCCTGAGCAAGCTGGGCATTGAGCTCGGCCAGCCTCTTGTCGATTTCGGCCAGCTTGGCCTTCTTTTCGGCTTCGTTCATGGCCGCATCATTCTCGAACTTGCTGCGGTCTTTATAGAGCTCGAGCTGACGGATCGGCAGCAGTTGGGTATTCGACGAATCACGGAAGCTGCCGTAGTTGTAAATGTTCTTCAGGATCGCCTTTTCTTCCGGGTCCTTCTGGGCATAGGCCAGCACGAAGTCCTTGAGCTTCTTTTTCACGGCCGGATCGAGGTCCTTGCGCCACACAAACGGGTCGCTCGGAATCAGCGGGCTGCGCCACAGGATGCGCAGCTGCTCGTAGAGCTCGGGCTTGGCAGCCTTGAGCTTGTCGATCTCCTCGGTGTTGTTGGCGGCCACATCGAGCTGCTTGTTGAGCACCGCCTGCACGTTGGCGCCGTGGCTGGCATTGCGAACCGTCTTGAAGGTGGCGCGCGGGTCGATCTTGTTGAGCGCGAAGAGGTAATAGCTCGGCACCAGGAAGCCCGAGGTCGAGTTCGGGTCACCCATGCCGAAGTTGATCGACTGCCCGTTCTTGAAGACTTCCTCGACGGTCTTGTAGGGGCTGTCCTTGTGCGTGATCAGCAGCGAGTAATAGCCGAGCGTCCCGTCGGCATAGACCACCTGCGCAAACACATCGGCGTTGGCGCGATCAACCGCTTCCATCGCGGCCTTGTTGCCCATCCAGGCGACCTGAACCTTGTCGAAGCGCATCGCTTCGATCACACCGGCGTAATCGGGCGCATAGAAGGAGTTCACCTTCAGTCCGGTCTTCTTTTCCATGTCGCGAAAGAAAGGCTCCCAGCGTTCGCGCTGCACGCTCGCCGAGTCGGTGGCAATAATGCCGAAGTTGATCTGCTGCTGCGCCTGGGCGGCAGTCAGGGACAGGCCGAGCAACGCGCCGGCAACAAGGGTTCTGAACATGGAAGGCTCCTGTGGATGATTGCGAAGAGGGCGCTTGCAAAAGTGACGCCGGAATGCGCGCCAGGGTGAACGCTGAATTGATGCCGGATGCGAGGCCGGACGGGACGCCCCATGGGGCACCAATTGGGCCACTGATCTGGCAGCGGCGATGCTGCCGGGCCAAGACTTCAGGGCGGTGACCATCAGGCGGCCGACGCAACACCGGGCGAAAAATCGGTCGCGCGAGGCGTGCTGCCCGAGTCGACCGGCGCCGGCGCAAAGAGTTCGTCGGCCTCCGATCCGTAAAGCTCGCGCAGCTGGGCGACGCTCAGCTCGGCGGACGGCCCGTCATGAACGATGCGCCCGCCGCGCAGCGCCACCGTGCGCGGGCAATAGCGCATCGCCAGTTCGACCTGATGCAAGGAGACCAGCACGGTCATGCCGCGCTCGCGGTTCAGACCTGCGAGCAGCTCCATCACACGGCGCGACGACTCCGGATCGAGCGAGGCCACCGGCTCATCGGCCAGAAGAATCTCTGCACCCTGGACCAGCGCACGCGCCAGCGCGGCCCGCTGCTGCTGCCCGCCCGACAGGGTCGATGCGCGCTGCAGGGCGCGATCGACGATGCCGACCGAATCGAGCGCCTCGAGTGCGGCACGCCGCTGGTCGTCGGTGAAGCGCCCGGTCAGGGCGCGCCAGGCAGGCATCGCCGGCAATTGTCCGGTGAGCACGTTGGTGAGCACCGACAGGCGGCTCACCAGGTTGAACTGCTGAAAGACGAAACCGATGCGCCGGCGCTGCGCTCGCACGTCCGGTGCGAGCCGGCCGTTTTCCTGGATGCTGCGCCCGAGCACCGTCAGTGCGCCACTGCCCGGATCGGCAGCGACGAAGCCGGCGACATGCCGCAGCAGGGTTGATTTGCCCGAACCGGAAGCGCCGATGAGGGCCACCATCTCGCCGGGCGCAACACTGAGATCGACACGATCAAGTGCAAGGTGGTCGCCGAAGCGTTTACTCAGCGACCGGATCTGGATGGCGGGGGCGGTTTGCACTGTCGGAGTCTGGCGAGCCGAGATGGCAAAAGCATTGCAATGAAATGTCAGAACAGTGACGTAACAAAGTCAATCGATGGCAGCGCGGGAAAGGCCCCGGCAGCCGGCTGGCCCTCAAACCGGCGATAATCCTGCTTGCAGACGATCGCATCCAACGATCCGCCATCCCTCCGGAGACTCCTTCCATGCCCGCCCCGACCTTCGAAACCCTTCTCTACGACGTGACCGACGGTATCGCCACGATCACCCTCAATCGTCCCGAGAAGATGAATGCCTTCACCACGCAGATGCGTGACGACATGATCGCGGCCTTCGATGCCACCGACGCCGACGACGCGGTGCGGGTGGTGATCGTGACCGGCGCAGGGCGCGCCTTCTGTGCCGGTGCCGACCTGTCGGCCGGCGGCAAGACCTTCGACTACGCCAATCGGGCCGAAGCGTCGCGCGAGGAGACCCGCGTTGGCGACGTCTATCGCGACGGCGGCGGTCTGGTCACCCTGCGCATCTTTCGCAGCCTCAAGCCGGTGATCGGCGCCATCAATGGTGCCGCGGTCGGTGTCGGCATGACCATGCAGCTGCCGATGGACATCCGCATGGCCTCGACCGGGGCGCGCTTCGGCTTCGTGTTTGCGCGCCGCGGCATCACCCCCGAGGCGGCCTCGACCTGGTTCCTCACCAAGCTGGTCGGCATGCAGGCGGCGCTCGAGTGGTGCTTCACCGGTCGGGTCTTCGATGCGGCCGAAGCCCATCGCGAGCGGCTGGTCCGGTCGCTGCACGCCCCGGAAGACCTGCTGCCGGCGGCCCGTGCGCTCGCCCGCGAGATCGCCGACAACACCGCACCGGTCTCGGTCGCCATGACCCGCCAGATGCTCTGGCGCATGGCCAGCGCCGCCGACCCGATGATGGCGCACCGCATCGACAGCCGGGCGATCCAGTCGCGCGGCCAGTCGGCCGATGTGCGCGAGGGCGTTGCCGCCTTCCTGGACAAGCGGGCCCCGGTGTTCCCGAACAAGGTCTCGACCGACATGCCGAGCTTTTATCCCTGGTGGGATGAGCTGCCCTTCGAATGACCAGACCCCACGCCAGCCCGACACCGGAAACCGTAAACCGACAGGAGAGATTCGTGATTGAGAAGCGCCCAGGAATGCGCCGCACCGTGGTCCGATCGCTGAGCGCCGTCGCGCTTGGCACCCTCGGCGCGGGCCTGCTGCCGCAGTCGGCCCATGCCCAAACCGCCGCCACCTTCCCCAACAAGCCGATACGCTGGATCGTGCCCTTCCCTCCCGGCGGCCCGACCGACTCGTTTTCCCGGCCGGTTGCGCAAAAGCTCTCCGAGATCCTGGGTCAGCCGGTGGTCGTCGAGAACATCCCGGGTGCCGGCGCCTCGATCGGCATGGACCGCATCGCCAAATCGGCGCCCGACGGCTACACCATCGGCCTGGCGACGACCGGCACGCACTCCATCAATCCGCATCTCTACGGCGCGCGCCTGCCGCACGACACCACCCGCGATTTCACCCCGCTCACGCTGGCGGTGCGCTATGTGAACGTGCTGGTGGTCAATCCGAAAATTCCGGCCACCACCGTCGCCGAACTGGTGGCCTATGCCAAGGCCAATCCCGGCAAGGTCACCTTCGGGTCGGCCGGCAACGGCTCGTCCAATCACCTTTCGGGCGAAGCGCTGAAGGTGGTCACCGGTGCGCCGATGCAGCACATCCCCTATCGGGGCAGCGCGCCGGCACTGGCCGACGTGATCGCCGGCAACATCACCTTCATGTTCGACATCCCGATCACCGCGATGCCCTCGGTCAACGCCGGTCGGGTGCGCGTGCTCGCGGTCAGCAGCGACAAGCGGTCACCCTATTACCCGCAGGTCCCGACCATGGCCGAGTCAGGCGTCAAGGGCTTTTCCGATGTCGGCAGCGACCTGTGGTTCGGCATCGTCGGGCCGGCCGGCATCCCCAGGCCGATCGCCCAGAAACTCAATGAGGCGCTGATCCAGGCGATCCGCTCGCCCGAGATTCGCGAGCGCATGTCGGCCGCCGGCTTCGAGCAATGGACCAGCACCCCCGAAGAATTCGCCAAGGTCATCAAGACCGACCGTGACCGCTGGGGCCCGATCGTCAAGG
>Ga0114979_10003546_pt1 | contig 10439 bp, 2 predicted proteins | sample S_140625_EF_Meta_FD_87315 | JGI IMG/M metagenome (GOLD analysis project Ga0114979, IMG submission 87315) | Freshwater microbial communities from Lake Simoncouche, Canada to study carbon cycling - S_140625_EF_MetaG | ecosystem: Environmental > Aquatic > Freshwater > Lake | place: Lake... | reverse complement strand
CCACTTCTTCTTAGTTCTACATTAGTAGGTTTACCCATTAACTCCGGGTCATACTGTATAGCAGCCATGTTTTTATTAGCACCTACTGGTTTGTAATAAGAGTAATTATAGTTGAATATCTTACCAAAAGGGTTTAGGTATCTATTACCTTGAGCTCTGATAGGATCTATAAAAGATAATGGGTGTCTACCATTAGAAGGATCTGATTGAGTTTTAGATTTATCTTTTGACTCATCTTTCTTTACAGTTTGATTTAGATAGTTAAGCTCTAAGTAATCAGGGATGCCATTCTTATTATCATCTACTTCATTCCAATTTTGTGGACCTGCCACTTTATTAGATTTACCATCTTGTGCTTTAGGTAAACCTCCATATTTAAAATAAGGATCCGTAACATTTTTAGAATCTGCAAAGTTAGGATCTAGATCTTCACCACCTCCTTGGAACATAGTTCTTCCGGATGCTTGATCTGCAAACCCACCCATCTGCATCATATCACCATACATCTTTTCTGCAGCTTGTTTCATAACAGCATTGTTTGCTGTATTCTTTACTGCTCCAATAAAGCTTTGTAGTTTCTCTGATCTTCCTCCTACTGGTATATCTGTATTATCTGCAGGTCCTCCGGCTTGTTTTTTAGCTAAAGACATTACACTTTTTACAAATTTACTTTTAGACACTGGTCCACCATGTTTAGAGTAGAATGTATCTGCAAATGGATTTTCATAATCCGGTGCCTCAAACTCTCCTACTAATGGCTGATAGTTAGGCAGATATTCTTCTATACCTGGAAAGTCTACTAAAGATTGATTTAATGATTCTGTAGTATCTTCTTCAGGCATTCCAAAACTATTATACTGTCCTATGATTGGATTACCAACTTCTTGACCTTCTTGTGCCATAGGATACATCTCATCCTCTTCTGCAGCTTGATCAACATAAGCTTGTTCTTGTTCTGCCATTTGATCATACTCATCCTCTTCTGGCATTGTTTCTTGTGCAACAGGTTCTTGAGTTTGTTCTTCTTGTTCACCTTGCATAGATTCTGCAACAGTGTTTATAAGTGCTACAGCAGTATTTTTATCAATACCAGTCTTAATCAACTGAGTATAAATTTCTTCTGGTGTCATTCCTTGCATTAAAGCTTTAGCCACAGAATCCATTATAGTTTTCTGTGTAACTTCTGCTCCTTCTTGTGCTTTATATATTCTAACACGTCTTTTCATAATACAGTATTATAATTAAATATACTAAATTTTAGTTTACTCAATAAACTTAAAAAGTTTAATCTAAGTACTCTATGGTGTAACCTTGGTCTTGGTAAGCTTTGATTTCATCTGGTGAGAGTTCAAGATCAATGGATCCTCCTTCGTCATATGCTTTTTTACCAAAGTCAAAGTTTCCTGTGTTTAATCTTTGTAACTCATTGTACTGTCTTTGAGTTACAACACCTTCCTGTTTTTTTATAGTTTCAATAAGATCTTTGTAAAACTTTTTATTTGATGGAGAAAGTTGGTTACTTGTATATGTATCTAAGAGTTGTGTATAGTAATCAGGATTTTTTATTGTATGCTGTGACATATCCATTGATCCAACTCCAGCTCTTACAAAATTATCTAGTGATTGTTGTCCAGGAATAGCTTTTAATTTTTTTGTTGCAGATAAAGCAAGTTTGTCTGCTCCTTTTCCTATTTTTTTTACCAAACCTACACCTGGTACAAATGTTAATGCATCTAGTCCAGCACTAAGGTAATCTCCTTCATTAAAAGATCTTGTCATATTATCTGCAACAGATGCAGGATTATAAAAATCATTTAAAATATTACCTACAAGATTGTTAGGATCTACTTCTACACCAGCTCTACGCATTTCATTTATATTGTGTGGCATGTTTGACATGTCTCCTGTAGTAATAGAATACTTAAGTGCTGTAAGTGGATTAGTAACATATTCCCAAGCTCTACTTTTTTTACTTTGAGGAGCTACTTGTTTTATCTCATTGTCATTTTCCTGATATACTCTATAAATATTCTCATCAATCTTTTTAGGATCAGATAGTATTTTAACTTTATCTTTCTCAGAAAGTAAAGGGTCAACTGATACTAGATATGCTGCTACTTCTCTTTCATCCTTTTTTTCTTTAACAGCATCTTTGATGTTAATGTTAGGATTAAAAGTTTGTGTAGGTTTTGTAGACTCAGATACTGCTACCTTAGAATCTAGTAAAGGATCATATTTAGGTTTGTATGTCACCGGAGCTTTTTTACTTTTAGGTGTTACTTGCATTGGATGTTGTACTCCGGCCGGCATATGATATGGATTTTTAATCAACCCTATCTGAGCTTTAGTAAGCTGAGGTACAGATATATCTTCTACTATATATCCACCATCTCTATACTGTTGTATTTCTTCTGGAGACAATTTAGTTTCTATATACCCACCTTCAGCAAGTTTAAGTTTGTCTATCTCATAACCATAAGTCCATTCTTTCTTTGGTTTAGATGAACCTCCTGTAGCTGGATTGTATACAGTACTATCTCCTTTAAGATCTAGTACTTCATCTTGGTACCAAGTACCAGTCACCGGATTCTGTTTCCATACAGCTTTATATGCTGCAGGTTTTATTCTAGACTGATCTACTTTTTCAGCAGGTTTATTAGGTAAAGTTTTCTTTACTTCTTTTTTAATTGTAGTAGGCGTAACAGATGTTTTAGCATCTAAGGGTTTAACTTTATCTTCTGCTACTTTAGCTGGAAGTTTAGTTGTCTTAGGTATAACATTTGTTTTCTTTTTTACTACAGGTTTAGCCTGAGTTGTACTTGATAAGTTTAACTTTTGAAGCCTAGACTGTGGTATACCTGATGGTCCATACTTGCTTACTCTTTTTTTAAGTTCTTCATCAGTAAGTAGTGATGCTGGTTTAACCGCTATTGGATCATAATATGGTAATGTAGTAATATAACCTGGTAACTTTTTAGTTACTTCCTGGTCAAGTCTTGCAGCATAAAATGCTTTATCAATATCTTTTTTACTAAAACCTGCTGCAGTAGCTCTTTTAGTTATTTTATCTTTAAGTTCTTTAATATCTTTTAAATAAGATACATCACCTCTATGTTTTACTAAATAGAATCCAAGCATATTTGTAGGGTCTATATTAAAAACAATATTAGATAATTTTTTTGGTAAGTTTGTAAAAGCTTGTTTTGGTTCATACTCTATTTTACCTTGTGGTTTAATGTTTGCATTATACTCAAGCATTGGAGCATTAAGATCTAAAGCTCCTGTAATCATATCTAAAAGGTATGCCTTATTTGGATCTTTATTTGATTTAATTTTAGATTTAACTTTGTCAAGTAAATTTGATTCACCTAAAGCTTCAGCTAAATTATTATAAGTTAAATGTTCTTTTTCTAGTCTTTTTATATCTGAAAATGTTTCATAAAAATAAGGGTCTACTTTTATAGATTTATAATAAGGTCTCAGCTTATTATAATATGCTTTTTGTTGTAATGCATTATTATATAAAGATAGACTATCTGCATAGGTAGCTTTTCCGGTTTGTGCTTTAGGTAACTCTTCTACTATATACCCACCTTGTCTGTATTGTTCTATTTCTTCTGGTGTTAATTTAGCTTCAATAAATCCCGGAGATACATCTTTATAGTTTCTAGCAAAATATTGAGCATCTGCTTCATTATCAAATCTTATAGCTTCATTAGAATCTGGATCATAATTACCATATACTAATTCATTATTTTCTTCTTGTATTTGAGGCACAGCATAATTATCCATGCTAGTCATAAAATGTGTTCCTGTATTACCATCTTCAAATTGATATGGATTATCAGGTATATTCACCATTCTTTTAGCAGCAGGATTACCAAATTCATTTGCATATGCTAATCTTGATTTCATTACAGCATTAGTATAATCTTGCAAATGTTCAGGAACTGGTATATCATATTCACCTTCTTGATTATGAGAATCTATAACTGCTTGACCTTCAGGAGTATTCTCTCTCCATGATCTGTATTGATCAAGTGTATTTTGTAATGAGTTATAATCATCAAGACTCCAACCAGATGGATCTCCTATTTGACCTTCTACATTTCTAATTTGTTTTTCCCATTCTTCAGGAGTTAGTTGTGTATTATAAGGTCCACCTTCTTGTCTGTTTACAATAAAGTCATTGTTAGTATAACCCCATGCGTGATACGCTCTTCTTCCAGCATTTAATGGTAGCTCAGGAATACCTCCTACTTTCATAATAGGATATTCATTTACATAGTCTGCTCCGGGAAATGTATACTGTTGCCAAGGCATCATCATCTGTTGTTGACCCGTACTAGCAATTCCCATTACTGGAACATTTACATTATCCATAGTAATTTCCATATCCTCTGAACCATAGTTAGGAACTTTTACGGGTCCATCAAATTTCCACAAACCTGCAGGGTCTGTATTCATATCTTTCTTATAAGGATTAGGTTTATAGTATTTACCTAAGTCTACTCTGAGGGCTTTTTTATTGTAACTCATTATCTCATAGAAATTTGATTCTTAGTACTTGCAAGTTTAACTACCATATTTATTGCACCTGACACATCTTTTCTTAAGTAAAGATAGTTAAGATAATCTCTAAACTTCTTTCTCTGTGTAAAGTCTTTAGTATAATCTAAGTTAGCTTGATTAAGAGTTTTAATGTATCCGTTGGATTGTGTTATCCATAGATTCTCTTGAGTATGTGCTCCGGCTAGAATAGTAGTACCTGGTACCAATGCTCCTGTAGGAGGATAGTTAGACCCAATAGGAAACTCCCCTCTGTCTTTTGTAATATCCCAGAACTGATTAAATCTATACTTGTTCTCTTCTTTAGAGAATAAGATATCAAATGCAGGGTATACTAGTCCGGGTTCTATAAGTGTCCCGTTGTTTAACTTAGGATACTGTAGACTTAAAGTCACATTATTCTTAGGGAACAGATTTAGATTAAGATACCCAGATACCTGCTCTGCATTATAGATAACTGCTTTATCAAAGTTATAGTCTAATACTTGGAACTGGTCAAAGCAATTATCCGCTCTTCTTACAGCTTCCATTATATACTCTACTGATCTTAATGTAGTAACTGTCTGTCCTGTAGAAATAGGTACTTCTATTTCAAATGGATAATCTACTCCATAAAAATTACAGTATGAGTTACATATATTATTGTGGAAGTATAACTTAGAAAACTTAGTAGTTATAAATGTATTCTTAGATGGCAGTACTAAATCCGGGTGCCAGTCATGGAATGAAATCCAGAACTTAGTCTTAGGATCATAGCTTACTGTCCAAGATGCATCCTCAAACAACATACTACCTAAATCATATTTAACAGTACCATCAAGTATAAATGCATTTTTGTTTTCATTAAACTCAACTCTACCTTTATATTTTTCTTTAAGCTTGTAATCTTTCTTACAGAAATAAAGTATGCTGTTTTGGTTATCATAAATAGATTGACATCCAATACCTCCAACAGGATTATCTACATGTGGGTAGTTAGGGAAATCTTTAGTAAGCTGATATGGCATAAATACATTAAACCACCATTTAAGTCCATTAGATGATATTTCATTTAAACCCTGTGAGTAACTAAATATTTTACCTTGATTTTGTGACATGTAAAACATACCAGCTGGTGTAGATATCACAGACCTTCTATTTTGAGAAGAGCCATACTCATATGCATCATCAGCAATTACTACACTCTGAGGAGTTTGATTAAATAATCCTCCATCACCAATAGTAATTTTAACACCTGCTTCTGTTTGTAATTGGTCAACACCTTGGAACACTAAAGGGCTAGAGTTTTTGAAAGTAATAAAGATACCTGTCTTAGCAAAGTTCTTTACTCCGGACAATTGTGTTTTAAATTCTTTGTAGTTGTTGGCTAAGTATATATACCAATTATCTTTAAATGACTCTTGTGTTTGAGGTAAAGAGTAAATAATTCTATCTGGATAATATGTATAGCATAACTTAGCTACAGTAGGATCATAGTATCTAGACTGTAATGAACCTTGTGAAAAGTATTGTGTAAATATCTTAGTAAGACTTAATGAGTAGTCATATGCATAATAGTTATCCTTTGTAATATTCTCCGGATTAATATTAAACATAGCTTGATAGTCTGTGTAGTTGTACGGGTTATATACCTTTTCCCATTGATAGTCTCCGGCTTCTCTAAAGTCAACTATTACTTCACTTTCTACAAAGAAATCACGGATACTAGAATTAGCCAAGTAGAAATAAGATTCTTTTACCCCAAAGAAGCCTGGATAATCTCCTGGTTTATTAGTAACATAATCATAATTTAGTTGATCTAAAGTATAGTAACTAGTAGGAAATGGTCCTGTACCATCTTCAGTATCATTTTTAATATCATTAGCAAGATTCCAGATATCACCTAAATTAGTTATTAACTCTCCTAAACTATTAAGGTCATACTTTTGACTATTTAACCAAAACCGTGGTTGTGGTATCATTTGTCTTAGTATGTAGTTATACTCAAACCCATCAGGTTGACCATATAACCAGTCATAGAAAAAGAACATGTTATTCTTTTCTGTGTATCTATTTATATAAGTATCCCCTCCAAAAAATATTGGTGTGGAAGTTATTACTTTTTTAAACACTTGAAATGTCCCATTAGTATCATCTAATAGTGGACATAATATAGATGTGGCACCTTCTTCTACATTTGACTCTGATAACTTTTGCTCACATGGTGTAATTGTTATCTGCTTAATAGAATTTAACTGACCATACTGATTATCTATTCTGTATTTAATTCCTGCATAATGACTTTTAATACCTGCTGTAAAAGGGTTAGATCTGTTATCTGCCCAATCTAAATTTGCACCATTTGTAATAGCATTACCTAATGTCATTAAAGAATTATCACCAGTTAATAATGCTGGACCTACATCTTGATCTTGATTATTAGTTGTTCTTAAAACAACTGAGCTACATCTTTTAAGATTGTTGATTCTATATCTTTTGTTGTTAAACTCAGGTACTTCTTGTATTGCATCTTTAATATAAAATCCATCATTTACATTAAATCTATTTGTATCAGTTTGAATAGGTCTATTAAAAGTACTGTAAAAACCATGAGCAATAGATTGTAATGCATAATCTCTATAAGGAAGTGCAGCATATACTACTCTTAATGCCAACTCAGCTCCTTCAGTAAAGTAATATGTAAACTGACTTAAAGCACTTATTACTCTAGTTACAGGATCTACATAATTTAGCTTAGGAAGTTCTTGTGTATATAAATCTGCATTAGGTGCAATACCTCCGCCTACTACTGCTATTTGCATATTTGTTGCCATTACAGCATCAATTCCAGCTTTTATAGGTGTAACTCCTGTAAATGCTCCTGTTATTGCATCTGCAACTAAACCACCTTGTTTAAAGTATAATTTCATTGCATTATTATAACCTACTACTGGTAAGTTTAAATAAGTTTGTAATGCAGTAGCAGTTCCTAATTGAGTTGGTACACTGTTACCTGCAAGTAATAAATCATAACCAGGACCAATAAGAGGTGCTTTATTTACTGTATACTTACCTCCTAAAGATATAATACCTTCAATGATACCTGCTAAGAACATTGGGAATATAACTAGATTACCTACTAGTTTGAACTGAGGATGTTTATCTGGAAGTATAAACTGTTGTGTTGATGCTCCAGATATATTACCATATAGTTTTAATTCAGATGCAGATAAGAAAGGATTTCTAAATCCTGTATCCGGTGAATGAAATGTAATTAAATTAGTTGGAACACTTTGAGCATATGTATTACCCTCACCATCTATAGTGCGGATATACGGATCATTGTATACATACCCATCACTTGTCAGTGTTGGTTGAATAGTATTAAAAGGATAATTAGGATATAGTCCGGTAGCATTACTTGCATTACCAAGTATATTGTATGTTCTCATATTATTTAACATACCTTTAGCAATAACACTTCTGTTACCTTCTCTAGATCCTCTTAAGATTTCATATCCTACAATACCTGGGATATCTTTACCAACATTGTCTTTTGGACATATTATGTTACTAAAGTCTACACCTAGTAATCTTATATACTTGCCTCCTTGGCTAAAGTGATTAGTAAGTGGGTCCGGAACATTATGACTTGCATTATCCGGAAACTTATGATGTCTTATAGGTTGACCACAAAGATCATATTTTGAATTTGTTTCAGCTGTCCAACAATAGTATGAGCTATTCCATATATCAGGTCTATTATCTGGATATATTTCTGTTGACTCCCAGTATGCCATTTTACCTTTAGCAACAACTCTACCTCCGTCTTCTAATATCTGTATAGGAGTAACAGGGGAAACAAATTGTGAAGCTGTGTTAAATGTTTGAAATACTTTTGTGTCTCCAACCAAAGTATTTTGATTTCCTACATAAGACTCATTTTCATATTTATCTAGTCCATCAATAGTGACTATTTCAGCAGCTCTACCTGGTATATGATATGATGCAGATTTATCTCCGGTAGAATACACCCATCTAATAAAGAATGAATATACTTCATCTCTTAAGAAACTAGGTTTATATCCACCTTTTATATAATAGTCAGCAGGATACTCTACAGATACCCATTGAGTTTCTATTAGATTTGCTAGTGGTTGATAGTTAAAGTCAAACTTAGATGTAGGTCCTACTCTAAGTAAGTAATTATTAACCTCAATGATCTGATCAGACTTTTCAAAGATAGGTGTTTGAATAGGTATTTGTTCTATAGGAACAGATACTAAATCTTCTTTAATCTGATCTAGATGTACTAAAGTAGTTTTAGTAGAGTATATACCAATCTGTTTTGCAACTGTACCTTGATTAATAGTTTGAATTACTACTAGTATAAACTCATCAAAATGTACTGAGTCAGCTGAGATTTCAATATCAATAGATCCTGATAAATCTTGTGGATGATAAATTGGTTGAGTATTACTTAGTGAAAAGTAATCTGTAACTTTTTGACCATCAATACTATAAGCAATGCATGCTTGATATGAACCATTTCTTAAAGTACCTGCACCTAATGCTGAGTTTACTTTTAAACATGGTGTAGTCATAAGTCTTGCTAATCTTATAGCATCACAGTTTACAGTTTGTAAATCAGTATATGTAGTACAGTTATTTACTACAGTAGGAGATTGATCCCAAGCTACTCCTGGCCATTGCATGATAGTTGAACCATTTGTATATTGGTTGTTTCCAAACCATGTATAACTATCAGGTGGCCAAGTTTTAGGATCACCAATATTTATTATTCTATCAGGATTATTACCATCAGCAAAATATACTGCCCATGTACAATCTTCTGTTTCTCTAGATGCACCGGATATAAGGTTATACTTGCTAAAGTTAAAACAAGGATCCTGTGCAATTATTCTGTACCGGCAGTAGTCTTCTTCATAAAGACCTATCTCATGTCCTATAGGAGCTCCTATACCAGTTGAGTTGTATACTACTGTACATAGAAACCATTTGTCACTGTATAAGTATATAGCACCTATAATATATCTTTTAGATGTAGCATCACCAATTGTTGATCCGGCTTCTGCACAAAATGCATTTGATGTCTCATTTGATACAGCACCTAAGTCTCCCTCTAGAGTATTGTTCACAGCATTACGTGCATGTGTCCACATACCTTCACCAACAAAGGATGGATCTGCATCTTTGTTAAGACCTTTATTAAATGAACTAGTATTTACTTTTGTTGTATCTTGAATTTTTGCCATCTTATAATATTGTTGCCGGTCCTATATTTCTATTATAGATACTGTTAATAGGGTATGACTTAAACATGTCATAGTACTTACCATACATTGCTTTTCTATTAGCCCACCATAACTTTTTCATTTCATCAAAGTTTGGCATGTTGACTATAGTCAATGCATTGTTTCTAGCAGCTTTTAATCTTTGCTCTATTAGAGATATCTTTTGAGATACATCTTCACCATTCATGTACAAGTTCTCAAGTAATCTTTGTTTAAGTGCATACTCATAATACTCATTAAGCATAGGATGATCCGGAACCATCAAGTTACCTTCTTCATCTTCTAGGGCCCCTTGGTAGTTTAAGTAGATCTTACATTCATCAAGAACAGTATACAAGTATCCGTTTTTAATCCAGCCTTCATTAGGTGTATTAAAATATAAGTTAGGACAATCACATTCTATTGCCTGATTAGGTTTCATCCTTAATGGAGTAAGTGTAGTATATACTCTTGTCTGAGATGCATTTACTATTTGAATTAACTCATACTGATCTCCTTTACAATTCATGAAGACTCTTGGTCTAATACAAGTATCTCCATAAGGACTATTAGGATCATATTGTCCTGGTAAGTAAT
>Ga0114979_10003540_pt1 | contig 10452 bp, 8 predicted proteins | sample S_140625_EF_Meta_FD_87315 | JGI IMG/M metagenome (GOLD analysis project Ga0114979, IMG submission 87315) | Freshwater microbial communities from Lake Simoncouche, Canada to study carbon cycling - S_140625_EF_MetaG | ecosystem: Environmental > Aquatic > Freshwater > Lake | place: Lake... | reverse complement strand
TGAAAGACCACTTGGTATAAAACATCACCTAGTTCTTCTAAGACATCTTCTCTAGTGCCGGACTCAATGGCATCTATAAGCTCATATGTCTCTTCTAGCAGGTATTGAACTAGAGACTCATGGGTTTGTTCAGCATCCCAAGGACAACCTCCTGGAGATCTAAGAGTGTTAGCTGTTTGGATTAGTTTGTCTAGTTCAGTCATGGTGCTAGTTTGCCAGAGGCTGGGGATAACCAGAGCATGGTTCGATTGATTTGGCTAGCCTTGCCGGATGGCTGAAAAGCAATACCTGACCTTAGTGCACGTTGAGGGATCCAATTTCACTCGAGAAATGAAGAATTTGCATCCGAATACGAGAGTTGTTGTTGAGCTGGCTGTTCAGGAAATACTTGCAAGAGATGGAATGAATCTAGTAGCTGGTAATTGGCTCAAGAGCTTGGGTTCAGGTCTTTGGGAGTTCAGGATTGGTAAGAGCTTCAAGTCAGTATTCTCCAAGTCTGGAATCTCTCATCCTGCTGGCATGTCAAATGAAGCAATCTTGATTAGAGTTTTCTGCACCTTCGAGAACCGAGAAATTCCTATTCTTGGACTCTACGACAAGCAGAGGCGTGGCCCTGGTCGACAGCAAGATCAAGCAATACAAAAGGCAAGAAAAGCATTGTTGCAATTCAAAGGAATTAGGTAGATGATTACATATATGAAATCAGCCAGAACGAAGGCCACATCCACAAACCAAGAGTTCTGGGCGGACATCCATGCAACCTATACCGAAGAAGAGTTGAAAGAAACAGCTTCTCTTCGGGCAATTCTTTATGCTCACGATTTGAAGAAAAGGTTGGCAGAAGAAATCAGATTGAAGAGGGAAGAGCTAATGCTGACTCAACGTGAATTGGCTAAATTAGCCAACATTAGCCAAAGAGAGATATGTTTTTTAGAACAAGCAAAGGGGAATCAAACCCTTGCCTCTGTAAGCAGAGTTTTATTCGTACTTAATCTCGGGCTGGATATTAGGAAGTAAATACTTGGGCTAAGAACACCCAAGCCCAATCGATAAGTTCTCTGTCTTCAAGGATCTCACCCTGAGCATCTTTAGGTGCTGATACTGAAAGTTGTTTAGCTGAGGCTAAATATCTGAGCCCCGGATAGACATGGCTAAGTTGAATTTGTCTTGCTTCTGTTAGTTCAACCGGAGTCAATCTGAATTGGTTACCGATCATCATTACGTCTTTGAGATTCAACCTGTTGCACTGCTGTCGAAGTTCTGTGACATCGATAAGGTTCTTTACCGACTGCGGTGCTTTTCCATATCTGTCTTCTAGTTCTTGGAAGATGGCATCTAGTTGTGCTCTGGTTCCAAGCTCACCGCTAGCAGCAGAGAGCTTGTGGTAAGCCTCAAGTCTTAGTCTTTCTGAATCCACGTATTCGATTGGGATGTGTGCATCTATAGGTATCTCTAGTTTTAGTTCCGCAGGGGACTCATGCTTGATGCCCTTGAACTCATCAACTGCTTCACCAATCATTCGAAGGTATAGATCAAAGCCCACTCCTGCGATGTGGCCTGATTGTTCTCCCCCAAGTAAATTACCTGCTCCTCGTATCTCGAGGTCTTTGAGGGCTACCTGCATACCTGAACCTAGTTCATTGTTAGCAGCAATGGTTGAGAGTCTGTCTAGAGCAAATGGCGATAGTGGCTTATCCGGTGAATAGAGGAAGTATGCATATGCGCGTTCTCTAGAACGCCCTACTCGTCCTCTGATCTGGTGTAACTGGGATAGTCCAAAGTTCTCTGACCTATCAACAATCAAAGTATTGGCATTAGGAATATCGATTCCTGCTTCAATGATGGTTGTTGCCACCAGCACGTCGTATCTTCTCTCCCAGAAGTCAATAACTACCTGTTCTAGTTGACCTTCATTCATTTGACCATGGGCAACTGCAATCCTGGCTTCAGGAACTAGCTCGGCTAACTGGGATGCGACCTTATCTATTGAGTCAACCCTGTTGTGAACAAAGAAGACCTGTCCCTCTCTGATGAGTTCTCGATGGATAGCAGCCGCTACCTGCTTCTCGTTGTATGGGCCGATGTAAGTGAGGATTGGGTGACGCTCTTCAGGAGGGGTGGCCAGAGTTGACATCTCTCGAATACCTGTAATGGCCATCTCTAGAGTTCTAGGGATAGGGGTTGCTGACATAGAGAGCACATCGACGTTGGTCTTCATGTCTTTGAGCTTCTCTTTGTGCTCAACACCAAAGCGTTGCTCTTCGTCAATGATGATTAGCCCTAAATCTCGAAACTTCACACCAGAAGAGAGAAGTCTGTGAGTTCCGATAACAACATCCACTTCACCGGTAGCCAGAGCTGCAATAGTTTCCTTTGATTCCTTAGCGGTTTGGAATCTAGAGAGTGCTCTAACGTTCACTGGGAAACCAGCAAAGCGTTCAATGAAGGTTTCAACGTGTTGACGAACTAAAAGTGTGGTTGGAACTAAAACAGCAACCTGCTTGCCATCTTGAACTGCCTTGAAGGCTGCTCTAATTGCAATCTCAGTCTTGCCGTAACCAACATCTCCAGCAACCAATCTGTCCATCGGAACTGGTCGTTCCATGTCTCTTTTGATTTCTTCAACTGTGTTTAGTTGGTCAGGTGTCTCAACAAATGGGAAGCTATCTTCCATCTCTCGCTGCCAAGGAGTATCAGGTAAGAAGGCATGGCCTTTGGCATTCATGCGTGCTGAGTAAAGTTTCACTAGGTCAATTGCAATCTTGCGCACAGCTTTTCTAGCGTTGCCTTTAACCTTGGACCAGTCCGAGCCACCCATTTTGGATAGTACTGGTGCTTCCCCACCAACATATCTGGTTAGGAAATCTAGCTGATCGGTTGGCACGTAGAGAACATCACCAGAGAGTCCACGTTTAGATGGAGCATATTCAATGGTTAGATACTCTCTCGTATGCTTATGCGCACCAACACCCATCTGTCTCTGCACCATCTCAACAAAGCGACCAATGCCATGAATTTCATGAACAACATAGTCGCCAGCTTTGAGAGCTAATGGGTCAACTGCCTGGCCTCGTTTAGCAGCAAGTTTTGGACGCTTGGCTTGGTTGTATCCGGCACCTCTGCCAAAGAAGTCACTATGGGTTAGCAGAATGAGTTTGGCATCACTTGATGCGAAGCCTTTTCTTATTGGAGCTTGAATCAAGATAACTTCAGTTGCTTTATTGTCAATACTGCTAATTGATTCTGGAAGCTCTTCTAACACAGTTGACGGAATCTTGGCTGCTGTTAGTAGTTCGGCAATACGTTCTGCTGTGCCATGGCCAGGGGAAGCGATTACTACCTGTTGACCGTTTGCTAACTGATCTGCAATGTAGTCAACCGGTTCAACATCTAATCCTTTGAAGTTAGGTATCTCTAAAAGGTTTAGCTGAATCTGTTGAGTCTCATCAGCTAGGAAAGCCGAGATGCTAACTAGTTGTCGATCATCAAGTCCTACGGTGAAATCATGCAGTGTCTTGAACCCACCAGAGCTTAGATCGATAGGAGCTTTAGCTCCCTCTAAAGCGGCATCCCAGGCTGCATGTAAGAACTCTTCGTTGGTTTCAATTAGGCTGGCAGCTCTTGCCATTGACTTTTCTGGAGATAACAGCACTACATAAGCATCTTTAGCCATGTAATCAGATATCTGACCTAAAGAACCAACTAGGGCTGGTGCTAGAGATTCCATGCCATCAACCGGTATTCCTTGACCAATCTTGGCAAGCATGGTTGAAAGATTAGGAAACTCATGTTCCATCTCACGAGCACGAAGTGCTACCTCAGGAGTAATAATGATTTCTCTAGCTGGATAGATTGTTAGTTCACTTGGTCTGCCATCTAAAGACCTTTGGTCAGCAACGCTGAACTCTCTCATTTGCTCTAGCTCATCACCAAAGAACTCCAGACGAATAGCGTGGCTAGAGGTAGTTGGGAAGATATCTAGAATTCCACCGCGCACCGCAAACTCGCCGCGCTTAGTGACCATGTCAACTCTTTGATAGGCAATCTCAACTAGTTTCAAAGTTAGTTCTGGCAATAAATACTCGCCAGATACTTTTAGGTTCAAAGGTGGATAGTCAGCTAACCCAAGAACAACTGGCTGTAAAGCTGATCTAATAGATGCAACAACAAATACCGGTTTATTACTCTTTTCTTTGTTTAGTTCATTGAGCCTGTGCAGTGTCTTTAGTCTTTTACCAACTGTTTCAGCTGATGGAGAGAGTCTTTCGTGGGGAAGTGTCTCCCAAGAGGCAAACTCTAGAACTTCAGCATCTGGATTGGTAGAGGACAGAAACTCAACTAGGTCTTCAGCTTCTCTACCTGAGCTAACAACCACTAAACACTGTTGAGAGAGCTTCTTAGATTTACGCAGATCAGCAATTGAACTCAAAATCCAGGGTTGCGCTCCGGTAGGGGCAACTACCTCTAAACGCTTATTACTTAGGCCTTTACTGACCGCAACAAAGGGGTAAGCATCTGAGACGCGTGCGACAAGGCGCGAGCACCCCTCAGAAACTTTTATCGCGTCCATGGGATAAGTCTAGGTTGATTTGGTTAGTGGTATTTCTGTTGAGATTCAGTCAAGCCAATAGTGACTATGGATTCCACCATGTCGGCTGCTATTTCCAAAGTAGTCGGAAGTTCTTCTTTTTCAGTGGCGTTAAAGTTTTGCAGGACGAAATCTGCTGTGTCCATGCGACCAGGTGGTCTGCCAATACCGACTCTTAGTCTGATGAAGTCATTGCCTATGGCGCTGATGATATCTCTAAGTCCATTGTGACCACCATGACCACCGGAGAACTTGATCTTGATTGTTGCAGCGTCAATGTCTAATTCATCGTGAATGACAATAAGTTGCTCAGGGCTTAGGTCATAAAACTTGAGCAGGTTTGCTACCGGTCCACCTGAAGTGTTCATGTAGCCAAGAGATTTAGCAAGTACTAGTTTTGGAGCATCAAAGCCTTGGCCTAGTTTGCCTTCGGCAACCATTGCATGGGCTTTGTGTGTTTTGAATGTTGCGTTGGTTCTTTTAGAGAGCACGTCTAAGACCATCTGCCCGACGTTATGCCGGTTGTGAGAATAGTCGGGCCCAGGGTTACCGAGCCCGACTATTAGATAAGTCTTAGTAGAGATAACTACTCTGCCTTTGGAGCTTCAGCTGCATCTTCAGATGCGCCAGCACCAGTGCCAACAACAGATGCGATTAGTTCGTCCGGTGCAAAGTCAAGCTTTGCTCCAGCTGGAAGTTTGACGTCCTTAGCTGTGACGTGGAAACCAACGCCTTCCTTGTTGAAGATAACTTCAACGAATTCTGGAATTGTTGTTGCATCTACTTCTAGCTTCACAGTCTTGTGCTCTAGATCGATAACAGTTCCTGACATTGACTCTCCGACAACGTGTACTGGAACTTCAACGTGAACTCTTTCACCCTTGACGATTTCAACAAGGTCAACGTGTTCAATGATCTGAGTAACAACATCCTTCGATGCGCTCTTTACTAGAACTGTTTCCTTCTTACCGTTTAGGTCTAGCTCGATGATTGCGTTCTTGTGACGAAGCACAAGTGCGATTTCGTGAGCTGGAAGTGTGATGTGACGTGGCTCTGAGCCGTGTCCGTAGATAACAGCAGGAGTTCTACCGGCTGCTCTTGACTTACGGGCTGATCCTTTACCAAAGCTGGTACGGAATTCGCCTACTAGTTTGTTCTCTGACATGAGTTTTCCATTTCTTTTAGGTGTTCAACTCAAGCGTGTTACGCGAGGAACCCTGGCCCTAAAGCCTTGACCCCGTCGATTACGGTTACGATTTGTAACCCTCGCCGTTGTTTCTACTGAAGTCTACTTCGCCTTAGCCACTGCTCGCAAGGCAGCTCTTGCCCCAAAGGCAACTAACAGTATGGCTGTTGAAATCAATACTGCAGGTCCTGGCACATTCAGCAACAAAACTGCGCAGAGAATAAAGCCCAGTATGGCTATAAATCTAGGCTGTCTGCGCTGCTCTTTAGGCTGAGCTAAGACAGTGATATGCCCAATTGCGTAGTAAAGCAGCACGCTAAAGCTAGAGAAAGCTATCACCCAGGTGGTGTATTCACGGGTTTCAATCAAAGTAACCGCACCTATTGCTATCAGAGCTTCGGCTAACCAAGGAGCACCAAACCTATTTCTACTGGCAAATACTCTTGGCAGTTCCTTATCTTCAGCCATAGTGGCAGCTGTTCTAGAGACTCCAGCTAATAGAGCAAGGATTGAACCCAGTGAGGCTAAGACAACCACCACATCGATGATTACTGGGTTGAACCAAGGTGCACTAACAAAGAGCAGCCTTTCAAAGACAGCTTCCGGCATTGGTTCGTTACCTGTATTGATAACCCCAACCACCACGAGAGTAATTAGTAAATAGATCACTAGCACTGCAGATAGGGAGATGACTATAGCTCTAGGGATGTTCTTCTTAGGATCGCGCACTTCATCGCCTAATGTTGCCACTCTGGCATAGCCTGCAAAAGCAAAGAATATGAGTGAGGCTGCTGTAAGGGTTGAAAGCTCTCCTGAAGGAAGAAGCATGTCGAGACTAAAAGCTGAAGCGCTAAAGCCATTACCGAAACCAACGGTGATGCTAAAAACTAGAAAAGAAACGGTGATGATTGCAATTAGCGCTGCCATCTGCGCAGTTCTATTTATGCCAAATAGATTTAGCAAGGTCATTGCTATCACAGCAATAGTTGCAATGTGTGAACCTGGCAGTAAGTAAGCCTGAATGATTAGAGCTATTGCTGCAATAGAAGCAATCTTGCCAAAGACAAAGGAAAAGCCAGCTATAAAACTAAATCCTTTAGGGAGATAAACCCTTGAGTATGCATAAACTCCACCAGCTCTGGAAACATTGCTAGCCAGTTGATAAACCGAAGCTGCATTCAAAGAAGCTACTAATGCGGCAAGAAATAATGCGATAAAGATTTTGTCATCGGCCTGATCCCAAGCTGTGGACCAGACAAAGAAAACTCCGGCCCCAAGCATCGAGGCCATACCAATTGCAACAGCCCCCGCTAGCGATAACTGCTTTGTTGGTTTAGACGTGGCCATCGAAAAGGCTAGTTACGCTGTCGTCGTTGAATACTGAGGAGATAGCACTGGCAATCAGCGGAGCAATTGAAAGTACTGTCAACTTGTCGAATTGCTTTGACGGGTCAATTGGCAAAGTGTTGGTGACAATAACATTGTCAACATCAGCACCTGATAGTCGCTGAACTGCCGGATCACTGAATACAGCGTGAGTAGAGGCAACAATGATTCGCTCTGCACCGTTGTCTCTAAGTGCTTTCGCAGCAGCAACAATAGTTCCTGCGGTATCAATCATGTCGTCTACAAGAACACAGATACGGCCCTCAACTTCACCAACAAGTTCATTGACCTGAACTTGGTTTGGCTTGTTAGGGTCACGTCTCTTGTGAATGATAGCTAGCGGTGCACCCAAACGGTCAGCCCAGATATCTGCTACCCGCACTCGACCCGAGTCAGGAGAGACAACGGTGAGGTTATCGCCACCGAAGGTTTGCTTCACGTAGTCTGCTAATAGCGGTAGAGCCCATAGGTGATCCACCGGTCCATCAAAGAAACCTTGAATCTGCGGCGAGTGCAGATCAACCGACATTAGACGGTCGGCTCCTGCTGCCTTGTATAGGTCTGCTACCAGTCGAGCAGAGATAGGCTCACGTCCCTTGTGCTTCTTATCTTGTCTGGCATAAGGGAAGAAAGGTGAGACAACAGTAATCCGCTTTGCGCTAGCTCTTTTTAGAGCATCAATCATGATTAGCTGCTCCATCAACTGATCATTGATTGGAGCTGAATGGGATTGGATAACGAAAGCATCAACCCCACGGACGCTCTCATCAAAGCGAACAAAGATTTCACCATTAGCAAAGTCATAAGAGGTAGTTGGCACGATAGGGGTTTCCAGCAAGGTGGCAATCTCTTGAGCAAGTTCGGGATGTGCTCTACCGGTTGCTAAAAGTAGACGCTTTTCTCCAGTTGCTTTCTTAGCCATTTGCTTTTCTCGTTCCTAGTTATTCGGTTGCTTTTTTAGCAGCATCAGCTGATGCTGTATTTGGTCTATTTGAAATTACCCAGTCTGCAAGATTACGCTGCGGTGCAACGCTCATTGCCAGTGAGCCTGCTTCAACATCTTTACGCACTACTGTTCCAGCAGCGGTGTATGCACCGTCAGCGATAGTGACAGGTGCGACAAATACGTTATGTGAACCAGATCTAACATGTGAGCCAATAACGCTGTGATGTTTAGCAACACCGTCATAGTTAGCGAAGATTGTGCCGGCACCAATGTTGGTGTGTTCACCAATGGTGGCATCCCCCACATAACTTAGGTGTGGGATCTTGGAACCCGTTCCAATAACAGCGTTCTTGGTTTCAACAAAAGTACCTATCTTGCCACCGGCACCTAGGTGGGTACCTGGTCGAATGTAACTGAAAGGTCCAACGGTTGAATCATCTTCAATGACTGAGCCCGATATCTGTGATTTGGTTATAGCAACATTTGCACCGACCTGAGTGTCCGTTATTACTACCTCAGGGCCGATTGTTGAACCTTTACCAATTCTTGTTATTCCCAAAAGGTGAGTACCTGGTAGCAAAGTGACATCTTCTGCTAAGACAGCTGTTATATCAATGAAGGTTGATTCAGGCTGGTTGATAGTCACACCAGCTAGCATCCAACCTTCACAGATTCTTCTGTTTAGTTCACGGCTCACCTGTTGAAGCTGAACTCTGTTGTTTACCCCAGCGACTAACCAGTTATCCGCTACCTGAAGGGCATTTACTGTACTACCGGATTTTAGAATCTCTACAGCTGCATCAGTTAAGTACTTTTCACCAGCAGCATTATTTGAGCTAATAACACTCAAAGCATGCTTTAGCGCTTTGAAGTCGAAGACATAGACGCCTGCGTTTACTTCGGTAATCTCACGTTCTTCTTCGGTGGCATCGCGTTCTTCAACGATAGAACCGAAGAGCCCATTGTCATCTCTGACTATTCGACCGTAGCCGGTTGGATCAGCAAAGGCTGCTGTTAGCAGGGTTGCCCCAGCTGATGTCTGCAGATGTTCATCAATCATGGATTCAATGGTTTGCACATCTAGTAGCGGAACATCGCCACTGGTGACAACTACTGCTCCAGAGAAATCATCTGGAAGTGAATTAATTGCACATTCAACCGCACGACCGGTTCCTGGGATTTCATCCTGCAAAACGATCTGAGCGGTTGGATAAAAGGCATTTATGTATGCCTCAAGTTTTTCTTTTTCGTGTCTGATTACTGGAATAACTCTTTGAGCTCCCAAAGCGGTTGCTGTTGCCAGTGCATGGCCGAGCATAGGTAGCCCTGCTATCTCGTGAAGAACCTTAGGTGTTGAGGAGCGCATTCTGGTACCTTCACCAGCGGCTAGCACGATTACGGCTAAGTGCTGCTCGCTCATCTAACCTCCTAATTCGCGCTTAAAGTCGCTGCTCCCCCAGGATTCGAACCTGGACCGAACACCTCCAAAGGGTGCCGTGCTGCCGTTACACTAGGGAGCATTGTGAACCGCCAAAGCGATTAACACATGCTTAGTCTGCCAGAAGTTAAGGAACTTTTTACTTTAGTTAGCTATCTAGTCTGGAACCTTCAGCAAGCCCAGTTGCTGTGAGGGCTACCAGCCCATCTCTAATCAATATCTCAGACACTTCTTCGGCTCTGCTCTTGGAATCAAATAGCGCAGCAACGGTAGGGCCCGAGCCTGAAACCATGGCTCTTACTGCCCCGAGCGCTTCTAACCGAGCGACCACTTCACTAAGTGAAGGCATTAGGGAGAAGGCCGCTGGCTCTAGGTCATTCGTCATTCTGGAACCAAGCTCTTCGACTGAGGACACTTGAGCGAAGGAAACTAGATCAGAGAACTTACCGTGAACTCCAAGTTCATCGAATTCATGAAACACCGTTGGAGTTGATAGTCCTTTACCGCTAGCGCAGAGCAACCAGTGGGTTTCAACTGGCAGAGCATCCAGAGGATGAATTATCTGACCACGTCCAGTGCCTATGGCCATTCCACCATATAGACAGAATGGAACATCCGAGCCTAGTTCTGCTCCAATGCTTGCCAGCTCTGAGATAGTGAGCCTTGGTGTGCCGTGCTCCTGATGCATGAATTCATTCATGGCTACCAGCATCGCTGCAGCATCTGCTGAACCGCCGGCCATACCTCCGGCAACAGGAATCCGCTTATGGATATCTATCTGCAGATCTGGGGTTGGCTTATTGAGCTTCTTGGCAAACAGTACGGCAGTTTTATAAACAAGATTATTGTGATCGGTTGGTACGGAGTTGATGTGTGAATCAGGCAAAGTGTCGCCGTGCACATAGATG
>Ga0114979_10003536_pt1 | contig 10459 bp, 12 predicted proteins | sample S_140625_EF_Meta_FD_87315 | JGI IMG/M metagenome (GOLD analysis project Ga0114979, IMG submission 87315) | Freshwater microbial communities from Lake Simoncouche, Canada to study carbon cycling - S_140625_EF_MetaG | ecosystem: Environmental > Aquatic > Freshwater > Lake | place: Lake... | reverse complement strand
TCAACAAACTCCCGGGTGAGTGCCTTTTCCGCAAACGTCCGTGCCTTGTTTGCGATTTCGCGGCACTCGTCGTCGTGTGCCTTGCACCACTCCAGCACCTCCTCGAGGTTTGACAAGTCCTCGTTCACGGATATGTAGTGCTCTCGGTCCTTTAGCACGTGGTCTACCCACGTGGTGTACGGCCCGCGCACCTTTAAAATCACCGACCCCAGCGTCATCATTTTCAGCAGGCGGTACGCTGCCACGTTTCCGTCCACGTGGAGAATGTACTTGTACTTTGCCTGCTGGTCCAGCGTGAGTCGGTCCACGGGTTTCAGTTTGCCCGACATGTCCAGGCGACCCAGTCCGTTTGTAGGGTCAAACTTCAACCCCTCTTGTTTGACCGACACCACGCCCACATCCAAGTCGTCCGACTTCATCGTGGCCAGTTTGATGCGCATGTTGGTTTCGGGCGTGTAGCCGCACCCCGTGGGCGCCCCGCGAAACACGGCCTTGGACACTTTGGTGCTCCATTCAGTGTGCTCAGGCTTTGCAAGGTCCTTGTCCCGTCCAAGCACGATGCGAACGTCGTCGTAGTTGGGCATTGGAACGTCCCAGTACTTGACGTGGCCCGACCCGCCCAGAATGGGAATGTACTTGCCTCGGAACTTGTCCTCGAGGGGGGCTGACCCCGTAACGTTCGGCCACGGTTGTGTTTGGTCTTTCCGCAGTATCACGGCGTCCGTCAAGTTCAGCACGTACGCCCCGCTGGGCAGCGGGTACTTTAGCTGCTGGATGAACTGGGCGTACTCTGACGAAAAAGACTCTTCGTCCTTGTACTCGCGCACCAGACACTGAATCACACGCCACTGCTTGGACGGCGACGGGGGGTTGCGCAGGGATGGCTTGAACAGGGCGTCCTTGAAGTCGGGTGCAGTCGTGCGATTTTCAACCTTGAACAGCTGACCCTTGCCGCCCGTCACGCACAGCACGTAGCACGCGTGGTGTAGCTTTCCAACAATGTACTCAATGGTGCGCCTCGCTGCATCGGGCGACATGTCCCAAGGACCGTCCTTTACCTCTTTGGGTAGTACCGTCAACCCGTAGCGCAGGTCGGGCACCTCTGTGCTATCCTTGCTGTTGATACACGCACTCACGCGTGCCATTATTGCAGTTTCGTCGCTCACAACCTCCTTGGGGAACGTGCGGGAGGCGTCCTTCATGGAGTAGAACCCTGTTTTGGGGTTGTAGTGCGCGTGCTCCTGCATAAACTCGGCACGGTCCTTGCAGTGCCGGGCCAGTGTGACCACGTGCTCGTAGTTGTACTCGCCCTGCTTGGACGCCTTCCACGCCGCAGGGTGCTCAATAAACACGTCTTCGAGCGACCGTGTTTTCAGCGGGTACAGTGCAATCTCGGCGGGTCCGCGCACGCCACGACTGTCTTCCACCATTGGAATATCTTTAGCTTCCAGCTTGCCCTGCTTGATTGCATTCACAACCTCGCGAGAGTCGGCGGCGGTGAGTGCCACCCATCCGTGGACGGTGGGGTACTGCTTCAAGAACTTTGGTTTGAAGCACGGGTCGTACTCACGGCCCTTGAGGCACGCTTTTTGCAGGTTGCACGACTCGATAATCTCTCCAGGGTTTTTGCGCGAGCTGCGGGTAAGTTTGGAGGGTTTTAGCAGGGACACCACCGTCAGCTCGTGCGGCGTCTTGTACACGTCCACGTTGGGGAACCCGTCATCGAACCAGTGCACGCCGTCCACGACAAACGGACTCGTGTAGAAAAACACGTTGTAGTTCACGGGAATACACAACTTGCCGGGGGAGACGTCGGCGCCTACAAAGTCGGACTCGGAGTGCTGTACCGCCCGAAACAGCAGCGTGTCTTTGGGTATTTTCAATAGACGGATCTGCTTTCCGTCAAATTCTATGGTGTCGCCCATTGTTTTAGGCGGCAGGTTTTTCGCATACGTTTTGTTCCGTCCAGTACACCAGCGACAGCGTCGGCACCCACGTGGACACCACCATTGCGTACGTGTTGTTCGTCAGACCATACACGACGGCGGGAATCAGTCCCCAAGCAGCACCGTACTGCGCGCTCTTCCACGCATCAAACCTGCCGCATTTCATGGTGCTAATAAACACGGTCATGACCACCCCAATCACAAACAAGGCGCCTAGCTGCTGTATCATTTAATTCTTGACAAGAGTTTCAAATGTACGCAATGCCGTATCCATCTCGTCAATGATTTCCTTGCGGCGGGTGTAGTGCGGCCGAATCAGGGTTTTACACGACTGTATGGGCACCCACTCGACCTTTGAGACCTCGCGCTTCTGTGCCGCTGTCATCTTTTGCTCCAAGTCGACCTTGCTAGAGTCCTTGATGAACGCCAGGAAGTACACGTGCTTGTAGTTGACGTTGTTTGTGCCCGTAAAGGTCTCGGTGAAGCACAGGTTCTTACACAGCGTGTATGCCTCGCGGGGGATGTTGGTTTCCTCGTAAAACTCGCGCACGGCACAGTCAATGTCGGTTTCCCCCCGCATGCGCCGGCCCTTTGGAAACCCCCACTCGGGTTCCGTCCACTGGCTGCGGTGCTCGTACACGATGCGCCCCCTGTCAAGCGCCTCAAACTTTTCCTTTGCGTCGTAAAACTCGGGCGAGTGCGTGTCCCGCCCATTGCCCCACAACTGCGTCCACAGCGTCAAAAACGGGAGTTCCACCAGTTTGCGCTGCTCGTCCTGCGTCATGTTTTCAACCAGGCGGTGGATGTACGCGGACTCGGACATTTCGTACTTGCCCCGCAGGAATTCCATGAAGGACATGGAGTCCTTGCGTCGCACCATCAGCACCTCCACGCCCTCTGTTGTTTCAACGGGTATCGTCATGGGTTCTACAGAATTACGAATGAGCACGAGTCCGCAGGATATAATCGGGTAGGCGCACGCGCGGAATACGTGCCCCCGTTCACCACAGTTATTACAAAACATTACTGTTTCAACACGCCCACCGTCAAAACTTCTGTACACTATTACAAATGAGTGCCCAATCAGGACCCTTTGATGCTGCGTCACTTGTGATAACGAACACGACTACAACATACAACGCGTCTGTGACGTATGCAGGAACCGGGTATACGACGGGCGATACGTTTATTTTCCGCGGAACCTTGTTTGGCGGCACGTCCCCTGCAAACGACTTGACGGTGGTGGTCACTGCGGGCACCGTTAGCGGCCTGCCTAACGCCGTATCCAGCGTTGCACTGTCTGGCGTTGCAACAGGCACCGTGTCTTCCGTGCTTGTGCTCCAGAACAACGACAGAACAGCACGCGACCCATCAGAGGTGACCCGGCGGTTGCGGGAACGCCTGATATACAACGAGTCCCGCAGCGGCACCAACATTGTGGGGTCGTTAAAGTCCAACCGTCTGGGATTCACAAAGTTGAACGACTATGGCGGTGCAAACGAGTTGGAGTTGCGGCAGAGCAACAGTTTCCGCATGGCGTACCTGAAGGGCCGCCTGAACTGCGGGGCGTGTATCGGGGGCGGATTCAATGTGAACGGCCCCCTGTCTTCTTCCTGAGCGTCTTGCGCAGTTTTGCCTTGTCCGATGGCGACACCTTCTTGGGGTCGTACGTAAAGAAATACTTTAGAAACTCGGGCGACGTCTTGCCCTTTTTCAGCAGGTCCTCGTACGTGATGGACCGGTGCGCCTTCATGTCCACGATGCTCTCCTGCTTACCGATGCACTCTATCGGCGTCAACACCTCGTACCGGCGCGGCAGGTTGTCATTGGCCTGATCAATCAGGTGCTGGGCGGTGCACAGGAACCGCTGTTCCGGCATGTGCTCCCGGATGTGGGTGTCGCCGTACATCATTGCCAAAAAGAACTGGAGCAGCGTGGGGATGCTCGCCACCCGCAGTCCGTTGGGCAGCTCGTGGTAACTGTGGCACGCGTTGGTTTCGTACACACGAACCAACGTGAGTCCCTCCTTTTCAATGTCCGTGTGCGGCGGCAGCAACTCTCCAAACGCATCGTGGTCTTTCAGTGCTCCCTGCCCCAACAGTGCTTGAAACGCCTTTGCCAGTTCTTTGCGTTTGTCGGGCGTGGTGAGCACGTCCAGCGGCAGCTTCCACGCCCCAGATCCCTTCTTCTGCTGAAGCGTGGACGCGTTGAACCCCAGCAGCACCGCCTTTTCTCGCACCAGCAGGTGCTCCATGTCCTTGCGCATCTCGGGCGTAACCACCTCCTCGCTCACCTTTTCCAGTTTGGCAGGGCACACAATGGGGTACTCGTCGTTGAGTTTTTGGATGCGAGAGTACACCTTCTTCCACCGACTCACGTCTCCCCTGGGGCGCGACAGTTCCAAGTACACGGACATTCGCAGGAAATTGGGGGGGACGTAGTGAATGCCGCCACGTTCAACCGCCTCGTCCCACAACCGCTCAAAGATGGACTTGTCTAGGAACGAAATGTCTGCAACCCCTAAAAAATCAGAAAACACCTTGAACGTGCCCAAGTGCATGCCGGGTTTTACTTCCACCATGGTGTACCCTGCCTTTGCCAGGCGGTCGGCGAGCTCCATGGCGTGAATTTGAGGCGTCTCTGAAAAAAAGTCATAGTCCGGAATGTCGCGCATTGGGTCATAGAACCGCTGCTCGACGGACAGCAGGTTGTTCACTGCAGTGCCGCCGTAGCACATCACCCGCTTCTCCTTGATGAAGTCCTCTGTGATGGCCAGCATGGTTTGGACGGTGATGTTTTGAGCATTCTCCTTGTCCAGCTCAATTTGAGCCAGGTCTGCAATCTTTTCAATAGATTCCATCCTGCCTTTATTCGTATAAAACGAAAGTAAAATTCTTTTTGGAAAGACAGAGCAAGAGAGATGGTACGTCGTCCTCCTGCTGGTAAGCGCAAGCGCAATGCGTCGGAGGACATGACCGACGACCCGCCTCCATCCAAGCGGCCCCGGTACAACCTCCGACAGCGTCCTCCGAAGGACACGACGGTTTGGGTGAACGACGACACGCTGGTAGAGAGCGGGTCTGACGACGACTCGGACTACGATGAAGACGACGACGAGATGGTGCTGGTTTTGAACGACGAAGACGCAAGCGACTTTCTTGCAAAGTTCTTTGGTGCTGGCGGGGGGAGTCCGTTCTTGGGCGCGTTTCCGTCAAAGAAGAAGGGCGGCGGACTCAAGATTCCCACGAAAAAGGGCGAGGAAGACATTCCTCTGGAGCTGACCCGCTCCGAAAAGGCGTACTACAAGGCGCTTGCTCCCGCCCAGCGCAAGACGATGCTTGAATCCATGAAGAGCGTGTCTGCCCTGATCAACAACGAAGGCGACGTTCCTTTGAAGTTCAAGGTGCTACAGCTTCCGGTGAGCGACCACATGAAGTCGCTTGTTCTGAAAAAGATGGATGCACTTGCTGAGATGAACGGCGACTCGAGCGGGTCGTACAAGCTGAAAACGTGGGTGGACGGGTTCCTGAAGATTCCGTTTGGAAAGACGGTGCCCTTGCCCGTTCAAATGAAGGACGGCGTGGAGAAGTGTACCGAGTTCTTGGTGAATGCGCGCAGCGACATGAACAAGCACATCTACGGCATGAACGACGCCAAGATCCAAATAATGCAAATAATGAGTCAGTGGGTTGCGAACCCTGGAAGCGTGGGCAACGTGATTGCGCTACACGGTCCAGCGGGTGTGGGCAAGACGTCCTTTGCCAAGAACGCGATTGCGGACGTGCTGAAGCGCCCCTTTGTGTTCTTTGCACTGGGCGGAGCGTCGGACATTGCGAACTTTACGGGGCACTCCTACACGTACGAGGGGTCAACGTGGGGGCGCATATCCGACTCGCTGATGCAGGCGGGCACCATGAACCCCGTGGTGTACTTTGACGAGCTGGACAAGATCTCCACGACGGCGCACGGCGACGAGATCATCAGCATGTTGATTCACTTGACGGACCGGTCACAGAACTCTGAGTTTCACGACCGGTACTTTGCTGGGGTGGACTTTGACATGTCGCAGTGCCTGTTTGTGTTTTCGTTCAACGACATTGAAAAGGTGCACCCGATTCTGCGGGACCGCATGACGGTGATTGAGTGCGGGGGGTACGGTGAGAAGGACAAGAAGGAGATTCTGAAAAACTATGTGTGGCCACAGGTGCTGAAGCGGTTGAACTTCTCGGCGGACCAGGTTACGTTCGACGAGGACGCAATGAAGTATTTGATTGAGGGGTACTCTACCAGCGAGAGCGGGGTGCGCAACCTGATTCGGGCGGTGGAGACGATGATGACGCGACTCAACATGCTGCGAGTGTCTCAGCACGAGAGCATGAAGGAGTACCCGTTCTATATGGAGTTCAAGTTCCCTCTGACCATTACTAAAAAAGTGATTGATACGCTGATGAAGGACACGATGAAGATTAAGCAGGCAGAGGTATGGCGAACGATGTACACTTAACGCCTCGGTAGCAACACCTCGTACTCGCCCGAATATCGCGTGAGTGTCCACATCGGCAGGACACGCGCGCCTTTTTCAAGTTTCACGCGGATGACACAGCAGCCGGTCTCCTTGTTTATGAAGTCCTGGGCAACCGATTTATCTAGTGTTGTGGACACATACCCGACCGACGTCTCTTTCATATCGCGCACGCCACGGTACACTGTCATCTGTTTGGGTAGTGGAGGAGCTTTCTCGAAGATCGTGTCCATGTCGCTCACAAATGTCTGTAATATGGTGCGCCACGCCGCATGATCCATGTATGGCAACAGGGCGCGAAACCGCTTGAGTGTTGGGGGCGCGGACAGAAGGTTGGCTGGTGCATCCGGGACGTTGCTGCGTGTCAGAACGCGAGACTGGTGCACAAACATACAAGCGCCCTCCCACATATTGTCCAGCATGCGTTCGTACAGTGCTGTGTAGAACGAGGACCCTAGCGACTGCCCGGTTAACCATTGCCTGAATGCCGCGTCCGTGGCACGGTATGACTCCTCGTCGCGTGCGGCATGATACCTGGGTTTCCAAATAGCCCGCACGGCGTCTCCCAACTGACTACGCGCCTTGACGAGCACATCGTATGCTAGACTGGATATTGGTTGTGTCCTAAGCGTACTGGGGGGTGGAAGCTTATCGTATTGCTTCTTGTACAATGTCCCTCCGCGAAGAAAGTCCTGGATCATCTCGTAATCCTGGCTGCTGTATGCGTAAAGCGTTACACGTTCTTGCGGACTCAGTTCCTCGAGCATGAACGCTTGAGAGCGGTCGAGCCACGCCGAGTCCATGCCACGCGGCGACACCCGGTCCGTCTTGGTGACAAGCTTGGGGTATTTCAGCAAGTACGTGACCGCTTCAACCTGACTTTGGCGATCAACCAGCACGCGCTCCCAGTCAATGTGGCGCAGCATTTGTTACACCAATTATAAGAAAAATCTGATTGATACGCTGATGAAGGACACGATGAATAATAAGCAGGCGAACGATGTACACTTAACCGCGCACGTCAAAGTTCAGCCACAGGGTGTTTTCAAATACAGTTAGCTTTGAAGATTTTTCCTTGATGGTGGAGGTCATGGTAACGTAGATGTGTTGTACAGCACCTGCAACACGGGCGTTGAAGAGTTCCTCAAACTCGAACGTTTTGAAAATGTCAAACATGCTGGCACGGTGGAGTCCAGACGGCGACTCAAAGTAGGCGCCCGGTTTGCCGAGGGACGCCTCTAGTTCCTCCTGGTACTCCTTGTCCTTGGAGCGGTACGTTTCAAACACGTTGATTGGCACTCCGACGTTGACGGGGTGTGGGTACTTTGAAAGGAGATGGGCGAACTGCTGTAGAAACTCGTCTTTCCGGTTCTCAACGACATTTGCGTAGTAGTCTACCGCCTGCTCGCAGAAGTACTGCTCGTAATCGTGTTTGCGGTAGTCAACGCTGGTGGTGTACGCGTGTAGGAGGGTGTTGCGGTCGTTGATTGTGAACGGCATTCTTGGGTGTAGGGTTGAGGACTCTGTGTATACCCACATCCATTTTACAAAACGGATTCTAATCACACAATCTAGCGTAGTATTCAAAAATGTATACGATTGCCGTTGTGCGGTCAGAGCGTCGTGTTAAGACCATTGAGGATTGTAGCTTTAATACGGCGGTGGAGGTGTCGGACTTTATTCGCAACTACATTGACCAACCGGAGACACAGGCCCTGCTGTCTGAGGTGGAGTATCACGAGTTGGACATGTCCAAGGACACGTTCCTGCCGTGCCCAGAGGAGATTGACGCTGCGTGCGACCGTGGATACAACGGAGCGTCTATCGTGTTTGAGGCGGGGGAGGACATTGAGTCGGCGTCCGTGTACGGCCTGGTGTTTGCAGTGGCACGGGAGGACCCGATGGCACGGCGTGGCATCCCTGAGCAGACGCGGCGTGTCCTGCGTGAGTTGAGAGAGGAGGCAGAGTGTGAACCTCTGGAGCTGCTATCGCCGACGGATTGTATCGTGAAAAATGGATTCGTGTTGGATGAGAATGAGTAACCTAACAACAGGACAAGATGGCCTTCATTGATTCGTTTGACATTGGTCAGCTGAAGGTGAAGCGGATGGAGAAGCGCAACGAGGAGTTTGCAACCCGCTACGCTGCCGAGATTGCTCAGGAGATGAAGTGGATGGCTGCGCGCATTCGGCAGATGAAGCCGGAGCTCATGTCCAAGCTGGAGAAGGCGGTGACTACGAGTTCTACGGTGGAGGTGCCGGCGCTGAACATCATGTCCTTCAACTTCTCGCGCCTGGGTTACCTGTGTGGGTACACGCAGTTGCCTGTGACCTACGATTACTACGACCAGCGTCCGCCGGCCGACACCTACATGGAGTACGCTGCGAGGGACATGCCGTGCTCGTTTGTGGAGGTTGAGGACAACCAGTACATCAGTCGGTACGCCATCTGGAAGTCCAAGGACTTTACCAAGAAGCTAGCCGAGATGCTGGAGCTGCCGAGCAACGCGTACTTTGTGGTGCGCAGCAAGAAGATTGAGTACAACGTGGTGTTTGACGAGAGCACGGACGTTGAGGAGTACGACAACACCATGTCGCTGGTGATCCACCTGAACTAAAAAACAAAACAAAACACTTCAACTACAACTTTTTCCATGCTTAATGACAATGTTTGACGGCAGAGTTGACAACCCTAAACACATTCCGACATTCGTCGGAGAAAGTTTCATATTTGCAGTCACAGGTCTCGTGTTGGGTGGAATCGTGGATACACAGTTTAAAAATCTTAAAGAAAGATTTCCAACATTTGAAGTCCTCATAGCAGGGGGTCAGATACTCTTTTTGGTGTGGGTCATTGCTGTTTTCCACACGTATGCAAAGCACGAGTTTTCTTTGCACTTCCAGGCTACTCTGCCAGGCATGGCTTTCCCGGCAATGTACTTTGGAGTACAGAGTAACATCTTCAACACTGCTCAAAAATTACTTTAAAATGGATTTGTAGGAGTAGGATGTGTCCTGTAGTATAACAAGAATGACGAGCATCGTGTACAATCTGATGACATACCCTACGAAGCAGGCCCCTGGTATGCCCTTTGTGTGCGTGACGAAAGAGTTTAGGTCCATCATTGAGGCACAGGCAGCGGGTGAGTGCTCTGCAGACACGTGTTCGTTCTACGAGATTGAAGTTGTGACTACGATTGGCACTCGTGTGACTAAAACCATGTTGGAACGTGTTCCCCTGCGAGGAAACACGCGGGTGGCTGGAGAGATGGAACGGGTGAAGCAGGAGGTGTTGAAGCAGTACGGTTCCCGTAGTGGCATCCCAGGTGTGATAATGTAAAATGGATTCTGTATGGAGGGAGAAGGTGGTATGTACCCAGAATGACTGAGATTGTTGCGAACTGCTACCATTTGCCCATGGGTTGCTTCTATGTGATGAGCGCGTATTGGCGGTCGATTGAATTCGTCTCTGAGAACAAGAAGACGCCTGAGCGGTGCTTGGCTGCGGTTAAGTGGAATGCGGGGCAGCTCTTGTACGTGCCTGATGCCTTGAAGACGCCTGAAATCTGCTTGGTGGCGGTTAAGAACAATTGGATTGCGCTGCAATGGGTCCCTGATGCCTTGAGGACGCCCGAGATGTTTGCTGCTGCCAAGGTTACTCCGAGTCAGTTTCCTCCGAGCATATAGAACTGCCACGTCCCGCATCGCAAACCCTAAAACCCCAAAAACTTTTTCCATGTATGAAGTTGTTGTCCCATGTAGTTGTGTGTGTGTGGTTGTGAGTGTTTGTGTTGTGTTATGTGTTGTTGTGTGTACTAATCCATTGTTTGTGTGTGTAGCCCAGTGGTTTTGTTGTTGTGTGGCAGTGGTTCGTTTGCTATGAGGTTGATTGTAGCAGAGTATGTTTGCTATGTAGCAGAGTATGTTTGTTGTGTGGTTGATTGTGGCAGAGTATGTTTGCTATAGGGTCCTGTAGCAGGATGTCGTTTGTT
>Ga0114979_10003525_pt1 | contig 10479 bp, 13 predicted proteins | sample S_140625_EF_Meta_FD_87315 | JGI IMG/M metagenome (GOLD analysis project Ga0114979, IMG submission 87315) | Freshwater microbial communities from Lake Simoncouche, Canada to study carbon cycling - S_140625_EF_MetaG | ecosystem: Environmental > Aquatic > Freshwater > Lake | place: Lake... | reverse complement strand
CTCTCACCCCTGAGCAGAAGGCTAAGAGGGAGGAAGCAGCTCTGAAGAGGGCTGCGACTCTGGCTCTGAAGAAGGCTTCTGGTTCCAACTCTTCTGCTTCCTCTTAATCTGGCTCCACAACTCTTGAATACTACGGAAAATCAAAAAAGAAAGAAAACACAAGACAAAACAAGAAAAAGAACAAAACAAGAAAAGAACAAAATTTTGGCAAGGAACCGTGACCAGTTGAAAGGAGCGTTTTAGCGACTGGAAACGTCAACGGTGACGACTTTTTTTGGTATTTTTGGTCTCTTTTGTAAACTTTCTAATATGGTCATTAATAGAAATCGTGCTCATCCACGCCTACTTCATCGATCCAGCCACCCTCCTCTTCATATTCAGCAAATCCACCGGTAGCACCTCCTTGACACTCCTCACAATCACATTCACCCTCCTCCTCCTCTACAGCGACAGCGACTGCAGCTTCCTGTTTGACCTCTGTAACAGTTGCAGCAGCCTCCTTTTTGACCTCTGTAACCTCTACACCCTTCACCTCACCAGAAACAGCAGAAACAGCAGCAGATGTACTCATTTTCGATAGAACGGCTTTGTCTTACAAGCTGTCCTGTCAAAAAGGGCAACAGTCCATCAATGCATCAAGTTTTTCATCGGTTCATCCACGTTCATCCACGTTCATCCACGACCTTCTCAGGTTGGCCCTTTCAGGACCTACCTATAGCGTATCCAAAGAACCCCGCCGCCATAGCAACAAGCCCCGTCGCGATAATAGGCACCTGTAGCGTGGTCAAGGGTTCCAAGAACTCCATGATCGTGTATTCGACTCTCTCTTCAATGGATGTCGAAGAGGTCAAGGGAGGAGCCCGTCGCAACGCTTCAAAGGGAGAATGGTCCCAGAAAGAGCGAATCGTCTTCATTCCAGGCAACCGATCTGTAAGAATGAATCCCAGTGCTACATGGTTAACATCCTCCTCAGCTACCTCCGCCTCCGCCTCCACCTCCTCTTCCACCTCCTCTTCCTCAGTCGCCCCCTCAAGAACTGTTTCCTCAGAATCCCCCTCTTCCTCAGAAGCAGCCGCTTCCTCTTCCTCATTATCCGCCCCTTGATAGACCTCCAGCTCCGCCGACACATCCAGATGACTCTGACAGATAGCCAAGGCCACGGCACCCACATCCGCCAGATCCGACGATCCAAGTAACCGTGCCAAGACCACTAAACGGGCCGCTGACCAACATCCATCGGGCAGATAGGTCCGTAACTCTTCGGTTGACAGTGCAGGAGCCGCATCATAGACCGCCTGTGCATGGGCCAAGAAGACAGGCCCCGTCAAGAAATCCCGTAACTCTTGACGGATGTAACGGCGTGTTTCCTGTCGTGTCATGATGGGATCGGGCTTGATAAAATACGCGGGAATGACACCGGCATATCGGTGTTCAGAGAAAGGGTCAACAGGAGCATCTTCTGTCGCATCAATTGTAGAGGTGTTCATCGTGTTGCAGCCGTCAAGACGGCGACCGACCGTCACATTTAGGTCACAACAGCAAAAAGTGACCCAGGCACCGAAGGGGAGCCATCGAAGTACAATGTCAGCCCACAAGATGTATGTTGACTTTCTGCTCCATGTCGCCAAAGAATCTGGATACCACTACGGACGACCTCAGCCGCCAGGTCCAGAGATCCGTGATCCCTCCAACTTCCTCCAAGCTGTCTTCGTTATCCTGGGCAAGGAGAACTATACAACCCGCGAAGGTGTAGAACAAGTGATGGACTCCCTGTTTTCCCTGCCACCGATGGCACCGCTGTTAGAAGACGCAGCCGCCACGACCTTCCAAGAGAAGTTCATTGAACACTATCTACCCTTCTGTACCCCCCTGTTCCAGAGTTACTGGGATCATATCATTCTACCGGCCTGGACCCAACTGAGAGACATCCAACGGGCCGTCGCCCTATCGAAAGAAGCAACTGCAAATGCAAATGCAGCTGCAGATCCCTGGATCAGTAACAGTACCAGCAGCGGCGCAGAATAAAATATCCCAGTCTATTGATAATCAAGTGGCAATCGCAATACTAACATCGGATCCTGTTTCCAGTCCTCATCGAGCATAAGATACATATCCTTCAACTGCAACAGTTGAGGAAGAGACCCTGAATATCTCTGTCCCTTATATTGTTCCATCCATGAAAGACGGGCATAAATAGTAGGCGAAACAAAGCTTCTAGTTTGAAGTTTTGTTTTCTGATTACTGTAGATCGTAATGACTGGAAACAGTTTGCTAACCATCGCATAAAGAGTATCAATCATTTCCATCAACTGATTAGTTTCAGCGGTATTATCACATACCGGGAATCCTGATGCTGGTACCGTTAGTTCTATGGGATTATGATAAATAAACCGTTTCGATCCACCCATTTTCCCATAAACATTGGCCATCTATCATCTTATTAGAATATAGAGGAATGGTTGTATACAAAGGAAAACAGTCTGCAATACCTACAGAATCAAACATAGCACGTGTGTCTTCTTATGCACAACCGGCTCAATCATCGTTATCCATATATATTAGTCGCATCAGTGACATCGTCGCGCAGTTAACTACCAAAAAAGATAAAGATCTAACAATGTCCCGTTTAACATTATTAAAGCAAGAAATCAGTGCAACACCGCAGAACATATAAGTTATACCTTCCACCCAACAGCAAATGCATTACGCACAGTATTGTAGAGACTGAGATTCATAATCTCCAATACTTCGATGGAAAACGAAAACTGCGAAGAGCCCAAGGGCACTGGCTCCCCATAGGGATCCAAGAGTTGCACTCGAAGACGCGTCAGATCCTGCGGTGTAGGAAACACAACTTCCTTGGCATGTTGTCCTGAATAGTCATCAAAAGACATGTAGTTCTTGGGTTCCCGCATGATAACTTTGGCAAGAGCGGTGAAATCCGATCCATTCACGGTCTGCAACACGCAATCAAAGTCATTGATCTTGAGAAACACGTAGGAATCTCCAGCAAAATAGGGGGACTGATCGGAGGTGATTGTCCGGTTCCCGGAGGCATCCGGTTCTCCGGTATCGAAGATGCCATAACTGAAGCCCAGATTGTATCCAAGACCATAGTCACAGGATCGTGGCCATGTGACAGAAGAAGGTGGCGTCGTCAAGATAGCAGTATCCAGAGCAAAGACCTGGGTGGCAGTAAAGGTAAACGTTGCAGCCACAGTATCGAATGACACCGTCAGCCAGGAAAGCCCCTTTGCGGCCATGGTCGCATTCAGAGCATCGACCATATCCAGAGCCGAATAGTTACCTGTCGGTATTTTGATCACAGTGGATGAGGCCAAATCCGTCCCATAAAAGAAACGAATCACCACATTCCGTCGTCGCGAACTGAAAATATAATAGTTATTTGGCAGCTCAATGGATGTAATACGGATACGCAACACATTCTTGACCGGCGTCAGCAGACGAAACTGAAAATCCGCGGAGGTACCCCCTCTATCGCGGAAGCGACTGTCCACGTTCAGTATATGTTTCTTGATATCCGTGGCCTGGAGCTCGAAGGGAAGGTCCTTGAAACGGAGAGATGACATCTATGATTAAAGCCGGAATTATGTGTTTAAAAACGCCGAGCGGCAAAACAATCTCGGCGTCATGAGTATAACATGTCGGCCATTAATCCCAGTGTCCGCGCTGCAGCTGCAGTCAACACCTCTGCCCCCCTCATTCATGAGCTCGTTGCCGACATCGGCAGCACTACAAATGCTGCCAGTAATACAACTGCCGGTCAGGGTCTCGGTTCCTACTCGATCACCTCCAGCGCAGTTTCAGGGTCAATTGCTTCAGAAGCATTGGGCGGATCCGGTGACTTGCCATTGGTGTTTGTGTCCACAACCCACGGCGTCCTCAATGCCGATAACAACGCCACATACCACATGTCTATTTCTGCTCCCTCTACGGAAGCCTCCACTACCAACTTTGATGCGATGTTCCATGTAACACTCACTCCTGCGCAGTCTGTGCAGCTCCTGAACGCGTTCGATGTATCCGGCGTCAAGCTCATCCAAAAGGCTGGTGAGTTCCCTTCCGCGATATACACTGATAGTGGCGCTTCCGCAGTCATAACGGCCATCATTAACGGTGCCTCAGCGGCCACCGATCTCTGCGGCTCAACCATGGAGTCCTTCCTCACGCAGGATCTCAACAATCAGCTCCTAGCCCTGTTTGGTGCGGTCAGCGCATCGGGCACCGTTGACAGTGCCCTGGGCAATACGTTCAACACTGCCTACAATTCCACCGCTGACGTCCCCTCTCAGTTTGATAGCAGTTTGGTTGCCTTGATTCAAGTAGATGCTTCTTCTGCACTAGTGACGGTCGATTCAGCTACTGCAGCGGGATCCCTCAGTGCCGCAACCACTGGTCCCTTTGACTCTGTCACTGCAGGTCAAGGTGCTTCTCTGCTGATGAGGCAGATCCCCTATGACAATCTTATATTGTACGATAACAGCGCGAATGGCATCTCTGTGAGGTCTCTTCCCCTGAAGGGCGGTGACACAATCGTCATTGTGTTTGACACCGACCCAAGCGTCATCCACATGACGCCCACGCAGAATCGTGGTATTACAAAGGACAATATTGCCAACCCAGGTGCGTCGTTCGATGTTACCTATAAACCTGCCGTACGTGCGCTTGGTCTTGCAATTACGGTCGACTCTGGTAACGGCAGCAGCAAGGCATTCAACTTCAATACTGCGACAGGCCGTTTCACTGCTGGTTCTACCGCTCTAAATAGCGGAGAAAAGGCTGCTGTCAGCACAATAATTCGCGCAGCCTCCACCTACTAAATCCATAGTTTAGGCAAGGGACCCTGGACCCTTGATCCAGGATTAAAATCGCGCGTTAGAATATAGAGATGTCAAGTGGTGGTCTTATGCAACTTTCAGGATCTACAGCTGCGGCAAAGTCCGGTTCCCAGATGGGTGGTAAGAGGAAGGCTGGACGACGATCCCAGAAGCAGCGCCAGTCCCAGAAGCAGAGGAAGCAGCAGCAGCAGCGCCAGAGCCGTCGCCAGAGCCAGAGCCAGAGGCAGAGGCAGCGACAGCGACAGCGACAGAGCCGCCGACAGAGCCGCCGACAGAGACAGTAAACAATAAATCAATAGCAACATTCTGAAATGACATCCTCCCTGGAGTTCGTTTCAGAATTAGATCTTTCTGATGACCTTCATCAGCATCTCCCTTCTCAGATGACCTCCATCAGCATCTACCTTCTCAAGTGGAGGCTTTCAGCATCTACCTTCTCAGGTGGAGGCTTTCAGCATCTACCAAACGCCCCGGTCATATGCTCATATCTGCAAGAACTGCTAACAGCCGTGATCTCAAACGTCATCGACCAATCAACATCCCCGAGATCGACGGGATATCCATAGAGATCCATTAACCGAATCCGCAACTGTCCGACATTGGTCGGTGATGGAAACACGATTTCCTTACGCAACAGATTTGCACCATCATCGAACTGCATGGTATATACGGATCCCCGGAGTACGATCTTAGCCAAGGCGGGTATCCATGTCTGATCCCCGGTAGAATGGATCGTTGTTTCCACCTGATCGGGACACGACACCTGCAAGAGATAATACGGCGACGGATCCAACTGTGGAGGCTGCGCCCCGGTATAGGATGACGCACCGAGCAACACCGATGATCGGAATCCCATGTAGTACCCAAGTCCCCAGTAGCGTGGTCCTATAATATTAGCAGAGGGGTCTTGTAAGTCAACCTTTAAAGCAGGATCCAGAGTAATAACAAACCGATTTGCTATAGAATCATATACACAAGTAGCGGCAGAAGCAGTAGGAACACCAGATGACTGTATTGCTGTCTGCACAGCGGTTGCCAGTTCGTCTGGTCCATAGTTTCCTGGCGCAATTGTTACGGTCTCACCTGAAACAGAAAAGGCAATATTCTTCATTTTGCTAGAAAACCCCCACTCCACCAAGGGGACTTCAACACTAGAGAGACGTAATCGCATGATGTTCTTGTAGTTGTCGGGAAGTCGAATAGTAAAATCAGCAGTTCCATTGTTGTACTGATCTGCGAATCGTGAATCGATCGACAGATCTGTAATGAGAAACTTTGCAGGGTTGAGAATAGCCTGTTCCATTATCAAGGGGGCATAAAAAATCTACAGAAGATATCCGAATAGATCCAGGAAGGAGGCAGATATATAGGTCCGTAAAGATTCAACAGCCGCACGTGCGGCAGCTGTATCAGTATAGGTGGCAGCGACCTGTTCGAGTGTCCATTCAGCAAGAGGTGGGTCATTCCTGCGATTGACATCGTTATGAAGTGCCAGAATCCAGGAAGAGATGCCATCCCGTAGGTCCGTACCAGAGGGTGGAAGTGTGGGGGTCACAGGATGAGCATCAAACCATGCAATGTAATGATAGGTGCATTCAGGACATGGAAGAGCTGTTCTCATGGCTGTCAACAGATCGATCCACACAAGACGTTGACTCTCAGTTGTCGTGGACTGAGCTGCAGTGTGAAGAGCTGTCCAAAGAGGAGGGCCCCAGAGAGAGGTATCAATGCCATCAGAAGGTGTTTGCATCAGTAGTTCTACTGTAGGTTCTACCATAGGTTCTACTGTAGGTTCTACTGTAGGTTCTACCGTAGGTACGGGAGCCGGAAGTCGACGATGACCACCAGGACGTCGAACACTAGGAGAAGCCGGGCCCTGAGCAGCCACCGCTCTTCTTCTACCACAGTTGCAACCCATCTTATATCAGGATGAGGAAAAAGTCGATCTACATGGCCGCTTGTGGATCGGCAGGGCCTCTCCGTTCTGGCCCGGCCAGAAAGAACCGCCGCCCTCGAAAGGTGGCCGCCCAAATCCCCGGTGTTGCCCCCCGGCACCCCGGATCCAGACTCAGGGCTAAGAATAAAAGAAAGCTACTAGATCAAGGAGACCACGGATGTCAGAAACAGTCACAATCACTGTAGAACGACTGAAAGAACTGGAGAAATATGAAGCGAAGATCAAAGCCAAGAATGCAAAGGATACAATAAGACTAGCAGAATACCACAAGACACATCCTGAGAAGACTTTAGCACGTGTTAACCGACATATTGAGAAAGATCGTGATGCCTACAATGCCAAAAGGAGAGAACGTCGCCGTCTGGCAAAAGAAGCGGCCGCAGCAGCCACCAAACCCCCGGCGGCTGATTAACCCCGTGCGTGTTAATCCGCCAGATTTAAACCCCCGACCTTCTATAACAAGCAGATGTCACATGACAAAAATCCAACAACAAAATGTCCATTTTGTGCTTGGTGTAGGCGCACACGTCATGTTTCTAATCATTTTATAACAAATCATATCGATAAGATACACATTCGCCCTGTTACAAACGAGCATTGTGTATATGCATATGTTGCATGGTAAAGATGAGATCTACTTCTGTGCATGTTTAACATGTGGCAAGGGAACATTAGGTGATGGTACCTCTGGTAATAGTTCACGATGGATTGACATGCACTCCAAGAATGCTGCTTGTAAAGTTCACCATCGCAAGAGAGTAGCTGATCTACGGGAATCAATTCGTGTAGCCATAGTGGGTACTCTTCCATCAGAATCAACAGAATCATCAGAATCATCAATACCCCTTCTTCATACTTTATGGGAATCACTCAAAGAAAATGAACCGTTTATTACATTTATGGACGATGTTGAGGATTATTGTAAACTTACAAATGATGATTCAGATGATGACTTTGATCCGAAAGAGGCAATAGAATATTCGATACGGTGCGCTGTTAATGATAGAAAGAATATATCACAGCATAATACAGAGATGAATAAATTAGAAATTGAGCATGATGGTGTTGTATGTAAGATGCAATATGATATTAACCAGCTACAACAACAGGTAACTGGTCTACAGAATCATATAGTTGATCAATCCAAGAGAATGAATGACTTGGAGAATCGCCTTGCCATGTTAGAACGTGAAAACAAGCGATATAAATCAGATTATCCTGAACTACCACCAGAAGATCCACAATAATGAACAAATTTGTTATAAGTTGATTGATTTCAATCATTCGACTCATACCTTTAACATTTGGCGGATTATGTTCATTTTCTAACAAAATCATGGTGAGTTCAGATGAGTTCATTCTTTTCATCCAGTAAGTCTCCTAGGAAGTTTCCCATCCCCTCCCCAAGAGGTTGTCGGCTAAAATAAATGAACTCATCTGAACTCAACCTAAAATTTCATTTTTCATAACATTTTGGTGATTATTATCAGAATCCTCAATATATTACATTTTTTAACAAAATCATGGTGAGTTCAGATGAGTTCATTCTTTTCATCCAGTAAGTCTCCTAGGAAGTTTTCCATTCCCTCCCCAAGAGGTTGATAGCTAAATTAAATGAACCACATTGAACCACCTATCTTTTTCATGTTTTCATAATATTTTGGCATTTATTAACAGAATCCTCAATATATTACATTTTCTAACAAAATCATGGTGGTTCAATGTGGTTCATTCTTTTCATCCAGCAAGTATCCTAGGAAGTTTTCCATTCCCTCCCCAAGAGGTTGTCGGCTAAAAAACCCTTGCGCATCCTTGCGCATGTTTATTTCTTACTTTTTATTACATTTTTTAACAAAATCATGGTGAGTTCAGATGAGTTCATTATTTTCATCCAGCAAGTATCCTAGGAAGTTTTCCGTTCCCTCCCCAAGAGGTTGTCGGCTAAAATAAATGAACCACATTGAACTCACCATGAGATTTTACAGATTGTTGATAATTTGTAAAATAGTAAAGATGCGCAAAATATGACGGATGATCCATGATCGATATGTTAGAACTATTCAGATGTCGCTGAAATTTTCAGACTTGCATGAGCTCTATTCATCTGTTAGCAGAGAAGATGCAGTCGCAATGGCTAACTTGGGGGCAGTATGTTGGTCTTCCTTCAAGGATGGTCTCTACAGTCAATGGGCCAGTACCATGACCAGTGAGGAAGCTGAGAAGGCGGCCGTTTACAAGGAGGAAGGGCGGAAGGAGGGGGAGAGGAGGATGTTAGACTCTTTCAAGGCCCGTCTTGCCTCTGTTGAGACTCTTCAAAATGAACTAACAGTTGCCAATGCATCCTTGGAACAACTGCGTCAGTCGATGGATGCTGAAGCTGTCAAACGTGCGAAGGCCCTTCTTGCAACTCAGCGGTCGGAGTTTGAGCTTGAGAAGATGAAGGAGATCGCTGCCTTGAAGGATCAGGTATCAGCGGCATCTCTGTCAATGCAGATGGTGGCTGTACTGACAGAGAATAATGATTCCTTGAAGGAAAAGATCGCTGCGTTGGAAGCAGCTCGTGTAGAACTTATTCAGCATAAAACTAAATCAAGTCATGCTATCGGAAAAATTGGCGAAGCAACTGTATTTGAACTTCTTAATGACATAACGAAAGCAAAATTTCCATATTCAACTGTAAAAGACATGACGGCAACGATGCATGCTGCTGATTTCCATGTTTGGATCATGCGACCTTCTGGAAAAAAAATAAAGATGCTCGTGGATTCTAAGAAGTATTCCAAAGCTGTTAAATCTCTAGAGATTGTTAAATTATATAGAGATATAGATGAAGATGAAGAATCTCACTGTGGTCTATTTATCTCATTGGAATCTGCAGTTTGTGGAGTAGAACAGTTTGAGATTAAAACAACTCCGAAATGTAAACCTGTTATATTTCTCACTCTTGAAGATATGAATTATGAAAGAAGGAGAGAAATGATAGTATGGTCTATACAGACCTTACTAACAATTGTGGGACAAGAGATCCCTGACCAAAAGAACCGTATGTTGGAGGATATAGATAAATTCCTTGTTGGTATTAATGGTTCCATGAAGCAGCTTGATAATGTAATTAAACTGCAACAAAAAACCCTTGATGATCTTAGGAAAGTACGTAGTGGGATTCTTGAACAATTGAAAGCCTTCAATGGAAAGGAAGAAGAACCTGATACTATTGAAGTGGTATCAGATATGTTCTCTTATAACGATGTAGTTGATCCTACATGTATTACTATTGTTAAAGCAACAGGGCTCCCTTGTGGGAAACCTTCTCTTGAAGGTACAAAGAAGTGCAGACACCACACTTCCGCAAAAGATAAAGTCCACGGTAAAGGGGGGTCGTAGAGTGTATTATACCCGACATTATTTTGTACTTGCAGCCTATACTACTACATAATTCGGACATAATTCCGGTCGCGCGACCCCCTGCACTCTCGGCGAATTATTCCGAATTATTATATCGTATAGGCGTCTGCATAGGAAGTCATAAAAGGCTCTGTATATAACTTACATTAATTCGGGATTAATTCCGCCTATAGGCTTCCTATACAGAATTCAGGGCCAGGCAGAGGGTCGGGAGAGTGCAGGGCATGTATATAAGTTAATTATTAATCAATTAATTAG
>Ga0114979_10003523_pt1 | contig 10485 bp, 7 predicted proteins | sample S_140625_EF_Meta_FD_87315 | JGI IMG/M metagenome (GOLD analysis project Ga0114979, IMG submission 87315) | Freshwater microbial communities from Lake Simoncouche, Canada to study carbon cycling - S_140625_EF_MetaG | ecosystem: Environmental > Aquatic > Freshwater > Lake | place: Lake... | reverse complement strand
ATTGCTACTTTTTCCATCATTGCTTTAGATATGCCCATAGCATTTATAGGATAAACCGCCTTATCAGTACTCAAGCAAATAACTTTTTTTACTCTATTATTAATTGAAGACCGGAGAATGTTTTCTGTTCCAATAATATTAGTTTTAACCGCCTCCATAGGATAAAATTCACAAGAGGGCACCTGTTTTAAAGCTGCTGCATGAAATACAAAATCCACTTTTTTGCTTACATTATCCACTGAAGATAAATCTCTAACATCCCCAATTACAAATTTTATTTTATTTGAGTTGTATAATTTTCTCATGTCATCTTGTTTTTTTTCATCTCTACTAAAAACTCTAATTTCTTTTGGAGCGTCTTCGCTTTTGATAATACGATCAATAAAAGCGTGTCCAAAAGAGCCAGTGCCGCCGTAGATTAAAACTGTTTTTTTTTTAAACATAAGTTCTCAAATTTTTATTATATATATACTTAATATGATTTTTAATTCCATAAAACAAAGGAAGTAAAAAAAACATACTATATACATAATAAAATCTTCTTTTGTAAGATAAATTGTTCCAATGTTTTTTTAAAAAATTAATTTTTGCTGCTAATTGTCTAAAAACTTTATTTGTAAGTCTTCCTGGATGGGATATGTCCACTACAACTGGACTACAATTCACAAAATTGAATCTTGCTATTTTTGAAAATCTTAAAAACAAATCTGTATCTGTGCCTCCATAAAGATTTTCATCCCATCCTTTAATTTTTTTAATTAACACTGTTTTAAAAATACTACATGACGTACTAACTAGCTGCCCATTACTTCTAAGATCGTTGAAACTATGTGGCCTAGAAGATGGAATGACACTGTTTACTACAAACCCATTATAAGTCTGATGCATAGGCAGTAAATATCCGTCTCCTTTTTTTAATTTAATTTCTCTTATAATTTTTTCTATAGAATTGTAATGCACTAAATCATCATCATCAAAAAACCAAACATAATCTGTGTTTACATATGCAAGTCCAACGTTGCAAGCAAAGCTTTGGCCTTTATTTTTTTTATAAAAAAAATAGGAAATTTCAGGATATTGTTTTATTAATTTTCTATTGTAGTTTTTTACAGTATTTGTCGAGCCATCTTCAACGATTAATATTTTAATAAAGTTGCTATATTTAAGAAAATTAACAATTGTTTTTATTTTAATTTTTCTATTATATGTGGGAATAATAACTGTAATAACTTTTTTACTCATAAAAATTTTAATTTGTTAAATTTTTTCTGTTAAAATTTAATAGCATTAGTATGGCCCATAAATATGGATGACAATCTCTTTTCTTGGAATTGTGCAATTTAAATATTTCTATAACTTTTTTTTGATCAATTGGTAAATTATTATAATTTTCTGCTTCATAAACTAATTCTCGAGACCATTGAAGCAAATCTTCTCTTAACCAATGTTTAATGGGTAGTTCAAATCCTTTCTTCTTTTTATAAATAAACTTCTTAGGAAAAAATTTTTCTGCTAGTTTTTTTAATACTATTTTTTTTTCCCAATAAGAAACCTTAAATTTGGAAGGAATGCTTAAAGACCATTCAATTAAATTCGTGCTAAGAAAAGGGGACCTGCACTCTAAAGAGTGTGCCATAGTTGCCAAGTCAGTTTTTTGCAGATAGTCGTCATTTAGTGTATGTAAAAAATCTAATCTCATTACTTTATCAACAGTATTAAGACTGGTATTCATTTTTTCTGAACTATTTAAGAATTGTGTTTGCAGCATATTTTCTTGCATATTGTCATCACGCATAACAGAAATAAAATCTTTTCTTACACTTCTAATGAAAGAAAATTGTTCTATGGGGCACTGAATACTAAGAATATGACTTAATAATTTAGATTGATGAGTTCCATATTTAGAGCTAAGAAAAGCAAAAACCTTTCTGATCCATTTTTTATCTACCCCTGGAGTATTTAAAATTTTAATAATATTATAATATTTATAACCACCAAATAGTTCATCACCCCCATCACCCGTCAGAACTACATCGACTTTTCTTTTTGCAAATTCCGAAAGGGCCATTAAGGGAAAGCACGAGGAATCAAAAAACGGTTCATCAAATTTTTGATGCATATTTGGAATTAATTTTATTAAGCTACTAGGTGTAAGCTTGTGTTTTTCCAGATTTATTCCCAGCGTACTAGAAACAAAAGAAGCTTCCTCACTTTCATCAAAGTCTGAATGATCAAAACCTAAGTTGAAAGCATTAATATTTTTTTTATTTGTAATTTTAGAGGCAAGAGCAACAATTAAGGAGCTATCTATTCCTCCTGATAAAAAGAAACCAAGCGGCTTATCACTAGATAATCTATCCAGAATACTTTTTGTTAATAATAATTCACATTCTTTGACTAACAAATCTAATGTTGTTTCTTTAGAGACATTAGGATTAAAATTATTAACACTCCAATATTGGTTTATAGAAAAATTATTTTCATCAAATTCTACGTAAGCTCCTGGTTCAAGTTTATGAATTTTTTCAAAAAAAGACTTGTTTCTTGGGAAATAACCACTTTCCAAATAAAGTGCCACTGAAGATGTGTCGTACTTTTTTTTTAAATTTGGTAGCAACTTTAAAATAGGAGCCGGTCTAGATGAAAATAAAATAGAATTCTTACCCTTATAATAATATAGCGGTTTCTCACCCACTCTATCCCTTGCTATGATTATTTTTTTCAATTTTTTATCCCAGATAGAAAAAGCAAACATTCCATCAATTTTATTTAAACATTCAATACCCCAATGAATCCAAGCATTTAATAAAATTTCAGTATCCGAGCTACCATTCCATATAAAATTACTTTTAATGGTCAGGTAAATTTTTTTAAAATTATATATTTCTCCGTTAAGCATACAAATATATCGACCACAGCTTGAGGTCATTGGCTGGTTTCCAGAAGAAGAAAGGTCTAATATAGACAGTCTATTGAAAGCGAATTGAAAATGTTTTTTATCTGAAACATAACTGCTGTTATCAGGGCCTCTGTGTTTCATGCAATTAGAGGCGCTAATAAAATTTAGTCGAGAAAATATTTTTTTATCAAAACTAATTAGTCCTAGAATACTACACATACAATATTTAAATATTTGTAATTATGTAATATACTGACCAATAAAATTTTAAAACAATTAAATGAATATTAAAAAAAAAATTTACGAATTTGAAAGCTTAAGAGGAATTTTTGCACTTCTAATTGTTTTTTTTCATTTTCCTGTTGAAAATTTTTTTTACAACAATGGATTTATAAAAAATTCCTTTTTTGCTGTAGATTTTTTTTTTGTTTTAAGCGGTTATATTATCGGAAAGAACTATGAAAATAGAATTAATTCTTCAAATGAATTTAAAAATTTCTTAAAAAAAAGGTTTTTTAGAATCTACCCTCTTCATTTTTTTTTTTTACTTGTTTTTTTTTTAATTGAAATATTAAAATTTATTTTTGCATCAAAATTTAACATTTACCCTAGGCATGGTTTTTATGAGTTTAGTGACTTTGTTTTAAATCTATTTTTACTACACGGTTTTTCTGGAACATCATTTAATGAACCTAGCTGGTCAATATCTGTAGAATTTTTTTGTTATTTTATGTTTGCGATTTATATCTTTTTTTTAAAAAAACAAACAAATTACATTCTAATATTTATAATAGCTGGGTTGATTTTGATAAGTATAGATATTTTTGGAATTTCGTTCTCTCAGCTTGGAAGATGTATATATAGTTTTTTTTTAGGTTATTCTGCATTGAGATTAAATCATTTTTTGATTTTTCCGAAAAAAAATATGTTGTCATTTTTTTTTTTAATATTTATTTTTTATTTAATAAGTACAGATCTGACTTATAAGTTTTATTTTTTACCCATACTATTTGCGTTATTTTTGAGCATGATAGAAAAGGACAAAAAAAATAGTTTATTAAGCAAAATATTAAATATTAGTTTTTTAAAGTTTTGCGGAAGAATAAGCTATTCTTTATATTTAACTCATTTTTCTATAGCTTATTTGCTAAGACAAATATTATATTTCGTTTTTAAATTTGAAATCTCAAACAATATGTTAAAATTAGACTTATTTTTTGTGCCCATATTTTTATTTTATATTTTTTTAGTTTTTGTTATTTCTAACTATTCATATAATAAAATAGAAAATCAATATAGAATAAGATAAATTATGAAAAAAAAAATTGTAATCACTGGTGGGTCTGGTTTTATTGGATCTCATCTTGCAAATAGATTTAGAGAAGAAAAAGTTTATATTATTGATAATAATAGAAGTTATCTCAATTTTAATTACGATTTATACAAAAGTTATTACAAAGAAATACTTTTTAGACAGAAATATCTTTTGTCAAAGGCCAAAATTATTAATTGCGATTTAAAAAATCTTTATGATCTTTCGACAGTTCTCGAGAACATTAGGCCTGACCATGTAGTACATCTTGCGGCGCTCCCTTTGGCAAATATATCAAAAGAATATAGTCAAGAAGCCATTAGTAGCATTGTGCATACAACAAACAATTTACTAGAAATTTTAAGGAAAATTAATTTTTTAGGTAAATTTGTATATACATCCTCAAGCATGGTTTATGGAGAGTTTGGTGGAAAAAAATTAGATGAAAAATCTCCCACAAACCCCATTAGTATTTATGGGGCAGCAAAATTAGCTGGGGAGGTGATAACAAAAGGTTTTTGTAACAGCTTTGGTTTGAACTATTCAATTATTAGACCATCCGCTGCCTACGGACCATCAGATGTAAATAGAAGAGTCATTCAAATCTTTTTAGATAATGCTATTAAAAAAATTCCAATTGAAATTAAAGGATCTTTATCAAAGATAGATTTTACCTTTGTGGAAGATTTAGTATCTGGTTTTGAGTGCATTATTAAATCCAAAAAATCTGATAAAGAAATATTTAATATAACAAGAGGTCACGCTAGAAGTTTAATGGAAGTAGCTTTTATCATAAAAAAACATTTTCCTGATTTAAAAATAATAAAAAAACCTCATGAAAAAGGCGTTCCCAAAAGGGGGACTCTGAGTATAAATAAGGCAAAGAAATTGCTAAATTACAAACCAAAATATAATATTGAGAAAGGGATTGGTGAATATATTAAGCACTTATTAAGAAAATGAAGATACCATTAACATTGCCAGATATTGATGATAACGACATAAGGATAGTTAATAAGTCCATAAAATCAGGTTGGTTAGCACATGGAAAATTCAACTCAATTTTTGAAAAAAAATTTGCTAAATTTATTGGGACTAAATATGCAGCTGCGGTTAATTCTTGCACTTCTGCATTAGAACTTGCCTTATGGGCGAATGATATAACATCTGGAGAAATTATAATCCCTTCTTTTACTTGGGTATCTACAGCAAACGTAGTTATGCTATCAGGATGCAAACCTGTTTTTTCAGACGTTGACCTTGATACTAGAAATATAACAGCAGAATTACTAGGACCACTAATTACTCAAAAAACAAAAGCAGTTATTATTGTACATTATGCTGGCCTACCTTGCGATATTGATAAAATAAAAAAAATATGTAGTAAAAAAAAAATTTTATTAATAGAAGATAGTGCCGAATGTATTGGTGGAAAACAAAAAAATATAATAGCTGGTTCGATAGGAATTGGATGTTTTTCTTTTTATCCAACAAAAAATATTACAACAGCCGAGGGGGGAATTTTAACTTCGAATAATTTAAATCTAATAAAGAAAGTCAAAGCACTATCCGCACATGGCGTTCCTAATAATGCTCTCGAGAGAAAGAAAAAAAAGTTTTCATGGATCAGAAATGCTAAATATTTTGGTCGTAACTTTAGAATGCCAGACCCATTAGCTGCAATGGGGATTACTCAAATGAATAAATTAAAACAAATGAATATGAAACGAAATAAAATAGCCTCAATATATAATAATAAATTTTTAAAAATTAAAAACTTTATTATACAACAAACACCTCCTGGATATTATCATAGCTATCAAATGTATTCTTTGATCATAAAAAACATTTATAAAAAAAAATTTATAAAACACTTAAATAACAAGGGAATAGGCGCTAGTTCACATTTCGACCCGCCTGTTCATAAACAATCAGCTTATAAAAAATTTTCTAAGATCAAGCTCAAAAATACAGAATTTATATCAAAATACACCATTACGTTACCGATATATAGTTTAATGAGAGAAAAGGATGCTCACAAAATAGCCGAGATTGTGAGTAAAGATTATAAAGAATTTACAAATTTAAAATTAAAATGAAAATATTAAGAAAATTTTTTTATTCTATATTTTAGCGAGAATTTTTTTGTTATCTTTCGTTAAATATAATTTTGATGGAATGATGTCTAATTTTTCTCTTGAAAAATCTTTTTCGTTCCAGGAAATTTTTGCACCATCCATATAGGACTTCATAAGAAAATCTACAGAATAACCAGAGTTAGGTGTTTTTACTAAATTTTGAACATTATTAATATTATAACTTGCAGCAGTTCTTTCAGAGGTACTTATTCCATATTTAAAAAAATTTCTAAATCTAGATTCCCACAAACCTAGAGCCTCTAGAGTAATCGGGTTATGATATAAAATTGGCTTCAAGAACTTAATTAATGCATCTTTGTGAAAAATTGTACCCTCAATAGTAAATCTATACTTCCATAAATTTTTAGCATGTATGTCTTCATTGGACCATTTAAAAAAATTTATACCCTGATCATTGTGGTAGTCCACATTCATCTTCTTGGGTAAACTATATTTTCCTTCAAAGTGATTTCCAGTAAAAAATCTATAATAAGTTTGATTTTTATTTTCTAAAATAAGGTCCAACGCTTTATTTGGAATAAGAGTTTTTTTATAAAAAATTTGATCGTCTGGCACTAAAGTAATAAAGTCTGTTTTTAAATTTTTTAAAGTATTTTCTAAAAGATATTTAAAATTGTTAAAATCCAGAACTATTTTTCTCCACCTTAAAAACCAAAGCAAATTTAATGGTCTAAGTAAAAATAGAGGATTGTTAGAGAGAATGTTTTTATCTGTTCTTTGTATAAAATTAACATTTTTTGAAAAATTTTTTAACAATTTTTGGTAAGATGGATGGTGCTCAGAATTATAATGATAAATAACGTTAATATTATTGTCTAAATTAATAAAATTTTTTTGTATAGATTTTAAACTAGCATCTAAAAGAATGGCTCTTTTATAAGTAAAATATATTGCCGATATTTTTGTAACTTTTCCCATTTTAAATTAAAACTAAAAATTTCTTGTGCATTTACCATTTTTAAATGTAAAAATTTCATCACAACCTTCTAATGCGCTTTTTCTATGAGAAACAATAACCAGTGTCAGATTTTCTATTTTATTTATAATATTAATAATTTTTTTTTCATTAACTGAGTCTAATGAACTAGTAGGTTCATCCATAATAAGTAATTTTGGTTTTTTATAAAGAGCTCTTGCAATCCCTATTCTTTGAATCTGTCCTCCAGATAAGTTCACACCCCTTTCTCCAACAAGTAACTGTTTGCCTTCGAGATTTTTGTCAACAAGTTCATCTTTTAGGAAAGTTAGATCAATCAATGAATCAACTAAAGCATGGTCAATCTTTTGATCTTTAACTTCAAGGGAAATATTTTTTTCTAAAGTATCATCTATTAAATAATTATACTGCGGAACATAAGCAATATTATTTCTCCATTCAGAGTTATTTAAAGAAACTATTTTCTGATCTACCAGTATTGTTCCACTATTTGGTTCTAATAAGCCAATTAAAAGATCTAAAAAGGTAGTTTTGCCAGCTCCGCTGCTTCCAACGATTCCTATTTTTTTATTTTTTTTTATACTAAAATTGAAATTATCTAAAATTGCACTGCTATCCTGGGTGTATTTAAAAGAAATATTTTTAAATTCAATAGAATTGGCAAAACTTAAGTCTGAGGCTTTAAATTTATTTTCTTTTTTTTTAATTAAATTTTTTACATCGTAATATTCAAATATTTTATTTATTGTCATAAGAGAAGATTCCGAATACTTTAATCCCTGTAGAGAAAAAATTATTCTATTAACGCTTGGTATAATTTTAAAGCCTGCTGCTGCAAATATACTAATAATTGTAATAATTTTTAAACTATCCTGACCAGTGAAAATAAAAAAAAAAATCATTCCACAAATTATCACCGCCCCTAAGAGTTCTAGGATAAATCTTGGAAGATTGTTATAAATATAGGATTTTGACTGAATAGCAGCTACAGGAGCATTAATTTTTTCAAATTCTTCTAAGTATTTATTTTCTAAATTATGCAATTTAGTTATTTTAATACTTCCAATACTATTCTGGATTAACTTGATTATTTTACTTTCAAGAATTTCTTTATCAGAACCCATTTTTTTTAATTTTTTTGAAAAAAATTTATAAGTAATTAAAATTGTCAAAAATACAGTAAGAAATAATATAAGAAAACCGGATGTTTCATAAAATAAAAGAAATAACAAAATTGATAGTAAAATTAAACCTTCTGAAGCAAGAGAAAGTATTGGAATGATACAATATTGAGTGATTAAGTTTGTATTGGTGGATATATTTGTTACTAAAATAGATGATTTAGTCTTTAAAAACTCCGAATAATTCATAAAAATACTTTGCGTAAAAATTTTATCCTTAATTAAAGTTTGAATTTCAAAAGCAAAATTGAAAATTTTTTTTGAAGAAAAATACAGAAAGTAAGTTTTAAAAACAAAAAAAATTACGACTAATAATAAAAATGCAATAACTATGTAATTCTGTGCAAAACTACTATCTTTAAGAAAAAAATTTAAATAATCTAGATATACACTTTCTTTTGGAACAAGAATAATTGATAATAATGGAATAACCACCCCTATTCCCACCACTTCAAGAATTGACTGAAATATCAGAAGCAAAACAATTAAGTAAAATTTAATTTTTTGCCTTTTATTTAAAAAACTAAAAAAAATTTTGTATTTTGTTGCAATATTCATTAAAAAAAAATTAAAAATTACTAATTGTTTGTAACTATAAACCTTTTTCCATCTTCACTTATTTCGCAATTATATAAAGGATTATTAGATTTATAATTATATAATCTTATATTAATAAAATTATATTTGATCCACTGAAAATTATCTTTTTCAAAGTTTTTTACTGAATTATTAAAAGATTTACAATTTTTAAGATTACTATCATTAACTTTCCAATTAAAATCTATTTTGTATTGTCTTTTTATAACGGAGGGAAAACTATCAATTCGGGAAATACCATTGTTATCAATAGTAAATTTATAGGATACAAAAGACAATATTAAAATTAGGTATAATAGATTTATTTTATTTTTTTTTTCTAAAAATCTAAATGAAAAGAAAAGAAATAAGGCAAAACTAAAAGAAAAATATATTTTTAACAAAGGGTAAAAATTATTTTTGTAGATAAAAAAAAGAGAAATTATTGTTAAGAATAATAATATGTTTCTAAAAAATTTATACAAGTAATTTCTATGAATAAGCAAACTTTTTGCATTGCGCAGAAAAATCCATAACAAATATAAATTTATAAATATATTTAATACAAGACCAGAGTAGAAAAAGTTGCTCGTATTTTTTAAAATTCCAAAGTGATAAAGACCAGAAAAAGAGGGTAGAAAATTTAAGTAGAAATAATTAAAACCATTATTTATGTTTAAATAAATTATTTTTCTAATTAGTGCAAAATTAGTTTGGTCAACTTTGATACCAGCTAAACTATTTATTAAATCATTATTAAGAATAATACTTTCTTTACCAAGAGCAAAAGCTCCATAATAACCCCATAGAGAAACCGCGCCAGATGTCGCTTGAGTATCTGCAATATTTTTTATTAAGCGTGTAGCAATGGGTATCAATGTATTTTCATAGGATAAAAGCCCAATAATAAATAAATATAAAATAATTAGTAAAAAATAATTGGAAAATTGTTTAAGTAATTTTAAAAATTTAGTAAAATTTAAAGTTATACAAAATAAATAAAAAAACATAGTTATTGCAAAGAGCTCAAAATAAAGAATATATAAACAAGACAGCAATAATCCTGATATACAAATAGCTATATCAAATCTTTCGTTCGGATTTTGGTAAATTTTAATAGTGCTAAATATCAAATAAATAAAAATAGGTACACCTGCTGACTGGGCTAAAGCTTCAGATTCATGCAAATAACATAACCAAAAACTAAGTGTAAAAATTATTGATATTATAAGAATATCAAATTTTTTATTTTCTCTTTTTATATATCTTAAAATCGAAAACAGCGCACACCCAGCTAAAGAACTTATAAAAATTTTATAAATGAATGATGCTAAAAAAATATTCTTAAAAGAAAAAATAAATAACGATCCATATAATAAGAAAATACCTACTCGTTCATTATGAAAAAAAAATTCATTTTT
>Ga0114979_10003521_pt1 | contig 10486 bp, 8 predicted proteins | sample S_140625_EF_Meta_FD_87315 | JGI IMG/M metagenome (GOLD analysis project Ga0114979, IMG submission 87315) | Freshwater microbial communities from Lake Simoncouche, Canada to study carbon cycling - S_140625_EF_MetaG | ecosystem: Environmental > Aquatic > Freshwater > Lake | place: Lake... | reverse complement strand
GCCAGATGTGGACGAAACCCCACACAGCGACGAATCTCCCAAAGACTTGGCGCTGAGATTGGCCCTTGCCAAGGCGAGGGCTGTTGCCCAGAAAAATCCAGAGGCCGTCGTGATTGGTTCCGACCAAGTTGCAGATCTGGAAGGCTCCCCATTGGGCAAGCCTGGCAATCACACCAACGCCACTGTGCAATTGCAACGCATGCGTGGCAAAACAGTTATTTTTCAAACGGCGCTCTCCGTTGTTTGCATGGCAACGGGCTACGAGAGGACTGATTTGGCATCTGTGAAGGTTAAATTTCGCAACTTAACGGACGCTGAAATTGAGTCTTACTTAAGAGCTGAAGAGCCTTACGACTGTGCAGGCAGTGCCAAAAGCGAAGGTTTGGGTATCGCTCTTCTAGAGTCAATTGACAACGACGATCCCACTGCCTTGGTCGGCTTGCCATTGATCAGAACCTGTCAAATGCTCTGAGAAGCAGGGGTCAAACTGCTATGAACAAAGTGAACCCTCCATTGGGCAGACTTTTTTTGGTTCCAGCCCCGCTAGATTTTGGTTGCAGCGAAGAAATCGATCTGCAACAAGTGATGCCTATGGGCACGATTTCAGCAGCAGCAGGCATCACGCATTGGATTTGTGAGAACGCCAAAACTACGCGCGCTTACTTAAAGCGAATCGATGCTTGTGCCCCACTGAAAGCCAACATCCAAACACAAACCATCACTGAATTGCCAAGACAAGTTCACAAAAAAGGCGACCACTTAGGCGGCTTTGATGCCAAGCCCCTTTTGGCGTCTGCCCTTGCGGGCGAGGACATGGGACTTGTCAGCGAGGCGGGCATGCCTGCAGTCGCGGATCCTGGCAGTTCAGTGGTTCGAGCTGCGCACGAACTTGGCATGCAAGTCGTTCCCTTGGTTGGACCCGTTTCACTTTTGTTGGCCCTGGCAAGCAGCGGCTTGAACGGACAGAATTTTGCGTTTGTGGGATACCTGCCGCAAGAGCCACAAGACAGAGTTCGAAGAATCAAAGAGTTAGAGCAACTTGCCCTGAAGTCAGGGCAAACTCAACTCTTCATTGAGACGCCCTATCGCAACGCAGCGCTTTGGTCGTCACTCACGCTAGCCCTTCAACCCCATAGCAGGCTGGCATTTAGCAGTGGCCTGACCTTAGCGAGTGCAGTCAACTTAAGCTCAACCGCACAACAATGGCGAAAAATGCCTTCAGGCAAGCTGCCTGAGGGGTTGAACAATCAGACACCCGCCGTCTTTGCTATCGGCGCATAAATCAATCAAGCATTGAACAAAGTACCCCTTCAATGCTTGCATTCCCAATTATCGAATGATGGTACTAGATCGCATCGCTTTCCATGCGCCTTCTCCCATGGCTGCGCCAAAGCGCTTCACCAACCGCTCTGCCACATTGTCATGGCGTGAGTAGTCAACCACGTCTTCAGCTTTCACCACATCACGGGCGACTTGATCGAGGCTGGACAATTCGTCTGCCAAACCTAACTCGACCGCTTGCTGACCCGTCCAAAATAAACCGCTGAACATGTCGGGGGTTTCTTTCAATCGATCGCCTCGGCCTTTTTTGACCGCCGAGATGAACTGAGCATGAATGTGATTGAGCATGAACTGCGCGTGTTTTCGCTGCGCTTCTGTCTGCGGGCTAAATGGATCTAAAAAACCCTTGTTTTCACCCGCCGTCATCAGACGTCTCTCGACGCCAAGTTTGTCCATCAAGCCGGTAAATCCAAAGCCATCCATGAGCACGCCAATGCTGCCAACGATACTGGCTTTGTCGACATAAATTTTATCGGTGGCAGCCGCAATGTAATACGCTGCCGATGCGCATGATTCTTCCACCACCGCATAAATAGGCTTGCGATGAAGCGCTTTCAAACGAACGATTTCATCGTTGATGATGCCAGCCTGGACGGGACTGCCGCCAGGTGAATTGATGAGCAAAACCAAGGCTTGTGAGCCCGAGTCTTCTAATGCAGCACGCATGGAAGCAACGACATTTTCAGCACTGGCATCTGCGCCATCTGCTATTTCGCCCTTAATATTGACCAGCGCTGTGTGAGGTTTTGAAATGCTAGACGATGTTTGGTTGTGTGAGAAAACTTGCCAAATGACAACGATCCAAAGCAGCAACCATCCTAGCCTCAGCCCCATTTTCCATCGTCGTGCTGCTTGTTGTTCTCTCAAATTGGCTTGAACCAAATCAGACAAGATTTGTCGCTCCCAATTGAGTGAAACGCCTTGAGCAGGCGACTGCTCAGAAGCGACTCTGGACGCTAGAGGATCCGGAGTCTGATTGGAGGCATTGGACGATTCAGGATTTTCAGAACTCATGGGAACTCAAAAGGTTTTAAATTGAAATCAGTATGCCAGTGAACCACACCGCCTTGCTCGGACAAGGTGATTGGGATCAAACCGCCATTGCAAGGGCCACCCGAGCAAGCTCCCGTATCGGGCCGATACAAGGCGCCATGTGTGGCACAAATGAGGAATTGGCCGCTTGTGTCAAAAAAACGATTGGGCTGGAAGTCCATTTCCATGGCCACATGACTGCACCGGTTCAAGTAGGCGTGGACTGCTCCCCTAAACCGAATGGCAAATGCTCGACACGTTTGGCCGCCATAGATGACATCGAAAGGAACCGCCAGACCACCATCGATCAGGTCGTTGGAATTGCACAAAGGAATGATGGAGATCTCATGCATTTTCTAGCAGCCATTGACGTAATTCAGACACAGAATGGGCAATGAACCTAGGCTTCAAATCGTGAAATGAGGAGGGTTCATGTGCTCCATAGCTCACTCCGATGCTGGCACAGCCCGCATTCAAAGCCATTTGTAAATCGTGGGTGGTATCACCAATCATCAGTGTGCGTTCCGCATCAACACCAAACTCCCGCATCAACTCGTGCAACATGAGCGGGCTGGGCTTGCCAGCTGTTTCGTCAGCTGTTCGAGAGCCATCAAACATGCCCTTTAAGTTAACATCATGCAAAGCGTCGTTCAAACCTTTGCGGTTCTTTCCCGTAGCCACTGTGAGCCAATGGTGACGCCGTTTCAATTCTGCCAACATGGGCAACACGCCGTCAAATAGAACAATGTCGTTTTGATGGGCCATGTAGTGGTAGCGATACCGCTGCCCCAGTTCTGGATATTTCTCGACAGGGACATCGGGTGCAGCATGCGCCAGAGCTTGCATCAATGCCATGCCAATCACATAGGACGCTGCTTCTTGGCTGGGCTCTTGACCTCCCACATCCACCACTGCGCGCTGGATGCAACGCGTGATGATGGCCGTGGAGTCAAACAGCGTGCCGTCCCAATCAAAGGCAATCAGATCAAACTGACGAGGGCGCAGACTGGAGTTTTGATTGGGCATGATGGACATAAAGTTGCAATTCTGAGGGCAGATTTGATTTCAATTCGACACGCTTGCCTGTTAAAGGATGAGTGAACTGCAGGCGCCAGGCATGCAAAAACATGCGCTTCAAACCTTGCTTTTGAAGCACTTTGTTCCATTCAAAATCACCGTATTTATCGTCTCCGGCAATGGGATGGCCTTGAGAGGCCAAATGCACTCTAATTTGATGGGTTCGCCCAGTTTTGATAGTGACCTCAAGCAAGGTGCAACCCACCAAGCGTTCTGCCACTTTCACCAAGGTGATGGAGCGCATGCCATCAGGATCGTCGTTGGATGTGACTTTCACTCTGCGCTCGCCATCCGGTAAAAGGAATTTGTGCAGAGCACTGTCGATGACCTTCAACTTTTCTGGCCAACTGCCCTGGACAAGGGCGAGGTAAGTCTTGCCTGTTTCTCGCTCCCTGAATTGATCCTGAAGGTGTTTGAGTGCGCTTCTTTTTTTGGCGACCAACAAAATACCACTTGTTTCACGGTCAAGTCGGTGCACCAATTCGAGCAGTTTCGCCAACGGCCTTGCCTGCCGCAGTTGTTCAATCACACCAAAACTGACGCCTGACCCCCCATGGACAGCCACACCTGCTGGTTTGTCGATGGCCATCAATGCGTCGTCTTCTAACAACAAGGGAAATTCGCGGGCTGGCGCTGGTCGGGCTGCCTTTTCAGCCACTTTGTCCGAAATTCTGACGGGTGGCAGCCGGACAACGTCACCCGCCTCAATGCGTGTATCTGCTGAGGCCCGCCCTTTATTGACCCGCACTTCACCGCTACGGATGATTCGATAAACATGTGTTTTTGGGACACCCTTCAGATGCCGAATGAGGAAATTGTCCAGTCGTTGGCCTGCCGATTCCTCGTCCACAGTGAGCCATTTGACTTCCAGAGCCGGATTTGTGGCCACAGAAATGTCCGATTGTGTAGCTTGAGGCCCTATAATGCGGTTCACCGGCGTTGTGCTGTAAGTGGTTGATTTGAATGGAAATGAATTCCTGATGACAGGAGTTTAGTTCACTCTCCACCAACAAGCGCCGTAAGTTCGATGCCGCCATGAGCGAAATTTGCAGACTGAAGGCCAGGGCCAACAGTGGCAAACCAGCTTTTTTGGTTGGACCGATGCTTTGAAACCCAGATACGGAATATTTTTTATTCAGTAGCTTTGCAGCTACTGAACGGATTGAATCGAAATGAGTGTGTTGTTTGGATCTGTGCTGTCTTTCTTGCAGTGGCTGTTTGCGCCGCTCGAGACACCATTGCCTGCGCGCGCTCACAGCCTCGATTCTTCCACGCGCCCCTTTCCACATTCCAGCGACACATTTGCGCCCATGAATGTCGGAATCTTTTGGCAATTCCCTTCGTTTCGAACGTCAGTCTCGGCACCGTTGGCTCATTAAGAGCTGGTTGTTAAACAGGTGATCCGGCCCCAACGCCACATTTGGCGGGGTTTGTTTTGCTGACACATTGAAAAGAAGGGACGCATCATGAAACGGATGCTGATCAACGCCACGCAAGCCGAAGAACGCCGCTTGGCCATCGTCGATGGACAAAAACTCCTCGACTACGAAATTGAAATTGAAGGTCGCGAGCAGCGCAAAGGCAACATCTACAAAGCAGTTGTCACACGCGTTGAACCTTCACTCGAAGCTTGCTTCGTTGACTACGGCGAAGAACGTCACGGCTTCTTGCCATTCAAAGAAATCTCCCGTCAATACTTTGCCGAAGGCGTTCCGGTCAGCCAAGCTCGAATCAATGATGTGATTCGAGAAGGTCAAGAACTCTTGGTGCAAGTTGAAAAAGAAGAACGTGGCAACAAGGGTGCGGCCCTTACCACTTTCATCAGCTTGGCTGGCCGTTATGTGGTCTTGATGCCCAACAATCCCCGCGGTGGTGGCGTTAGCCGTCGCATTGAAGGCGACGATCGCGCTGAACTCAAAGAAGCCATGGACCAGCTGGAGTATCCAAAAGGGATGTCCATCATTGCCCGCACCGCGGGCATTGGTCGCAGCGCACCCGAGCTCCAATGGGACCTGAACTATTTGCTCAAGCTTTGGTCTGCCATTGACGGTGCCACTCAAGGTGCCAAAGGTGCCTTCCTCATTTACCAAGAATCCAGCTTGGTCATTCGAGCCATTCGTGATTACTTCAACAGCGACATCGGCGACATCCTGATCGACACCGACGACATCTACGAACAAGCTCAACAGTTCATGAGCCACGTGATGCCCGAGTTCGAGCCCCGCGTGAAACGCTACCGCGACGATGCACCCTTGTTCAGCCGCTTTCAAATTGAGCACCAAATTGAATCGGCCTATGCACGCACTGTTCAATTGCCATCAGGCGGCGCCATCGTCATTGACCACACTGAAGCTTTGGTGTCGGTCGACGTAAACTCTGCACGCGCCATCAAAGGGGGCGACATTGAAGAGACCGCTACACGGACCAACCTTGAAGCCGCCGACGAAGTGGCTCGCCAAATGCGCTTGCGCGATTTGGGTGGTCTGATTGTCATTGACTTCATTGACATGGAAGAGTCACGCAACCGCCGCGATGTTGAAAATCGTTTGCGCGATGCGTTGCGACAAGATCGTGCGCGCGTTCAGTTCGGCTCTATCAGCAAATTCGGCCTCCTAGAAATGAGCCGTCAACGCTTGAAGCCAGCGCTTGCTGAAGGCTCTTCCATTCCTTGCCCTCGTTGCGGCGGCTCTGGCCACGTTCGCGACACAGAGAGCTCGGCTTTGCAAATTTTGCGAATCATCCAAGAAGAGTCCATGAAGGACAACACGGCTGCAGTGCACGCACAAGTGCCAGTGGAAGTGGCCTCTTTCTTGTTGAATGAAAAGCGTCCAGAAATTGCCAAGATTGAGTTGAAGCAACGCATCAATGTGCTGCTGGTGCCCAATAAATCACTGGAAACACCACATTACAAATTAGAGCGACTGAAGCACGACGACCCGCGCTTGGACAACATTGAAGCCAGCTATAGCATGGCTGAAGTGGTGGAAGATCCCACCACCGTTACGCGCCGCTCGCAAGAGCCAACCAACCGTCAAACACCGGTCATTAAAGGCGTTCTGCCTGATGCACCTGCGCCAGCCTCCCTGCCTAAAGCTGAATCTGCAAAGCCGGCCCCTACTCAAACCCGCCAAGCGCCAGAAAAACCTGAAAGCACGGGCGGTTTCTTTGGTTGGTTGAAGCGCTTATTTGGCGGTGCAACTGAAGTCAAAGAGGTCCCCACTCAAAATGTAGGCAAGCGTGGCGAACGCACAGCAAAAGATGGCGAACGCAATGAACGCGGCGAGCGCAACGGCGAGCGCCGTGGCGGACGCGGTGGCCGTGGCGGCCGTCGTGGCGAGCGCAATGATCGCGGTGAACGCGCTGAAGGCACATCCGAGCGCAATGACAACACCGATACACGCGCTCCACGCGAAAATAGCGGCAATGGCGGAAATCGCCGTGGTGCTGAGCGAAACGATCGCAACGGTCAGCGGGGTGAGCGTGCTGAGCGTGGCGACAAACGTGAAAATGCCAATAGCAATGGCAATAACGCCCTCGACAGCCAAAATGTGAGCGCCGAAGTTGCAGAAGCTAATCAAACCGACTCTCGCAACGAAGCCCGCCCAGAAAGAGCTCCGCGCGGCGAAGGCAGACGCGAGCGTGGCGAAGGCCGCAGGGAACGAGGTGAGCGCGGTGAGCGTCGCAGTAACGACAGTGCTCGAACAGGCAGCAGTACTGAAAATACTGAGACCCACGGAACGCCTCAATCTGAATTGAATGAAAACTCAGTGAGCCAAGCACAAGGCGCTTCTGGGACATCAACTCAAGGTGAAGAACGTCAAGACTCTGCCAATGGAACGCCAGAACGCAGAGAGCGCCGTACGCGTGACCGTTATGGCCGCGACCGACGAGAGCGCAACAACAGCAACGAAGGCAACACCTCCGAGAACTTGCCACCTGAAACTGGTAGCCAGGAGAATCAAGCTCAAGAAGAAGCACCTGCAGCCAGATCCTACTTTGACCGAGCGCAAAGCACTTCGGCACCCATGGACTCGACGGCTCAAACAACACCTGTTGCGGTTTCAGTTGCTGAGACCCATGTTGCATCAACTCCTACTCAAACAGCGGCCCCTGCTGTCGGTTTGCCCAAGGTTCAAGCTTACGAATTGCCCATGGCCAGCCTGATGCAAGTTGCTGAAGGCTCAGGCCTGCAGTGGGTCAATTCTGATCCTGAAAAAATCGCGCTCGTACAAGCTGCGATTGCCGCCGAGCCCAAATCAGTTCACGTCCCGCGTGTTCGACCACCCGCAGTTGCTTTGGATGAAGGCCCCTTGGTTTTGGTTGAAACGCGCAAAGATTTAAGCGACATGAAACTGCCTTTCTAAGCGCAGCCAATTCGCTTCAGGGTTGCCTAGAACTTGAAGTTCTAGCCTCACCCCAAAAGGGACCTTCAAGGTCCCTTTTTTATTCCATTGCGGCCTTCTTCAAGGCCGCTACAGCGGCCGGCAAATCTTCTCTTTGTTCAGCAAGCTCTGCCAAGGAGCGCCATGCCTGTCTGCGAGTGACAGGATCTTCTAACGCAGGTGCAGCTTGTGTCAAAAGCAGCTGGGCTTTACCCCACAATTGCCTTTTTTGACACAGGCGTCCTGCCAAAAACAGCAACAAAGGATCACGAGGGTTATTTTTTTGAGACGCTTCAACCAGTGCCAACCAATCGCGTTCCTCGCTGGTCTCTTGACCGGAGAAACTTCTCTCTAAAGCTTGAGTTAACTTCTGTTGCTGTGCCCTAGACAAACTCTGAGGTGATGCTTGCCATCTGTCCCAAATAGGCTTGAGCCAAGTCCGCATGACCACAGGATCTCCCTTTAGGCTTAGCCAATGGACAGCTGCTTGAACGGCGAGGTCAGGGGTTTGCCGCTGAGCCTCTCCCAAACGAGCCCAAAGCCTTTGCATTTGTCCCAATTCATGGGTTTTTGCAATCAACTCAAAGACCAAACTGCGAATCATGCTTTCAGCAGCTTCAGAAGTGAACGCACGGTGCTTGATGAGCAACAATGCGGTGTCCAAAGCTTGAGAAGACTCACCAGCTAAGCGTGCTGCTTTCAAACGCAAACGCATGGCCAGTGTTCGTCGCGACACGCCTTGCGGCAATCGATCCAACCATAGCAAACTCTCGGAAGCATCTCTGTCGTCCAAAGCCCAGCGCGCAGCACGCAACATGCTCCCTTCTGTGAGAGATTGACGCAACTGCGCACGGCCTCCTGCAGGCTCCTGCAGGGCTTGTTCCAAATGAGACTGGCGGTTGGTCTTGTCATGCAGTGCATGAGCAGACTCAGCAGCCAATATGTGAGCGACACAACGCAATGCGCCAGCATGCTCAAGGATCTCACCGCCCTCAGACAAGGACTTTTCTCTGACAAGAACCAGCTCGGCTGATTTGCGCGCTCTCAAGAAACGCCCCTCCATAAACTGCGCCATGGCGTCCAACAAGGCGGCATGCGCTGCTCGCTCTTTTTGCTGCAAACGCCAGCGCTTGGCTTGCTTAGGCAGTTCAAACAAAGCTGTGAGTGCGCGCTGGGCCCAATGCAGGGTTAGCAGAACCATGATCAACGCAAACAAAACCAAGTTCAGGGAGAGATCGACGCGGTAGGGTGCCCAGAAAATGGACACCGTACCCACATTGTTGGAAGCAATCAAAGCAGTGGCCACAGCCACCGCAAACAAACTCATGAGCCAAAGTGCTGCGCGCATTCGATCTTTTACTTTCCGGATGACGCAGTGGCCAATGCAGCCAATGAGGCATCTAGCCTTGGGATGGCATTGCCTTTGCTCAAAGCTTGCGCCTTTTCCAACAATTGCATGGCATGTTGTGTTTTACGCGCTCCGGGATCGAAATATTTTTTTAAGACCACGCTAACGGCTTGCATGTCAGCGCGAGCCGCATCATTTTGTCTGGCCAACAAGCCCAGTCTGGCATTCAGCAACTTGAGCTTTAAATTTTCACGCAGGAAAAATCCCTGTTCAGGGGCCAGCAGTGCCGCTTCAGGACTGTCAATGCGACTGACCCTTAACAAACCTCGCGCTTCAAGCATGAAGCGGTCGAGCACCATTTTCCACCACACCGTATTTTGGACGGGTGTCAGAGAGGGGTCTACAGAATGGGCCGAAGTCACAGAAGATCGGTTCAAATCATTGGCCAAAGGCAACTCATCGGCTAAAGCCACAATTTCATCCAGCACCAACAACATGCCAGGTAAATCTGTAATTTGAACTGATTTAACCAACTCAAGGTCTCGATCAATCGCTCTTTGAACGCCAATCAAGCGCGGATTGGAGGCTCTTTGAAGGCGGGCTTGGGCTGTTTTCAGGACGCCCAGTAGAGGCTCCAAACTGCTGGTTAATTGAGCCTGCTGCTGTGCCAAACGCAAGGAAGATTCAATGTCTAGCACCAGGTTTTCATCTCGTGAGCGAGACAAGGTTTGAATGAGCTCCTCCAATTGAGCTCGCTGTAGTGCCGCCTCGCTCAACCTAGACTCCATGAGTGCCAAGCGAGCAGCACTGTCTTTCACACTGTCTTGCGCTTGTTTGGCCCAAGCTTTGGCCTCTAGAGATTGCTGACCCGCATCGGCGCTTTGCCTTGCAAGTTGGCCTTGAATTCGAGAAAGTTTTTCCCAAAGTAATCCGCTAAAAAGTACCGCTAACACGGCCAACAAAACAGGCAGCCAAAAAATCAAAGGTCGTTTCTGCAGCGCTGAAGCCTGCGGCGAAGCAGCAGCAGTCTGGACGATGGGCTCGTTAGGGTTTTCGGTGCTCATGCCATCGATTTTATAGATGCCAGCAATGAACCGATGCCAGGCGGGGCAATCGAGACAGCACCCCAACCCATTTTTTGGGCTAGTTCGGCCATTCTGGGGTGAGTGACTGTGGCTTTGGCCTCAGACCATTTGGCCTGCGGGCATTGAGACATGAGTGCTTGCAGAGCTGCAGAGCTGCTGAACAACCAGATGGCACCATCGGCAATGAATTGATTGACCTGGTCTTTTTGAGCTTCACTCAG
>Ga0114979_10003520_pt1 | contig 10487 bp, 11 predicted proteins | sample S_140625_EF_Meta_FD_87315 | JGI IMG/M metagenome (GOLD analysis project Ga0114979, IMG submission 87315) | Freshwater microbial communities from Lake Simoncouche, Canada to study carbon cycling - S_140625_EF_MetaG | ecosystem: Environmental > Aquatic > Freshwater > Lake | place: Lake... | reverse complement strand
CTATTTGAGAGGTCTGCATACAGGGCATAGTTAGAACTCAGCGCAAGGATGCCATGCTCTTGTGCCAGCGCCTTGCATTCAAACCAAGGTTGTCCCATCTTGATGCCCAGCGCCTTGGCTTCGTTGGAACGTGACACGACACACCCATCGTTGTTGGAGAGCACCACCACAGGAACGTTTTTCAAGTCAGGGCGAAAGACTCTTTCGCAACTGACATAGAAATTGTTGCAATCCACCAAGGCCATCTGTGGTGTCATAGGTCAACGGCTTGGACTTTCACGGCTTTTAACATGATGGGTTTGACCAGTATCTTGTAGCTATCCAAGTCAAAGTCATGCGGCTTTAACTCGGACAGCTCGCTTTTTCCATCAGATTGAGAACACTGTGTGCCCAGATAGCACCAGTTGTTGACTCTGTGCTTTTGCACCCAGTCACCTGCCTCTTCAATGAGATCGACGGGACCACTGAACGGCCAAACTTCCACCTGCGAGTCAACCAGCGCAGACAGCAGTCGCTCGTCATGGGCTTGCCTGTCCTCTTGGCCAACGCAGGCCCCCAGACAGGTTTTGATTTGCAAGCCAAAGCAGCCGCGCTCAGATGTTTTTTCTAAGCCTAGCGCCGACATACACAGCAGGTGTTGCTGTGCAAGTTCTTTTAACTTGGCGTTCGCCGAGTGCGCCGATGAGAACAAACCATACAGCTCAGGCGTAGAGCCAAGATTGACGGTCTTGCTGTCCACGATCTCTGGTGTGATGCCCTTTGCCGTCTGTCGCAAACGAATGGAACACAAGGTTCTGATGCGTCGCAACCGTTGGTTGAACAAGGGGCTTTGCGCTTTGATCATTCGGGACTCAAGCAATAAAGCCCCAATCTCCCCTGCGGTCTCGATGAAGTCGATGCGACGCGTCTGCGCAATCATACTGGCCTCATCTGGCGTCCGCAGGTGACTCATCACACGGCTACGGATGTCAACGCTCTTGCCGATATACAAGGGTAATGTGCCCTCACCTTTGAAGATGTAAACACCAGAGGTACGTGGCAATGCCGCGAGACTGTCTGGGTCTATCTTGTGCTCAACAAGGTTTACTGCTGCTCGGGCCATATCTCAACACAGCTTATGGATGTTATTGGTCACAACACCCCACACCAAGAAGTCGTCTTCTTCCTTGATGAGCCGAGGTGGGTAGATGGGATTTTCTGCTATCAGTTTGACCACGCCACCGCGTCGATAAAGGCGTTTGACCGTGAACTCATTGTTCAATTGCGCAACCACGATGTGGTTGTGCTTGGGGTCCATGCTGCGGTCCACTAGCAGCGCATCCCCCTCATAGATACCCACCCCCGTCATCGAGTCACCCTTGACCCGAAAGATGTATGTTGCGGCTTTGTTGCGAATGAGTTGCTTATTCAGGTCTATGCGCTCTTCTGTGTGGTCCGCTGCTGGGGAGGGAAAGCCTGCAGGCACGAGCCAGCCACATACATCCAACCACATGGGGCCTGAGATGATGGGGACGGGTGGATTTGATGAAATTAAAGCTTCTGACATAAATTTGATGATACTGTATAAATACCCAGCTCATCAAGTCATATATCCCCCTTTCACAACACGTCGTGACAACCAGCAGCCTAGGCCTCAAGCGCGACCGGCATACATTTCATAAGTCGCATCTGGTGAATTGCCCCTTGGGCGTTGATTTCATCTGCACGCATTTGAATGCCGGCCACAGCCATCTTGCTAAAGACAACCAATGGGTCAGACAAATCTTGAATGCTGTCAATCACAAGCCAGACAGGACCGAATGACATAATTTCAGACCCATGAAAACAGAAGCCCCCTTGCTCGCCGCCACAGGAGATCTGACGCATGAGGGTCCGTTACCCCGCGGTGTGGCTTTGCTGCGTTTGCTGGCCACCGCTGGCAGACGTGGTGCCTCATTGACCTCCTTGGCCCAGCGTACAAGCTTGCCCAACAGCACGGTCCACCGGCTTCTTGCACAGATGATCAAGTTGCGATTTGTCATGCAGTTGGATGATCGCCAAGCTTACGTTTTGGGGCCCTTGTCTTACGAATTGGGTTTGGTGGCGGCGCAGCAGTTTGACGTGCGCGAACTTTGCAGGCCTGCCATGCAGCAATTGGCTGTGCGTTCAGCTGAGACCGTTTACCTGGTACAACGCAGCGGGCGTGAAGCAGTTTGCATTGATTTTCAACAAGGCCCTGGCACATTGCGGGTGGTGACACTGCAGATGGGTAGCCGCAGGCCCCTAGGATTGGGTGCGGGCGGATTAGCCATCTTGGCGGCCATGAACCCCGATGAAATCGAAGACGTGTTGAAGGTGGTGATGCCGTCGATTGAGACCGAATGGAAGTTTCCCCAGACCGAACTGCGTGAGTCGATGGCGCAAGCACAGCAACAAGGCTATGCGGTGATCAAAAACCGCATTACACCAGGTGTCACCGCTTTCGGAAAATCATTCAAAGATAGCCTTGGGCAAGTTTTCGGAGCCGTCACCATTGCTGGCGTGAACAGTCGGATGACACCAGCACGCATTAATTTGCTGCTGAATGGACTGGAGCAAGCCACCAGCACCATAGAAAAGGCACTTCGAAGCCATCAATGGGCACGCCATGCGCCTTGAGTTTTGGCAGCGGGGAAAGACAGAAACCCACAAGTAATTTCCGTTCAGTGGAAAATGAGTCAGGCATTTTTCATGCTCACTTCAGAATCTGCAACAACACCTATCGGAGACGGACAGCATGAAACTAGCAAGCTTGAAACAAGCCGGGCGAGATGGCGAACTCATCGTTGTGAGCCGCAATCTCTTGCGTGGCGTCAAAGTGACTCACATCGCAGGCACGATGCAAGAAGCCATCGAGCGATGGGCGGAAGTTGAACATTTGTTGCAGGCTGTGTCGGCCCAACTGGAGTCTGGCACCTTGGCCAACACTTTCACGGTCGACCCCGCATTGTTGGCCAGCCCCTTGCCGCGTGCATTCCAATTCCTAGACGGTTCAGTTTATTTGCACCACATGGAAAAGGCGCGCAAAGCACGTGGTGCTGAAATGCCACCGAACTACAAAACTGAGCCGCTCATGTATCAAGGCCTGTCAGACCGTTTTATCGGCCCACGCGAGCCCATGCTCATCACTGATGAAACTTTGGGGCTGGACTACGAAGCTGAGCTCGCAGTCGTCGTCGATGATGTCCCCATGGGCACACCTGCGAGTGAAGCCAGCGGTCACATCAAGTTATTGATGCTGCTGAACGATTACACCTTGCGCACGCTGACGCGAACCGAGTTACCCAAAGGTTTTGGGTTCATGCAGGCCAAGCCCACCAGCGCATTTTCACCTGTGGCCCTGACCCCTGATGAACTAGGTCCGTTTTGGGATGGCGAAAAGTTGAACATGCCCATCTTGTCTTACATCAATGACAGTCCCATGGGATGCGCCAACACAGGGCGAGACATGTTCTTCACTTACCCCACCTTAATTGCTCACGCGGCACGCACTCGCTCCTTGAGCGCTGGAACCATTATTGGCGCTGGGGCAGTCTCCAACTTGGATCCGCAAACAGGTTATGCCTGTTTGGCTGAAAAACGCGCAGATGAAGAATTGCGCGATGGTAAAGCGACAACGCCTTGGTTAAAAGTTGGGGATCGCATTCGCATCGACATGTTGGATGCCAAGGGTGCCTCCTTGTTTGGCGCCATAGACAACACAGTAGCAAAAGGTTGAAACCCCTTGGCAAGTTCTAACTGACTGCGCCAAAATCAAAACAACTATCTAAATGGGAAACAGTATGCTTTGCAAGAAACTACACCATGCGGCTTTTCGTTGTGCGGATGCCAAAGAAACCGTGGACTTCTACACCCAGGTTTTGGGCTTGAAGTTTTCTCATGCGATGGGCGATGACCATGTGCCGTCGACTGGCAAATACAGCCCTCATGTACATATTTTTTTAGAGATGGAAGATGGCAGCAATATTGCTTTTTTTGAGTGTCCGCTAGACGAAGGCGAGAAATCTGGACGAGATGCCAATACGCCGGGCTGGATTCAACACTTTGCTTTCGAAGTTCAGGATGTACCCACACTTTTAAAGGCAAAAGAAGACCTTGAATTGAAGGGCTTAAAAGTGGTGGGCCCGACCAACCATGACGACTTCATCACCTCCATTTATTTTTTCGACCCTTCGGGACACCGCTTAGAGCTGACCGCCCGCACTTGCCACGATCCCGTCAGACTTCAACAGTTTGTGAATGAGGCGCCAGAAGTACTGGCTCTTTGGGACAAGACCCACGATTGGTCACAGCGTCATAGCCCTCATGTCACGCCAAAGCACGATGAGCAACCACAGGCTTAAGTCTGCAGCTATCTAAAAAATCAAGGAGACACACATGATTCGCACAACACTTTTTTGCTTCTCAATGTTGATCGGCATGCCACTGGCGATGGCGCAAGGCTTTCCCGATAAGCCGATCACACTCATTCAAGGCTTTGCGGCTGGAGGCAATGCTGACACGATTGCGCGCATCATGGCCCAAGGTTTATCGCGGGAATTAGGACAGGCTGTGGTTGTTGAAGCCAAGACCGGAGCAGGTGGCAACTTGGCCAGCGCAGCCGTTGCGCGAGCGCGTCCAGATGGCTACACCTTGATTTTGCTCACAGGCGGGCATGCGGTATCAGCTGCGATGTACAAGTCACAAAGCTTTGACCCCGTGGAAGATTTTGACTGGCTGTCGATGGTGACGCGCTTTCCCTTTGTTCTTGCGACAGCCAGCGACAGCCCATTTAAGACAGTTGGCGATGTGGTGCGCGTTGCCAAATCTCAGCCTGGGACCGTGAGTTACAGCTCGGTGGGAGTTGGCTCCACCCAGCACTTGTCGGGTGAGCTGTTTCAGTCGCTCGCGGGTGTACAAATGAACCACATACCTTACCGAGGTGGCGCAGCACCGCTGCAAGATGTTCTCACTCGCAGAGTCGATCTCATGTTCGATTCCGTGACGGTCACCAAAGCTCAGATCGATAGCGGAAAACTGCGGGCTTTAGGTGTCACCTCAGTTGAACCATCGCCATTCCTACCTGGTGTGGCGCCCTTGCGTGAAGCGGTCAAAGACTTTGATGTCAACTCTTGGACAGCGCTGGCCGCCCCTAAAGGCTTACCTGCTGCTGTGGCACAAAAGATCCATGCCGCCACGCTGAAAGTACTGGCAGACCCTACCGTGATCAAACAGCTCGAAGGGACCGGTGGTCTGGCAAGTCCATCCGCTAATAGCTTGGACATGAAACAGTATGTCCAAACGCAAATTGTCAAATGGAAAAAAGTAGTCCAAGAGGCCAATATTCCACAACAGTGACCGCAAATTTTGAGCATCCCCCTGATCTGTGCACACGGGCTTAAGCATTTAAAAAGTTTTTTAACGAAATCAAACCCAGATGCCAAAAAGCGGTCAAGAAATAACCTTGCCGGGATTCATTAAATTCTTTGGATCCAATGATTTTTTCAAGGTTTCCATCAGCCTTTGCTCTGTCTCGCTCCTGTAGCGAGAAGCTTCATCACGCCTTAAAACGCCCAAGCCATGCTCAGCTGAGATAGAGCCTTGGAGGGCATTGACTGCATCGTGAACGAGCTCATTGACTTCAGCCTCAATTCCTGTAAAAGCTTCGATCTGTGATTTTTCTAAACCAGAAGCTGGCGACAGATTGAAATGCAAATTTCCATCCCCCAAATGGCCAAACACGACCATTCGGATACTAGAAAAACGATCTAGCAATTGCTGGGTCACCTGCTCGATGAACTGTGGAATCACAGAAATAGGCAACGAAATATCGTGTTTGATTGTCTTACCTTCAGCAGCTTGCGCTTCTGAAATATCTTCACGCAAAGCCCAAATTGCATTGAATTGCGCCATGGAAGATGAAATGGCGGCATCGGCTATCCAATCATTTTGCATGGCAATTTCTAGCAAACTTTCAATCCGAGCTGAGAGCGCTTGCTCATCACAAGAACCTGACAACTCAAGTAGTACGTACCATTCTGACCGAGAAGCCAACGGCAATCGCGCAGCATCAACATGTTTTTCAACCAGTCGAATGCATTCATCACTCATCAACTCAAAAGCAGTCAATTCATTGGCGTGAAGTTCTTGCGCTAGCTTGAGCAACCGCAGTGCTGCACTTGGATGGGCAAGCGCAATGAATGACACAACTTTACTTTTTGGTTTTTCAAACAACTTAAATGTTGCACCTGTGATGACACCTAAGGTACCTTCACTACCAATGAAAATATTTTTCAAGTCATACCCGGTATTGTCCTTTCTCAGGGACTTCATACCATTCCAAACACTGCCATCTGCCGTCACGACTTCGAGGCCTAAGCACAAATCGCGTGTATTGCCGTACCTCAGAACTTGAACGCCTCCAGCATTGGTCGCCAAGTTACCGCCAATCGTGCAAGTCCCTTCGGCCGCTAAGCTGAGTGGGAAAAGTTTTTGTACATCCTCAGCAGCTTGCTGCACCGATAGCAATGTGACACCCGCATCAAGTGATATGGTGTTGTTCAAAACATCAATTTCTCTCACCTTATTCATACGGGTTAGCGAAAGAACCACATTTAGACCGGTAGCACTTGGCGTCGCGCCACCCGATAAACCCGTATTGCCACCTTGAGGCACGATGGACACACTGTGCTCGTGACACCACCGGACAACTGACGCCACATCCTCTGTGCTGTCAGGCTGAACGACAGCGATCGCAACGCCTGTCCACTTACCCCTCCAGTCGGTGAGGTAAGCAGCCATGTCGTGAGGTTCACGAATGATCTTGCCACTGAAAACACCGACTAAAGAATCAATCAGACTCATCTTAGACTTTCACACGAATTGCCAACGTCTTAAGTGCCAAAAGTTGGTCGAGCAAAAATTTCTTGGTGGTTTCATCTGTCAAATCGCCATTGAGGTCAAATTTTTGAGATGAATGATTGATAAACACTTCTGGCTTGTTCAAGGTAAACGTATTCATAAACACCAGAACTTGTCGCAGATGATATTGAGCCCGGGCAGTCCCTACCGGCCCCGGTGAAACACCCAAAATTGCCACAGGTTTCTCATTGAATGGCGGCTCAGGTGGGCGTGATACCCAATCCAGCACATTTTTCAAAACCGCAGGCACTGAAAAGTTGTATTCCGGCGTTGCAATGACAACTGCGTCAGCTTGACGAATTTTCATTTTCAGCTCAGTGACAGCTTGGGGCTCACCCAGCTCATGCAAATCACCGTTGTACAGAGGCACATCAGCAATATTTGCAATTTCGATCACGATGTCTGATGGCGCAATTTTTTGCAACGCCTTTAAAGCAAATGTATTTGTAGAGTTTTTTCGAAGACTTCCTGAAATTGCCAGTACTTTAAAGGTCATTACATATCTCACTTTATAAAAATAGCGGAGGTCACGGTTTAGCGCAAGCCGTCGTGCGCAGAAACAGCCTCTTTGGTTAAGCCCCCGAGTCGAGAATGAACGCGACCTCCGGTTCCCATCACCAAAGCAAATAAGATTTCGTTGGGACGAGGCGCATCCTGGATACCAACTTCCATGCTGTTGAAATGACTGCGAACGTAGCTGGCATGGATGTAATGAAGCGGAACCATCAAGCGATAGCCAGCGCCAGCCACTGCTTTATTCGCAGGCACCATGGCTTTTGGTTCACCGAGCACTGCGCGCATGGCCCAACCACCCGCTTCATGCCAAACAGCGCCGTGTTCCATTTCGCCGTTCACGCCAACGATTGCAGCTTTGCTGTAAATTTCAATGTTTTCTTTGCCCAGCGTGTCTACCAATTCTTGTGCCAACAAAGTTCCAAGTGAGCGCAACCCAGCCATAAATGGCATGAGGTCTGGTTCATAGTGACCTGCATAAGGATTTTCAATAACCGCACATGAAGCGGCAAGCTTGAGTGGCACGTCCGTGACGGGGCCCCCTTCATGAAATTGAGTTTCAATGATGAGGCTACGTTTGCGGATTTTGATTAAAGACATGCTCTTCCTTTTTAAATTTATTGTTTTGGAATCTTGGCGTTGTTCACCACCTGAGTCCACTTTTGTGTTTCAGACGCGACCATGGCTTTCATTTCTTCTGGCGTACTGCCACGAACATCGCCACCCATTTCTTCAAGGCGAGACTTGATATTGGCAAGCTGCAAAGACTTCAGCACTTCAACGTTCAGTCGATCAACAATTGGACGAGGTGTACCGGCAGGCGCCATCAACCCAGCCCAAGATCTGACGTCGTAGCCAGCAACACCTTGCTCAGCAACAGTGGGGACATCAGGCATGCCCGCCCAACGCTGCGGACCAGTGACCGCAATTGCCTTGAGTTTTCCAGCCTTGATGTTAGAGAGAACAGCCGTAGGTGGCGCAATGATAAACGGCACATCCCCTGCTAAAAGTGCAGTAATTGAACCTGCATCACCGCGATAGGGCACATGCAACAAATCTAATTTGGCCATACTGGCAAACAGCTCACCTGCCAAATGATGTGTCGATCCAATACCCGCAGTTCCATAAGCAATGCTTCCAGGATTGGCTTTTGCTTGTGCCATCAGTGCTGGCAAGTTGGTCATTTTTCCTTCAGAAGAAACAACCATCAAGAATGGGAAATAGGTGATGGTGCTGATCATCTCGAAATCTTGCACTGTCTTGTAGCTTAGGTTGTTGTAAAGCGCTCCTGCAACAGCATGCCCGCCCGTCGCTAACAGCAGGGTGTAACCATCTGGTTTAGATTTAGAAACTGTGCCAGCGGCAATGGTGCCGCCAGCCCCAGCTTGAGCCTCAACAACAACTGCCTGTCCGAGTCCTTTTGAAATTTCTGAGCCCACAGCTCTAGCGATGGCATCTGCGTTCCCGCCAGGCGCAAATCCCTGCAAAATTTTGATGTTTTTGTCGGGATAAGTTTGGGCACCACTCATCATTGGCGATAAAAGTGCAAATGAGAGCGAAAGGGTTTTTAATAAAGATTTTGCAACGTGTTGTTTCATGGTTTGTCTCCTGTGATTATTAAAAAATCCCTCTTAGTGGGGGTTTAAAACTATCTTGCCTAACGTCAGTCCCTGATCAAGAATTTCGTGCGCTTGCGCGACCTGACTGAACTTCATGACACATGAAGCAGGGGCTTTAACATGCCCCATCGCCATCAGCTCGATGGCGCTGCGCATCATGTTTCGTCGGTTGTCTTTATCTTCATCAAACGTATGCATTGAAAAGCAACGTATACCTAGGCTTCTTCCAAGCAGTTCCCGAAGCAGGCCAAATACATCTGCATCCGGCTTTCCCGTGATGATGTTGTAAGAAATGGCGAGACCCAAAGGACTTAAGCTGCGAATGCATGCAGGAAAAATGGCACCACCCAAGTGGTCGTAAACCAAGTTCACGCCCTGATTGCCAGTTGCCGACATGACTTGCTCAACAAGCGTCGATGGATTCGCATCAAGAATCACATCAAAACCGTTCGATAACGCAAAGTTTTTCTTATCCTCGGTTCGGGCCGTGCCGATGGTTTTAAATCCGTTATGTCGTGCGACTTGTGAAAGCATCGTGGCCACACCGCCCGCAGCGCCAGTGATTAAAACGTTGCCAGGTATGGGCGAATGACCAGGGCTAGCAGCCTGCATCAAGGCTAAAGCAAGTTGCAAATTTGGCAAGCTGACTGCATCGTTGAACGATACCGCTTCAGGCAAAAGGTAAGGTGCGTCCTCTGGAACCACGATGCTTTGAACGTAGCAACCACCTCTTTGCGCCAGATCGCGAGAACTCACCAAAACTCGATCACCCAACTTGAGTGAGATGACCCGTTCACCCACTGAATCCACAACACCGGCCAGTTCAGCACCCGGAATCGCAGGCAAAGGGGGCATCCATTTGTAAGTGCCCTGACGTATCAACACGTCAGGTCGTCCCACGCCAATGGCATGGGCTTTAACTCTTACCTCGCCAGGTCCAGGAGATGGAAGAGGCAATTGCTCAATGCACAACGCCTCAGGCCCACCTGGTTGGTGAACGCGAACAACTTGCATGCCAGTTAAGCTTGGGCAGCAATCGGATTGATCAAGGTGCCGATATGTTCAATCTCAACTTCGCAGATGTCTCCCGGCTTCATGAACTTTTGTGGCTTACGGCTCCAGCCCACGCCAGCTGGTGTCCCCGTAGCAATCACATCGCCAGGTACCAATGTGAAAATGGTTGAGGCATAGCTGATCAGCTTTGCGATTGAGAAAATCATATGGCCCGTGTGACTAGATTGAACGACCTCACCATTCAAACGCGTGATCAGCTTGAGCTCTTGGTTAGGCGCAATCTCATCCGCTGTCACCATCCAAGGGCCAAAGCCACCTGTGGATTCAAAGTTCTTACCTGACGCAATTTGTTTCGCGTGAAATTGCCATTCGCGGATACTGCCATCGTTGTAGCAAGAGTAGCCAGCCACGTGCTCAAACGCT
>Ga0114979_10003519_pt1 | contig 10487 bp, 9 predicted proteins | sample S_140625_EF_Meta_FD_87315 | JGI IMG/M metagenome (GOLD analysis project Ga0114979, IMG submission 87315) | Freshwater microbial communities from Lake Simoncouche, Canada to study carbon cycling - S_140625_EF_MetaG | ecosystem: Environmental > Aquatic > Freshwater > Lake | place: Lake... | reverse complement strand
GTTTTATGCATTGAATGAAAGTATTTTAATTTGTCTATTATAGATTCATGTATATTTAAAGCCATCTTTGATGCAACTATTATTATAGAGGTCTTATTTTTTATATGATATTAAACGTAAATTATATTAATTTTTTTCATCAGAGTGGTAACTTTTGTAAATTGTGTTAAACAATTCATAAGACGCATTTGGCAATAATTTTGATTCATGGATTGTCAAAGAACATCCACCGGATTCCATAATACTAACATCAAATCTATTAATATCATTATTTATTGAATGCTTGACAATTTGATTAAACTCGTTCAAGTTTTCTTTATTAACATGAAGATGTAGTGATAATTTTGATGGATGTAATCCAAAATAAATGCAATTATCAACAATATATTTATAATCTTCGCATTTTAATGAGCCACATGTATCAGACAAACAAAATTCATTAATATTTGGAAAGTCTGCATGATAATATAAAATCTCGTGAATAATATCATCATTGTCAATTTTTCCTTCTAATGGACAATCCGTAATACATGAAATATACAGTTTAGTTTTGAATTCACGAGGTTTAATTTTTTCTATGTTTTCCATTTTCGCAAAAATTCTCTTAAGCTCTTTCTTGGTTTCCAATAGCGTTTTGTTAACATTTTTCTTTTGAAAACTATTTGACACTGATGTCAAGAAAGAATAATTTTTCATTCCATGTGACAAGCCAATATTAAATCCCTTTTCGTTTGGAACCACTACATAAACATTTGTATCGCTTTTTATTCCATTTTTAATAAAATCCACAGCATAATCGTATAAATACAAAGTGTCTGACATAATGGGTAGAAATTTTGGATTTACAATTGAACCAATCTCAATGTTTTTGGGCTTATAATTAAACATGATATTATGAAATATGTCTTTTTTCTTATTTAAAGTGAAAGTTTCTTGCAGCTCTCTGCTCAACCCTTGAAGGCCATCTCTCAAAGATACATCAGTTAAAATTGGTGGAACTAGTGCACGCATCTTATTGTTATAATCTGTTCTCAGAATCAAATTCTTTGAAACGTTTCTTATATTTGACAGCATATATTATATTTTGTCAAACATTTAAATGAATTTAATATATGAATTTAGACAAGACACTTGGATTAGACAGCAGATGTCAAACTGTGAGTATAAGGATTTTCCTTGAATGCATTTAAGATGTCGGGGCTAATACGGTCACAGCCAATGCATTGATTGTAATATTGTGGTGCGCGAATCTTGCCATATGTTTCTTTGGACATAGGCATGTTTGGCATATTTGTTGGCACCCACATTCTTGTGTTGTCTCTATCTGAATCAATTCTTGCCACATTTACATTCATCTGTTGATTGTAGATGTTTGTGTTTCCGTGATTTGTTCTGCTAACAACAGACTTCTCTTTAGACTCATTATTATGTTGAGCATAAGCAGATGCGTAAGACATTTCACCCCATCCAGTCGCATAGCCTCCCGCATCTCCAATATAACTGCAATTTGTGGTGTCGCGCTGATTTGAAATAGGTGTTTGTTCATTTGTCTGGTATCCTCCTCCTTCAATTTGTCTTCCAATATAAGAACGGGGTGTGTACAATGTAGTCTCCTTAATGGTGGTTGGTGCTACATCATTAGGATTCATAACATAACTGTCAGGAACTCTTGTGCCTGCATCACCGTAAACGCGATAGTTTGCAGAATATTCTTCTCTCCTTGTTGGGTTAAATGCATCCATTAATGGAGCAATAACAGCGCCAATTGCGCGCCCAAATCCACTTCTAATTGTATCGGGTTGTCTCACAGTTGAGCGATTGTTAACATAATTTGTATGGCTTCTAAGAGTATTCTCTTTATCCATAAAATCTCCTCGGCGACTTGCAGTTGAAGGTCCAACGTCACACATGGGGAGCTCGTTGCGCTTTGATTCTTCGTGCTCACCAGGAACATAATTGGCGACACGATCAGCAGGTCCAGCAACACCCATGTAAGATTGTGTGGTAGTCGCACGAGTTGTTGAATGAACCTCCTCAATTGGTCTAAGCATTTGACCTTTTTCTTGACCAGTTGTAGTTAACCAGCGGTCTTGTGTTTGAATAAAAAAGGTGTCTGGGTTATATTTTTCAACCTTTCCAATAATGCCGACGTTTTGAACGTGTGAATAAGAAGGTCCTTGATGGTTTTCAAGAGTGTATTCCATCTTAGGATTTGTTGCAACGCGCAACTCATCAACTGTTTTTGGCAACCAAGAGTCGCGCGATTCCATACCCGAGTTATAACCACCGCTACCTTGTGTGGTGTATCCTTGGTTCAACCCAGGTCCAACATATTCCGTCTCAAATGGTTTAACGTTACTAATTTTCATACCAGGATTTACACGAGATTGATAAAAATCGCTGCTATTTGGTGCACCAAATGCCCATTGCACATTATCTTGTGGCTTGAATAAAGGTGCTTGCTCTATTTTCTTAATTATTTGGGAGCCGCTTCCTATCATATTGTCTAAAATTGTTTCTGCGTTATCGTTATTGTAAACTTGTCCCTTAATTTTACCTCCATAAAAAGGAATCATATTATTATGTTTAAAATCAGTTTTTGCAACATAGTCTCCTGTTAACGAGTATACTTGTTGAATATTGTTTCCAACATAAGCTCCACTATTTTGAGTTTTTTCGTATAAATTTTGGTCAAAGTATTTATCACTTGCAACATTTGGATTTACGTATTTTTGAACTGTGTCTGTTATTTCACTTTCATTTGGGACTGGGAAATTTTGAGGCGGAGTGTCAGTGTTTGGTAAATAATTGCGCTTTGCACCCATGCTTGTAAATTGTTCCGTTTTACTTCTGATATTTTTTTTTGATGGGGCGCCTTGATTTGAAGCTACATATAGACCTCCTAAGGCTAAAATTGGAATTGCGATCTCCATTAATTATATATATAAAGTATTATATTTTTTTAATAATACTTTTAATTACTGATTTGTTATTATGTAACCACTCCTAAAATTATTAGTACATTTCCATTTTTATTTACCAATAATCTCACATGAGTTTTCATGTGTGCATATTTGAGGTCCTTGGGGATAAGACAATGAGCGTTTTCCTTGATTGACCGGCAATGAACCAGGAATATTTGGTAATGAACATGGAATTTGGGCAACAAAATAGTCTTTTTCAAAAATTCTAGTGCTTAAATTATTTTGGAAAGGCATGCATGTGTTTTCCTGAGGGTTTAATGGAAGAGTGTACCAATCAACCTGTTCTAAATCACGAGCTGTCCAAGCAGGCATGATTGTTCTAGACTCTTCAGTGTAAAGAGCCGAATTTGTAGGGTATTGAATAGGTTTTGTTGGAACATTGTATCTCTGATATTCGTCTTTTCCTAAACAATCTTTATTTGCGCGTCTATTAACACCGCGTAATTCACTCTCTAAGTCAACACAGTTTGTCATTAAATTGCCACCCCATGTTTGGATTCTCACTTGGGGGTCTGCCATATACGCCGGCTTATCTCCATTTCCAGGAACATTTAAAATCCATCTGCCAACGTCTGTTGATTGTTGTAATTGCTTTGCAACTCTGCAAGGATCGTCATGAAATCTTGTGAATGACATAATATTATAAATAGATTAGATTTTATTTATATCATAAAATAATAATACTATTACACCAACCAAACAAAATATATAAAAAAATGAAAGAGAAATAATACTTAAAGATGTGCCATAGTATATTAATATTATAGCTTTAAATAATGGAATTATTAATAGCTGAAAAAAATGCATTACCAACTTTATGTTTGAATATGATTGTTAAAAATGAAAGCAAAATTATAACTCGTCTACTTGACTCTGTTTGCAGCATTATTGATACATTTTGTATTTGTGACACTGGGTCAACTGATAATACGGTTGAACTTATTTCGTCTTACTTTGAATCAAAGAACATTTTTGGCAAGATTGTTTACGAAACATTTAAAGATTTTTCTCATAATAGAAATGTAGCTTTGAATCACTGTATTGGTATGTCTGATTATATTTTATTTTTAGATGCAGACATGATATTGCAAGTTAAAAACTTTAATAAGGAAATGTTACAAACTGCAGACTTTTTTAATATATTACAAGGCAGTGAGGACTTCTATTATCACAATGTGAGAATTATTAGAAATGATGGTTTGTATTCATATTTGGGAGTTACACACGAATATATTAATGTACCACCAAATAGTAAATGGACAAATATTCCAAAAGATGTTTTATTTATTAATGATATTGGAGATGGTGGCTCAAAAAGCGACAAATTTGACAGAGATGTGGCATTGTTAAAAAAGGGAATTGAAGATGAACCTAATAACGTAAGATATTATTTTTATTTGGCAAATAGTTATTTTGACTCTGGAAAAAACTACGAGTCCGCAATTGAAAATTATAAAAAACGCATTGAGATGGGTGGTTGGGAACAAGAGGTATGGTATAGCTTTTATAGGATTGGGTTGATTTATAAAACAATGAATAAAATGGGCGATGCCATCTTTCACTGGATTGCTGCTTATGAATGTTTTCCAAATAGAATTGAAAACTTGTATGAGATTGTTCAGTATTATAGAATTTCTGGAAATTGTAAATCCGCGTTAATCTTTTACAATCTAGCTAAAATTATTTTAAATAAAAACCTTAATTGGGAAGAATATTTATTTCTGCAGAATGACATTTATACATATAGACTTGAATTAGAGTATTCAGTTATTGCGCTGTATAATGGAATTAATAATATTAATCAACATGTTGTAACAATTATGAACAAAGGAAATGACATGAATGCTATTTATAATTTACTGTCTAATATGAAATTTTACAAAGACATTCTTGTTCATGATAAAAAAATAAATATGACAAATACTTCGTTTCATAATATCAATGGAGTTTACACCCATTTTAATTCATCTTCTAGTTGTATTATTAAAAAATCTGATTCAACTGGATATTTAATGAATATGCGTTTAGTAAATTATAAGATTGATGAAAACGGATTTTATCATAACTGTGACAAACACATTATATCCATTAATAAATATTTGGAACTTGATTCCAACTTTGTAATTAAACAAGAGAAAATAATAAATCTTGAATATATTGACAGGAGATATATTGGAGTTGAAGATGTTAGGATTTTTAGAACATGCAACAATAACGATGAATTTCTTGGATTTATTGGTACAGGATACCACAATAATGACAAAATTGGAATTGTCTATGGACAGTACACCCCATTGGAAGATGATAATAGCTTAAAGCCTAAGGAGATTGTTCCTTCTTTTGCAAATTCTGATTGTGAAAAGAATTGGGTTTATGTGAACGTGTCAGGCGAACTTTTCGTAGTTTATAATTGGGGTCCGCTTAAATTATGTAAGATTGATGAAGCAGAGGGAAAATTAAATTTAGTTAAAACTCTTGAAATGCCTAACATTTTTAATTACGTTCGTGGTTCAACTTGCGGCGCAAATTACAAAAATGAGATATGGTTTGTTGGGCATATTGTTTCATATGAACAACCACGCCATTATTACCACATATTTTCAGTTTTTGACGAAAATATGAAATTATTACGCTATTCTGCGCCATTTAAATTTGACACTGAATGCATTGAGTATTGTTTGGGATTAATTGTTGAAGATGACCGTGTAATTTGCACTTATAGTTCATGGGATAGAACAACTATTCTTGCTGTCTATGATAAGAAATACATTGATGAATTAGTTGTTTATAATTAAAACCTATTCAAGTTATGTCTCAAATATTCTTTTTGAAACTCTGAAGAGAAAACAGTTTTTGAAAACTCTACTGCATTTTTAGATATATTTTCTGCTATGTCATCATTGGTTCTAACATATTCTATTTGCTGAATTAAGTTGCTCAAGTCATATTCAACTGGAATATAGTGAATATAAGGTTTTATAAATGAACTAAACCAATGTATTCCATTTGAAATCATGAAAGGAACGCATCCTGATGCAAATCCCCACATATGACTTGAAGCAATTACATTTCCGTCCACTATAAAAAAATATTTATATTTTAAAAACTCTAAATAATGAACTCTATCTCCAAATAGATTATCAGGAATGTTTTTATTTTCACTCCACCAATTTGAAAGGTATACGTTACTATTCTTTTCATATTCTTGAATTATTTCAACAAATCTAACTCTTAGTGATTTGTTACCTCCTATTCCGGAACACCCACCTCTCCAAAACAATTCTTGACTTCTATCTTTCCATGGAATAAGCAAACTTTCTGGGAAATAACAGTTTGTTCCATTTTTAAAAAAATAATCATCCAATGGCAAATAAACGCAGTTTATGTCTTTGTCTTCAATAATTTGACATAATACACCTAGAATAAAAATTTTGTTTTTTTCCTTAGCGTAATCAATGTATGGTTCTATTTCGCTCCAATTAATGTCGTTATATTCACCTTCATTTTTGTTTTTAATAACATTTCCATCACTTCTAGGAACTACAAAAATAGAGTTTTGAGGAAGATTTTGCTGAATAAATTGCATTATTTCGCCGTCTTTTAACATTTTTGAAAATAGACCGTCCCAAAGAGCCGGTTCATTTATACTATTTATTATATTTCCATCTTCAAAAACAATACATTTTGACATTTATATATTGTTTTTATTAGTCGTTTTTAAATTTATATTAGGCATTTATTTAATTTATTAATACCACGTGTAAGGTCCATTTCTTTGAACGTTTATTTCAGATTTATTAACTTCCACATGAATTTCATCTTTTGTTCCATAAACCGTCCAATAGAAGCTACCATTTTTGCCGTAAACTGTGAATTGATTATTCTCAATCTCCGATGTTTCATAAACGTTTTTTGATTTGTTGTCTTTTGAGTAAATTGATGTAACTTGAACGCTTAAATTGGTAGCTAATGGTTTAACATAATCTGGTAATTTGATTATAACAGACGCATTGTTGTCAATGGTTGCTTTACCTCTATAATAAAGACCTGCTTCTGGTCCCTCTAAACAAGCGTGAACCAAATATTTTGAATTGTCTAATGGATGGTCAATAATAAAAGTTTTCCCACTTGGTCCACTTGGTCCACTTGGTCCAGGTGGTCCAGTTAAACCAGTTACACCCTTTGAACCTGTTGGACCCGTACAGTCCCTTCCCGTTGGTCCTTGGGGTCCCCGGGAACCAGATACTCCAATATACCCTCTTAAACCAGTAGGACCTTCCAAACCAGTTGGACCTAATATTCCTACAACATAATTATCACAGCATTTTATGGTGCTTAAATAACTTAAACGTGGATTTGGCATTATTTTATATTATATATTATATTAGTATTTAATAATATTTTTAAATTATTTTCAAATTTCAATACCATTTATAAGGTCCATCACCATTTACAACAATTGAACTTTTATTTGGTTCCACTAAAATGTCGTTTCTTTTGCCATATACGTACCAGTAAAAACTTCCATTGTTCCCATAAACAGTGAATTGGTTATTTTCAATTTCAGAAACTTCAAGTAAATTTGGTTCACTTCTCTCTTTTGAATAAATAGATGTAACTTGGATAGAAAAGTCTGTGGCCAACGGTGCAACATAATCTGGTAATTTAATGTTTATTGATTCATTATTATCAATGGTTGCTTTACCTCTATAATAGACTCCTGCTTCTGGTCCTTCTAAACAGGCGTGAATCAAATATTTTGAAATACATAGAGGATGGTCAATAATAAAAGTTTTTGGTCCAGTTGGTCCAGTAAATCCCTGTTCTCCTTTTGGTCCAGTTGAACCCAAACAGCTTCGTCCTGTGGGTCCAGTTGGCCCAGTATAACCTGTAAATCCTTGGATGCCTCTTGGTCCTGGTTCACCTTGGTGCCCAATCGCACCCGGAGGACCCGCTCCACGCAAATCGCAACATCTTCTTGCGCCTAAATAATTGGAATAGCTATTTGTAAATTTTGACATTATTATATTACTATGCGATAATATAATAATTTGTTTTGGCGAATCAAAATGAGTAGTTTTATAAACTAAACACGTAGAATTGGATGACTTTGCGGGAGGGGGGCTATAATGTTTAACAAGCTTTTAAACACTCCACCAGTTGCAGACGCTCTACTTGAGGATTCTTGCCCTTGTCCCGGTCCTTGTCCTTGTTGTTGTTCTTCTTCTTTTTTAGAAGGAGGATTATCATCACATTCTTGAGGTTCTTGCGGCATATACTCCTCCGTTGTTAATGTAGCTTCTGTATCATCTTTATTGTAATTGCCAGTATAATAATATTTGTTATACAATGCTATCAATTTTTTATTTGCAGTTGGTTGAGTGCGTTTTAATGCCTCTAAAACGTCGTCAATTGTTATGATTGGTTCAACTAAACCATCTTCTGGGATGTCATATAAATTTATAAAAATTGCTTGGCAAAATGGACACTTTGAACCATAAATAACTGGAGTTTCAAGTAAATTATAAGGACAATACGGGCAATTTGGAAAATTTTTGCAAGCATTAAATTTCCCATTAATATCAATGTAAAATTGTCTCGCTATATCTAGTTTGCGAATTGGATTCATGTTTACTTCATTAATCAATGTGGTAATATTGCTTCCACTAAATAAATTTGTTGCACAATGAGCGACCCATTCTAAATCTGCGTCGTGCAACTCGTTTGGAACTTCTTTTAACTTTTGCAATTGTTGTAATTTTGCTTCGGTATCAGGCAATGGAATCAAAATTGTTTTTGGAAGACGACGTCTAGCAGCATCATCTATAGCCCATGGATAATTTGTTGCACCTAATACTAACAATTTTCTATTATCAACGCCAATTCCATCCATTTGCGTTAAAAATTCGGTTTTTATTTGCTCTGCTGATTCGGATGCATTTTCTTTTCCTCTAGTAGCTAATATTGAATCAATTTCATCAATAAAAATAATGGAGTGTTGACCTGTTTCTTTTATTTTTTCTCTCGCAATTTCAAATAACATTTTAAAAATTATTTGACTTTCACCAACCCATTTTGAAGCAATATCGGCAACTGTGGGTGCAAAAAAATTAGCACTAGATTCTGATGCGACCGCTTTAGCTAAAAAAGTTTTTCCTGTTCCGGGTGGACCATATAAAAGAACTCCAGTCCAGGGTTTTCTAGATCCACTAAATAATTTTGGTTGTCTTAAAGGCAATATTACAGCTTCTCGTAAAGCGTCTTTTGCTTCTTGTAATCCCGCAACATCGCTCCACGTGATATTATTTCTTTCAGGAGTTATCATTGTCCCTAATATTTTTTGTTTATATACCTCCATTTCTCTTCTTTTCTGTTCTGCTGGGTCATTATCTAGATTACGTTTTTGTTGTTCTTCAGCATTCATATTTTATATATAAAACATATAAAATATTTAATAAGTTTATTAGAATATATATTTTTTAAATTTTATGGATATTGTTCGTTTTTCATATTTTTATAATATTTCCAATTCTAATAATTATACAAACTTCTCAGATATTATTTGTTTGTAATAGTGTCGCTTCCATACAATAATAATTATTAGTTCCAAAATTTAAATATCTTACTATTAGTGTTGCCCAGTATCCTGATTGAACTCCAAACGAACCAGTAAAATTGGCTCTAATATTTAATGGTACGTAGAATGGGCCGATTGTTAAACTACCTGAACCGCTATTTACACCTTTGCACATTTAAAACGCCCATTTTGAAGGGACTAAAATATGCAAATTAGTAAAATCAATAGCAAGGAATTCCACCTTGCGATAGTCCAACTTTTTCCACCACGCAAATCGCAACATCTCCTTGCACCTAAATAATTGGAATAGCTATTTGTAAATTTTGACATTATTATATTACTATTTGATAATATAATAATTTTTTTTGGCGAATTTAAATATTCTTGCTCCTACCGACGCCAAAAAGTTCTATAATCTAGACTACTTACAAAACTACAACTATTATTAGCACTTTGTATTGATGCTATTAGTGGGAGCAAATAACAAATCGCAAAATTATTGGCCATCTCCACGTGTTGGTTTTTTGGAATTAAGTTTAATCAAAATAAAAAATGCTTTGCAAAATGAACATTTTAAACCATAAATATTAACCTGATCTGAAATAAGTATTATTACTATCAATAGTAAATTCTGCATAAGACCCTGCTCCTCCTGCTGGTGATATTGGAATTAGGTAAAGATTTACCCCTAAATAGGTTCTAACCTGAATAGTAGCGCCAACAGTAAGAGATTTATTACAAATACCATACCAATATCCAACATAGTTTGTAAATGGATTGGGTAGATCAAAGTTTCTTGCAGCAGTTGGTGTGTTAATCGTAGTTTTAAAAGCATTTGCTGCGACAGTCATAGTGTAAGTTCCTGATGTTGATGCTACTAAAACCACACTATTATTTAATGTGCCATCACCATCATCAAATGTAAG
>Ga0114979_10003515_pt1 | contig 10492 bp, 12 predicted proteins | sample S_140625_EF_Meta_FD_87315 | JGI IMG/M metagenome (GOLD analysis project Ga0114979, IMG submission 87315) | Freshwater microbial communities from Lake Simoncouche, Canada to study carbon cycling - S_140625_EF_MetaG | ecosystem: Environmental > Aquatic > Freshwater > Lake | place: Lake... | reverse complement strand
CTTGTTGTTCTTGTTGTTCTTGTTGTTCTTGTTGTTCTTGTTGTTCAAAATATATTTCAGCGTCTTGCCAATCAATCACTTCCGGTGGTGGGATCGGTGATGACAAGTTGCTTGCCAGTGACATACGGTCGAATGAGACGTATTGTGCTCCTCCCACAAAATTCATATAATTATCGCGGCATACCGGGCAAGTTCCGCGTGATGTTGTGTGATTCCCGATGAAACAAGGAAAGCACATTGTATGCTTCTGATTGAGATGCTGAGTGCCTTCACACGGAAGTGTCACGAATGTCGCATTTATGCGGGGGTTTTCCTCTTCATCAGACTTGCAGTAGCAGATGACACACTCCATTTTTATTTGATTGTTGATTGTTGATTGTTGGTTGTTGGTTTGCTTTCTCGTTGTCATCCAAAAGCATTTCAATTTTCCGAGTATACCATCTTTATCAACTTTTTAGCACAATATTTTGAATGTTCGGGACTAACTCCAAGCACTTGAAGTGTACCATAATGGTCATATTTTAATAGTTTTCCCAACATTCCTACCTTATTGTGATTGACAGCATAATTAATTAGTGTGGAATAATCGTGATTCAATATATACAACTCATATTGAGAGAAAAGATCACAGACATCTTTGTTCCCGTGTTCCAACAATGAATAACATATATCAAGCAGCATAAAGACACAATTAAAATAGGTTTTGTTGTCTTCTTCTTGTAAACATTTATGATTCGCGGCGACTTTGTTCCATCTTTTAATATTCGTGTTTAAAATGCTCATATGATAATGATTACAGCATCTTATTAAATCCATCGCATAGAGAGAAATATAATGCTTGATTGTTTCTTCAATGTCAGCATATTTCTTCTGGTTCTGTAAATCGTTTAATGTGTCACTCCATTGTTGGATTGGACGACGCAATATGCGATGTTCTTGTATGTTATAAAAGTTGTCCATGCTCTGTTTAAATGCCAGCCAAAACTGTTCTATCTCGTGGTCTTCATTCATCAACTACAATGATTTAACATTATAATATTTAAATGATTTAAACCTATTTTTCTTTATTTAAAAATAAGCAATTAAAATGTCGAAAACAACACAGAAAAAAGTGCCATTTGGCAAACCGTTTGTGAGTGTGTGTACTCCAACTTATAATCGTCGCAAATTCATCCCGATGCTTATCAAATGCTTTCTTTCACAGGAATACCCGAGAGAATGTATGGAGTGGATTGTCGTCGACGACGGAACTGACCCTGTTGGCGACTTGTTTGAGGGCGTTCCTTGTGTCAAGTATATTCGCGTCGAAGAGAAGATGAAGTTGGGACGCAAACGCAATTTCATGCATGAGCACACTAAGGGCGAATTCATCGTTTATATGGATGATGATGACTATTATCCACCTGAGAGAGTGAGCAATGCAGTGAACAAGTTGCGATCGAGACCAGAGGCTATTGTCGCTGGAAGCAGCCGTATTCACATCTATTTCAAGGATACCGGCAAGATATTCGAGTTCGGTCCGTATGGTCCAAATCACGCAACGGCTGGAACATTCGCATTTAAACGCAAACTGTTGTCGGAAACGCGATATGATGATGAAGCCGAGTTGGCCGAGGAGAAACAGTTCCTTAAAAACTACACCTTTCCGATGGTACAGATGATGCCTGAAAAGTCGATTCTTGTCTTCTCTCATGACCAGAATACGTTTGATAAACGCAGATTGCTGGTGAATCCCCATCCTGATTACGTGAGAGAAACGGCGATTAAGGTGAAAGATGTCATCAAAAATAAGGAATTGAGAGATTTCTATTGTAATGCTTAAAGATTGCTGGCGCTATTTAAAACTCATCACTCATTCCATCATCGAAAACAAACTCATCTTCGTCGATCTGTGCCGACGCAACATGAGTTCCATCTATCAACTTGTAAAGCCGATTGACTTCGAGGTCATTTATGTCATACTGCTCATATAATTCATATATCTTCTCCATCTCAATCGTTTCTCTCAATCTCAAGAAATGCAAATACAAATCCTTCTTATCCACATTGAGAGAAAGGCACATTTGCTGAATAAACTTGTTATTGTTGTATTCAGTCGCGTATTTCGTTAAAACCTTGGTAAATCGCACCTCATTTTCGGTGTATTTTGCACTCGGCAATGACTCATGCAATGTCTTGCTATTGTTGAATGTTTTAATGAGAGAAGTCATCTCGTTGAAAATCCATATTTGCTTCTGAAATGTCACACGATCTACATAATCCGCAAAACACATGTTCTCCAGCAGTTTTACATAAGTGTCCACATGGTTCGGCGATGAATTCAACATGTCAATTATGTTTTCGTGAAATAACAAGCCAACGCTGGTCCTATCCGTTTCATTTATTATTGTATTGTGTTCTTTTATTGGATAATAAGTATTTAACAGTTTCGTAGTAATTTGTTTAGTATCATCGTTGCTCGATTTATATTCGAACACATCCGATGTGATTATTCCCTTTTCCATCAAATCCATCATGTTCTCCAGTTTTCTCAAATCGCCATTCACATAGTTCGCCAGTTGTTCTGGGTTGATTTGTTTTGTTGTGTTTATTATGTTCACAACTTGACTAATTGTCGGCTTATTAACTTTCACACACACGCATACATTTTTCAGTTCTTTTATTTTCTTGTCAACATGTGCATTGCCGATGCATATAATAGGATTTACCGTATATTCTTCCTTCTTCTGCTTTTTCGTCTTTTTAGGGCGAATTAGTTTGATTAGATTGTTGATTCCGCCTTTATCACCGTTGTTCATACCATCAACGTCGTCCATTACAATCGCGATTCTCTTGATCTTCTTATGAAACATGCTCATCACATTTGTGTCGGCCATATTGTTATTTGCCAGTCCATCGATTATTGACTTGTTTCTTACGTCTGATGCGTCGTAGTACACCATATCGTAATTCATCTCCTTTAATACCTGTTTTATTAGATGCGTCTTTCCTACACCGGCTTCTCCATACACATAAATGCCTCGACTTATCAGTAGATTGTGCTTGTTTTCTTCGAAATTTGAGAGAAAAGCCTTAATACTTTCGATCATTTCTGTTCGATCGAGTTCTTTCGAATAATCTCTTCTTGTATTTCTTCTTTCCATAGGTTTCGTATGTTATGTAGAAAACTATAATCTTTATATGTTTCACGCTCTTTTAACTTATTTTCGGCGATTTCCTTTTTAAAATGGATGAGATAGCGTTTAAACTCGGGATTTTTATTAGCATCACATGTTGCGAGCAGATTTGTGATGTGTGACTCGAAATTGCCAGATAAATGATAGTATTGCTGGTTTTTCGTCCATCCAATATAATTTTCAGATACAACCAACTTAAATAAATACTTATATTTGTTGATGATAATATTGAACATGTATAAATCAAAGAAGCGAATTTCCTTGTAAATTAAGTAGTGATAACGCTCATAATACTTCTTTTTTGTGCGAATTTTCGTCGTAATTGGCAAATAATACCAAATAATTTCCATTACTTCCCATGGCAATAGTATCATATATCTCATATCAAAATTGCGATGGGTTACCGGCAATCCGGTTAATATGTCATTAATGTGTAGGCTCATTATAAGATTATACATTAATGTGTATATATTTTTAATTAGATTTGTATTTAACACTTAAGTCCGTCCCATATGAGACCGCATCCATTTGCCCATTTGCATTTCTCGGTTATGCCAGTGGGTCCACTGTATTTCGGCTCATTAAAGTCCATTTCATCAGTGTCAGTGCACTTTCCGACTTTAAGTGTATTGCGACATTTGTTAGGTCCAGTTGATTCCCAGTAATCAGGACATTCAGCGACTTCAGGAGGGTATTTCGTTGATGATTTGCTATTATAGATCATAAACCCAATAACTGAGAGAGTTCCGGCTAAAATTATGGCAGCGATGTAAGATACAATTTTTTGAAAGGTGAGGCCGTGCGAGTCATTGTGGCCGTGTGAATCACCTGTTGATGATGAATGTCCGGTTGACGATGAATGTCCGGTTGAGTTTCCAAAAAATCCAATTAACAGTCCACTCGATTTATGTTCATTCTCATTAGAATTCTTAAACAATCCACTGAACCAATTACCAGTTCCGTGACTTTCTTCATTTCCTCCATGCATCTTTTTACCCATTTGTTCTTGTTATACTATTTTGATATATTTTTTTACTATTTTTGTCTATTTAATGTATATAAATGAGCGTATTTCAGTCAAATTTTACATATGTCAGCCAACTTCCACCTGCACCAAGTCATCCTAGATTAAATGGCCTTGTAAATGTGATGGGACCCAATGTAAATGAACGGTTTTCTCTCTATGAACAAACAACTAAAGGTGCAACTGATTATTCAGAGGCTCTTACTGGTAACTTAGAACATAGTACACTGTCAGTTACATTCTTTTCAAAGGAAAACATTCAAATCATCCAAAACGCAATTAGAGTCAGTGTATTCAAGGCGACCAATCAATATATTGGTGATCAAGATTATGACGAACTGAAATCAGTGATGCGTAGCATCTTTTTACAGTATTCGGCGAATCGCCCTGATCATATTCGAGAGCAAATTACGGCTCTTAACAACAAGGTTCTTGCTTATTGTGTGCCGAACATAGTAGGAGAGATTGATGGATACTTAAAGTATAGACGTGATATTAGCACACTTGCTATGCCAATGCAGATGCCTGCTATGATTTCGAACAAGGGAACCAAGGTATTGGAATTGAAGCCGTGGTTTTAGCAAAGTTAACAAATTAACAAGTTAACAAGTTAACAAGTTACCTTCGGTACATTCGGTGCCTTTGGCAATCGTGTTTAATGTATCGTCGAGAGAACGCGAACTCCATGATAAACCGCAGTAAATGCAGTCAGAGCCAGCAGTAAATCATACGCTCTTGGATGTGCTTTCTCACGCATAATACCTATATAAGAGAGAAACGGTACGATGAGTGCGAAATGAAGCCAAAATATCGTTTTTTTATTCTTATCGACCTCCTTAACCGTCATCAGTTGCTTAGTCTGTTTCTCTTCTTCGTGAGGTGGAGGTTTGAAGAGGCCTGTAATTCCGGCTTTTTGTCCACGATGAAGAGGGAGTTGAGAGCATCCATAGTAATAGTCATACCACGCCATGGCCACGTAACTCACCACAAATATAGCGAAATAAATGAGATACTTGGCGAATGGCGACTGGTTTTGGGGTGGACAAAATGTGTAAAGAGCCATGATTATGAGAGAAAAGATGATGCACTTAATATTGAGCGTAAAAGGATAACCTGGGAAGATGCCACCGGACATATAATGTTTATTGTGATTATAATTTAAAATCACAACAAATGTATTATTATTTTTATTATTTAAACTAAACATCACTGCTTCCAAGTGTTGATGTGTCTATCTCTGGCTGAATTACTCGTGGTTTTAACAGACTGCTCATTTGTGATTGTTGTGGTTGATTTTGACGAGTAGTTCTTCCAAACAAATTAGCAAATGCAAATGCCTCTACAGGGGAATGTCTCCCTTGTTTCTCTCCAAATATCTCGTCAACAAGTCCATCCGTATTGAGCGACTCGGACCCCGGTGAACTTCTGCCTCCATTTAGCGTCTTAGCCATATTCTTAATCTCGTCTTGTGTTGGTTTGCGACCGTTCATCTTTAAATAAGTATTTACATAGTCCTCAATTTCGCTTATAAGTTCACTGTGTTTCTCTCGCAATTCGCGGTTATTTTTGTTTATTTCAGCCTCAATATCAGCGAATGTTCGTTCTTGTGGAGGGTCTTCAAGATAAATTGTCTCGTTTTGTATAGTTCCTCCTTCCATCATGAGACGCAACTCGTTTCTCTCGCGATCACTGATGTTGAATATTTGTGTTCCATGTATTTTATCACAGATTTCTGGCTTAATGAAGTCAATATTTTTCCTAAACTTGTAATTAAAGTTCTCTACAACTTTGCGAGGGATAAACGGAGATGTTTCGACCAGACGATCATACTCTCCGCGTGAATACTTGAGCATCTCATTTGGCATTGTGCGATCAAGTGGATGGCGTGTAAGTTCAGTCTTGACATTGCGGTAGAATTTGCCCCAAGCCATGGATGCCACGCGATGTGCCTCGTTTAACTCGGATATTTTGAGAAATTGGAAAATTGTTGTAATGATTCCGGCAAAAATGTTGAACGCACCGATGATCATTACAACCAAGTTCTTATATTCGTCACCAAAGCGGTCTTGAGCGAAGTTGGCGGTTCCAGTGACTGTCGAAATTATGATGACTGGAATAGTGAACATTGAGTTTTTAAATTTGAATATCTCGTGACTGCGGTAATGGAGCCACTGATAGCAGTGTGCTTTGTCGGCCCATTCTTGAAGCAGTGCTTCTTCCTCGCGTTTCCAGAAGTTGCGACGCTTAACTAACTCGTTGTTTTGTGCTTCTTCAGATACAATGCTTTTCTTCTCGTCTTTGTTTTTCTCTTCCATTACAAAATAATTAGATTATAAAAATGTAGTTATTTTATTTGTTTCTGATTATGCCTTCATCTTTTTAATGAGCGATTCAATGAGTTCGGCAAAATAATTGACGCGGGATTTAAACGCATCATAGTGTTGTTTAAACTCAACATGTATATAATCTCGCTTCAGTTTGAGACTGTTTGAATGTGTATTGGATATGGATTCCGAAATAATTTGGTCCGTTATGTTTTGATTCACGTATTCGAGACAATTGTCGAGATATGCGACTGTATCCTTTATTATTGCTAAATTATTGAATATGGAATCGACATTAACATAAATGGATTTCGTCTCGAGAGATGGAGTTGTCTGTTTTTTGACCGGGGATACTTTCTTTTGTGATTTGTTTCGGTTGAGTTCTTCTTCTTCAAATTGAATCGAGTTTATACTGGTGGCGATGACCATTATTTTCTCTCCAACCGCATATATATCCTTCTGGAATCGCGAGAGAAAGATGTTCTTCAAGTTCTGAACGTATTGTTTTTCGTTGTTAATTATTTCGATTTGAAATTGCAAAATCTGGCATGTATCATCGAGGTTGATAGACTTATTTCTCATAAGATTGGCAACGAGTTTGTTGAGTTCTGATGTTTTATTGTCATTGTCCTTAATCATGGTGTCTAGCATTGAGAGATGCTTTTCAATCGTTTCAAGTGTAGATGTTATTTGGTCTTTGTCAATGGTTTGAGTTCTTTTTGCTGGTTGTTCTTCTTGTATAGAGAGAGAAATTTGAGTAATTTCGCTTATGCTGCTGATAGTGTCTTCAGTATTAATGCTCATTATATATTATTTAGTGGGATTTAAAAAATTGAGTCGGCACAAAATTTATTCCACTGCGAATATAAACTAATTGGTAATCAAGTGTTTTTATACATGCTTTTACAAGTTAATAATGAATTCACACTTTGTTTTTCACCAGTATCATATCTAACAGCAATTCCTAATACTTGATTTTGATAACAAATAGTCAAACGAGTTCCGTCACTCACACCCCATCCCGGTTGTTGTAATATGTCTTCAAAGTCGAATACACGCCATTCGCGTAAAAACCCTTTGAATTTGTTGTTTTCAAGTCCTTCTTTTTTTGATTTTGTAAAAGGATTTTGAAATGGTTTGCCGAAACGCTGTTCCAATCTTATCTTCCTTGATGGCCATTCAGTCTCAGAACACTCAATAAATTCGGCTTTATACACCGGAACATTTTTTATTGTTCCTTTTACTCTAGGTGAAACTTTAATATCTGATCCACACCCTATATCCTGTAGAATACGGTTTGCTTCTTTTTCTGTTAGTAGAATACCGGTATAGGTTGGATGCCTGGTCGTTTCTTCATTTGAAGAAACAATGTCATATCTTGGTTCACTAGATGGCAAATGACTTACACGACTGTTTCGTTTGTCAATTTTCTTCATTTTCCATTCAATGTGATAGTATTCATCATAACCTATTCTTCCTGCTGAAAGTTCCAATGTTTTCTTGTGACCATAGATCTTTATCGGTTGAAACGATCCGTACTTTGTTGAATAATGATTCACTCGTTCTAGTGCTTGAGACACTGTTGAAAATGTTGCTGTATTCCTAAAATCATGAAGTGTATTTATTCTGTCATGGCAACTCCATTCAGTTGATCTTGTTGATGTTTGATCAATTACAATTAGAATCGGCTTGGTCGTCGTAAATCTTTCCCAATACTTTGGATTTGACCATTGAATGTTTTCTCTTATGATTTCTCGTGATAGTGAATCAGAAGTCTCACCCTTGTCAACCAATATTATAAACTCATGTATAATCTCTCCAATGCTATCAAGATGTTTCACAAAGTGAGTATACGCCTTGTTTTCTTTCTTGTCCTTCTTTTTCCCACCTAATTCGGAATAAGACAATCTAAGAACTGTTATATTTCTACCATCATTCAATTCGGCATGTCTTCTTGTTTCATGAAGAATTTCCTTTCCTTGTTGTGTAAGTTCCAATTTTGAAGGACCAGTTTTAATGAAGAATGGAGTGGCTTCATTTACTAAATCTTCATTGAGAAACTTTTCAGGTCCACAAAATGTCTCCGGTGGGGTGTATTCAACTGTTTCACCTGTACAAACCATGTCAGTAACCAGTTCGTCGTACTCGTCACATTCATCAACTTCACCACTAAAAAGCACTTCCTGTGGAGTTGCACTGTATAAAACAGTTGTTGCATGTTCATTTGATCTAACATGCTTGTACACACTTGACATTGTTTGTTTTTCACCTGTTCCAAAATCACATTCGTCAATGTGAATTATTATTGTTTTGTTGTTTGCAAACTGTTCATCGCACCATCTAATTAGATTTTCAAGGTCTTTCTTTGTTTTAAGAGAGAACACTGACATATTATGAATTTTAAGTTCGTTTCTTTGATCTTCATCTGCAACTCTATGAAATGACGAAACAAACGCATGTACGCGCATAGGATTGTGAGAATGATCGCGAACCGCTAAATATTCAACCATCTCTCTTTTTCCAGATTTTACGGGAGCCTGAATCAAAATACGACGACATTCATCAGAATTTATCAATGGCAATACCTTTAATTTTAAAAATTCAGTCAATGGTCGGCGGTGTGTTTCAAAGTTTTCGACAGACCAGCCATGCTTATTATTTTTAGGAGGGAGTGTTGTCATCGTTTCTGTTTGTTTTAATGTAATCCAAAGAAACAATGTTATTAAATCGTTTCAATTTTTTAAATTTGTTATTTGTGAAATAATGAGAAAACAATCTTTATTTTTTATTTTTATTTTCTCTCAAATTACAAAATCCAAATCGTACGTGTGTCCCACTTTGTCCTTCTTGTTCCATTCTTGAGAACTCGCGTTGTTGTGTTCCTGTTTCGCTCACACTCTTCCACGAGTTCCTCGGTCGTCATGTTCTGGTTGATCGGTGTCTTGAAGTAGTATTGGCCTCGTTTCGTCGGGTTTGTTGGGTGCTGGCGTGTAAGAACAACCAGTTTTACGCCTTGGCTCCTTGCTTCGGCGAGGACTTCCTCGAGTGGGGTTTCCTTCGGTAGCGTGTTCCTCGTTTGCTTGTACTTCTTCGTGCCGTCGCCTGACTCGCGGTTGCTGACATCGGTGTTGAATACTGCGGTAAAATTCATCTTTGCTTGGTTTTTGTGTGTGTGTGTTGTGAAATACCTTTTCATTAGAAATAGAAAAAGTATTTCAATTTTTTACAAATCCCACTCTCTATTCGCTCTCGATACTGCACGGCGTCGTCCCTTTTTGCTTAATTTGTATGCCTGTTCATTCGCTGAATCTGGCGACAATGCAGGTAAACTTGACGGAGATTTCATCTCTTTATCGGAAACGCAAGTCAATGTTTTACGATCAAAGCATCTTTTAGTTCTATACGGGCAAATTGCCTTGTCGTAAACCGTATTTTTCGGGCAATTCTCTCGTTTATGATATCCTCTCTTTTTTAATGTTTTCTGTTGTTTTGCCGTGAGAAATAGTTTCTTCTTTTGAGTTTTAGTAAATGGTTTGTATGTCTTGACTGTGTTGTTCGCAGATGAAAACGACACATTGCGTCTCGCTTTGGTGTGCTTTGCCTTGTTCTTATTCTTTGCAAGTGGATTTAAAGGGCACGTGCGTTTAGTTGTGTGTGGTGATCCACATAATGAGCAATTTCCGCCTCCTTCCATGGTTTCTTATAAACTAACGCAATAAAAAAATACAGTTCTCGGAATTTCGGAGTGAAATTTCAACAGGAACCTTTGGTTGATTGTGATTGAAAAACAAGTATGAAGCCCCATGCCGGCAGGCATATGTTTTAAGTCATCATTTTATTTTAAGTTATCATTTTATTTTAAGTTATCATTTTATTTTATTCATCACTCTTTGCCTTAGTCTTCTTAACCTTCAGTTTAATCGGTGCTTCTTCAACCTTCTTCTTGCGAATCACCGGCTTCTTCGGCT
>Ga0114979_10003514_pt1 | contig 10492 bp, 11 predicted proteins | sample S_140625_EF_Meta_FD_87315 | JGI IMG/M metagenome (GOLD analysis project Ga0114979, IMG submission 87315) | Freshwater microbial communities from Lake Simoncouche, Canada to study carbon cycling - S_140625_EF_MetaG | ecosystem: Environmental > Aquatic > Freshwater > Lake | place: Lake... | reverse complement strand
TGCGGTTTCTTCATGGTTTCCATACCCTCTTTAAAGTCTCCACTTTCATTGTATTCGTTTTCTTCGTCGTCGTCGCCTTCAAAAAATCTATTATAAATCTCTTCAAAAAAAACAGACATTATCGGATTTGACGTGTCATTTTCGTATTTACGTATCATCATAATTATTTTTGCTTCCAACTCGCGATCCGTGGGATTTACTAAATCCAAAATATCAAATAATTCATTTTCGGAATATTGTGATACGTCATATAATTCATCGCTCATTTTATGTATATATACAAAAAGTTTATGTATTTTTATCTGAAATTATTCTCACGCTCTAATTCGAAAGTCTATGTTTAAACATTTTCGCTATAAAATCCACCAAGTCAACGATTTTACTGCATTTATATAACATATCCATCGGAAATGCGCGTATTCCCTGTAATCTTTTCATATGCCTTGGACCTGTAAAACATAAAACGTCAAATACTTTCATTATTGTCTCTTCTTCCTCGGTCATATCAGAGCGATCGATTCGCGTTTTACCGATATATGTATATCGGTTATAGTTTTCATCGGAATATACTCGATATTTCTTTACAATAGTATGATTTCGCACCATACCGATTCCCATAATTTTATTATCTTCGTTATTCATTTCCAAAATAAACAAAATTGTATCCGGAGCTATCTTGGAATTATTAACCACTGGTGTAGGATAAATACATCCGATTTTATTGTTTTGTTGGCGATATTTTTCGTTTTCGCTCCATGTATTATTATTAAAACGCGTAGTCATCAAGATATTACGTTTATTGGTTTTATAGTCGTGAAAATCCGTATTGGATTCAAAGTATAATCGGCGCTTTGTTTTTGACGATAGCTTGGGTTCGTCATTGTCTTGATTTTCCATACGTTGGTGATTGTTTCTATGGTTTTATTCATTGAATAATACATATTTCAATTTTTTCTCAACGTAATATACATGAATCCAAATAAGCCAAAAATTAATATTACTAGCGACGAAATATTTGGTAATAATATTGATATAGAAACAATCGACTCTTCTCCCGGTCGCGTTACATTAGATATCCAAGACGATAATGATATTGAAGAGGCGCGATTTACAAATAAATTAAATAAGAGTCTGGATCAAATTAGTGAAAATTTCAATAAGTCGTTTTATAATGAATATATCAGTAATAGTCCGATTACGTTATCTCCAAATAATAGCGATAGCGAGTATGATGTTTCAGAAAGCGACAACGCGTTTGGTATACAAGATTTCGATACCGATGCTTTTCGTAAAGTTTCGCGTCGAGACGTGGAATCGAATCTGGATAAATATTACGACGATAATTCGTCAGTAAAGCATTCAAACGAATTAGACGTATTGATTACATATTTAAAAGGTCAAAAAAACGTATATATTCAGGCTAAAAATATATCACAGCATACGTTGAATGTTTTACTTATTCCTTCTATTTTAATAACTTCTGCTATTACTATTTTCGCACCATTTATTCAAACCTATTCTTGGAGCGGAGGGTTTATTTCAGGGTTAAATGCGATTTCTACTGTATTGATATCGCTAGTGAATTATTTGAAACTAGAATCGTCAATCGATATTTTTTACCATACTGCGAATCAATACGACAAACTAGAAACGGGTTTAGAATTTGTATCAAGTAAGCTTTTGTTTATTGAAAATAGTAAAGAACGATCGCGTATCATCTTGGAAAAAATACAAGATACTGAGAAAAAAATAACCGAAATTAAAGAATGGAATTCTATTTTTGTTCCAGAGACGGTTCGATATATGTTTCCCGTGATTTGTAATATTAATGTATTTTCGCTTATTAAGCGCATGGAATCGTATAAAAAAAGATTGGTTCTTAGATTCAGAGATATCAAAAACGAAATTCGATATATTAATTGTTCGCAACAACCATTATCTACTCGATATGAACAGAGGTTAAAATTATTATTAGAAGTTAAAGAAAAAATAAAAACCGAATTATTATGTTATAAAAACGCATACGAATATGTTGACGATATTTTTAATAGAGAAATTAAAAACGCTCAAGATTATCGAGCGCAGTGGTGGTGGAATCGATCCAAACCTCTATCGTATGATAGTAATTTGAAAACCAATCCGGTCGTTGATAAATATTTATCTTCCACATTTTCAACGGGAAGCGTATAGGAGTTTGTTACATAATTTATAATATTTTACTGGCGGTTATTTTCCAATACCAAGGCATTTCGTATACTATTTTCGCATTTTCTCCGGATTTTAAGCGATTATATATATACTTACCATTGGCTGTATTGCCATTCCATTTCACCTTTATGAAAACACGTTTATAATCCGAATCGCTTCGTAACGGAATATCGGTTATTTTTTGTATTGAACCTATATTAAGTTTGGTAAATGTTTTCAAAATATAATCATTCGATATACCCGAGTCTATTCTTGGAATACATATTTTTAAATCCGCTACTTGCTCGTTATTATTCATAAGACACTTGCAATTTATTGGTTTTATAAGGTGTGATGGTTTTCCATCACGCCCTATGGTAGATTCAATTTTGTTAGAATACCATCTGCCTCGTATAAAAACATTTCGCCATGAAATATATCTTTTTATATTTTTAGTTAATCAGTGAGAGCGCTGATACAAACAAATATTTGCGGTTACGAGACGTATATAGTTACGTTATGGCTTTATATTTATTTAGATACAATGTAATATTGTGTTTGAATTACAGAAAACCAATATGTGTTTTATAATAATGACAGAGGATGCTATCGATCTATCTTGGTTAAATGATATCGAAAACCCAACTACTTATATTTTAAAAGAAATACCTACGTCGATTGATGTATTATTTATATATTTAAACAAATTAGATCATATTGAAAAAATTACTCGAGAAGAGTTATCGGTTAAAAATGGTATTGTAGAAAAAGAAGATATTATAGGTATTATTCAAAAACGAAGACAACCGTCGCCCAATACTCGATATAAATTATGCGATACCCTACTATTTTTAATGGATACTATTGATCCTATTTATATAACCGATTTTATCAAATCCGATAATAACATGAACCTAGTATCTTTACCTATCATTAATGATATCAAAATTAGACCAACGATTACTTTCTTTCATGATATGAATTCGCTATATGTTATTTTACAAGAGATGATTCCTATTACAAAACCTAAACTTGTTCCGCTACCTTCGATTTTAAAATCGCCGGTCAAACCAACTACTACCGATACAAATAAAAAAACAAAACGCGTAAGAATATCGCCGGATGTAATTGAACGTAATAAAAAGACCGAAAAACGTCGAGATAACTAATACGCTATATGCATAAACCATATAAAAATTATATTTGTTTACTTATAGCTAATGAATTGCTCTATTGAATATCCAGAGCTTCCCGTTAAAACCGACCATGATAATATTCAAATCTCAATTAACGAATTATGGTTTAATCTTTCGCGTAAGAGCGATAAAGGATTGAGTGAGTTTAATCGCGAGACCTTGGAAATTTTAAAGCTATTAAAAACAAAGGTTCGTAAAGACCCCTCGTTTATGAAGTATATAGAAATTATGTTTTTAATGATAGCACATACTCGCGATATTGCATTTGGGCGAGGAGAACGTGATATTGTATACGGTATGTTATATGTATGGTATCAAATCTTTCCAGTATTAGCAGTTTACGCGCTTGATTGCGTCGTGAATTCGCATAATCAATCAGATTTAACTTATGGTTCTTGGAAAGATATTGCTCGGTTATGTGATTATATTCGCCGGGAATCTCATAATGACGATCATCCTTTAATATTGACAGCAATAGAGATGGCGAATCGTCAGTTACGTCTCGATGTATTAAATTTACGCGACGGAAAACCTATATCTAACGTAAGTAAATGGATTCCCCGGGAAAAATCAAAGCGTGATTGGTTATATGATATGTTTGTTAAGGATTTCTTTCCAAGAATGCATCGATCGCGCGATTCATTTGATACAAAACTGAAATCCTATTTTTGGCATAAGTCGAAATATCGTAAGATACTTTCAAAGCTTAATGCGCATAACAATACGTTAGAAATCAAATTATGTGAAAATAAATGGTCGCGTATTGATTTCCGGCGCGATATGACAAATGAAGCATTAAAAAAATACTGGAATGTCCTTATGAATCAAAAGGGGAATTATATGTTATTTGATCGCGTCGAATGTTCCCAAAAAGCGCTTCAATATATTCAAAATAAATTCACCGAAGTATTGACTTGCAATTCGTCTTATAATATTCCTTGCTCGGAATTTTATTCATTGGGTAAGTTAGTAAAACGAGCCATTGATATATCATTGGCGCAGCGGAATTTCGATCCCTCGTCGTTGGAATATATCGCACATAAATATGAAATTCATATTATTAATACTATATGGTATAGAATTTCAACTAAATATAATAAATCGCTCGGTAATGTTATTCCCATAATTGACGTTTCATTAACCATGGCGGCTACGGATGAAATTTATTCCGCAATTGGTTATGCTTATTTAATAGCTGAAAAATCGGATATTAAAAATAGAATGATAGCATTTTCTCATCAAACGGAGTGGATTAGTTGGAAAGAAACGAGTTTTGTAGACGCAATTAATGATATAATGTCTCAATTACCGTCATTTACAAGTAAGCGATTCGAAGGAGTGGTTTCTCTATTAAAAGAGGCGTCTTTCAATACGCGTTATAATCTAAATAATACAAAATTAATATTAATTTCCGATTTCGATGAAACAATAACCGATGATCATAATATTATATATTGGAATTTATCAAAACAATACGTCACCCCCGTTAATACCAATCGTTTTATTTCAGGGGATTCTATGATATCATTCTGGCAATTATGTAATATATTATCAACCAATAACGCCCAATTCGAAATCGTCTGTAACACATTATATAATTCGCGATACGCAAAAATGCGCGACCGTTTTATTAAGGTTACTTGCGATCAACAATAAGAGGATGGGGGTCATTTTTTGCGATTTTTTATTTCTTTATCTTCCAATAATTGACTCAACGATGCTTCTGTTCTAATTTTTTTTATTTTTTGAATAGAATCGTGATGTTTCAAATAACGACCGGTTTGATTTTTAAATAAAGTATATTCCATTTTATTTATTTTTGCGAATACTGTTTTGATTGCTCCCATTGTTATTGATATTTCCTGGCGCTGCGTGGGTGGTGCTAATATAACGGCTTTAAGAATACTCAAATATTCTTTTATAAAACTAATATTGGGATTTTGGTTTATTATATCCGAATAAGATAACTCGCGTATCATAATCACAGAAAGCGCATAATTATCCCAAGTCTTATGAGTATTTATTAGAGCATCCATGAATTGTTTCCATGTCTTTTGGTGGAAACTATTTACGAATTTTACGATTTTTATTTTGAATAACTCTTTTTCCTTTTCGGTTATAAATTGCTTTACGCCTTCATTTTCCATAAGATAACTTGATATATGTTCCTTTATTTCATCAATGGCTGCCTTTTTAATAAGAGATTTCGGTGACTCTGTTTTGTTTTTATAAATACGTTTTGTTATATAGCATAAAAGAGTTATTTCTATACACCAGCAAGAGTATTGCGCATATAAGGTATAAAAAGCGTCCGCGTAATTTGCTTCTGTGAGTTTATTAATTTGAAATGATAATCCGAAATCAATAATAATAGGTGTTTGATTAATATCATCATACATAATATTATTTTCTTTCAAATCGTAATGGACTATACTTTGGTTTACTAATAATTGTAGGCTTTGTAAAAGATAAATATGACTATCTATTATTTTCGTAAAATATGCGCCCACATTTTTTGACATTAAACTATGATTTGAAGTAGTTAATAAATTACCTAAATAATCACCTAACGTATCTTTACCTGCATATTTTATTCGATTGGATATGAATCTAGCTCGTGTTTTTTCGTCGGTTGAATTTGTTATGACTTCGCATTTTTTTATTTCCGTTGACCCAATTGTTGATACATCAATCGGGCAAGACTCTATTATTGGTGCAAATCGATACTGATATTTTGGTATTTTTGTTATTATTTTTCCAATTTCGGTTTCTCTATTCACTTCGGCGCTATCTACTTGCACTTTTGTTATATATTGGTCGCTATCTATAGTTTTTGTTCCGCATTTTAATCCTGGTCTAAATACACATCCAAAAGTGCCTTGATTAATCAGTTTTATTATCTTAGATGTTTTCGGTTGTATTTGTTGCGCCATTTATTATACAGGGGTATATTTTATTCAATAAAGTAAACCTGTTATACACCCTTGAAGATTTCATAATGGGACGCCTCTTCTTCGCCTGAGGGTGTCTCAATAGAGATTTAAGGGAAACGTTGCCTTTTAATTCATTTATCGGTGTATATATAATAATGCTACGTATGAAAATGAATATACCTTCAGTAAAAACTCCGGAATATTCGTCGTTATCATGTGGAGATATTGCCAGTCCATCTGGGACATTCGTTATCTATTTAGAGCCATTATTAAATACATATTATAAGTCTTACCAAAACGTGATTACGTTGAATAGTCTCCCGTCTGGTCCACTTGCTGAAATGGTCGTGCAAATTGATATGCCGAAGCTCTCGCCATTCCAATCCGCGGCGGCATATGCTTCGCCGTTTTATAATGGTAGTAATTGTCGTTGGGTTTTATTGCGTTATCCGAAATCTATTATTGGAGGCGTTGGGTCTGGTGCTTTTAAAAATGCGGACTCGTTTATGAGTGCGGACGATATACCCGCCGTTCTTGGATATTTGATCGATCGTGGGTATATAGTCGATACGTCTCTTACTAAAATGTTATATCAGTCTCGAGTCGAAATTGGAGGCGTTTCTGATAGGCAATTATCTGGCGATCGAAAAATGATTACTATGGTAACATGGTCTACATAATTATCGCATAATATTATAATGATTTATGATATTATTGTTCTAGGTGGAGGTATCGCCGGATTGAATACAGTTTATGAAATTTCCAAGAGATTTCCGTTGAAAACAGTATTATTGGTGGAAAAAGAATCCAATCTTGGAGGTAAAGTATACACATACTCTGATAAACATATGACAGTAGAAGCAGGGGCGGGTCGTTTTAGTAAAACGCATCATCTGGTATTCAAACTTATCCATGAATTGGGTTTGGGGTCCAAGATTTCAGAGCATACAGGATCGGCGGTTTATGCGCCTATAAATAAGGGTATCCAAGAATCATTATTCGACGCGCCTATGGATCTTATGAATACGGGAGTATTCGATGCTTATTTGACGTCTGGATTGGACTTGCTATTGGGATCAAGTAAACTCCCAAACGCCGGGCTTATTGCAAAAGTAATTCTGGCGAGTAAATCCGAGAGCCCAGAGACTTTACGTAATACTACATTCTTGGAATATTGTTCCAAGATTTTATCAGAGTCTCAGGTCCAATATATCGAGGATTCGTTTGGATATTATTCGGAACTCGTTGTAATGAATGCGCACGACTGTATCAATGTTATCATGTCATTGAGTCCTTGGAATAAATTTTATGGCTTACGCGGTGGATTATCTCAAATAATCGATGGTATGTCCAAGATGATACGTAAGAATAAAAATATTAGGATTTTATTAAATCGCGAAGTTAGGAAAATTGCCATCAATAACGGCGGTATTATTGAAGTAATTACGAACGATAATTCGTTTCTTGGAAAAAAATGTGTATGTGCTTTACCTGTTCGAGTCTTGGAATCGATAGCGTTTTTCAAACCATTGCGACCTATATTGAAAAAAATCAAATCTCCTCCCTTATGTCGTATTTATTCCAAGTTTGATAGCGCATGGTTTCGCGGAATGCCCAAGATGACTACAAATAATAATCTTCGAATGATTATCCCGATCAACGAGCGCGCAGGGGTTATTATGACGTCTTATTCGGATAATAAATACGCAGAGTTTTGGCATCGGTTATATAAAAAATCCGGTGTAAAAGGTGTGGATACTGAGATTGCTCGGCTTATGAAACAAACCATCGGAATCGATATTCCGAAGCCCGTGGAAACACGCATGTTTTATTGGGAATCGGGCGTCGGATATTGGGGTCTGGGAATTAATAGTAAATTGGCATCTAGACAATTGGTTCAACCATTTGAAGAAATACCGGTATATATTTGCGGTGAAACTTTTTCCGACGAATCACAGCAATGGATGGAGGGAGCCTTGGAGACTAGTTGGCGCGTTTTGGACCGAATTTTGTAAGGAGTCCCTACAAAATCACAATTTTGTTTTTGTAATTATATCTTTGATTATTGTAACATGTGGTTCGAATGTATTACAGTTTTATTAATATTTGGTCTTACACCGCTATTAAATAAACATACATTGAAGCATATATCAGTTGAGACGTTTATTTTATTTAGTGCCAGTATTACATTTTTATTTATTATGGTATTTTTCCTCGCGTTTTTCCAAGATAAACTACGTACTGATTTAGTAACACTCTCGAAAAATCCTCACTTATATGGTTATATTATAGTCGCTACACTCTTGGTTTTTATAGTTGCTGATTATTTATATTTATATTCCATTCAAAAATACGACGCGCATATCATTGTTCCTATTATCGCGTCTTATCCACTGATTACATTTTTGTATTCATATTTTTTTATGAAAGAGTTGATCACGTCTTTGCATACTATTGGGTGTGTATTTGCTGTAACCGGTATAGTGTTATTAAATCAATAGAATAATCCAAGATATACACCGATGAACATTTCATAACTTGTGAAGTTCGCACACTTCATGTGCGTCTTAATTGATTTATCGGTAACGTTGCCTTTGAACACTATCCGCACTTTGTGCGGATTACAATGTTCAAAGGTGTATACTATCGCGAATTTTTGGTTTATGCCCTTGAATATTTGAAATGCGCAAAGGTGTAAGTGAAAACACAAATGTAATTATATCGTCCATCCATGTTATAATCCATACTAAATTATTCCCTAAATTTTCGCAATAATTGTTACCGGTATGCTCTGGCATTTTATAGTAATGATATAAAGTTTATTTCACTAATATTATTAATGAAAATGTCTTATCAATCTGGTCCTTATTGTCCGCATTGCTCCAAATTAAATCGATATTTGTCCCCTAGTGAACAATTACCAACTGATCATTATGTGCGTAAAACGCGCGATCCTAATAGCCCAGTTATCTGCCCCGAATTACTTAAGACGCGCTGTTCAGAATGCGGAAAGTTGGGACATACAAAGTTATATTGCGTAAATAAAATGACATCTTGGAGAAATCAAACTACTACTAGTAGTCCTCCGGTAAATAATAATAAATCAAATAATAGATTCGCTGATCTATCTGACTCGGATAGTTCGATTGATAGCGAAGAAGAATTTGCTCCAGTAATATTTCGACCGCAATCTCCCGATTATCCCCCACCTTGGTTAGCCGATGATGTAAATTAGTAAAAACGTATTAAACACAATAACTGTTTTATATCTAAGATAATGAAAATATCGTTTAGTAATTTTTTATTATTTGGGATGGCGTTTCCTTTGGGTCGATCGATTCGCAGTCGTAGCACGTTATCTATGAAGTTGAAAAAGGGGTCTTCGGGTAGTGATTTACGCGCAATGTCTCCGATATATAACCCACGTGGGATAAATCAAGAGAACTACGTTAAGTGGTTAGAAGACCGTCGCGTCTCTATTTTACTTGGCGTTGGTCCTGCCGGAACTGGTAAGACACTTTTTGCATGTAACGCTGCAGTGAAAGCATTGAAGTCCGGAGAAGCGCAAAAAATTATTATGACTAGACCTGTTGTTCCAGTAGAAGAAGATATTGGATTTTTACCCGGTGATTTGATAACAAAAATGAACCCTTGGACGCGACCTATTTTTGATATTTTGACCGAATTTTATATGCAAAAAGATATTGATGCGATGTTACAGAGTGGGGTAATCGAGATTTCGCCATTGGCGTTTATGCGCGGTCGGACGTTTAAGCGCGCGTTTATTGTCGCGGATGAGATGCAAAACTCGTCGCCGAATCAAATGCTTATGTTGACTACTCGTATAGGCGAGGGATCTAAAATGGTTATTACTGGTGACTTGAAACAGAGCGATCGTAGTGTAGATAACGGTTTGGCGGATTTAATGAAAAAGTTGAAGAGTTATGGGGATTGCGAATCTATTAAAATGGTAGAAATGAACGTTGCTGATGTGGAGCGTAGCGCGGCTGTATCGAAAATATTGGATATATATTCATTTGTTCCTATTGTTCGGGCTTCGCCTAGTCCAGTGGCTTCGCCTAGTCCAGTGGCTTCGCCTAGTCCAGTGGCTTCGCCTAGTCCAGTGGCTTCGCCTAGTCCAGTGGCTTCGCCTAGTCCAGTGGCTTCGCCTAGTCC
>Ga0114979_10003511_pt1 | contig 10495 bp, 14 predicted proteins | sample S_140625_EF_Meta_FD_87315 | JGI IMG/M metagenome (GOLD analysis project Ga0114979, IMG submission 87315) | Freshwater microbial communities from Lake Simoncouche, Canada to study carbon cycling - S_140625_EF_MetaG | ecosystem: Environmental > Aquatic > Freshwater > Lake | place: Lake... | reverse complement strand
TATCCGATAAGATTAAAATTATTGAAAATACAGATTATTATAAGATTATTGCAATTAAAGATATTAAAAAGGATGAAGAATTGATTATTGAATATTCTGAATTTAATTTATTTGGTCTAGAAGTTGTAAATAGAGAAAAACAGATATTAAAATTATATCTTGAAAACATGAATGATCCAAGAATAAAAGAATTATATCCAAGAACAAATAATTATACAAAAACTAAATTAATAATAAGTATTCATAAGATTATAAAATCAGATAAAAAATTTAATAAATTTGATAAGAATACAATTGAATTATCCATTGCCAAGTATATATTTAATGCATTTGAAGGTTATGATTTTGGACCATTAACTCTACCAATTATTGCAAAGATAAATCATTCATGTAAACCAAATGTTAAATTTAGATTTAATAGAAATACAGGGTCAATGCATCTATATGCAATAAGAGATATAAAAAAAGGTGAAGAAATTTTGGATTCTTATTTAGAGAATAAAAAAATAAATATTCATAAAGAATATCTACAAGAACATTATGGATTTATTCGTAATTGTTAACTATTTATATTATAACTATTTTTTTATCTTTTTTTATTTTATATTAAAATGGAAGGATTTTATAAAAATAAATATTTAAAATATAAACAAAAATATTTAGAAGGTGGTGAATGTGTAAATTGTCCTAAAATTGGGTTTGAACAACATTATAATGAATGCTGGCATGATTCATTATCAACTATACTATTATTTTCTGATGATTTTTCAGAATCTATACAAAATATATTGAAACCTGATTTTGATGCAAAAATGTTAATAAAAATAGTACAAGCCAAGCCTGATATTTATCCTACATATTTTATGCCACCAAATATTAATGAGTCGTCTGGAGATTTTGATAAATTTATTGAATATGCAAAAATATATTTAACAAATTTAAATAAATTATATCAGAATGAATTAAAACCAATAAAAGAAAGAACTGATGTTAAAAATATATCAATTGCATGTGTATCACGTATACATGATATTACAAATATCAATAAAATACAAATTAAAAAATATAAGAGAAACGAACATAGGGGTGATTATACAGATAATATTATAAATACGTGTATTTACAATTATTTTTTAAGAACAGATGAAAAATCTAAATATTTAGTATTAAATGATTTTAATTTAGAAAATTCTTCTTCAGAAGAATTAAAATCATTATTAGAATTATTACCAAAATGTTTTGGTATTTTTATTGGATTAAATTCAATTGAAAATAATTCTGGTCACGCTACTGGATTTTTTACTTGTAAAAATAAACAATATTTTTTTGACAATAATGGTATATCAGATGATCCTGCAAATAAAAAAACATTTATTGAATTTAGATGGAAAGAATATCTAATTGGAAAAGTTAAAGAATTAATAGAATCAAAAGATAAATCATATACAATTATTTCTGATTTTACCAATACATTCGGTTCTAAATATTTAAGAAATTATCTGGTAAAAAATTTAGTATTATATGTAACTCACGAAATAACTGATGCTAATACATATTATAAAAATAATTATAAAAATTTTGTTGAATTAGTTAAATTTTCTTCACCAAAATTAACATCAATACTCAGTACATACGATACTGATGAAAAAACTTTAAATTCATTATTATTTAATTGTGTACGTAATAATAATCATGAAGTATTAAAAGCAATTGTTACAAAAAATAAAATTGATGTAACTAAACCAAGACTAGATAATGAAAGTTTGTTATTTTGTGCTGTATCATCGACTGATTATTTAAATGAAACAATTAAATATTTGTTACAATTTAAATTTGATTTAAATGAAACTATTCATGATGATATATTCAATTACAATATATTTCTAAAAGGTGTTTTAATGAATAATATTGAATTTATATCATTGTTATTAACAAAAAATAAATCTGTAATAAATATAAATTATGTTACTAAAGATAATGCTAGCGGATTATTTTTGGCAATTTTAGAAAATTCACCACAAATGGTTGAATTATTATTAAAAAATGGTATTGATTATAAAATAGAAAAACACACACCACATTATAATATTTCACCCTTAAAAATGGCAATACAATATAATGTTTATGAAGAAAATTTTAATGATATAATGGAACATAAAAAAATAACTGATATTAAAATATTAGATGAAAAAATTGCACAAATAGAATCAATACCATTAAGTGAAAATAAAAAAATAATTCAATTATTATTAAATGCTGGAGCTGGAAAAACAGAAAAAGATATTTTAGACATATTTATTTTTGCATTAGAATATAATAATCTGGAAGCAATAAGTTTAATATTAGATCCAAAATATAATTTATCAATAAATGTCAATGAAGTTATTAATTTTCCAATTGAATATTCTACAAAAGCAATTGAAAATTTAAATAAAAAAACTTATATTTATATGGCAGTTAAATCAAAAGATGAACAGCGTAACGAAAAAATTTTTGATTTATTATTACAAAAAAGACCAAATAAAAAAAGCATTCAGTATGCAATAAAATTATGTAAAGAAAATGAAAAACCAAATTTATTAAAAAAATTATTAGCATTTAAAGTTTAGTTATTTTCAATCCAATTTTCAATCCTATTTTCAATCCAATTTTTTAGTAGTTCATTATTACAACAATTTTTATAATATTAGAATCTAAATCCACCACCATATACATCATAATTTCTTCTAATATGATCAATCTCTGTAATATTTTCGATATCAACTTTTACCATACCATTATATATAAAAGTACAATCTATATTGGAATTACATCCACAACTATTATTATTATAATTATTATTATTTGATTCTACAATTACACCATCGTCATGTTTTGTACAATATAAAAAACAATATTCAACCATTTTATAATAATGTAAATTGGAAAAAAATAAAAATAAATAAAATTTTAATCAATTTTTATTCATCATTAAAATTTAATCCAGCAAACCTACCAAATAATTCTCCAGCCATTAGATCATAAACTTTGGCCGCATCTTCTTCAGTCTTAAATCCACCAATCTGATGTGTCTTACCATCTTTCGAAATTGTTGCTACAAATTTGTCACCTCTCTTTTGTACACCCTTATAATTATTTGTACTTGTCTTAGATTTTGTTCTATTATATGAATTCTCTTTTGCAGTTATAACTCTTAAATTTTGTAATCTATTATCTGTCTTTATCCTATTAATATGATCAATAACTAAACCCTTTTCTTGTTTTCCCAATAAATAACGATGTAGAGTATGCCCTCTAGCTCTATATGATTTTGGATACCCGTTTGGATCAAGATACCATTCATGTCTTAACACCTTTTGTAAAGATTCAATAGATATTAAAAATGTTTCTCCTTCTGCCCGACCTAATAATTCTAATCGAACTGAGATTGCTTTATCGATTGTGGTTGGATTAAAAGATATATCAAGAAATTCTAATATTTTATTCTCCTTCATAATATATTAAAATAAAAAAAGTTTTTTGTCTTTAATATGGAAGACAAAGCATTTCCTCAAAACACCTAAAACGTGTATTGTAATACTCTTCTGAATCATAGTCCTCGTCTGCAACAGGCACAACAACTGACTCCTCAATCGGATCTTTTTCAATCTTGTGGGACTTCTTGAAGAAAATCTGCTTCTTGATCTGACGTTCAAGACGAGACTTGGGAAGAGATTTTTCACGTGAAATCCGATGTGAAGATTTCTTGTGTGTCTTTTTGGGAAGAATCGAAAAATCTGACGTAGCCTCATTAATAATGGGATATGATGCCAATATATCCATCATATCAATAACCGAGTCAAGCTGTTCACAATAGCTGGTATATTGGATAATCCATTCGTCAATGTGTTTGACGTTGTCGATTCCAAAGTCCGAATGTAGAAACAATAATTGTTCTGGATGTGTTGTTTTGATTTCATTTAGATATGAAAGGATTTCCTTGTTTTCCTCTAGCATCCTCTCTATCCTCATAATACTCGCTACATCAACTTGGCCATATGTGGATAGATTAGGATCGTCTAAATAAGTCTGTGACTTGTTCAGATTAATTTTGGTATGCATCCGCGTTGCCTTGTGATTTGTAGGCAATGTACCATTGTGTGAATGGCGGATAGTATGATTATTATTGAATGTATGAGGCATTCTTTCTATGATTTTTTATTTTTATTATTTGTTTTTTAATATATTATTAAATTCAATTTTTTAATATATATAAAAAAATGAAAATAAACATATTAATAAATAGTAAATATATAAACAAATAATAAATAAAATGACAAATAAAATGACAAATAAAGTAAACAGAAATATAAATAAAACACCTATTAATTATGATTATGTATTATTGATTGATTTTGAAGCTAATTGTCTGAAAGATGCGCAGATTATACCTCAAGAGATTATTGAATTTCCTGTAATCTTAATTAAAGTTTTAGGAGAAAATAAAAGACCTGAAGAGATTGGAAGGTTTCATGCATATGTAAAACCAAGAATTCATAAACTAACAACATTTTGTACAAAATTAACAGGGATTACACAAGACAAAGTTGATGTATCAAAAGATATTGTTGATGTTCTTAATGATTTTAATTCATGGTTACAATCTAAAAGTCTCAATCCGTGGGACCCACTTGTACCTGGTAAAAGATTTATCTTTATGTCATGTGGTAACTGGGATTTGTTGACATGTTTTCCAAATTGTATGAACTATTTTAATATTTCTTATCCTAAATGTTTTAGATATTGGTTAAATATAAAAAAAGAATTTACAAAATTTTATAGAAAGCCCAAACCATATGATTTACATGCTCTATTAAGAGAATTTGATCTTCAACCATATGGTCAACATCACTCAGGTATGGATGATACAATTAATATATGTCGTGTATTAATTTTAATGATTTCAGATGGTTATAGGCCAAAATTTTATTTATAATTTCATTATAATTTCATTATAATTTCATAATATATGTCAGAACATAATACGGTGGCTGTATACCATAACCCCATGATTCACCAGCAGAACTAGCTGCAGCTGTACCACCTATACTATTGCCACCACCACTATATCCTGGTCCTGGCCCCCATTGTATAGCACTTATTGTATGTGTATGTCTTGCCATTTCTTTAACAATCGGTAGTCTCCAATCTGTTCCACCTTTATCACCAAACCAATGATTCATCATCTTTGTTGTATAATTAGAACTAATATCTCCATAAAAACCACTTTTACATTTCTCAGAATTACCACACACATCAGTTTGTGCATTTGGCATTAGAACTTGTAAATCATCTCCCCATAAATCATTACCTGTTCTTCTATACCACATTCTAATAAATCTACCTCTTAAATCTGGTGTATTATTTGTACCATCACAAATTGCCCATCCAGCTGGAGCTGTTTCTGCATTATATGCTATAATACAACCACGTGGTAACATATTAAAAGATGTATCAACAGTTAATGCATTTGTTACTTTAACATTATTAAATGTAACAGTGTCTGATGTATTTCCATATACTTTAGCTATATTTCTTAATGATTCGCTAGAAAAATTTGTGTCATTAAAATGTTCGTATTTTTTATTAACTGAATCAACTTTTACTATCAATATTATTAATAAAATAATTATTATAATAAATAACAAGTTTTTCATATTATATTATATTATAAGATTATTTTTAATTATAAATTTATTTTTTTGTTCATCATCATAAAATTCTATCTTACCAAACAATGTTGAACCTAGAAAAGGTTTTAAAGTAGACATTAATTTTGAGACAATATAATTTGAATTAAAAATAATAATCTTTTCTAAATTTTGATATTTTTGAATTAAATGACCAATTTTAATTGTTAAATTAATCTTCATTAAATGTTTTAATGTAAACCCATTAAAATTAATAATCCAAATCCATTTATCCGGATTTACAAATTCTAAATAATTCTCATAATGTGTGATCAATGCTGATTCATCCTCATCATCTTTTACTTCAGTAATTTTTGTATAGAATATATATGAATTTGAATCATATTTAGATATATGATTAAAGGAATGAATATTTGGATCGGTATTACATAATTTGCATATCAATTCCATGTGTAAATATATATAAATTATAAAATCGATTATTTTATATAATATATGACGATTGTTAATAAAATAGTTATAAAAAAATAATAATAAAAAATAATAGAAACTGACAATATTTTAGCGAGATTAGCGAGATGAACGAGATGAACGAGAATGAGGGATATTTTTGACGAACGTACACGAATCATCGTGACGTTCAATTCGTGTAAACATTGTATAATCATATGAACCATCATCATTTACTCTAATAATATGATAATTATCATTCTCGATATTTATATAGAGATTTGAATCAATTTGTGTAAATTCAAATCCAAACTTTTTGGTTAGATCTGATAGAATTTCATTATTTGTGTTAAGAGATGACAAATCATCAACCAAAAATTTAGTAGAACCAAACCAAATTCCACTATAAGAATTACGCAAAGAAATAATATCCATGTTTATGATGATTGTACATTTTTATCATAAGTTTTACATGTAATTAAAATTTCATTTTTTTTTAATTTTCTTATATATATATAAATGTTTAAAAATAAAAAAATTGAATTTTTAATTGGTGTATCTGCAATTGGGTTAATTTTGTTATTAACGGGTGTATTTTTATTTATATCAGAAAATAATAATAATTGGCGCGAAAATATGAGTAAAAAAGAACATGAAAAAAAATTACAAACCTATAAAATTTTAATGGGTGTTGGTGGTGGTTTAATTGGATTAGTTGGAATCGTAGGAATTTATATGAGAATTAAATATAAAAGAAATCATAAATCCTTAATATAATTTTTCCTTATTTTTTATAATCTATCCATACATATATATACAGATGCTAAAATCACAAAATATAAATTTTTTCTTATTTTATTATATGGACTTCAAAGATTTAATTATAATTCTTATAATTTGTGGAATTATCTATTATTTATACACTTTAAATAAACCAATTCCATCTATTTTAACTAAAAAAGAAAATGGAATTCAACAACCTGAAACTACAAAAATAGAAAATATAAATGAAATTAAAAATGAAATTGACATTGTAACTCCTACACCATATATCAATCCATTTATTAATCCATATTATGATCCATATTATTATCCATATTGGGATCCTTATGATCTATATCCATATGGTATTATTGGTGTTGATGCTGGCGCTGATTGGAATTCTTCATATAATGTTATTACAAGAGATTATCATAAAAGAAGAAATATAAAAGATAGAAGAAATATAAAAGATAGAAGAAATATAAGAGACACACGAAATAGAAGAAATAGAAGATAATAGAAGAAATAGAAGATAATAGAAAAAATTGAAAATATTTATATATATTAGCTTTACAATTATAATATTAATTATTACATAAAATGTTTGATATCATAAATCAAATTAATCAATTTGAAGATAAGGAGATTCAACAAGCAATTATTGCATCACTTGAACAACAAAATTTGATAAAGAAAAAAATAGAAATAATTATATCGTTTAAAAAATTGGAAACAATTAAAGAATAACTAATTTTTTCCTAGTAAATGATAATAAAATAATCCACTCATTTCGCAAGTGTTTTTTTGTTTATCTTCAGATCTAAATTTACATACTCTAAAACGATCAATATAATAATCTGGTTTAAAATCTTTATTGAAATCTGAATCTTTCCATTTATTAATTTTATCTTCTAATAGATTATCCATATATTTATCAGCATCAATTATATTTGGAAATAATTTTGTTTCTATCTTTGTTTTATCTTTGTAAAATACACAAATATTTGAAAAAAAATCAATCAATGGTATTATTGACATTTATATTTAAATTTATATTGATTCATTTTTAAGTACAATATTTTTCATTAAATTTATCACAATCATATACTGCAATTAGATCACGATATTTTGGTATTGTTATAATATCATAAATCTGAGAATTTGATGTAGATGTTTTACATTTTTTATCTTTACAATATTCTTCTTTGTTGTGTAAAACAAGGTCTGTAGACGATATTAAATTAAATTGTAATAATGTTGGATGTATAATTAGATTTGTAAAAGATGGTGCATTTATTATTATTTTTTTATTAAATTTTATTTCTAATTCTGGTACTATAATATGTTTATTACTAAAATATAAATTTTTTTCATCAAGATTATATGCTTCATCTGAACCTCCACCACCAGGTGATGCGCCACATATAATATGATTAATTCCATGTTCTAAATCTTGTAATACTTGCATATTATGTTCATCCGCACACATATATGTTGTAACATCATATTTTACCATTAATTCATAAATATTTAAAAATACATTTTTATCTCTCGATTGAACTGGTGGTTTTTCTTTTTTATCTTTCTTTTCTTTTTTCTCTTCTTTCTTTTCTTCTTTTTCTTTATCTTTCTTTTCTTCTTTTTCTTTCTTATCTTTTTTTTCTTTTTGTTCTTTAATATGTGAATAAAAAAAGATTGGAATATGACCCATTACAATCTTTATTGAATTTACATTATCTTGTAAAGTTTTTTCTAACCAACCAATCATTCTTCTAATATATTCATCTTTTTTATCTTTTGGAAAAAAATTAATATATTCATCAGCTTCTAATAAATTTGTATCAATAATTAAAAATAATATTGATATATCTTTTATATTTATTTTTACCGAATAAAATGCATTTGGCATAATCCAATTACCAAAAGAAATTCTATTTCCATTAATTTGTACATCTTTAAAACTTTTCATAATTTGATATTGCAAAATAAATGGAAATACAACATCATGATTACCTAAAACCATAAATGATGGAATATCTGTAAAACAACTAAAACCGTTATCTATTAGATCTTTGGCTAGTTTTACAAAATTTTCTCCATCAAATTCTATTTTATCATCATTCATTGTTAATTCATTTAGTTTTTTTTCATATTTAGTTTTTGTTTCTTTTAAATTTTTATCATAATAAATATTATCACCAAGTAAAAATCTTATCTTTTTTGATATATCTCCTTCTGTCGATTTTAATATATCAGATAATATTTTTTGTTGGAATGAACCTAAATGACTATAATTTAATTTATTTATACAATTTGAATTCCAGCATCCAAATATATCAAAATTTGGATAAAAATCCAAATCTAATGTAAAATTTAAGCCGAAATAAAAATCATCATAATTTATTTGTGTATCTATCATATCTTTTATTCTTTGTAAAATTTCTGGTTGATCAACTATTAGTTTGATAGGCATTATAATATAAATAAATAAAAATAAAAAATTGAAAAATGAAATTATATAATATTATATATTATAATTATAAGTATATAACAATGAACACTAACACAACTAATACTTGGAATGGATTATTATTTATTGCAGACCAATTAATTCAATCTGGAAAATTAACAGAACACCAAATTAAAAAAATTTTACCTTTAGTTGAATTAAAAAAAGTTATTAATCATAATAAATTATCAGATAATTTTATTAGAAATAATATTGAACCAATAATTGAGATGGAAGATTCAGATGATGAAGAATCTATTACAATATCAGATGTTTATAAAATTCAAAAATATAATTTTAATTAAGCATTTATTTATTTATTTGTTGTCTATATCTAATTATAATAACAATGATTATTAAGATTATAAATACAATAATACCAGCTAGTAGAGAATAAAATACAACTGGATCTAGACCAAATATTTGTTCTGATATATCTATTTCATTATTATCATTAATGTTAGTTGACAAATATAAAGATTCAATTGGATTAGATGTTATTGGTAATAATGTCCATGCCTCAACAATAATATTAAAATCTGAATATGGAAACCATTGATAACCATTTATTGCCCAATTTGTCCCCCATGAATTTCTTATTATTAATCTTTCAGATAAATCATCAAATCCAACTATTGTTATACAATGATACCCAGTAGTTTTTGTATTTGATTTTTTCCAAAATATATTTGGATCAACATCTTTGTATACCGGTAATATAGCAATAATTGGCCCTGTAGTAAATAATGCAATTTTTAAATCAGATAAAGATGTAATATAATATGAACCATTTATCTTATAATCTAATGCATCATCATATATTTTTGGTTGTATTGATTTATTTAGCAAATCCATTGGAAATATTTTATCTGTAGCAGCACCAAATTTTTTTACTATATTTATTGCATCTTTTGAATCCATACCTTCATCTTTAGTTGTATCATTTCTATTATTATAAATAAATGCCGGTGATAAATAATCTAAATATTTTTTTGTTATTATATTTTTATATTCAATTGCAGCAGCTGTTGAAAATGCAACACAGCAATTAGTTAGACCTTGATTTCTAATTGGTAATAATATA
>Ga0114979_10003510_pt1 | contig 10500 bp, 6 predicted proteins | sample S_140625_EF_Meta_FD_87315 | JGI IMG/M metagenome (GOLD analysis project Ga0114979, IMG submission 87315) | Freshwater microbial communities from Lake Simoncouche, Canada to study carbon cycling - S_140625_EF_MetaG | ecosystem: Environmental > Aquatic > Freshwater > Lake | place: Lake... | reverse complement strand
CTTCGCGGTTCCACGGAAGTGTCAAGACACGTGCAGGATTCTCTTTCTTGGCTTCTAGTACAATCGGTTCCCCGGTTTCACTCAGCGTCACATTCGCATATTTCCCATAACGTGACACCCAGTCACTGAGTTTCTTGATATCGGCGGGATTCGCAAACTGCGCCATTTACTTAGCACCGATAGAAAAGTTCAGACAGATGAATTACTTTCTGTGGCGCCGTCAGAGGTATGGATTCGAATGCATTATATGGATATATGATCGGCGGGGGGCTGCTTATGGCGGCTGCAATCGCCATGCTGACGGCCTTTCTTCCGATGGAGGGAGTCGCAAAATACGTATCACTCGGTATATTCTTTGTAATCGCATATGGGGTCCATTTGGGCTTTCTGACGTGGCTCCAGGCGGAGGCCTGTTCGGGAGTGAAATCCTTCAGGGCCATCGCGATTGGAGCATTTCTGGGAACTCTGTTCGTGGCGGGATGTGTTGCGATTCCCCTGCATATGGACTGGGCCCGTCTGGCCTTTTCAGATCTTATTAGGACACACTATGCCATGCTGACACCGGAAGTCACAGCTTTTGCCAATAAGTTTATATCTGTTATGAAACAGCAAGGAGGTGCGATTGACATCTCAGGATCTTCTAATTCAGGTGTATCCGATCCTTCCAAGATCTTTGCGCTTCAAAATCTCCTTACGGAAGAACTCTATAAGAAACAAACATCCACAGAGTTAGCTATCGCGACTCCCTTCTGGGCCTTTCTAGCAGGGGCGGTGGGGATTGGATTTGGCAACCTGTTTTCGGGCTCTGCTTGTTCTTAGACCCATGCGCATTATAAATGCGTGGGTCTACCGTTGCCCGTTTCGTGATATAAATGCCCTATTGTGCTAATTGGCCCTAAAGGGCTAATGCTCAAAACGTTCATTTAAAATCCGCAACGGTCTAGTCTGTAGGGGGTGTTGGTCCATAGTAGACATATTTACGGAGTCCTTGAGGTTTCGTGGTTGCTTCTGGATCAAGTACATAGTAGCCAGGACGGGGTTTTTCACGAGAAGATGGTGCCCTAGAAACAGGGATTCCAAATGATTCATCTTCCGTTGACTTAGCTGGTTGTGCTACAGATCGGCTTCGTCGCTTCTTAGGAGGTTCTGGAACTTCCTCCTCTTCACTTTCGCTATCATGTTCAAACATATCCGATGCAAAAGAATGAGAGGCTGCAGCTGCTGTTGCTGTTGCTGTTGCTGTTGCTGTTGCAGATGCAGTGAGATACGATGACACTGCCATCGATAACACGTAGCTGACAATGGCCCACGTGATGACGAAGAGCCAAAAGGGAAACAGTGTATGCCGGGAATCACGTTGATACCCAAACTCCTTCCACGTGCCGTTTTCATTGAACATGACGGCAGGTCGAAGATATAAGACCGCTGCGAGTCCCGCACTGTAAAACACGATAGCCAACCAGAGTAGCTCCATCCTAACGCCCCCTCCGAATTTAACACGCAGTAAATCCCGCATCCTCATCTTCATCATCATCGCCCTGAGCCATGTTATAACCTTCTTCCACAGCGGGGCCTCCCATCACTCCGTAATCATTGACAACGGGCGCCTCTGCACCTGCAACATCTCCATTGGCCGGATCCACCGGTGGTTCTGCTCCTCGTCCCTGCGCCTCACGCTGGGTGGCCTCAAACTCGAACAGATCCGCATCATACTTCTTCGTGGTTGCCTGGATACCCCAACGCCCGATACCCTGCTGTTTCATAAAGAGCATGGCACCGAGCAGATCATTATCCTTCGAATCGCGGAACTCCTTCACGATACTTTCACGATCCAGATCAGCAATTTGCTGGAGCACCTGCTGTATGCGGTCCTTGGAATAGCGGACATACTGTTTCTTGACATGTAACATGAGCTCCCGTGTCCAGTTGGCCACTTGTGCTGCACCATCCACTGCGGATGATGATGCCAGAGAGGTCCAAAGAGGCGATGTGGAGGATACGGCGTCCCGCCACACTTGGTACACAAGTGACCGTAACAGAATCTGCGCCTCTACCTCCGTCCAGCCATTCACGGCGCCTAACGGGGCCGGTTTCACCGAGATAAGCCATGCACGAAGGGCCGGACCCAGAGACATGGCCACTGACCGCAAGGCTCCCTTCGTTGCATCCCGCAGCCCCTCTGAAAACCAATCGGCGTTCTCCTTCAGCATCTTATCAATCAGTTCACTGTGTTGCTTGGAGATGCGAAACCACTTGGATCCCTTGGCCGTCATAATCTTGGTTCCCGTGGCCGCCGCCATCGCTTTCGCGGTCCAGTACTCCTGTAGCACACGGGGGCCTTGGAGAAAGGGATCCTCTGTTATGGAGAGAAAGGTGGCCATCGCTGCGGCTGCTTGAGTCCCTCGTTGCCCACCTGCCTTGATCGGCCCTACACGCTCTGTGATATCAGCTAAGAGCTCGTCCATGTGAACGGTCAAGGGAGACCAGATGACACTGCGTTCCAGTTCATCCGTGACTGTGTCAAGTTCCGGTCGTGCCAGGATTGTGGTCAAATGCCCCGTGATCTCCTGGAAGGCAGGAATAGACCCAAGAGCCGCAGCAAACTCTAACAAGCCGGACCGCCATTCAGGTACTTCCACCGGTTCCGGTGCCGTCAAGAGCTTGTGACGGCGCACCGCGTTCGAGAGAGCATTAAAGGACTCCTCCGTAATCACCACCTGAAGAGCTCCCTTCTGTGCCTCCAGAATACCGGCTCCTTCCGCTGCAATATCCACCAGATCCAAGGGTCGACCAAGCTCGAAGCCACATTGACGACAGGCATCACCAAACGAAAACTCGTGGGGTTCTCCGACTGCTGGGCCGTAATAGCAGTACTTGAGGAAAAGCTTATAGGCCGCAGCGGGATCCGCTATCTGTTCGACCGGTTTGGGAATCGGTGTAGTAAAGGAAGACCAAAGCCGTGTGTCTTCTTGAAATCCTGTTGAGAAGACTCTTTGCAGAACAGTGATTTTCTCGTTGTTGGATGGATGCTGAAGGGCCCCTGCACCGGCCTCTTGAAGACTAACCACCTGAGCACCTTCTTCATGCATTTCCACTAAGATAGCTGTCGCCTCCTGCTCGAGAGCCCGATACGCCTCCACAGTAGGCCCCGTCAATTGAATGGCGCCTTCGATCACGGGATGCTGGGTGGAAGTAGGAAAGGGCTCTGGGCGGAATCGATTGGGAAGCCGGTCTTTCTGACTGACCAGCGCCATGGCCTTCAGAGCTTCGACATCTGACTTGGACCGCTGCATCGCAGATCGGATCTCTGTAGTCACGGAGAGAGAAGCCCCTTTCTCATCGATTCCTAGAAAGACCTTGATAGGCGAGATCAATGCGGCTCCCACTTTCTTCTTTCGGGCTTCGATGGTTGGCAGGACGGACCACAGCAGATTGGACCACGGCGTCTCATCGCGGTCAATCGTAGCAATGATACAGGTGATGTACTGAAGTGCCCCCGCCTTTGTGGGATCCGCTTCTGCTGTGTCATCCATCGGCCATCCCGCGCGACTGAAGGGACAGATGGGAAAGGGATTGTTGACTGTCACAGGAGGGTCCGCTGTCTGCAGCGCGAGTACCATGAGAGCTCCCAGAGCCGAGATGCGGAGATTGTCCAACACGGCCTCATAGGTCGGCATTGCGACCGTGGAACCACCGGGACCACCAGCTCCTGTAGTCTTGATCTTGGCAGATGCAGAGGTCAGCGCCTTGCGCCGCTGGGCCTCATAGGCTTCTGGCGATGGCTTTCTGGCATTCACATACAGATCCGCATAACGGACAATCTGTCGGATCACGGAGATTTCCATTTCAACTCCGGCACGTTCGGCGATCAGATCCAGCGCGGCTGCCAGATCCCGCTGCGATGGGGCAGTGAACTCTACAACAGGACGAATCATTTCGCGGATCGTCTGGTTCAAAATGGATTCCTCTGGATCTTCGCGTAACTGCTCTTCCGTGAGTACGGAACGCGACAGAATCACATTCCCTTCATCGTCGTATTCAGGTCCATCATCGTAATCGATATCCCTCAGGGGCTGTCCACAGTTTTTGCAGACGATCTTGCCCTGATACCGCTCCCCACCGAACTGGATCATGATCTGTTTCTTGATAGTCTCCAGACGGGCTGGTTGGGCCATGGCTTCGAGTTCGAGGAGCTCGTGGTAGCAGACACAGGGTTCTGTACATAGAGCACAGGTCATCCAGGATCCGGAGTCACCACCCTGATAAAGCTCCACGAACTCACGGAGGAGACGTGATCGTTCCAGATCATCACGAATGTTGCGTATGGCTTCGAGTTTCTTGACGTGGGGGCATCCGTTGCGTTCGGGCTCAGCCTTGAGGCGGAGGAGCTCGAGATCCTGCAGGGCCTTGCGACGAAGGGCGTAGGCACGAGATTTGGCAAGGCCATCCGCTGCTATCTCTGGATCCACGGGTAGAGGACGGGCGTCGATCGTGGCGATGGCAGCGGCGACCAGCGGTGTGGCATCTCCTTGGGCCTCCATCAAGAAGGAGGCCGTCAGAAGCATGGGGGAACCAGCGATGGTGGGATTACGGCGTCGGATATCACCTAGGAGCTCAGCCAGAGCGGGAGTACGAACAAGACTGCCTTCTGCATCGGACCAGAGAGGCGAATCCGTACCAGTGACACTCTGAAAGGTACGCTCTGGTTCTGCATCGAGAAACTCCTGAATCGCGAGTCGGCGGCTCTTCAACTGCTCTCTCCAATCTTCTTGACATTTATTCACAAACTCGCGTATTACAGTGGCCACAGGTGCTGATAGATCCATGATATTCAGACCAAGTGTATCCAGAGTGTTCAGAAGCGGTGATGTGCGCCCCCCAAGTGCATCGGCAGGATGGACAGTGTAGGGAAGAACTGCCTGGAGCCAATCTGTTACTTGAAAGTCAGCGGCTGCATCAAGTGACAACGTCCAGGGCTGGTTTGTTGTAGGTTTTAACGAATATAGTTGCGTCAGCACAGAGGCTATTGTAGGAAGATTGTCATCTTGAAGTGAGGCAGAGTAGATGAGGGCGGAGGGGAGATCACCGAAACGTGTGGGAGGACGAAGCTTGAGCGCTGCCTTCAGTGGGAGGATGACATATCCCTTAATCGTTGATGGATCACTGGATCCGATGAGTATCTTTTTTCCTGTCTTGGGCATGATGCTATAGTCTTCCTTCAACACACGAATGGATCGATCGTGTACATTGTAGATCAGTTGGGAGGTGGAGGTGCCAACCATTTTTCCTTCTGTATCCGCTTTTGGAAGGTTGTGACTGAGACCTTGGACGGGTTCGTCGTATCCTGCCGTGCGAATCACATCTTGATCTTCTGACCAACTGGACCCTGACCCTGACCCTGACCCTGACGAAGATCCTGCGTTCGATACGAGGGTCTGCAGATCGCGACTGAGGTTGGCATATGTGTAGGCATAGAAATCGCGATTCTCTTCGGCTCCTTCTTCGTATAGATCAAATGCTGTGACCGCTGCTGTCTCAACATTGGTCAGAACACGGGGTGCTACATCTGATGACTTGAACTGAGCGGCACCAATAAAATCCAGATTGAGGACACGGGCAGCGGCTACGATGGGGATCGCAGCGGGAAGTGGATGTTTATTCATGGACAGTGCTTCTCCCAGAGTATCCACAGAGGTCTTGATGACTCCTTCGATCTGCCCTGCGGACCCTCGACGGAGGATCTTGTTTTTGAGGGCAACAGAGAGATCCACTTCACGTTCCAAGAAACGGATGCGTCGAGGATTCGTTCGCTGTCGGGGTTTGAGATCCTTCAGGAGATCCTGAAACATATCCTCACGTTGAATCGAATCTGAAAAGCGCATTTCCGCCATAGGGACGGTTTCGACTGCTGCGGATGGTATGACAGACTGCAGAAGTGCGAAGATATCAAAATCTGGAATCTCTGCTGCTGCTGCGACTGCGACTACCTCTTCGTTGAACCCCCCTGCATCTACACCAGCACTAGCACCTTCTTCTGCTGCAGGGACACTGACTCCGCTTGTCACACGAATCACAGCTATCGGATCCGTAGGGCCTTCTCCTGCAAACTGAAAGACACGACCATCTTCGAGTGTGATGGAATCTTCAGTCGGTGTCTTTGTAACAGCTGCGATGACTCCAGGAGGCTCTGCGATAGATCCATCCGACTTGAAGAACTCCAAGTGCTCTCCAACACGTGCGCCAAGTGTATCCACATAATAATCGGATATCTGAGTTTCTATCACCTCCACTTCGCCAATCTCTAGTTCGGGAACAAAACCTGTACCATCTTCCATGAGTGGAAGTTCTATCGCAGTGCTGCTGGATTCGTTTGGTGTAATGCGGACCATGGTGAGGCTGCGATAGGTCACACGACCGACGATGTTGCCGAGTTTTCCGCTGACAATGAGAAGCACGTTGCCAATATGAAAGGGATCGGCATCTTCCTCTTCTGCTTCTTCTTCTTCCTTTGCCTCTGCTTCCTCTTCTGCTTCTGCTGGAGCTTCAACATCATTTCCATCTTGAGTAGTTATTATAGGTGGGTCAGCGCCTTTCTCTTGACCCGTCAGAGCTTCCAGATCAATCACATTATCCCCTCCTGCTAGTGACATCCGCTACTGTCTCTTTGGAAATTGATCCTTTGATCTGACCTTCTGCTCGACAAAAACTTGACGACAGCCACTCTGCCTATGAGGGTAGCACGATGACGATGAACACAACATTTGCCACACTGATAAGCGTGTACCCTACGGCCGAGGCCCTGATAGCCTACCTGAAATCTCCAGAGGGAGGAAAACTTGTAGTCCGTGATTTCCGGGCACCCGGAGACCCCTATGTTCTGATTCACTACGATAAGGACACCAGTGACATGACACACATTAATACCAATATCTTCCGCTCCATTGTCTGGAACATGGAGACCAATCGCCCTGCTGGGATTTCCCCTAGTCGCGGCCTTCGCTTCTCTACCGCACCAAGTCCCGCCTTCTTCGCCGGATTTCGTGTAGAGGAGTTCGTGGATGGCGTGATGATCAATGCGTTCTACGATGGAAAGTCCGAAGCCTGGCAGATCAGCACTCGTACTCAGATCGGCGCCACGGGTAGTTTCTACGGCCGACGCTCCTTTGCGGATCTCTTCCACGAGACCTGCAAGGTACAGGGAATCGACATGACCACCTTCGATCCCACTCTCTGCTACTCCTTCGTCCTGAACCATCCAGAGGAGCGTATCGTGGTTCCTGCGCTCTATGGAACACCAACACTGACGCTAGTGGAGACCTACAGGATCCGTGGTGATACAGGGAACTTTGAGATTCTGGATGTCACCCTTCCAAATGTCAAGAAACCGGTCTATTATCTGACACTGGAGACGCTGGAGGGAATTGCGACCTATGTGGCGGCCCGAAATGCAGCGGATCGCTACAACTTCCAGGGGGTGGTCCTCAAGGGCTTCACAGTGAATCACTGCTACCGCTATAAGAATCGCTCTCTGCTGTACGCCCATGCGCGATTCCTACGCGGCAACCAGGCAAAGTTGCCCTTCCGTTGGCTCGAACTCTGGTCCAACTCTGGCCGCGCCTTCCACGAGTACTTGGAGATCTATCCTGAGGAGACAGTTTCAGCCAATGAGATCGTAGAACGCTTCAAGGCCTGTACCCAAACCTTCCATGATCTCTACATCCAGGTGTATAAGAAGCACGAGTTGCCGCTTGGCGCTGCACCTCAGAAGTATCGTAAACTGATCTGGGAGGCGCGGCAGAGAGGGGTAGCTTCTTATTTCCCCGCCCTCCGCGATTTCATGAATGGGCAGGACACGGCGCGAAAGCTCTGGCTGGTGAACTATGAGGTCCGCTACACTGGATCTGTATCAGCTCCTGTCGAAGCCGTGGGTGAGGGTGATGGTGAAGGTGAGGGTGAAGTAGTACCAGTTGAAGACGTTATCGTAACATCCGCTTAAATAATACAGAGATGAAGAAGAGAAGAGATGTGTGGAATCTGCTTAGTATGGAGTCCATCACAACAAGTTCCATTTCCAAACTATGAACTCCACCATTGTGTGGAACGATTAATAGCGCGAGGGCCAGATGAGCCCTACAGCGATGTTTTGACATTAGCAAATGGAGTTCGTGTAGGGCTCGGCTTCACCCGTCTTCATGTACAAGGTGCTCCCGGTCGCGAACAGCCGTTTTGTCTTCCAGATGGACGCCGTATCATGTGCAACGGGGAGATCTTCAATGCACCGGCTCTTGTGGCCTCTCTTGACCTCAATGTGGCTCCTGGATCCAGTGACTGCGCTGTGATTCCGGCACTGCTGCAGCGCTTTGATCTGGCCACCACTTGCCGACAGCTAGATGGTGATTTTGCCATTGTAGTTCTGGACCCCAGTACTAACACAGTGTCAGTTGCACGAGACCCCTATGGAGTCCGCCCTCTGTTCCTTGGAACGTATGAAACCGGCCTGGTCTGTATTGCGAGTGAACTGAAGGGATTTCCGAATCACATGGGCCCCCTTGTCTCTGTAGCTGCCGTGGATCCTGGCTCCTGTATGACAATCTCATTGACAGATCCTTCTATCCGTCAGCAGGTGACCTGGCACGAGGTTCCGTGGCTCAAGTCGCCCCATTTTGCCTTGGTTGACCCTGGACCAGCCCTTCGATCTGCCTTCGAAGAAGCCGTGGCCAAACGCATGGCCACTGTACGGGAAGTGGGGGCATGCCTTTCAGGAGGACTCGATTCCTCACTGGTCGCTGCATTGGCAGCCAAGATCCTGGCTTCTAAAGGGCAACGACTCCATACCTACAGTATTGGAATGGAGGGATCGCCTGATCTTGAGAATGCTCGGCTGGTAGCCGCACATATTAACTCGATTCACCATGAGAGAACCGTAACGGCAGCCGAATGTTTAGCAGCCATTCCCCGTGTGATCAAGGCCATCGAATCGTTCGATATCACGACAGTACGCGCCTCCGTCGGCAACTACCTCCTAGGGGCCTTTATCGCACGTATCACGCCCAAGGTCAAGGTGGTTCTGAACGGTGACGGAGCCGATGAGATCCTGGGTGGCTATCTGTATATGCGTATGGCGCCATCGGATGCGGACTTTGAAGCTGAGACTACGCGTCTTCTGACAGAGATTCATCGCTATGATGTGCTGCGATCAGAACGCAGCATGGCAGCGCATGGTCTGGAATCACGATCCCCCTTTCTGGATCGCCAGTTTGTGTCCGTGGCGCGGGGACTTCCCACTGCTGCTCTCAGGCCTTCAACGGATCGAATCGAAAAACATGTCCTCCGTGCAGCGTTTGATTCAAGCAGACTCCTTCCATCCACCGTTCTGTGGCGACGCAAGGAAGCCTTCAGTGACGGCATCAGTCGTGCAGAGAACTCCTGGTTCGAGACAGCAAAAGCCCGAGGAGAAGCAGAGTTTGAAGGAAGCGAAGGCGGATGGACCTCTACTGCATCCATCTACACGATCAATCCACCACCGACTGCAGAGGCTGCCTGGTATCGCCACATCTTCCATGAATCCTATCCACAGGCCGCTGCCACAGTTATTCCCGCTATGTGGATGCCGCGGTTCATTGAAGGGATCACGGATCCCTCTGCACGGACCTTGGCGCTTTATAATGGGGTGGAAGAGTAGAGATGGCTAAAAATTATTTAGGTTTCGTCTATCTGCATCTGGCAGCCCTGTGCATCATAGCAGCGTCTTCTGCCGAACTGAATTTGCTAGAGGATCTTCCATGGTTTATCACGATAATCCTTACATTTGTGTCACTATTTGGCATCTTTTTAACAGGACCCGGTTCCCCACTGCAGTATCTATTCTTTGTCGCCTTTGCTATTTTCATCGGGCAAAGCGAACATGCTATCGTAGAGGCGGATAAAGAGAAAGGGGTACTCACATATATTCTGATTACGATCGCCTGTATCTTTGCCGCAATGACAGCGCTAGGATTCATTGATCAACAAAATCTCCTGGGCATGGGTCCCTATCTGTTCGCGGGGCTGATCGGCTTGATCTTAGCTCAGTTCGCTGTAATCGCCTATCAGTATGTGGGGGGACAAAACACGACTGTTAGTACAACCTGGAAGTGGTTGTCAGGGTTTGGAACGGCCCTCTTTACAGTCTTTATAGCGTATGACACACAGCGCCTCAAACGAGATGCGGCCTACTCTAAGACCCCAAACTATCCACGCGATTCGCTGAGTCTCTTCCTAGATATTGTAAATCTATTTAACAGTGTATCAAATCTACAAACCTAACATGGAGGACCACCCTGTCTTATTGGTGTTGGAGCCCGTGGCTATCACATCATACTGGACACAGAGAAAACGGCGATTTTCCTGATTATAGAAAGAGAAGGTCAGCTGGATTTTTCCCCAAAGATCCTGCGGAAAACTGGTCGTGCGATTGATGACATGCGGTCCTACAGGCAGAGGAATGGCCAGATGGCGATT